>Ga0210407_10002716_pt1 | contig 14989 bp, 13 predicted proteins | sample IncBWC27MmetaG_FD_150860 | JGI IMG/M metagenome (GOLD analysis project Ga0210407, IMG submission 150860) | Forest soil microbial communities from Barre Woods Harvard Forest LTER site, Petersham, Massachusetts, United States - Inc-BW-C-27-M | ecosystem: Environmental > Terrestrial > Soil >...
GGCAACCAGGCGCTAGCACTGGGTTTTGTGACCGCGTCCCAAAAATCGGGGCTCACCCTTTTTCAAGGCAGCTACCCGATCACCCCGGCTTCCGACATCTTGCACGAGCTCTCCCAGTACAAAGACTTCGGCGTGATGACCTTCCAAGCCGAGGACGAAATCGCTGCGATTACTTCGTCGATCGGCGCGGCCTATGCAGGTGCGCTGGCGATTACCACCACGTCCGGCCCGGGCATGGCGCTAAAGACAGAAGCGATGGGACTCGCGGTGGCCGTTGAAATCCCGCTGGTCATTTGCGACATCCAGCGCGGCGGTCCGTCCACTGGGTTGCCGACAAAAACGGAGCAGGCCGACCTGTTGCAAGCTCTTTTTGGCCGCAATTCCGAGGCGCCCATTCCCGTGCTTGCAGCTTCCACTCCTGCTGATTGTTTTTGGGTCGCTATCGAAGCCTGCCGCATCGCCATCAAGTACATGGTGCCGGTCATCATTCTCTCCGACGGTTACCTGGCAAACGGCGCGGAGCCCTGGAGAATCCCAGAGCTGAGTGACATTCCGGATTTTCCTGTGAAATTCGCCACCGATCCCGTCGGATTCCTTCCCTACAAGCGTGACCCGAATACTCTTGCGCGGCCGTGGGCGGTTCCCGGTACACCGGGGCTCGAGCATCGCATCGGTGGCCTCGAGAAGCAGGACCCCACTGGCAACATCAACTACGAACCGCTAAACCACGAAAACATGGTGCGCATCCGCGCGGCAAAAGTCGCCGCGGTCGCGCAAGAAATCCCCAACGAGTTGCCCGTGGGCGATGCCGAAGGCGATTTGCTGATCGTAGGATGGGGCTCCACAGCCGGATCAATTACCTCGGCCCTGAAAACCCAGCGCGCCAAGGGTCGAAAGATCGGCCATCTCCATCTGCGGTTTCTCAATCCGCTCCCGTCCAATCTGGGAGACATTTTCAAGCGCTACAAGAAAATCCTGGTCCCGGAACTCAACATGGGCCAACTCTTGTGGGTTCTGCGCGCGAAATATCTCGTGGACGCCGTCGGCCTCAATAAAATTCAGGGCCGGCCATTCAAGCAAGCCGAACTCGAGCAAAAAATCGAAGAGATGTTGGGAGTCTAGGAGAATCGAGCATGGGCACAGCAACGCTTCCGCCGCCTCTCACAAAAAAGGATTTTCAGACCGACCAGGAAGTCCGCTGGTGCCCCGGCTGCGGCGACTACGCCATTCTCTCCGCGGTCCAGGCCGTTTTCCCAGAGCTGGGCATCAAGAAAGAAAATTTCGTCATCGTCTCCGGTATCGGCTGCTCCAGCCGCTTCCCGTATTACATGAACACGTACGGGTTCCACACGATTCATGGCCGCGCGCCTGCGGTGGCCACGGGGCTCAAGGCCATTCGCCCCGACTTGGAAGTTTGGGTAGCCACCGGCGACGGTGATGCGCTCTCCATCGGCGGCAATCACACCATCCACATGCTGCGCCGCAATGTCGGCATCAAGGTGCTGCTTTTCAATAACAAAATCTACGGGCTGACGAAGGGACAGTACTCACCCACTTCGGAGCTCAACAAGAAAGCGAAATCGACTCCTTTTGGATCGCTGGACCGGCCCTTTAACCCCGTTTCGCTGGCCATTGGCGCCGAGGCTACGTTCGCGGCTCGCTCCGTTGACGTTTTCCAAGGGCACTTGAAGGAAACGCTGAGGCATGCCGCCGCACACAAGGGTTCGGCGTACGTGGAAATTTTGCAGAACTGCAACATCTTCAACGACGGTGCGTGGTTCTCACTGACCGACCGCGACGCCCGCAGCGAGCACGTCCTCCAACTCGAGCACGGCAAGCCGATGATTTTCGGCAAGAACAGTGACAAAGGCATCCGCCGGAGACCGGATGGCGACATCGAAGTCGTGCAACTCGGTAATGGCATCACCGAGTCGGATTTGATCGTCCACGATGTGCACCATCCGCGGCCAGCCTATGCCTTCCAGCTGTCGCACATGGAGCACCGCCCGGATTTTCCAACGCCCATCGGAGTTTTCCGCGCGTGGAACGACGTGCCGCGTTATGAAGACGTGATGAATGAGCAGGTCCAGGCGGTGATCGCGAAGCGCGGCCACGGCGACCTCGCCAAACTCCTTCGCGCCGGCGATACCTGGGAAGTAAAATAGTTCTTGTTCGGACCGCTGCTTTAGCTCTTCGAGAAAACACAAAAGCGTCGTGACTAAAAGGTCGCGGCGCTTTTTCATTTTCCGAAGGTAGCCCGCCCTCTAGATCGTCTTTGTGCTCTATTTGCTAAGCGACGCGGCCACTCTCCCTCCTATAAGTCCTTTCGTTTCAACCTGCCAACAGCGCATCCCCGCGACATTGTGCGACATCCGGCCCTTCCGGCCCCTTGGCGTTCCTTGTCGCTTGAGCTTCCTTTCCGTGCTGCGTAGCTTCATCTCACCGGACGAATTTTCCGGAAATGTTCATGGGAGAGAAAACTCAATGAGAAAAATGATTCTGTTGGCCGGAGTGATCTTGCTCAGCGCTGCAGGTTCCCGGGCTCAAGACACCCCGGCCGCCGAAGTTTCCGCCGGCTATTCCTATCTGCGTCTCGGTGTGAGTAACGGCATAAACGAAAACGGTGGAAGCATCTCGGTCGCTGGGAATGTGAATCACTGGCTCGGTCTTGTGGCCGACGTCGGCGGCTACCATGCATCCCCATTTGGCGTCGGCTTCAATACTTTGACCTACCTGGGCGGCCCGCGGTTTTCGTACCGCAGCTCGAGCCGTGTAACACCCTTCGCCCAGGTCTTGCTGGGTGGAGCGCGCACTTCAGCCAGTGCGTTCGGTGTGTCCGGCTCGACGAACGGTTTTGCCTACAGCGCCGGCGGCGGAGTGGATCTCGGCCTCACTAAACATATCGCTCTGCGGCCGCAACTCGACTACATCGGAATGCGAATCGGAGGCGGCAACGTCAACACCGTTCGCGGCTCGTTCGGAATTGTTTTTCGTTTTGGAAACCGCTAACGCAGGCAAAAAGGAGTGCAACCATGTTTCACGAACGCCCGAATGTCACGGTGGCAGGAGTCTTTGCGACACTGGCGGCGAGCATCGTGCTTGCGGAATTCATCGGCTATTGGCTGCACCGCCTTCTGCACAGCGACAGAATTCCAGCCCTCAGCCGGGGCCATCTGATCCATCATTTCCTGATCTATGGCCCCCGGCAACCCATGCGGGCGGAACACTACCATGACGCCACCGACAACCGTTTCTCCGTCGGCAATGTCGGCCTCGAATGGCTGGTGCCCTCCGCCATCATTCTCTTTTTCTGTTGGGGTGTGATGGCACTGCTTCGCGTCCACCCGGTTTACCAGGTGCTCGCGCTTTGCACCCTCCTCGGTTGGCCCATCCTCATGTTCAGTTACCTGCACGACCGCATGCACATCGAGGATTTCTGGATGACCCGCGTGCCTTTTCTCAGAATTTGGTTCTTACATGCAAGGCGGATGCACGACATCCATCATCGCAGCGTGAACAGAGATGGTTTTATGGACACCAACTTCGGCATCGGTTTTTACTTCTTCGACGGCTTCTTCCGCACCATGGCCAGGCGCCATCGCACCTTCAATTGGGCTGGTTACCATGCGGCGCTCGAGCGCTACGGATTGGAGGAGTCCGAGCTTCGCTCCTTGCAAGGCTGCAGCAAATCTCTGTTTCAGAAAACCAGCGCCAAGTAACCGCCCTGGCCGGGCGCCCAGTCGGCACCCTCAAAATCAAATTGTGAAACCTCCCGCGTTCTGTTACATCAAATAGGTGCCAGCTAGGGAGCTGGGACGGTCCATGGACGACCTTTCAAGACTCGATGCGTTCGCCCTTTTGGGTGATGCCGATCCTGTGCCCCAGAGTCTTTTCCTCTCCCATCCGGAGCAGGCCAAAACGCTCATGCTCCTGTACGAGGTGAGCCGCGAGCTTACCGCCATCCTCGAGCGCGAAGAACTTCTCCACCGCGTCGCCCAGCGCGTCAAGAAAATGGTCAACTACCACGTCTTCAGCGTGATGCTCTGGAACGAGCAGACGCAGCTTCTGGAAAGCGTCTTTGCCATGCGCTCCGACGAATCCATCCCCGTGCGCCTTCAGCTCCCTCTTCATCAGGGCCTCACGGGAACCGCCGCAGGCGAACGCCGCGCCCTGCGGATCAACGACGTCAGGGAAGATCCGCGCTACGTCGTCTGTGACAGCACTGTGGAAGCACGTTCCGAACTCGTCGTGCCGCTTTTCCTGGGGGATCGGCTCATCGGGGTCATGGACTTGGAGAGCACCGTTCCGCACGCCTTTACCGCGGAGCATGAGCGCATGCTCGTCACGCTAGGCTCCTACGTGGCCATCGCGTTGGAGAATGCCCGGCTCTACGAGGACGCGCGGGAAAGCGAGCGGCGGCTCCGCAGCGAGCTCGATACCGCGCGCGAAATTCAGCGGCAACTTCTTCCCACCGGCGCTCGGGAGGTTCCCGGGCTGGATCTCGCGGCAGCCTATGTGCCCGCACGTACCTTGGGCGGAGATTTCTATGATTTCCTTCCCTACGGCGAGGGCCGGCTGGGTTTCGCGCTCGGCGATGTTTCCGGCAAAGGGACCGCCGCGGCGCTCTATGGCTCGCTGGCCATCGGTACTGTTCGCGAAATCGTCGTCGATCATCGCCGCGAACCGGCCGACATGCTGGCCCTCCTGAACAAGCGGCTTCTCGGCGCGCGCCTCGATTCCCGCTTTATAGCCATGTTGTTCGCCATTTACGACGCGCCCACGCGCCGGCTTACGCTTGCCAATGCCGGTGGCCCTTACCCGCTTCTCGTTCGCGACGGTGTGGTCCAGGCCATCCGGCTGGAAGGCGTGCCCCTCGGCCTGCTTCCTGAAATCGCGTACGACGAGATTACCGTGGAACTGAGGCCGGGAGACGTGGTTCTCTTCGCGTCCGATGGCATCCTCGAATCGGAAAATGCAGCTAAGGAGGAATTTGGCCCCGCGCGCCTGGAGGCTCTCCTTGCTGGCCTCTCACCGCAAGACTCGGCCAGCGGAATTGCGGAACAAATCCTCGTGGCCACAGATCACCACAGCGGCGTGGGCGTTCTTCCCCACGATGACCGTACCCTGCTCGTACTACGCGTGACGGACGAAACATCCTCCGACTATTCGAAGCTTCCCATCATCTATTGAATGGTGGTGGCCGGTCTTCAGACCAGTGCTCTTTCTTCCTTTGTAGCGGGCCGCTACAAGCCTAACTAGTGTCCCTGTCCCGAACTCGACGCAACCACGCCGGCCTGAAGTATCTCCGGATTTTTCAGCACCGGGAGCCATTTCTCGCGCAGCGCCGCAAACTCCGGCAAATTCTTCTTCGAAACGGGATCGGACGGAGGCAGGCCCAGCTTTTCGAAATTCTTGTATTGGCCCTTCTGCAGAATGCGGAAATCCAGGTGCGGGCCGGTGGACAATCCCGTGCTTCCCACCAGCCCGATGGTCTTGCCGATTTCCACGTGTTCGCCGCTGCGCACGAACATGCGCGACAAATGCAGGTACATGGTCTCGTAGCCGTTCGAATGCGCGATCTGCACCATGTTGCCTTCCCCGCCCTTTCGCCCGGCAAACACTACGCGGCCGGTTCCAATCGTTTGCACCGGTGTGCCCACCGGCGCGCCGTAGTCCGTCCCCATGTGCGGGCGATAAGTCTTTAAGATCGGGTGGAATCGCGCTTTGCTGAAATGCGAGGTCACCGGCGCACCAAATTTCAGCGGTGAGCGAAGAAACGCCTTTTGTAGCGATTTTCCATCGGCCGAATAATATCCCGGCCGGCCCGTTGGATCGTGAAACAGCAATGCCTGGTATTTCTTTCCCGCGTTTTCGTATTCCGCGGCGAGGATCCTTCCGTACCCGGCGGTCTTCCCGTTCGCATACTTTTTCTTCTCAAGAACCATGCGAAACGTGTCGCCCTTGCGCGGATCGGTATAGAAATCGAGGTCATAGCCGAAAATCTGCGCCAGGCGCATGGCCAGCTCCGCGGACTCTCCCGCATCCTCTACGGCGTTGAACAAGGAATCGTCAATCCGCCCGGTGACCGCCATCACTTCCATTTTCGAGGGGATTTCACTGACCTGCGCCGTGAATCCCTTTTCGTCCGGCACGATCTTCAGCATGCGGTCCGGATCAATCTTGTAGTCGATCTCCCGCAGTTCGCCCTCCACCGAACGCCCCACGGTGATCGTATTCCCCGCCCGCACCTGGCGCATGTTGAAGGCCCGCTGGGCCGCCGCGGAGGCGCTAGCTGCTTCTTCGGCGCTCAGTCCGAATTTCCGGAGCGCAACCGTGAAATTCTCGCCCGCGCGTAACCGGTCTTCTTTGGCAAGAACGGTTTGCTCGCGGATGCGCGCGGCTTCTTCCCGCGCAAGCTTCACCTGAGAATCGAATTGCGCGGTGGTTTCTAACCGCTTTTCGAATGCATACCCGATAGTCGCAGCACCGGCGGCACATACGCACATCAGCAGTAGTAAGAAACGACGATTCACATTTTCCCCCAGCCACTCGCTTCGACGTTCGACATCGCGAAACTCGCTGCTGTGCTTCCCTGCACCCGCCCCGGCAGAGTAACGCACGTATCTCTTGTGTCTCAACGGCGACTTCCGGTCAAACACCATTCACTGGGATGCGCCCAATTGTTCAACAAGTGGCTTCCGTGGAGACCGCAGGAAAATAGTGAGGTAGTCGGTTCCTAAAACAAAAGCGCTGAGGAAGACTTCCTCAGCGCGAAACGACAATCCCAAAACTTGACTGGCTTTAGTGACCCGAATTTAAGGCCACGGCGTGGCCGGCGTCCGAAAAATAGTTTTGCTCGCGCAACTTGCGGTAAATGCGCCCGGCGACTACTGCCGCCATGGGCCCCTTGACGCTGCGCGTATTGCCGCGTAGCAGCACGGCCAGCGCGATCTTCGGATGGGCTTCGTCCGCGTAGGTAATGAACCAGCCGATTTTCGACGGCGTGGTGTGGTCGTCGCAGGTGCCGGTTTTTCCCAGCGGCATTTCATCCCCGCCGCGATCGAAACTCGACTTCCCCGTGCCGTACAGAACCGTGGCCAGTAAGCCCTCCCGGATTTCCGGAAGTATCAACGAAATGTTCAATTCGCGTTTCACGCGCGGTGTGAAGTTCTGTACTTCTTCTTCGCTATGCGGATATTGCAGGTAGTAGAGCGTCCCGCCGTTGGCGAACGCCGCCGCCAGCGACGCCAACTGCAGCGGCGTCACTTGAATCCCTTCGCCAAAGCTGGACATCCGCGCGACTCCGCCGTGCTCCGGCGCTGTGGTCGGGAAGGACCCAGGATGCTCGTCCGGCAGGTTGTAGCCCGCCAATTCACCCAGACCGAGCAGGCGGCCGTACTTGGAAACCGTCTCGAATCCCATGCGCATCCCGAGCTGCTCAAAAAACACGTTGTTGGAGTGCGCCATCGCTTCGGTCAGATTCATGTACTTGCGGCGGCTCACCTTAAGCATGGTGTCGCGCGTAATCACATTTTCTTCCAAAGCAGCAAGCGCGATTGTCGGCTTGATCGTCGAGCAAGGAATGTAGCCGTCGCCAAAAGCGATTTTCTGATTGACCACCGTTAAGATGCGGCCGGTATTTGGATCCACGGCCACAACCGCACCGTTGTACCGGCCCAGCGCGGATACTGCCGCCGCGCGCACAACCGGATCATCATACGTTGCGTCATCGGCTTTCGAGGAATCGGCAAATGTCGGTACACCTCCGCGATAGCGCGAAGACTTGCGCGATCGCGCCGCCGCCGTTCCCGCTGCCGGTGCTGCGGGCACGGGAATGGCGAAGAGTGTCGCCATCACTGTCGCGAGAAGTGCTTTTGCCGTTTGCCTCAAAATGTCTGCCTCTTCCAGGAAAACCCTTCAGCCTTGATCTGCTTGACCTGCCCTTGACTAAATCTCTCCGGGGCGAAAGTTTTACCTCACACTGTCCTTGCGGTCAACAAACATTCATCACGCTTGTTCGTTTCCGCTAAGACCGCACTGCTTGCGAAACATTGCACACTGCCGACCATTCCTGGACGCCGTTTGTTTGATGCAACTTAGCGCCCGGGTGCACAACTTCGGCGGTTCCAGAGAGGAACATCCTCTCTCACTATGAGACACATACTAGCCTCCGGAAGCAACAAACTACAATAGCCTTCCAGCACCAGTACGAGGCTATGTGCTTTGTTATGAATAGCTGACCACCGGGGCAGTCACCTGAACCTGTGCCCAGTCAAAATGGCCGTCCGGGCATGGAAGTACAGCCTTCCCGTCGCATCTTGAAACGGCCGCGTCCCGCTCAGATCCTGCTGCCGGTCCTCTGCCAGGAGCCTGCGAACCTCGTCCGCCCTTTCCGGAGGCGCCTGGGTCGTGGCCAGCCAACGCTCCACCTCCGGGCAAAGATCGTCGAAAGTCTTGACGCCATCCGTCTCCAGTCCAGCATCCCGGAAAAGTCGCAAATGCTCGCTCAAAGGAAGCACGCGAACATGCGAAGGGTCCCGCAGTTTTTCCCAGTGATCCTGGTATTTCGCACGCTCCACGTGCTCGCTCGAATAGATGTCCTCCACCAGCACCGTCCCGCCAATGCGGCAAACCCGCGCCATTTCGCGCACTACACGCCTTGGCTCCTGCATGTGGTGCAGCGCGAGCCTGCTCACCACCACATCGAATTGCTCACCCTCGAACGGCAGCTGCTGCACATCCCCGATGCGGAACGACACATTGGAAATGCCGCGCTTCTTCGTGCGCTCTTCCCCAATCGCCAGCATCGCGGCTGTCAGGTCCACGCCAATCACTTCCCGCGCGCCTCTCGCAAACGCCTCCGCGATGTACCCCGGCCCGGTCGCGATGTCCAAAACGCGCTCATTGCCTTTCAATCGCGCCGAAGCCACCAGCCGGCTGATGCGCTCCTCATTCGTTACCCACGGATTCGAAGCAAACGCCTTCGCCTGCGTAGTGAACGATTCACGGACGACCTCATTGTGCTGCGACATGATTTCGCCCTCCCGGATGGTGGATGAGGATGCAATCGTGACAGAATCTAGCCTCAGCCGTCTATCCACCGGGGTGGTGGACCAGTTCCAACGGCGAAAGCATTTACTCAAAAACCTCTGCACCCCCATCGAATGGGAAGGCTTCAGGCCCTGCAATCAGCTGCATTAGAAGAGGTCAATTGGGCCTGCGTCATCGACTCACGCAAACTAAGCGGGCGAGGAAACTAACTTTCTGAACTGCATCATTTGCTCCTTGGAAAATCCTCTCTTCGGAATCAAATGAAACGTCTTCGGTTCAAAATAGAGAAGGAACGCCCAAGGCGTTTCTCTCAATTTCTCCAGGCGCTTGTATCTTGCAATCCAGTGAACGCGTTCCGTTTTGTAGCAAATACAATCTGACCTTATTTCTACAGTTTCAGCTGATTTGGACCAGTCCGTAAAGAAATAGTTCCGAAGGTAATACAAGCACTCGCAAAAAATGTAGAAAAATGGGATCAGGGCCAGGAGCCAGGGCGATGCTTGCGGGTCGCTATTCCAATCAGCGAACCACAACCAGTACGCGAGGAGAGTCGCAGCCGCGTAGCAAAGAAGTGTTCTCTTGAAGTTTCGGCGCCAGTTATGAACAAGATTAGCTGCAACATAAACGGCGGCCGACGGATGCATGGCGACTGCAAAGAGCAATTCACGGTTCGTAAGCGCGGTTTCCGCCAGCTTTCGAATACTGGCCAGTTGACCCTCGCGCTCGAGCGCTTCCTTTGGAAACCAATAATGTGTAGTCTCCGTCGAGAATACCAACAAGGTTTCCTGGTCGTAGATTGCGATCACGCAGGGCCACGGCCTAAGATCTTCTCCCTCATACCAGAACACTCGCCAGCCATTTTCATCGAATTCGATCGCCCGCTTGTCGGAATGAAAACGCTCGTACTCGCTGCGGAGAGTTTTGACATCGGGCCGCGAGGACTTGGGCTTCGCTAAAAACGCCATGACTAGCGCGAGCCCAGTTGCAAGAAGACCCGAGGCCAGAAACATCCCTCCAATCATGGTCCGTGTATCGGGCCAAATTTGGAGGTAGGTATAACCCACTGCAATTAAAGAGAAGCCCGACAAAGCCGAAATGACAGCCGCTTTATACTTGGGCTTCTCCCGTCGCGAGACGGTCATCTCCAAGTAGTTCTCGAAGGAGAGGGTGTATTCAATCCTGGGCATCTGGGACGAGTATAGAGGAGGTAGCGGAACGTAGGAATGACCCGGGCGTAGCTACGTCGCGATTCGATTATCAGCCCATTCGGCAGCCTGTGAAAAAGAAGGGCTACGTGCCTCGGCGCGTGCCCCCCTCAAAGCTAGTCCAGAGCAAGGTGCATTTAGCTACCGCGCCGGCCGACCCTTGGACGCGTCCGCGCCGGCGGCTGCAGCCGATGTCTTCATCGGCGGCTTCTCCGCATGCGCCGGAGCCGCGTGCCCATTAGGGCCGGCCGCCGCGTTCGAATTCCCCGGCACCGGAATCTCCAGCTTCTTGCGCAACACGTTTTCCAGCTTGTCGCGAATGTCCTTGTTTTCCTTCAGGAAAACGCGCGCGTTCTCGCGGCCCTGTCCCATGCGCTCGCCCCCAAAGCTGATCCAGGTCCCGCTCTTTTCCAGCACGCCCTTATCGACGCCCAGATCGATCAAATCGCCTTCGCGCGAAATCCCTTCGCCGTAAACGATGTCGAATTCCGCCTCGCGGAACGGCGCCGCCACCTTGTTCTTCACCACTTTCGCGCGCGTCCGCGATCCCACCACTTTGTCCCCTTCCTTGATCGCCTGAATCCTCCGGATATCCACGCGCATCGACGCATAAAACTTCAGCGCTCGCCCGCCCGTCGTGGTTTCCGGATTCCCAAACATCACGCCAATCTTCTCGCGAATCTGGTTGATGAAAATCAGGCACGTTCGCGATTTCGAAACGATGCCCGTCAGCTTGCGCAGCGCCTGCGACATCAGCCGCGCCTGCAACCCCATCTGCGGGTCGCCCATGTCCCCTTCCAGTTCCGCCTTGGGAACCAGCGCCGCCACCGAGTCCACCACTACGATATCCACGCCGCCCGAGCGGATCAACGTCTCCGCAATTTCCAGCGCCTGCTCGCCGTTATCCGGCTGCGACACCAGCAGATTGTCCACGTCCACGCCCAGCTTGCGCGCGTAAACCGGGTCCAGCGCATGCTCCGCATCAATGAACGCCGCCTGCCCGCCGAGCTTCTGCGCTTCCGCGATCACGTGCAGCGTCATGGTCGTCTTGCCGCCCGACTCCGGCCCGTAAATCTCAATCACCCGCCCACGCGGAAAGCCGCCCACGCCCAGCGCCGCGTCAATCGACAAGCACCCGCTGGGAATCACGCTCACGGGCACCAGCACATCTCTGCTGCCCAGCCGCATGATCGCGCCCTTGCCGTGGTCCTTTTCAATCTGCGAGATCGCCGCTGCCAGCAACCTGTCTTTTTCTTCGCTCATGTCACACCTCGGTGGAGGAAATTAGAATCCTGGGGCCTGCGGGCCGATAGCCTGGGCGCTGCGCCGGGAAAGCGCGTTGCCCGTGTACGGGGACGTTACGAAGTGTGGAGTTTACCACTCGATTTACCTTCGCGCCATCCCTTTTTGCCGATCGGCCTCTTACCGCCTGAAACTCATTCACCGTTGACAACCGTGCTCCGCGTCGTGGTCCCTCAGCCGCGTCTGTGCCGCCTGCTCGCGTTCCTCCAACACCATCCGCTCCGGATGGGTCAGATGCCGCAACCGCATTATATTGCGTCCCCGGTTGCGCGCCTCGGAGAGCTCCTCTTCGAGTCTCTCACGTTCCAGACAGCTTAGAACACCGCTCGAAAAACCACGCATGATGCACCTGTTGAAAACAGCGAGGCCCAAACTACCACCTTGGCGAACAAAAAGCAAACATTATTTTTCGCCTTATGTTCGCCTTATGCACCCACTCACCCCTAGCCGAATCAAATCCAATCTACCCAATGTACTTATAAAATCCCCGCCCGCTCTTCCTCCCCAGCCACCCCGCCGCCACATATTTCTTCAGCAGCGGACACGCCCGATACTTCGGATCCCCCAGCCCTTCCTGCAGCACATCCATAATGTCCACGCAAACATCCAGCCCGATAAAATCCGCCAGCTCCAACGGCCCCATCGGATGGTTCATCCCCAGCTTCATCACCGCGTCCACCGCTTCCGCTGTAGCCACGCCTTCCATCACGCAATACGCCGCCTCATTGATCAGGGGCATCAGCACGCGGTTCGAAACAAACCCTGGCGCATCATTCACGGCCACCGGCTTCTTCCCTAGCTTCTCCGCCAGCTTCATCGTCGTCCCAAACGTCGCGTCGCTCGTCTGCAGCGCTCGAATCACTTCCACCAGCACCATCACCGGCACCGGATTCATAAAGTGCATCCCCACAAACCGGTCCGGCCTCTTCGTCAGCGCCGCCAGCGTGGTCATCGAGATCGACGATGTATTGCTCGCAATAATCACTTCCGGCCGCAATAGGCTGTCCGCCTCGCCAAGCACCGCGCGCTTAATCTTGATTTTTTCCGGCACCGCCTCCACCACAAAATCCGCCGCCCTAATCCCACCCATATCCGTCACCAGCTGCAACCGCCCCAGCACCGTTCCCTTCTCTGCCTCCGTCAACTTTCCCTTCTTGACCTCCCGGTCCAGATTCTTCCCAATCGTCTCCATCCCCCGGTCCAGAAACCGCTGCTCCACATCCCGCAAAATCACCGTATACCCCGACCGCGCAAACACATGCGCAATCCCATTCCCCATCGTCCCCGCGCCCAGCACCGCTACCGTCTTGATTTCTACAAGGTTCAAGAAACCTCCACAGAGATCGCCAGCGGCAACAGAATCACAAGACCGGCAGAGCCGTCAAGATGCCCGAGACGATTTGCACTTTTCAGATAGCGATTCAGAAGCGATGGCAACCTCAATCAGCGCGCCCATACGGGTGCTTCAGACACCGGAATGTATTCGGGGCGAAACTTTAGCAAAATCCCTTTGTATTTTTCGTGGGCTTCCTTCGTCAGTTCAACTCTGAGCTCGTGACGCTTGCCGTCAAGCTTTGGGGGAACGAACCCAAGCTCATAGCGGAAGTGCAATTGTACGAGAATCATGTCGAGTGCCGTGGCATAATCCTTTGCCGGGGCGGTGAGGTACTGTCCTCCTGTCTGTTCAGCCACGTAATGTGAAATTTCTGACACCTGACCATTCCCCAGACCGTACATTCTCGGAGCCATCTGGTCTTTAATCCCGAAAACTATTCCCGAGGTCTCCAAGAGATCATTTACCACCTGATCCAGCTCGTACCGTGGTTGACCGGTGTGATCGCCGTCCAGAAAAACAATCACCGGCAGGGGTTGAGGGTTTCGGCGATGCGCGTCCTGGATAATAAGCCGAAGCATTCTTCGATAAGTGTCTTCTCCAACGAGATTGCTTTTGCCTCCGACTTCAAAGGAAATGGGCTTGATCGTCTCGGCTAACACGCGGAGGGGAATGTCGCGGTCCTTTGTGGGCGGCAAATCGAGCCGTGTCTCGCCGTTGTCGCACCAGTGCGCGACACCCACGGTGTCGCGTTTGTCCAGATGATCGAACGCGGGCCGGAATAGCGATTCCTTGCCCACAAACTCGGCCGAGCCTCCGATTTTCCCGCGTTCATTGCAAATCACTGTCAGCCAAAGAACGAACGGGCGAGTAGCGTAACGCGCTCCGCTATCGAACGAGGCGATGGGGACTTCGTGCCCATTGTCATACAAGCGAAAGTCTTCTTTCTTGAAGTCCTGGACAGGCCACCCGTTCTTGGGGTCCTGACTGATAACGTCGACAAGGACCAGCGAAGACTGCACGCGGATGGTAGTCTGCGCGGCCGTGGGTTGTTCAGGCTGTTGTGCAAAACTGCTTGAAATCAGAAATGAGAAAAGAGCCGCACCCAGTGCGCTGCAAAGCGTGAACTTTGTTTCGGCTCGCATGCTCTTTGCACCGCAAACAGAATCCCTACTCTTGCTGATCATGCGCCCGCTATCGCAGCTTTTCGCGTCTTATGAACGCGTTCTTCGCTGGAGCTTTGGAAGCCAGCCACGCCACGAGCGCAGCGAACTTCTCATCCTGCGACCACGGAGCACTAAGAGGGCGGCCAAGTTCCGCGGCTCGGCGCAGCAGATCGGCAGGTTTGACACGCAAGGTCCGTCCCGCGACGTCCAACAGTTCTTTATCCTTGATTGTGAATTCCCTGAGGCCGCATCGCCCGCTGGCATGAAGTATCGCCTCGCGGAACAGCTCCCCATCCGCCGTATGAATCAGCGCATGCGAAGCCAGCACCTTTTCGAGGTCAGGCAGCGGCCTCCCCGAAGCCAGCAGCAGCCCGCATCGCGTAAGCTTGTACCCTTGCCGAGGAATCTCGCTCTGCAATCTGCGAATCGCGCCCTGGGCCAGCCGTCTTGCTTCCATTCTCACGCCCGCAATGAATGCGCGCCCTTCCTCCAGCGCCATCTTCTCCGCCGTGTGATACGGCTGCCGGAATGTATAGCTGAAAGTCTCCACCAGACGCACCCGCGCCCGCGCAAGTACCGACGGCATTCCTTTCTCCAGGCCGACCGCCACCACCGCCGCCCACCCCGAATGCACGCGAAACCCAAGGGCTGCTTGCTTCATTCGTTTTTCCGCGCCGTCGAGTCTACTACGAATGGAGTTGGGCAAGTTCACCGGCAAATTTGGCGAAGCCACGCGGCACAAGCATCCCCTGCTCGCTTAATTCTTTCCTGCTGCCCCATTAGGCATGAGCAGAAACTTCACGCCAACTCCGACGTAAATGTGCCGCATACCCTCATCTGAGAAAACGCTCCGTCCAACGTTGGCGTACAGGACCACATTTTCTCGAATGCGGCGCATCAAACCGGAGTTCACGACCAGCAGGCGGTCCCGC
>Ga0210407_10002718_pt1 | contig 14986 bp, 13 predicted proteins | sample IncBWC27MmetaG_FD_150860 | JGI IMG/M metagenome (GOLD analysis project Ga0210407, IMG submission 150860) | Forest soil microbial communities from Barre Woods Harvard Forest LTER site, Petersham, Massachusetts, United States - Inc-BW-C-27-M | ecosystem: Environmental > Terrestrial > Soil >...
TCCAATCTGCTCTTGGGTCAGCTTGAAATCCTGGCTCAACTTCGAGAACGCGGTCGCCTGCTCCATGCAATTCAAGTCCTGCCGTTGCAGGTTTTCGACCACGGTCATCTCCGCCGCCTGCTGGTCGGAAACCTTGCGCACAATGGCCGGAATCGTCGTCCGGCCCGCCATCTTTGAGGCCCGGCAGCGCCGTTCCCCCAGAATCAGAACGTAGCGCCCGTCCGGCCCAGGCCGAACCGAAACCGGCTGGATCACCCCATTCACCCGGATCGAATCCGCCAACTCATGAAGACTGGTGGCGACAAAGTCCTCCGACACCGGCTCGTCCTTGGCGAAGTACCGGGTTTGATAAGGATTCTCGTCAATCAATTCCAGCCGGATTTCGACCACAGCTTCGCCCCGCGCCGCCTGCGCCTGAACCTCCGGCAAAACCACACTGTGTGGCAAGGGTGCCCCACCCGCGTTGCCGGACTCCACCATCCGCGGCCCCGCAGGCAACAAAGAATCCAACCCCCGCCCCAAAGCCCGCCGCTTCTCAACCGCCTTCTCCGCAACTTTCTCAGTACCGCTCACCGCAGTAGTCATTGATGCCCCCGCCTCCCCATCGTCATTCCGAGCCCGCCTCTCTTTAAATCTTGTCATTCCGGTCCAATCGAGGAATCTGCTGCCCGCCCAACTGCGAAACACATCGACGCTCATCGATCTAATATATTGATGGTCGTCAATTTATTCCGCTCCTTAATCCACCGCTTCCACCGCGGAGCATTCACCACCTGCTTCTCCTCAACGGGCGCCGGCAGCTCCTCCACCGGCATACTATGCCGAATGATTTCCTGCGCGAGCTCCATATAGCTCTCCGCCCCGCGCGAGCGCGCATCGTAAAGCAAAGCAGGCTTGCCGTGACTGGGAGCCTCCGCCAGCCGCACGTTGCGCGGGATGCTGGTCTTGCAAAGCTTATCTCCGAAGTGTCGACTTAGCTCCGCCGTCACCTGCTGAGCCAGGTTGGTGCGATCGTCAAACATGGTCAGCACCACCCCCTCGACCGTGAGCTCGGGGTTCAACGATGCGCGGATGCGTTCAATGCTGTCGAGCAACTCAGACACGCCCTCGAGCGCAAAATACTCAGCCTGCATTGGAATCAGAATCGAATCAGAGGCCACGAGCGCATTCAGCGTCAGCAGATCCAGCGCCGGCGGGCAGTCCAGCACGATGTACTTGAATCGCTCTCGCAAAGGCGCCAGCGCGTCGCGCAAGCGAAACTCTCTGCGCTCTCCATCGACCAGCTCAAGATTCGCACCCAGCAGATTCTTGTGCGCGGGAATGATCCAGAGCTGTTCCAGGTCAGTCTTCTGCACCGCCTGCTCCGCGCTGGCGTCGCCCATGAGTAGATGATAGGTGCTGATGCGTGCAGGATCTTTGGCCAGACCGAGTCCGCTGGTGGCATTCGATTGCGGGTCGCAATCGACCAGCAGAGTGTCCACGCCCGCTGCGGCAATGGACGAGGCCAGATTGATGGCGGTCGTGGTCTTGCCCACGCCGCCCTTCTGGTTGGCAACCGCGATGACGCGTCCCATTTAGTTTTCAGAGAATCGGAGAGACGCTTGCAGAATAGGACGAATCGTTATCCATTTGCAATGACTGATTTCAGTGCAACCAACTCACGAGGACATTTCGTTGAAGTCAACCGGGTTACAGATACATACGACCCAACTTTCCACAGAAATGTTCCACGTGGAACACTGCGAGCAAAAGCGACCTGAGTGTTCCACTTGGAACACTTCCAACATCCTCCCGGAATGTTCCACGTGGAACACTCGGGCGTAGTGTTCCACGTGGAACACTCACGTAGTTTTCCGAACGAGTCCATGTAGGAGAGATTCCATGGATTAAGTAGACGTGAGTTGTTTCCCACTTGCGGGATCGATGGAATGGTTTTGCGAGTCGACAGGGTAACAGAAATGCTTGCTCTTAGTGATTCTGTTTCCACTTCTCATTTTTCGGCGGTTCGATGTTAACTCTTATGATTCGTGCGCTTGGAGATTCTTGTGGCCGATCAGGAGACGGCGGCTTGATGAGTGGGGAATGTTTAACGGGTTGGACCAGGTGAAGTCTGGGATGAGGTCGTGGGTGCGACCTAGTTGGGCTTCGGTTATCAGGAGGGCCAGGCGGCCTCCGGGGGCGACCAAACGGGTGGCGATTGGGAGGGTCTGGTCGAAGTGTTCTACGGCGCGGAGGGTTACGACATCGGCGGGAGGGTTGGAGTAGGCTTCGGCGCGTCCGGGGAATACATTGATGTCCGTCAATGTGAGAGCTCGAATGACTTCGCGCAGGAACGTCGCTTTCTTTTGGTTGGACTCGATCAGGGTTGCGTGGATAAGGGTGGCCCACACTTTTATGGGGAGGCCGGGGAATCCGGCTCCGGAGCCGACGTCGATGAGGCGAGTGGGAGCCGAGGCGGGCTCGGGCTGGAAGAGGTGGCGGGCGGCGAAGAGGGATTCGCCGAAGTGGCGGGTTACGATTTCTTCGGGCTGGCGAATGGCGGTGAGGTTGATGCGGGCGTTCCAGCGGAGGAGTAGATCGATGTATGTCGATATGTTTTGCAGTTGAGCTGGGGTGAGGACAGCGGATTCCTCGCTTCGCTCGGAATGACAAGAGGGAGGCTCGGAATGACAAGACGTGGAAAGGACGGGAGCGGTGAGGAAGGGTTGGAGCAGTTCGGCGATGCGGGCGGTGTCCATGTGCACTTGAGATCGGGCGAATGGAGATTGTAGATGGTGGGGAGGAAATCTTAAATCGCAGAGTGCGCGGAGGATTCGCGGAGAGCGCCGAGGGTCACTCCTGGTAAGTTGATGCCAGCCTGTTCCGCTACGGGGTGAGTTCGAAGGCGACGCCGGCGCCGGCTGTGCCTCCGACCGCGGTGGTGCCGTAGAGATTTCCCTTGTCGTCGAGGATGAGGTTGGCGTCGGGCTGGGCGCCGTCGGAGCCGATGAATGTGTGCAGCACCGTGTACTTCCATTTGCCGTTGGCCTGCGGCGCCAGTTTGTAGACCACGCCGCAGTCGCAACCGGTTCCGCCGTCAATGGTCGTACCGTAAAGGTTGCCGGTTTTGTCCATGACCACGCCTGCACCAGGGTTCGCGCCGCCGGCGCCGCCGCTAAAGCTGTGAAGAATGGCTATTTTCCAGCCACCCCCTGCGCCGCGACTCAGGCGATAGACAGCTCCCTGAGCATAAGTTCCGCCGCTTGCTGTGCCATACAGGCGCCCTGCGCTGTCAAGAGCAAGCGCCCCCACTCCCGGAAATGCCATCGAGTCTCCGTTGCCAAAGGCGTGCAGGACGTGCTCCTTCCACTTGCCATCCGGCTCCGGTGTGACTTGGAATACCGTGCCGCACCCTCCGCCGCAATTGGGGCTGCCCCCGCCGAGTTGCGTTGTGCCGTAGAGACTTCCCTAAGGGTCCATGACCAACCCGGCAAAGGGCTCTGAACCATTGTCCGTCCCCGGGAAGCGGCTAAGGACCTTCTCTTCCCAGCCGTGGGAGCCAGGTGACAGCTCGAATGGATAGCCTGCGGTCCCGTAGAGGTTCCCCGCAGCGTCCCTTATCACGCCAGCATAGGGGCAGCAGCCCCCGCGGGGAAGGGGGAAACGGTAAAGCACCGCCTCGCTCCAACCGCTGGGGTGCGGCGTTAACTCGAATACCACGCCGCAGCCATACGTGCAGTGGCGGTTAGCGCCGTCCGGCGTCGTGCCATACAGGTTCCCGACGCCGTCGAGGATTAGGGTACTGCTGGGTTCGGTTCCGTCCGAGCCATTGTTCTGAAAGCTGTGTAGCACTTGTTCTGTCCATTTGCCGCCACTGTCGGGTGTCAGCTCAAACACGGAACCGTAGGTGTAGGCTCCTCCTCCGGCGGTTGTGCCGTATAGGTGCCCCTTCGAATCCCGAACCAGCCCCCCCACACGGTTGCCCCATCATTGCCTGCACCGAATGCATGCAGCACTTTGTATTTTGGGGCGGCGGACGCGGTGCTTGCAATACTCAACACTGTCGCGGCGACCGCCAGGGCGTTTGCAAAGATGAACGAGGGCCGCTTTGGTTTCATGGGATGCCAGCCTCTTCCGCTACGGGGTGAGTTCGAAGGCAACGCCGTAGCCGCCTGCGCCTCCGGTGGCCGTGGTGCCGTAAAGATTGCCTTTATCGTCGAGGATAAGGTTGGCGTCGGGCTGGGCGCCGTCGGAGCCCACGAACGTGTGCAGGACTGTGTAGGTCCATCTACCGTTGGTTTGTGGCGCCAGTCTGTAGACTACGCCGCAGTCGCAGTCCGGGCTGCCGCCTGCTATCGTTGTGCCATAGAGGTTGCCAGCTTTGTCAAGGACCACGCCTGCGCCGGGCTCGTCGCCGCTCGCGCCTCCGGTGATGATGTACAGAATCGTGAACTTCCAATGACCGTCAGATTCCGGCGTGAGCTCAAAAATTGTGCCCGAAGTTGTAGTGCCATACAGGTTGCCGGCGGTGTCGATAGCCAGCGCGCCAAGTCCGGGAAACGCGCCGTCTCTGTGGGCACTAAAGCTGTGCAGGATGGTCTCCTTCCACTTGCCGTCCTGTTCGGGAGTGAGCTGGTAAACGGTGCCGCAGCCTCCGTCACACCGACTGCTACGTCCGCCATGCTGAGTCGTGCCGTAGAGTTTGCCGGTGACGTCGAAGATTGGAACCGCGTAGGCGTCAACGCCGTCACCCTGGTAGCTGGGAAACTTGTGCAGCGCGGCCAACTTCCAGCCATTATCGCCCGGTGATAGCTTGAAGGCGGCACCGTAGAGATTGCCGGCCTTGTCCATCACGACTCCCCCGTCCGCATCTTCCCCGCCGCCCGCTTTGAAGCGATGGAGAACCTTTAGTTCCCAGCCGCGGGAGTCAGGCATCAGTTCGAAAATGGTTCCGTTCTTCGCAGCGCCTCCGCCGCTGGACGCTGCGACGTATAGATTTCCATCCCCGTCCAGCGCGGGGGTACCGTTAAAGTCATCTCCGCGCGGGTCGTTGTTCCGAAAGCTCCGCAGCACTTTTTCCCTCCACCCGCCGTTCGTCCCAAGGCTCAGTTGAAATACTGTACCGTAGCCGTAATTGCCGCCGCCGCTGGTATCTCCATAGACGTTGCCATGTTGGTCCAGGACCAGACCTCCGTAGAGTCCAGCGCCATCTCGGCCCGAACCAAAGGCGTGGAGGACTTTATATCTGGGAGCCGCCGCAGCTGGCATGGTTGTTCCCACTGCGGCGAAGGCTAAGACGGGAATAAAGGTGCGGATGAGAAACTTCGTTAACATCGGGCGCCGCTTTCGCCGGGAAGCCTCGTCAGAGGGAGAGGATCTGCAGAAACCCTTCCCGACCGTTGTACAGTATACCTCTGAACCGGTAAGAAGCACTAGTGGGCGCCGGCCTCGCGAGGAGGCCAGCGCCCGTGCTACGCGGGACGCTCAATCGTTGTCGGTGGCGTCATTATCGGGATCCATTGGGTAGTCCGCGAAGCAACTCTTTGGGTTCAGGAAGCAGCTCGTGTCGTATTTCCACCCTATGATCTGGGTGAAAGGCCGCGGCTGGTTCGAAAAGGACACAAAGAAATCCGAGAGCGAATACTGGGTGATGTTATTGTCGCTGAAGGGTGCGTCCGGCGCCAAGAAGTCGGCGTAGTGATAGTTGGGTGAGATTTCACCTATGGAAGTTTGGCTCTTCCCAAACGCCCACTCGGTGAAGTTGAGAATACTGCCGAAGTCGTGGACGTAAGGCTGGACAGCCTGACTCGGGGAGCCGGAGACATAGCCCTGCGGGGTCCAGGCGGAAACCACCAGCAACGGCACGCGGAAGCCGTACACATATTGCCCCCCGGTGCTGTTGGAGTAACCTTGGCAGTTTCCGTTGTTAACCGTTGGTGAGCAGTTCCAAGGTAAGACGTCGTCGTAAAATCCGCCCCAGTCGTCCCAGGTAACTAGGATGACGGTATCCTGCCAATAGGGAACCTGCTTCCCGTTGATGGTGTCGGTGCATTGGTTGGGAAGCTTTTGGCCGCCATTGGTGTAGCCGCCCACGGCGTTGACGATGGCAGCAACCCAGGAAGGGCCGCCGTCCGGCGCCCACCGTTCCGGGGTGATCCGACCAACTGCCGTCCGGGATCACCCAGCTTACTTGCTGCAAGTTGCAGGGTTTGCCGGCGACAGCGCCCAGATCGGTCAGAATCTGGGGCGGCTTGAGGGTGATTTTGCCGTTGTAGTTGGTCTGGCCCGGCCAGTCGGGTCCGGTGCAATTTCCTCCACTGGGCAGGCATATGTGCTCGATGGCGTTCGGCGCGGTCCACAGGTTGCCCTGCGGGTTGGCTCCAATGCTGGTGTCGGAGTAGTAGCGCCAGCTGACCGCGCCTTGCGTGTTGTTCTCGAGCAGATCGGTCATGGTGTTGTGGTCGTAACACGGGTAGCCTGGTTCAGGCTGGGGTTCCCACACAGGCGTCCACCCGGGGGACTCGGTAGTGTTACTGCTGCCTGCCCCTGGATACGCCTCAAGGACGACCTCGCCATTCTGGGCGATGCAGCCGTAGTTCTTGTCCGAGACGTTGTAGGCAAGCTCGGTGGCGAACCACTGATAGCAGGGGGAGGCTGCGCCGAACGCGTTGTAGCATGCGGTCGAATTGTTCGGGAACGTAGGCGCGGACGTCCCGGTGAAGAGGAACTGATGGGCGGGAAAGCTTGGTCCTTGGTTGGTTTGGAACATCCAGTTGGCATAGCCATAGTTGGTTGCGATCTGGAAATACGGTTCCACAATGCCATAGACAACGGGCGCGACCAGCGAGACGGTGCTATGGCGATTCGCAGGCACTCCCGGGTACTATCCCTTCGCTAGCCTGATCCTTGACGCTGCTGGGAATCTTTATGGGACAACTTTTGGAAACGGAAGTTCGACGTTTGGATCGGTGTTTGAGATCACGCCGTAGGCGGGCGCATCGGGCTGGTGTGGGTGGGGCTGCGGAGGGGGAAGCGGACAGGAATGTCTGCGCTACACGATCATTGCTCGGTGCTTCTGGCTTGGACGGGCGAGGACGTCCGTCCCCCATTATTTTGGCAGGGGGTAACTTGGCCTGGATGGGGCTTTGGGTCACAGTTGGAGTTGACCTTCTGGTATCTCAGCGGGTGGGGGGATGGCTGCTACACTCGCGAATTATGGCGGTAGTTACGGAAGAAACTCCGGCGGCGGGGGCGGATAAGGTTCATTCGCTGGTGCAGTTGCTGCGGACACGCTCGTACGAAGAGATTCGGCAGCGGATGTATGACAATCCGCCGGGGAGTCCGTGGTGGTCGGCGTGTAAGACCGAACTCGATATTCGCAATGGGGAGCAGATGGCGGCGGCGCTCACGGCGACTTCGCAGGTTTTGGAAAAATTGCGCGGGTCGACGCAGCATTTTGAACAACTGGCCGAGACCCTGCATGAGAGTACCAAGGAAGTATTGGAGATGCTCACGGGGACCAAAGAAGCCGGGCGGCGGCTGGAGATTGCGGTTTACGTCACGATCGGAATTACGCTGGTGCAGTTGTTTAATTTGATTTTTGAGGTGTTTCGGAAGCGGTAACGTCCCACCGTGTTTATCCTGGTTGACTTCTTCTCCGTTTAACTTCAAAGGCATTCACCACAGAGGACACTAAGGTACACGAAGGAAACCGGTCTGTTCCGCTGTCAAGAATCCTGGACGATCGTGCCCTGATGGAAGAGGATTTTCCATCCGGCGGGGCTTTTCTGCCAGATGGTGGCTCGACGCGTCTTACGCTCTTTGTTTTGGAGCAGAGTGTAGGTCAGCAGGTAGACGTTTTCCGATAATCTTCGACAGTGAAATCCTGAGGCTTCCCAGACGTCTTGATATTCTCCGGCGTAGCGCTTTTCCAGTTCCGAGAGGACATACTCCCGGCTGTAGCGGCGGCCGGAAGCGCCGGTTTCCCAGAAGTCGGGTGCGGTCATATTCTCGAAGTCGGCCCTGGTCCTGCCGAATTCCTCGCGATGGAAGATCGGTTCGCGGGCTTTGAGTTCCTCAAGAACATCGAGCAGGGAGGGATCTGTGAGCAGAGTGGGTTCGGTGTTCAGGCTCATCGAGTGATTGTAGACTCGTGGAGCCGAGGGAGGCTGGCGGGGAAGGCAGCCTCCGCGGCGTCGTTCACTGGCTAGTGGTCGTGGCCTTGGTCGTGGTGGTCATCGCCATGATGCTCCTGACCGTGCTCGTGGCCGTTGCCGTGGCCGTTGTCGTGATCTTCGTGGTCCCAATGTCCCTCATGCAGTTGCCAGCCTCCCTGATAATGATCGTAGTGCGGGTGGCTCCAGTAGGCGCCTGCATAGGGAGGGCGGTCCCAGCGTCCCTGAACCCAGCGGTAGTGGTGGCCATCGGGAACCCAATATCCCTCGATCCAAGCGTAGCCCGGGCCCGGCTCTGGTCCGCGAACCTCAACCCGGAGCGGCGGTGGAGGAGTTCCGATGTACACCGAAACCTGCGCCGAGCTTGAGACTGCCATTGCGGTGACCAGGAGTGCGTTGTAGATCCAATTCAGTTTCATTTGTCTCCCTTCGGGAAATCTAAGTTTATCTGCGTGTATGAATCGGCCATCCTCAAATAAAAAAGGCCAGACCGTGCGAATCCGGCCATCAAGGGTTTCGTGTTTGGATGATTTGAAGCGGGCGGCCGTCGGGGAACACGTCGATCCTGTCAAATCGAACATGAACCGGTGACCGCCCCTGGGGGAGGACCGTTTTCGCCCTTTCTCTTACAGGCGGATCATACGGCGTGATGGCGGGGGCGACTGTACACAAGTGCACAGTTTTGAAAATATCCCTGGGGCGCAAAAGCGGGCGTGGGAAAGTCGATTTTGTGGTTGTGAGTCCGGGGTGGTCGGCCCGGTGACGAACTCGCGGCGCCACGAATCAGGATGGTAAACAGTGGGACAATTGGAAGCAGTTGAGGGTGCCGGGCAGCAGCGGGCACTGGAAGAACTCGGACGAGTGGGAGAGCGGCTCGGGATTCGGCGACTTGAGGTGGATTCGGGCTAGGGAAGTTAGGCTCTATTGACAGAGGCTTCGGATCAAATATAGTTCGTACGCCGAAATTCCTGGAGGAGCAGTGACCATGAAAAAGTGGAAAGCCGTTTTGATGGTGGTTCTCATTTCTGTTTTTGCCGCGACGGCGGCGGATGCGCCGAAGCTGACGTTCAAGTTCACGACGATAGAAATCAAGGGAGCGCAAGACACGCGCGTCTTTGGAACAAACAACGCGGGCACGATGGTGGGAGCGTACATCGACAGCGGCGGCGTCGACCACGGCTTCATGCTGAAAGGGAAGAAGGTGACGACGCTCGATGATCCCAAGGGCACCATCACCAATTGCGCCGGCATCAACTCGGCGGGGGACATCGTGGGTTATTACATAAACTCGAGCGGGGCGGAGCAGGCGTTCTTGCATCATGGAAAAACCTTCACCGACATCGGTCCGGCCGGGGCAACGAGTTCGGAAGCTTTCGGGATCAACGACAAAGGAAGTATCGCCGGGTACTTCGTGGATGCGCAGGGCGCGCAGCACGGATTTGTCCGGAAAGGAATGAAGTACAAGCAATTGGACGCGCCCGGAGCGACGTCAACCCTGGCATGGGGAATTAATAATAACGGGTTGGTGTCGGTGCAATGGATCGATTCCAGCGGCAGAACCAACGGCGCTATTTACAACGGCACGAAGTACACCAAGATCGAAGTCCCGGGAGCGGTGAGCTGCTATCCGCATGGCATCGACTCGGCGGGCGATGTGGTTTATTCCTGGACGGATTCGGCCGGCGTTTTTCACGGGGCGCTGCGCACGGGCGGAAAGGTTTACAAGTTCGATGACCCGAAGGGAACGAATGGCACCTACGGAGACGGCATTAACGATCACAACCTGGTGGTAGGGGTTTACCACACTAGTGGCGGCTCCGTGGCGGAAGCTTTCAAAGCGACGTATTGATCTGGCTCCAGCTTCGCAGTGTACAGTGGTTAACAATTCCTGGGTGAGGAGACATCAATGAGACATGGCAGCTTGAATCTGGTTCGCCTGGTAGTGATTTTGGCGCTGCTTTTGGCAGCGGCGGTTGCGGAGACTCCGAAGCTAACCTTCACCTTTACGACGTTCAAAATTCCGGGAGCGCAAAGCACAGCCATCTATGGCATCAACAACGCGGGTTCGATCGTGGGATCGTTCGTCGACGGCGGGGGCGTGCGGCACGGCTTCCGGTTGGTGGGCGGGAAGATGAAGAAGATCGACGATCCCAATGGCACGGGCACCTACTGTTTCGGCATCAACGACAAAGGCTGGATTGTGGGCTGGTATGCGAATTCGACCAGCCACAATGCGCAGGCTTTTTTATATCAGGAAGGAACGTTCAGCGACATTGGCCCGGCGGGCTCGACCGGCTCGCAAGCGATCGGGATCAACGACCACGGGGACGTCAACGGGAATTTTGGGGACTCGAACGGCTCGCATGGGTTCCTGTTGAAGGACGGCAATTACACCACGCTGGATGTGCCCGGCGCTCTGTTGACGCTCGGCGGCGGGATCAATAATGCAGGAGTGATGACCGAAGTGTGGATTGATTCGGCGGGAAACGCCGAGTCCTCTCGCTACAACGGCAAGCAGTACACGACGATCGACGTGCCCAAAGAGCCTGACTCGGATGCTGGCGCCATCAGCAAGTCGGGCGACGTTGTTTATTCGTGGGAAGGCGCGGGCGACACGTATGGCGGGGCGTTGCTGCACAGCGGCACGTATTACAAGTTTCATGTTCCGGGCGGCGACCGGACTTTCGGATACGGGATCAACGATCACAACACGATCGTCGGGACGTTCACTACGCAGCAAGGCGTGGTCAAAGGCTTTCTGGCAACGTATTGAGGAGCTGAGCGGGGAATCTGCTTACGGAGGAAAAACAGATGAGCAAGCGGAATCTTAGTTGGCTGGTGGCAGGGCTGGCGGTGGCTTTCGTGGCCACGGCGCAGGACACACCAAAACTAACGTTCAAGTTTCAAAGCATCAACGTAAAGGGTGCGTCCGAGACTGACATTTATGGAATCAACAACGCGGGAGCGGTAGTCGGATCCTATGTTGATAGTAGCGGGGCCGAGCACGGGTTGCTGATCGCGGGCGGGAAGGCGACAAATATCGACGACCCTAACGCTACGGGTGGGACTTTTTGCTACAACATCAATTCCGCCGGCGCGATCGTGGGCTATTACTTGAATTCGAATGGCGTGGCCCAGGGATTCCTGTATAAGGGGGCCAAGTTCACCGATGTTGGTCCGGCGGGGACTGGGTCTTACGCGCTGGGCATCAATAAGCAGGGAAACATTACCGGCTTCTACCTTGATAGTGCAGGCGCCGAACACGGATTCCTGTGGAATGGCAAGAAGTACACGACCCTCGATGTGCCCACGGCGACGGCTTCGGGAGCCTGGGGGATCAACGATTCGGGGTTGATCAGCATGTTTTGGATCAACTCCTCTGGCACTTATGAAGGGGCGCTGTCGAACGGCAAGAAATACATCACGATCAATATGCCGGGCGCGGCCCAGACCATTCCGCACTCGCTCAACAACGCTGGCGACGTGGTGCTCGAATGGGTTGACTCCAGTGGCAATTATCACGGCGCGCTTCGGACCGGCGGCAAGCACTACCGGTTTAACGATCCGAAAGGGCGGACTAACACTCGTCCGGGCGGCGTCAATGACAACCACGTCATCGCTGGACGTTTTGAAGCGACGGGGAAGAGTTATCAGGGGTTCACAGCAACGTACTGAGGGCGAGGGCGGCGCAAATGGTGATTGCGTCCGCGGGTTCGGCGTTTGCAGGTAGCATTACGCAAGCCTTCGCAGCGTTAAATGGCAAGGCGGGCGGTCGAAGGTGCTGCTTCGCGAACAAAGGCTGGGCCACCCTTAAGTGATCGATGGCCTAGCCGTTTGCACGGAATGCGAAAGATCGGCCACACGCGATCGGTCTAACTGCAAAACCCGCCGCAGGGCGGGTTTCGTCAGTATGGAACGGGCGAGCTGCTCGCCCTCCGGTTGCTTTCTTTGCAATCACTGGATTGTGAGCGTGATTGGCGTCGAATGGCTGATCGACCCAGATGTGCCGGTCACCATCACTGTAACGGTGCTCTTCTGCTGCTGGCGGTTCGAGGTTGAACTGCTGCCTCCGCAGCCGATCGTGAAGAGCGCATACAGGGCCAGCAGACCCACACTACCGATCAACAATCCGCGCTTCAGGAACTTTGCTTCCGGCTTACGGTTATTTTTGCGGGTTGCAAAGACCATTCCGAACAAGCCTGCACCTGAGAGCGACAGCCAACCCATGGTCATGCCGTTGGGTCCGTATCCTCCAGTCGGCGGATTCGCGGCGGCGGTAAACATCAACGTGGACTTGGCCGTACTCGATCCCGGAGTGATGGTAGCCGGGGACAAGGAGCAGGTCACGCCGGAAAGTTGCGTGCAGGACAGCGAAATGGGAGCGTTGAATCCGCCCACGGCGCTGGCGCTGACCGTCAGCGTGGCTGATTGTCCCGCAACGACGGTCGCACTCTGCGCCGAAAGAGCCAGCGAAAAGTCGCCATGGGTTACCGCCGAAGTCGGGACGAGCGTGGCAAATAAGCCGGTGGTCTGGGTGCTGCCGCCGGCGGTGAAGTACAGAGTATTCGGATCGCCGGTGCCGCTTGCGCCAAAAACCATGTCCCAGAGGCCGGGATTGACGATCACGTTGTTTCCAGAATCGGCCACCTGACCCAGGAATTTTCCGGTGGAATCGAATGCGTTGATCTTGCCGTCCCCGAAATTTCCCACCAGGATGGCGTTGGAAAAAGTCCCGAAGGTTGCGGGCGTCGCGACTACGCCCCAGGGTGCGTTCAGGGTTCCTGCGGAAGCGAAGGTTTTGACGAAGTTTCCGTTGTCGTCAAAAACGTCCACGACTCCGCTGCCGGCGCCCGGCGTGGGATCGTGCTTAGCGGAATCCTGCATCGCATAGGTGATGTAGACCTGGTTGTTAATGACGTGGATGCCGTGCGGCGCAAATCCCTGCGGAAGATGGGGGTCGGTGAACGAGCCGGCGAGCGCCGTCATTTTGAAGTTTCGATCGAGCACGTCGATGCTGCCGGAGCGGAAGTTCGCGGCGAGCAGAAAGTTCCCCGATCCGTTGGTAAGCAGGGCAAGCCCCTTGTAGACAGCGCCATTGGCGGAATTATCGAATGCCACGACCGCGTTGTTCGCGCCGGTCCAGTTGGCGACGATGCCGTCCTCGGTATCGAAAATGAATGCCCCACCATTAAAATCGGTGCTGTTGTTGGCGACCGTGCCGGTAGGACAACCCGGGTTGCAGGGATTCACCGACGCGCCGGGTATTCCAACCACCAAGCTTTGTTTGTTGCCTTGCGCGTCGTACAGGGTAGATGTGCCGCCATTGTTGTTCGAAATCCAGAACGGGTTACCCGGCAGAAAAGAAATTCCCCAGGGATTCGAGAGTTGAGAGTCGGTGTGATTCGCGACGCCAGAAACATTGGCGACCAGATTGGTCTGCTTGTAGGGAGCTTGCTGACCGAACAGAGCGGACCGGCTTCCCACGAGTGTGAGTAACACGAAAAGACAAAACAACGAGTACTTCTTCATATTCTCCTCTTCTGATTTTGCGAATTGCTCGGACCGGCTGTGAAGCTCTTTCGTCTCGATTCGCGTTTAAATTGGAGTCGGACAGGTCCGTGGTTCAATTTCGCTTGCAGTTTCGAGGCTACCGATTGGAACGCAGGCAGATGTCAGGCGTACGTCGCCGGGATGTAAAAAGTTGGGGACGAAATCAGGCTCGAAATGGGCTCAGCGGGCGGGGGCGAAGGTGACGATCAGGCCTTTGGGGCCGACGGCGATGGCGTTGCCGGCTGGGCTTACGCTCAGGGCGTTCAGATTGAAGTCCCAGGTTTTCTGCCACGATTTCGTCGCGATGTCATCGGCGTAGGCGGCTCGGGTTGTCCCCACGACCAGCACGGCTGTGCTTGTGGCGCCGGGCTTGGCGAAAGCTAGGGCGGAAAAATAGGCTTGCGGTGTGATGGTGGACAGCTTCCAAGTGAGGCCGCCGTCGCTGGTGAAGGCGAGATTGGGACCGTCCTGCTCGGGATGTTTGTAGTCTCCGCCGGCGATCACTCCGTAGGTTGCATCGCGAAAAGCGATGGAGAAAATGCCGGCGGAGTCTGGGCCGTGGATTATGGGTGTGTCGGCGACGGTCCAGGTTTTGCCGGCGTCGGTGGAGCGGAATACGCGCGCGACTTTTCCGCCGGTGGCGAACCAAACGTTGCTGCTGCCTTGGACCGCGATGCAGGTTCCGCTGGCGGCGAATGCGCCTTCGCCTTCGACGGCTGGAGGAAGAGATTCGGAAGGAATCGGTTTCCAGTTTTTGCCGGCGTCTTCGGTTGCGATCAATTCAAATTTAAGCTTGCCTGAACTGTCTGCCACAGGATCGCCGACTGCGATGCCGTGATCGCGATCCCAGAATGCCATGCAATCGAAAAAGCCTTTGGGATTTTCATTGGTAAATTGCAGCGCCCAAGTCTTGCCGCCATCGATGGTTTTATAGATGCGCGACTGTTGGCCGGGGCCGGCGCTCAGGAGGTAAGCGAAATCGAGGCTGAAGGCTTCGACATCACGGAAGTCGAGGGCCTCCGCGCCGGGAACCTGTGCGGGTTGCCAGGAGTTTCCGCCATCGGTCGTGCGGAGATAGGTTCCATGAGTGCCGCTCGCCCAAGCGACTTGGTTCGAGACCGCGCTGATGCCGCGGAGATTCTCGGTGGTGTTGGATTTCTGGATGGTTGGGTTCTGCGCGACCAGGGAAGCGGCGAAAAACAAGAATACGAGCAAATGAGAGCGCATGCGATGATTGTGCCAGAAGTTATGCGTTTCGTTCGTACTAATGAATTCAGAATCTG
>Ga0210407_10002719_pt1 | contig 14982 bp, 15 predicted proteins | sample IncBWC27MmetaG_FD_150860 | JGI IMG/M metagenome (GOLD analysis project Ga0210407, IMG submission 150860) | Forest soil microbial communities from Barre Woods Harvard Forest LTER site, Petersham, Massachusetts, United States - Inc-BW-C-27-M | ecosystem: Environmental > Terrestrial > Soil >...
TACCGTCCCGCTCGGTGAGGCGCTCTCCGCCCAGCACCTTTTCCGCAATCGGCTTCAGCCGCTGATCCGTAATGGTCAATTTCGACATTTGCCTTGCGCTTCCAGAATAACCCAATCCCGCGCTATTCCCATTTTTCAAAGCATGCAAACTCTTCAAACGTGCCAAACCGCCGCTGCAGCGCCCCAAAACAGCAGGAACAGCAAACTAATATAGCCGTTCACGGCAAAAAACGCAGCGTCCAGCTTGCTCAAATCGTCCGCTTTGACCAGAGAATGCTCGTAAGCCAGCAGCGCTGCGACCACAGCAATACCAACCCACGCCGGCCACGGCAGCGCAAAGCTTGCGGCCAGCGACGCGAGCAGTGCCACTACTCCCACGTGCATGGCCCGCGCGATCAACAGCGCGCGCGCAATCCCGAATCGCTTTGGGACCGAGAACAAGCCCGCCCTGCGGTCATAGTCAACGTCCTGGCATGCATACAGGACGTCGAAGCCCCCCACCCACAGCGTGACCGCCGCGCAAAGAATCATTATGCGTAAGTCCAGGCCGCCGGTGACCGCGATCCATGCCGCTGCGGGAGAAATTCCCAGTGCGAATCCGAGAAAGAGATGCGACCAGTTCGTAAAGCGCTTCGTGAAGGAGTAGAAGAAAAGAATCGTGAGCGCAACCGGAGCCAGCTCCAATGCCAGCCGATTCAGTTGCCAAGCCGCCAGCAAAAACAAGCCTACCGCAACGATAGTAAATAGCCACGCGAACGACACGGAAAGATCGCCAGTCGCCAGCGCGCGCTTGCTCGTGCGCGGGTTTTCCCGATCGTAACGAAGGTCCACAATGCGGTTAATGGTCATCGCCGCGGAGCGCGCCGCCACCATAGCCACCACGATCCACGCAACCTGCCGCAGCGTGGGCCATCCGTTTCTTGTAGCGCGCGCAGCCAACAACGCTCCGGTCAGCGCAAACGGCAGCGCAAAAACGGAATGCTCGAACTTGATCATCTCGAGCACGATCTGAATGCGGTTTCGTTTCATCAGCGGATAAAGAAATCAGCCAGAACGCCGGCGGCAGTGCTCTTCACGCCTTCGCTTCCTTCGAGGAAGAGCGCCCCGCCCAGCGATACATTCTTTCTTGCGGCAATCCGATTTGCGAAAGCACGCGGCAAATGTACTGCGTCACCAGATCGTCGATCGTTTTCGGCTGATCATAAAACGCGGGAATTACCGGCATGATCACCGCACCAGCCTGCTGCGCGCCCAGCATATTTTCCAAGTGGATGCGATTAAACGGCGTGTCGCGAATGCATAGCACTAACTTGCGCCCTTCTTTAAGCATGACGTCGGCGGCGCGCGCGATCAGGTCATCGCTCGTCCCGCTCGCAATCGCCGCCAGCGTGCCCATCGAACACGGGATCACTAACATGGAATCGACTTCATAGCTGCCAGATGCAATGGAAGCGCCGACGTCCTTATTCGGCAAAATCTCGATTTTGTTTGTCGCTCGGCCAAGGATTCGGCTCGCCAACTGCTTCAAATCGCCGGAAGCAAGCCCCAATTCCTCGGCAAGAAGCCGCTGCCCCGCCTCCGTGACCACCAAGTGCACGCGCGCGACGCGAGCATCGTCTTCCAAAAGCGCCAGCGCCTTCTGCGCCAAAAGCGCTCCACTCGCTCCGGTCACGCCTACGGTGATGATTTGCCCCTGTGCGCTCGGCATATTATCTGGATTCATTCAGTCTCGCAGCCGCCCCAAGGCAAGTCAAGAACGCTGGATCAATTCCTGAGAAACTCAGCGGGGGCCACGATCCGCAACGTGCTCGTTGCAGAATGGCGCATTTACGCGGACAATCAACGTTTGCGAAAACTTATCAGGGAACGTCAACCCTAGAACCGCGGCGTCCACCGATTCATGAAAGAACGCGAACTTCACCAGCTACTGGATCTCGTACGTCTCGGAGCCCTGCCGCCCGACCGCGCCGTTGCTCGCTTGAAGCACCTCCCCTTTGAAGATTTGGGCTTCGCCAAAGTGGATCATCATCGCTCCCTGCGCCAGGGATATGCCGAAGTCATTTTTGGGAAAGGGAAGACGCCCGGTCAGGTCGCCGAAATTGTTAAGTCCATGCTGCGCCACAAAGCCTCCCGCCAGAATATCCTCATCACTCGCGCGGACGCTGCCATTTTTAAGGCCGTTTGGCGCGCGAATCCCTCCGTCAAGAAGACGGCGAAGTTTCATGCTCTCTCCGGCGTAATCACCGTCGAACGCAGCCGCGAGATAACCGGTAAGGGGCAAATTTTCGTCGTCTCCGCCGGAACCAGCGATATTCCCGTGGCGGAAGAAGCGCTGCTGACCGCGCGCATGATGGGCAATCGCGCCGAGCCGCTGTATGACGTTGGCGTTGCAGGCATTCACCGCCTGCTCGAACATCGCGAAAAACTTGCCGCGGCTCGTGTCATCATCTGCGTCGCCGGTATGGAAGGCGCGCTCCCCAGCGTCGTGGGCGGGCTCGTGGGCGTTCCGGTGATCGCCGTGCCGACGAGCACCGGGTACGGCGCCAGCTTCGGCGGCGTCGCGGCCCTCCTCGGCATGCTGAACAGTTGCGCATCCAACGTGACCGTCGTCAACATCGACAACGGCTTCGGCGCCGCCTGCGTCGCTTCGTGCATCAATCGCCTTTAGTAATTCGCGCGAGTTGATAGGGAGCCGAGGGGCGCAGAGTTCTCAATCACGACTTCAGAAGGATTTTCATTACTCCTTTTTTCTGCGCGAACTGAATCGCCTTGGGTGCTTCAGCCAACGGAAACGTACGAGTAATTAGTGGCGTTGGGTCAACTTTGCCGGAGCGCAGAAGGGCGATGGCTTTGGGGAATGGACCGCAGCGCGAGCCGACCATTGTGATTTCTTTCACGACGATCGACCAGGTCTCCACCGGTGCCGCGCCGTGGAAGGTGGATTTCAAAACGAGCGTGCCGCGAGGCTCGGTCAGGTGCTGCGCGAGGGTTAGGCCGCTGGGCGATCCGGTTGCTTCCACGACCAGTCCGTAATTTTCGATCACGCGTTTCGCATCGCCGGTATTTCCATGAATGCGCTTTGTCTTCACCCCGACGAGGCGCGCCAAAGCAAGTTTCTTCTCATGTTTGCCATACATCACCACATGCCGCAGCTTGATTCGCAGAACACGCGCAACGAGTTGAGCCAATTTTCCATCACCCAGAACGGCGGCTTCGTTGATTTTCGCGATATTGACCTGATCGAGAATTTCGCAGGCGGCGGCGAGCGGCTCGACAAAAACAGCTTGCTCATTGCTAACCGAATCCGGAACAACGTGCAGATTCTCTAGCGGCAACGCGAGGTATTCCGCAAAGGCGCCATCATGCGCGACGATACCGAGCACGGTTCGGCGTGCACAGTGCGTCTTGAGTCCGCGCTGGCAAAACTCGCACAGCGGACGAAAGCCGTACGCAGAACAATTAACGTTAATCTCCCCGGCTACACGGCGGCCAATCCAGCGCTCTTGCTCTCGCTCCCGCTCTGAAACGCCGCGAACCTCCGCGATTTCGCCTACAAATTCGTGCCCCGGTGTGCCTCGAAAATCATGATAGCCGCGAAGAATCTCAATGTCGGTATTGCAGATTCCGGCGAGTCGCACACGAACCAAAGCCCACCCACGCCGAAGCTTCGGGACGGGCGCAATCGCTGATTTTAGTTTTCCAGCCCTGACGTGGAAGCTGCGCATCTTCAATTGGCGGCGGAAAAAGGAACACGGCTCTTACGAACATTCGCCGGTAGTTTCAATGTGCGCTTCACATAGTAGATAGTTTCGTCTAGTTTTCTAAGAGTGTTATCCGCCGAGCGACCAGCTTCTTCGAGGAACGCCCTTAGGTCTTCTTTGGCTGTGACGGGCCACCGCAGATAAAAATCGGTCGCGTTGCGCATCTCCTCCGATAAAGGTTTGCCAGTGCTTCTAGCGTGTCTCGCTAGCTGCCGTTTTTGCCGCGCGTGAAGGTGCACTCTGGTGGGACGCATCAGTTTTTCTCGGCTGCAAATTCCTATTCCACTCTAATGGAGGGCCGCGGAAAGCGTTTTGAGCAGCAGCGGCTCCTGCTCGGGGAAGACTGTGCGAAGATCGAGTATCAGCCGGTCTTCCTCCACGCGAGCGATGACCGACACACCCGCTGGCGCGTGTCGCAAACGCTGCTCAAGTTGCGCCGCGGAATATCGCGCGCTCGCAATGCGTATAAGCTTTGTCGGAAGCTCCTGCGTCGGTGTCGAGCCGCCTCCCGCCAACGAGCTGCCATCCGTAATGTCCAGTTCCACTTCACCCAACGGCAACTCCGGAGTCAGCTCGCGAAGAAAATTCTCCGCGCGCCGCTTGATCTCTTGAACGCTCATGCGAATCATCCGCAAAGCGGGAATCTCGGCCGTCGCACCTCGCAGATAGGCCCCCAATGTCGCCGCCAGTGCCGCGGTCGTCAGCTTGTCCACGCGAAGAGCACGGAAGAGCGGGTGTCGCCGCACACGGCTAACCAGTTCCTTTTCCCCTGCGATAATCCCCGCCTGCGGACCTCCCAGCAGCTTGTCCCCGCTGAACATCACGATCGAAACACCGGCATCCACGCTTTGCCGGACGGTCGGCTCCGTAATCCCCGCACTCATAAGATTGACGAGACAACCCGACCCCAGGTCCTCCACCAGCGGCAAACCCACGCGCCGGCCGAGCACTACAAGCTCTTCCATCGAAGGCTTTTCCGCAAAACCGGTTATCGTGAAATTGGACGGATGCACGCGCAGCAGCAGCCGCGTGCTCTCATTGATCGCGTTTTCGTAATCGGCGATGCGCGTGCGATTCGTAGTCCCGACTTCTCGAAGCACGGCTCCGCTTTGCGCCATGATCTCTGGAATGCGGAAGCCGTCGCCGATTTCAATCAGCTCGCCCCGCGAGACAATTACCTCTCCGCCTTTCGCCAGCGCCGCAAGCACCAACAGCACCGCAGCCGCGCAGTTGTTGACCACCACGGCGGCCTCGGCCCCGGTCAAGCGCTCGAGCAATTGGGCAACGTGCACGTCGCGCTTGCCCCGCGCGCCCTCTTCCAGGTTATATTCGAGGTTGCTGTAGCTTGTCGCGCTACGCCGAATCTCTTCCGCAGCTGCGCTGCTCAGCGGTGCGCGCCCCAAGTTGGTGTGCAGAATCACTCCTGTTGCGTTGATCACCGGCTCCAGCGAAGAAGCCAGCACCCGCTCCACCATGGAAGCAATGCGCTCTTCCAGAGCCGACGAATCCAACGCCATCACCTCGGCCGCTCCTGCTTCGGTGATCCGCCCTCGTAACTCGACCAAGACCGTCCGCGTTATCTCCACGAGGAGTGCGCGGTCAACCCGCTGCGCGAGCGCAGCAAGCCGTGGTTGTGCTAGAAGTTCGTCCACCGACGGAATCTGCCGGAGTAAATCCGCCTGGTCGGCTGTAAGCGCTCTTCTGGCCCGCGAATCCATGCGGCCATTTCAACACACAGCCACCCGGCCCCGCAACGCCGCCGGGGAAACCGCGCACACCCGTGCCGAATCAGTCCCTGTCTGCGCCCATTCTGTTGACGCGCTCGCCGTCTCCTCCTAGCATGGAACTGGGGGGCTTCCAGCAATGGCGACGATCGACGAAGAATTGTCGCAGCTCGAAAAAGACATTCGCCAGCTCAAGATCGAGTATGACCAATACTTCGGCGGCGGCAGGAAGCGTCCACCTACGGAAATCGAATGGCGCATCGAACTGATCATCAAGCGCTATTCCGAACGCGGCGGCGAGTTGAAATTCGGTCAGCGCTTTCGCTACAACAACCTCACGCAAACGTACGCAAAATACAAAGACATTTTCCGCAAGAAGGTCCAACAAAAAGAGGAAGGAAAAGTGCAGCGCCACTTTGGCGCCGCAGCCAAGGCCATTGAAGCCGAGCGCGCCAAAGCCGCGGCGGCCGCAAGGTCAGCGGCGCCCCAGCCAACATCGTTCCGCATGGTGTGCTCCGAGCCCGAGCAGGAAACCGACAAGGTCGACCAGTTGTACCAGGCCTTCCAGCAAGCCATGCAACAGACCGGCGGCAGCATCAAGCAGTCACGCGCAAGCTTCAACGAATTCGTCAGTAAAAAGACCAAGGAACTCCAGAAGCAGAAGAATTGCCGCGAAGTGGAATACGTCGTTGAAGTCGTCAACGGCGAAGTTAAGCTCAAAGCCCTCGTAAAAGCCTAATCTCGACCGCCATTTCTCCTTTCCCTCAATCCGTGCGACGCTTACACTGATCTACTTTTTCCGGAGGCAGCACATGGCAGTGCAGCGCGCGCTCATCAGCGTTTTCGACAAAGCGGGAATCGTGGACTTTGCCAACGGGCTCGCCGCTCTCCGCATCGAGATCCTCTCCACTGGCGGCACCGCCAAGCTCCTCCGCGAAGCTGGCCTCGCCGTCCGCGATGTTTCCGAGTTCACCGGCTGGCCAGAAATGCTCGGCGGCCGCGTCAAAACTCTGCACCCCAAAGTCCACGGCGCTCTCCTCTTCCGCCGCAATCTTCCCGAGGACCAGAAGCAAGCGGCCGAACACGGCATCGCGCCCATCGACTTGGTGGTCGTCAATCTCTACCCATTCGGAGCTACCGCCGCAAAGAAAGATCTCACAGCCGAGGAACTTATCGAGAACATTGACATCGGCGGACCCACCATGCTCCGCTCCGCCGCCAAAAATTTCGAAAGCGTCACGGTGATAACCGATCCCTCCGACTATGATCGCGTGGCGAGTGAATTGAAAGCTTCGCAAGAAACATCGCTCGCCACTCGCCTCCATCTCGCCCGCAAAGTTTTCGCCACCACATCCCGCTACGACGGCATGATCACCACCGAGCTCGAGCGTCTCTCCGCTTCTGCCAATCAGATTGCCCTGCACGAAAAGCCAATCTTGCCCGAGCGCCTGCACCTCGCCCTCCGTCGCCAGCAGGAACTCCGTTACGGCGAAAATCCGCACCAAGCCGCCGCCCTCTATATCCCTGCCGGGCGCCCACCGGAAGGCCTAGCCGCGGCCAAGCAGCTTCAGGGCAAAGAGCTTTCCTACAATAATTTCGTCGATCTCGAAGCCGCGCGCAGCGTCGCCGCCGAATTCCACCGCCCCGCCGCCGTCATCATCAAACACAATAACCCGTGCGGCGCCGCCGAACAGGAAACTCTGCGCGACGCGTACCTGAAGGCGCTCGCCGGCGATCCCATCTCCGCCTTCGGCGGCGTCCTGGCCTTCAATCGCGAAGTCGACGCCGCCACCGCTGAAGAAGTCGCTAAACTCTTCGTCGAATGCATCGTGGCTCCGTCTTTCGACGAAAAAGCAAAATCCATCTTCGCAGCCAAGAAAAATCTCCGCCTCCTCGAATTGCCTCCCGGCGGTCTCGAACCCCAGCGCGAGCTCCAGCTCAAGCGCATCCTGGGCGGCATGCTCGTGCAGCAACCGGACCTAGGCGAGATCAGCGATTCCGACCTGCGCACCGTCACCAAGCGCGTCCCCTCGCCAGACGAAATGCGCACCATGCGCTTCGCCTGGAAAGTCTGCAAGCACGTAAAATCCAACGCCATCGTCTTCGCCCGCGACGGCGCCACCCTCGGCGTCGGCGCCGGCCAGATGAGCCGTGTCGACTCTGTAAAAATCGCCGTGATGAAGGCGCAATCGCCTCTGCAAGGCTGCGTCGTCGCCTCCGACGCTTTCTTCCCGTTCCCCGATGGCGTCGAAGAAGCCGCCAGGGCTGGCGGCACCGCCGTCATTCAGCCCGGCGGCTCCGTGCGCGACAACGATGTCATCGCCGCCGCCGACCGCCTCGGCCTCGCCATGGTCTTCACCGGCATGCGTCATTTTCTGCACTAGCTCGCGCAAAAGCGAATGCGCCTTTCCGCGCCTCTGTTGCATCCAACTTCCAGCAACCCCCCCAACCTGGAGGCGCCATGGCCGCAAACGAAGAAATGAAAATTGTTTTGCAGGTAGGTATGGAGCTTCGCGTCACCAATAAAGGCGAAGTCGTCGTAAGCAATCCCGAGCTCGAACTAGCCCGCGAAGACCGCGCTGCCGACGCCGTTTTCCTCTATCGCTTCAACGCCGACCGCGGCGAACACGTCTTCCGCCTCGTCGAGCCAGTCGCCGACCACGCACACATGAAGGTGCACCGCGCCAACGACTGACTGATCAGGAACGCGCCCCGCCCACCATGGAACTCACGAACGAGTGAATCCGTCGTTCCAGCTCGTCACGAACCTTCCGGAAAGCTCCCAATTTCTCTTCTCCCGTGCCGGAAACTGCGGCCGGATCGGGCAGGCTCCAATGCGCGCGCTGCGGTGCCCCGGGAAAAATAGGACACTCCTCAGCCGCTCTGTCGCAAACGGTGATGACCGTCGCGAATTGCTGCCCGGCAAATTCCGCGACGGATTTCGAGCGCTGTTTCGAGATATCGATTCCCTTCTCCCGCATCACCTCGATCGCGAACCTATTCACGCCCGCCGGTCTTGTCCCCGCGCTGAACACTTCATACCGCGTTCCACCCATATGACGAAGCAATCCCTCCGCCATTTGGCTGCGTGCCGAGTTTCCCGTGCACAAAATGAGCACGCGCATCTTGTTTTCCGTTGCCGCCATTTGCCCGCCCCTCAGGCGCAGCAACTTGGCCCGCAGCAAGCCGCCTTGCTTGCCGGCTTGACCGCGCGCACAAACGCGCTGATGAACTTCCCATCGATCTGCGGACCCACCCTATCCGGATCAAGTCCCGCCGCCGCAAGAAAATCCCGCGCCTCCTCAGCCTTGTAAACGCGCGTTGGCTGCACCTCAATCGATTCGAATCCCGCTTGCGCCAGCTTCTCCTGGTACTCTTTTTCTTCCAGCGCTCCCGCAATGCACCCCACCCACAATTCCATGCTCCTCCGGATCTCCGCCGGCACCTCGCCTCGCACCACCACATCTGAAACGGCCAGCCGCCCTCCTGGTTTCAGCACGCGAAACGCCTCCGCCAGCACCCGGTCCTTGTCGCCCGAAAGATTGATCACGCAATTCGATATAATCACGTCCACCGTATTCTCTGGCAGCGGTATATTCTCAATCGCGCCCTTCAGAAACTCCACATTCCCCACGCCCGCCTTTTTCTGATTCTCTCGCGCCAGCGCCAACATCTCGTCGGTCATGTCCAGCCCGTAAGCTTTTCCCGTCGGCCCCACGCGTTTCGCGGAAAGCAACACATCAATCCCGCCACCCGACCCCAAGTCCAACACAATTTCGCCCGCCTGCAATTTCGCCAACGCCGTAGGATTCCCGCACCCCAGCGAAGCCGCCACCGCTTCCACGGGCAGCCCCGATTTCTGGGCCTCGTCATACAAATTCTTCGTAATGGGATCGCACCCGCTCAACTCCCCTCCTCCCCCGCAACACGCCGTCCCGCCTGCCGTCACTTGTTTCGCCGCCTGCCCATACTTTTGCTTCACCACTTCCTGGATGTTCGTCTCGCTCATCGGCCTTCTCCTTGATTCACCATTACAAGATTTTCACCGCGAAATCTGAATCACTGCCTCCGGCGCCACCGCTCGGCTTCGCGTGCAGCACTCTTCATACAGAAAATTCAGCACTTCCCGCAGCGCACCCTCGTCCGCCGCATACCACAAATAAGTCCCCTCGCGCCGCACTTTCACCAGCCCCACCTGCTTGAGCTTTTCCAAGTGATGCGAGAGCGTCGAAGCCGGTATGCCCATCTCCTCCTGCACCTCTCCCACCACCATCCCCTCCGGATGCGCCGCCAGCAGCAAGCGCAAGATCTGCAAGCGCGGCTCCGCCCCTAGCGCTGAAAACCGCGAAGCGCTGCGCGTCACCAAAGCCGGATCTGCTTTCTTCATATTTCGATTATTGCAGAAGTACGGAAGAAACGCAACTCTTACACTACACCAAATTCCCCAGGAACGCTCCGCTCCCCGCGCGCATCTTACCTTCAGGCTCTTCGGCCCTGGAAACCGCGCCAATTTGCTTTTGACCGCGTTTGGGTCGCATGGGATACTTTTTGTTTTCGGGGCACCGATGACATTTCACCGATTCACTCTCTCCGCGTTCCTTGCCACTGTCAGCGCGCTCACCGCGCTTGCGCAGGCACAAACACCCGCGACACCCGCCGATACCGCGTCTCCGTCGCAGGAAAATGGCTCAACGCAAGCGGCCTCCGCCTCCTCCCGCGCCGACGCCTACTTCGACTACACCATGGGCCACATCTTCGAGCAGCAATACGAGAACACCAGCAAAGCCGAATACGCCTCCCAAGCTATCGATTTTTACAAGAAAGCCTACGCGCTTGACCCCAAGTCTCCAGTCATCGGCGAGCATCTCGCCGAAATGTACTGGAAAGCGCAGCGCACTCGTGACGCCGTTGCCGAAGCCCAGGAAATCCTGAAACGTCATCACGACGACGTCCCCACCCGCCGCCTTCTCGCCAGAATCTACCTTCGCAGCCTAGGCGATCTCAGCGCTGGCGTCGGCCAGTCCGAAGTCGCCGGCAAGGCCATCGAGCAGTACAAGGAAATCTACCGCCTGGACCCATCCGACACCGAATCGGCCCTATGGCTCGCACGCCTCTATCGGCTCCGCAACGAACACGACCAAGCCGAAGTTGTTCTTCGCGGCATCCTGAAAGATGACCCGGAGAACGAGCAAGCTGCTGAGCAACTCACTCAGCTCCTTCTCGACGAAGGTAAATCTGCCGATGCAGTTGCACTCCTTGAAAGCATGAACGGCCGTGCGCCATCCGCCACGCTTCTCGACCTGCTCGGCGACGCTTACACGCAAATCAAGGATCTCCCCAAGGCCGAACAGGCTTACCGCAAAGCCGTCGCATTGGATCCCTCCGAGTTGAGCCACCTGCGCGGGCTCGGCCAAACTTTGATGGCCGAGGAAAAATTCTCTGACGCGCTCCATGTCTATCAAAAGCTGGCAGATCTGACGCCCGATGATGCCGACGTTTATCTGCGCATCGCGCAAATCTACCGTGAGATGCATCAACTCGATCGCGCCGAAGAAAGTCTCCTCAAGGCCCGCCAATACGCCCCCGGCAGCCTCGAGGTCATGTATAACGAGGCCATGCTGTACCAGGCCCAGGGCCGCTACGATGACGCCATCACCGTCCTCTCCGATGCGATTACCGGCGTAAAAGGCCAATCAGCGGTGTTGCCGTCGCGCCGCCGATCACTCGCCATCCTGTATCAAGAGCTTGGCCAGCTCTACAAAGAGCGCCAGAACTATCCAGCCGCCATTTTCACGTTCAACGAGCTTGGGTATCTCGGTGACGAAGAAGACCGGCGCGCTCGTCTCCTCATCATGGACGCCTATCGTTCGGCAAAGGATTTGCCGAAAGCATTGCAGGCCGGCAAGGAAGCACTCGCCAAATATCCCAGCGATCCCGCGATTCGCGCCAGCCAGGCGTTGCTTCTCGGGGAAAACGAGCAGACCGACGAAGCGGTGAAGATGCTTCGCCTGCAGCTGACCAAATCCGAAGCCGACCGCGACACCTACCTGAACATCGCCCAGGTTTACGAGCGTGCCAAACGTTACAAGGAAGCCGAAGAAGCCGCGCGCGCCGCCGAAGGCTTGCCCGGCCGCTCTCGCGACAATGAGATGGTTTGGTTTGTGCTCGGCGCTATTTACGAGCGCCAGAAATTCTTCGATCGCGCCGAGGACCAATTCAAAAAAGCCCTGGCCGTTAATCCCAAAAACGCTTCCGTGCTCAACTATTACGGCTACATGCTCGGCGACTTAGGCCAACGCCTCGACGAAGCCGCCGACCTCGTGCAGCGCGCCTTGAAAGAAGAACCCTACAACGGCGCCTATCTCGACAGCATGGGTTGGATTTATTACAAGCAGAACAAGCTCACTCAAGCCGAGGCTACCTTGCACCAGGCCGTCGAACGTGACGCTCACGATCCGACCATTCATTCGCACCTCGGCGACGTTTACGCCAAGCTCGGCCGCAACGAACTCGCCGCCGCCGAGTGGGAGAAATCCCTGTCCGAATGGCGTCATGCTCTGCCCGCCGATGTCGAAAATGACAAAATCGCTGAAATCGAGAAGAAGCTCGGCCAAACCAAGCATCGCGTAGCTCAGAAATCCTCCGGGCAGGAAGCCAAGCCGCAATAGCCGCATGCGCGAAATCCGAATCCCAGCCTTCGCCAAAGTCAACCTCCGGCTGGACATTCTCGGCAAGCGCCCGGACAACTACCACGAGCTCCGCACCATCTTTCAAACCATTTCCCTGCACGATGAGCTGAAGCTGCGGCCCTCCCAGGCTTCCGGCATCTGCCTCACTATTCAGGGAAACGAGTCCCTTTCTCTCGAGCCTGTCCGCAAGAATCTGGTCTACGCGGCCGTGGATGCATTGCGGCGGGAGCTCGATATTCGCTCCGGTGTCGAAATCGACCTCCGCAAAACGATTCCCGCGGGCCGCGGCCTCGGTGGCGGCTCGAGCGATGCCGCTGCAGCCTTGCTCGGCTATCTGCGCCTCACTCGCCGCGCCATTCCTGCCTCAAGATTGATGGAAATTGCCGTTTCGCTTGGCGCAGATGTCCCCTTCTTCCTCTTCGGTGGACGGGCCCTGGGCATCGGTCGCGGCGATGAAATCTATCCTTTACCCGACGTCCCCAAGCTCACCCTGTTGGTGGTTTCCCCGCACGATATTCACGTGCCCACCGCCGACGCCTACCGTTGGCTCAACGCCCCTGCATTGACAAAAAACAGCGCTACCCCTAAACTTTGGGAGTTCTGTGCTCTATGCTGGAGCGCGCAGGGAAGCGGGCTTTCCAACGACTTCGAAGGTCCGGTTTTTCGGCGTCACCCTCGACTAGCTCAAATCAAGAGGGCTTTGCTTCAACGCGGAGCTGCAGAAGCCTCGCTGGCGGGTAGCGGTTCGGCGGTGTTTGGAGTTTTCCCGAGCCCAGCGTTGGCGCGCCGAGCCGCTGTCGGGTTTCAGGACGAACACACCTTCGTTTGCGAAACGGTTTCGCGCGACAGGTATCTTCGCAAGGTCCAAAGCGTGCCGTAAAGGTGCGCAACCCTCTGAACCGCAGCGTCTAAGCGTCCCAGTTCATTAACGCAGTTGTAAGGGCGTGCTTTTACCCTGAGCATCGATTGAGCGCGTCCTAGCGGCATCAGCCGCCAGGCCCTGTAACTCTATAATCTGCGCCTTTTCTTGGCGGACCTGGAGCAATCGTTCTTGGACGACGACCGCTTTAAAATTTTCTCGGGAACAGCGAACCTCCCGCTTGCAGAAAGCATCTGCAAGCACTTGGAGGTCCCCCTTGGCAAAGCCAAGCTGGGTCGCTTCAGCGACGGAGAGATTTATTTTCAGATTCTTGAAAATGTGCGCGGCGCGGACGTCTTCGTCGTCCAACCGTGCAGTTATCCCGTCGATTGTCACTTGGTTGAACTATTGCTGATGATTGACGCATTCAAACGCGCGTCCGCCTGGCGCATCACCGCCGTGCTGCCGTACTACTGCTACGCCCGGCAGGACCGCAAAGACAAGCCGCGCGTTCCGATCTCCGCCAAGCTCGTCGCGGACCTGCTCGAAACGGCGGGCGCCAGCCGTGCGCTCACGCTCGATCTGCACGCGCCGCAGATTCAAGGCTATTTCGACGTGCCGGTGGACCACTTGTACGGTTCCCCGGTGCTCGTCGAGCATTTCCGGCACTTGAATTTGCCGAATTTGACTGTCGTTTCGCCTGATGCTGGCGGCGTCGAACGCGCGCGCTTCTTCGCCAAGCGCCTCGATGCCCCTCTCGCCATCGTGGACAAGCGCCGCGTCGATGTCGACGTTAGCGAAGTCATGAACTTGATCGGCGACGTGCGCGGCCGCAGCACCTTGATCGTCGACGACATCATCGACACCGCGGGCACGCTCGTGAAAACGGCGGAAGCCCTGATTCGCGAGGGCGCCACCCAGGTCTACGCCGCCTGCACCCACGCCGTGCTCTCCGGGCCGGCCATCGAGCGCATCGCCAAGTCGCAGATCAAGGAAGTCGTGGCCACCGATTCCGTGCCCATGTCCGAAGCTGCGAAGAAAATGGGCAAGATCAAGATTTTGAGCGTGGCCGATTTGCTCGCCCGCGGCATCCGCTCAATTCACGAGGAAACATCGATCAGCGAGCTGTTTATTTAGGAGCGTCAGTCGAGCTCTCCACAAAGGTTTGGAAGGAAGAAGGGTAGAAAGCATGGCTCAGGACCAAAACAAAGTAATAGTCGAAGCAGCCCCCCGCGCCTCGCGGGGAAAAAATGAAGCTCGCCGCTTGCGCGTGACAGGTCGTGTCCCCGCCGTCCTCTACGGCGGCAAAGGCCAGGCCATCACGCTCTCCGTGAACGCCAAACAGGTTAACTCCATTTTGCGCTCCGAAAGCGGCCACAACACTCTCTTTCAGGTGGATCTCAACGGCAAGCACGAGCCCGCCATCCTCAAGGACTGGCTCACCGATCCCGTCAGCGGCAAATTGCTCCACGTCGATCTTCTTCGCGTCGCCATGGACGTTCGCATGCGCGTGCAAGTTCCCGTGCACACCTTTGGCGATCCCGCTGGCGTCAAGCAACAGGGCGGCGTCTTTGAAATGGTCACCCGTGAAGTCGAAATCGAATGCTTGCCGGGAGATATTCCCACTGAATTTAGAGCCGATGTCAGCGGCTTGATGTTGAATCAGGCCCTGCGCGCCCGCGATCTACAAGTTGACACAAGCAAGCTGAAGCTGCTCACCGATCCCGAGCAGGTTCTCGCTCACGTCGTCACTCTCAAGGTGGAAGAAGAGAAGCCCGTCGAGGCCGTGGCCGCCGAAACCGCGACTCCAGCCGAGCCCGAAGTCATCAAGAAGGGCAAGAAAGAAGTCGAAGGCGAGGAAGCTGCCGAAGGCGAAGCCAAGCCCAAGGCCGCCGAGAAACCCGAGAAGTCCGACAAGGAGAAGAAAAAGTAACCGGCGCTGCGGTACG
>Ga0210407_10002720_pt1 | contig 14982 bp, 11 predicted proteins | sample IncBWC27MmetaG_FD_150860 | JGI IMG/M metagenome (GOLD analysis project Ga0210407, IMG submission 150860) | Forest soil microbial communities from Barre Woods Harvard Forest LTER site, Petersham, Massachusetts, United States - Inc-BW-C-27-M | ecosystem: Environmental > Terrestrial > Soil >...
TTCGTTGAAGCCGGCAATCGCGAGTTCAACATGTTTCTCTGGATGCAGCCAGCCGGCAAACGCGCCGGCGACATATTGCTGGCTGACTCAACGATCTTCACGACATTATTCGGCGGCGACCAGAGCTTGGAACGCTTCTGGAAGAACCTCGCAACCAAGTGATGGGCCATGGAGACATCAAGACCAGAGTTGGAATCTTATTCGCCGTTTCGGTGATCGCGATGCAAGCACACGCGCAGAATCGTGGTGTCTATCCGCTGGGAATGAGCGCAACAAACTCGGGTGTCACGCCGCTGCCCGGCTTTACATACGTCAACCAACTCCTGTTTTACACGCGTGATCAAGCTAAAGACGATGCCGGCGCGACGCTGCCAGTCAGAGGCGAAAACTACGTTCTCATGGACATGAATACGTTGGCCTGGGTGAGCAAGAAGAAGTTCCTAGGCGGGGCCAACTTTTCGATGGTTGCAACTCTGCCCTTTGCGAGGAACAGTCTCACCTCAGACACCAACGGCCCGATCAGCGGTGGTGGCGGATTTGCCGATTCCTATTACCTGCCGTTCGTCCTGGGTTGGAATCTGGACCGCGTTGCAATTCGTGCCATGTACGGCTTTCTCGCTCCCACGGGACGCTTCGTGGCGGGCGCCAGCGATAACGTTGGCTCCGGTTACTGGACGCACGCTCTGTCTTCCGGCCAGACCTTTTACTTGAAGAAGAATAAGCATCTCGTTTTCTCAGCGTTCCAGATGTATGAGCTTCATACCACTCAGGAAGGCACCGGCATTCATCCTGGCGACACCTTCGATCTCGATTGGTCGTTCGTAGGAACGCTTCTGAGCCGGAAGGATTTTCAACTTCAGACCGGTCCGGCCGGATATGAGCAGCGGCAAGTGACTGCCAAGAGTGGACCGACGATTTCCGCCGAGGGGTCAAAAGAACGGTATGCCGTCAATTCGGTCGGGTTTGCGGTGAACTCGGCCTTCCCAAAGCACAGGACAAGTTTGGGTGTGAAGTACTTCAAGGAATTTTCGAATCGTTCGACGTACCAGGGTTACTCCGTCCAGGTCTCGGGTTCGATCAGTTTTTAGGAGACATGAAGATTTCCGTGAAAGCGAGGACTCTTGACCGCCCCAGCCCTTGAACTCGATGACATTCAAAGCGGAGTCCTGCGTCCACGGCCCACTCCCTTCGCGGCGACTTATATCATCCTGCGAATTGACGATTGCGATGCCGGACGCGACCTGATGCGCCGCTTCAGCACGGTCGTGACATCTGCCGCTAACTCGGAGACTTCCACCCGGGACACCTGGGTGAGCGTTGCTCTCAGTTTTCAGGGACTCAAGGCCCTTCGCATACCGCGGGCTTCACTCGATAGTTTTTCGCCGCAGTTCCAACAGGGAATGGCGGCGCGCGCGAAGTTGCTGGGGGATGTGGGCGACAACAGCCCAGAGCATTGGGAAAAGCCCCTCGGAACGGACCAGGTCCACGTAGTAATCACCGCGGTCTCGCCCGATTCGCAGCGCCTGCAATCCGCTCTTGATCGCGCCCGGAAAGCCTATCAGGAGTTGGCTGGAGTCAAGGCAATATGGCGGCAGGATTGTCACGTTCTGCCCGATGAGAAGGAACCATTCGGCTTCAAAGATGGCATCAGTCATCCTGCTATTGAAGGAAGCGGCATTCCAGGGTCCAACCCGCGCGAGGCGCCCCTCAAGGCGGGCGAGTTCGTGCTCGGATATCCCGATGAGATCAGCGATGCGCCGCAAATCCCGCAGCCGGAGATTCTCGGACGCGGTGCTCCAGGGTTAGTATCCAGACCAGTTAATCACGCGCTATAGGGACAAGACTCACAGTCGTTATCACATCTCGGCGGTTGCCCACTGGTAAAAGAGACAGTCGTGTGAGATCGCCTCTCTATGTCATATTCTTGTCGAACACGCTATCGCAAGCTGAGGTGGATTTTATGAGAGACATGGGATTGAGTGCAGGGTTGACTCTGTTCGCGTTTCTGGCTGTACCCGCGCCGGCTTTGTCGCAGGCGGTGCAGCAGAGCGGGACACTCACCGTCAGCGGCCAGCCCGGGCAAGTGCCGGTGTTCCAGATAAACGGCAGGTCTTACGTGGATGTCGAAGCGCTGGCACGACTCACGAATAGCTCCCTCGGCTTCAAGGGAAATCAGGTGACGTTGACCCTGCCCGGTTCTGCTGCGAGCGCGCCGGCAGCAGCGCCTGCGGCGAGCCAGCCTGCAAGTCCGGTGTTTTCGAAAGATTTCTTGAAGGCGGGTATCGAAGAAATGAGCGTGATCAGGGAATGGCGCAGCGCGCTGGTTAACGCTGTGCAAAATGGATACCCAATGACGGACGAATTCGTGGCAGCGTACAGAGGCCAAGCTGCAACCAACCTCAGATTTGCGTCGGTAGCGGTGTCCACCGATTCTGATCGGGATGCTTTCCTATTGCTCAGCAACGAGTTCGACAACATGCAGAAATTGAGCAATAAACTTTTGGCTGCGCGCAAAAACATGAACTACATCTCCCCAGACGCGCTGAAGGATGATCCTTTGGATCAGAAAATCCTGAACTGCGCACGCTCGCTGGCGTCTATGGCCGCCAGTGGTCAGTTTCAGGATGACGGGTCTTGTCATTGAACGCGATATTACGCCAGGTTGCAGCGCCGGGACCTGTGTTCATCACGCGAGAAACGCGCGCACTTACCTTTCGTCGACGAACCGATAAACCAATTGCCTCTGATGACGGAAGAGTGGTGTTGACAGTCTGGTCCATACATCGGAGTCGCAAGTGTGGACGCACGGCGGCGCTGTTCGCTGGCCTGCTTTGAACTGCCCACAGCGGTTCTCCACGAAGCTGAAGGTTCAACTAGGTGGCACGACCGAACAATCCGTCGGGTTTTGGCATGCAAGATGTCTCCAGGTTCGGATTGGGGATTGCTCTCCTGTTGTGTCCGCTGCAGGTGCTGAGCGCTCAGGACTTGGCGCCACGCGCCTATGTCGTCACGCCACTGCATTCCAACGCAATCACGCTGACTTGGTCCTTCTACGATGGCAACATCAATTACAATGGCGCGCTTCCAACCAGCGACGCAACGGGGACATACAGTGTACCTATCTTCAGCTACTACCACTCATTCGGCTTCTTCGGCCGCTCGGCCAACCTCGTCGCATCGCTGCCGTACGCGGTAGGAACCTTCCAGGGAACCGTAATGGGAGCGGGGAAGCATCTTTACCGCTCCGGTCTTCTGGATTCGGTCTATCGCCTTTCGGTAAACCTCAAGGGTGGCCCGGCGATGCCAGCGCAGGAGTTCGTGAAATGGAACCAGAGGATCCTGCTGGGCGCCAGTCTGAAGGTGGTGGCTCCGACAGGCCAATACGATCCCACAAAGCTGATCAACTGGGGCACCAACCGCTGGTCCTTCAAGCCGGAATTTGGCTATTCCGAACGTTGGGGCAACTGGATTGTCGATGGGTACGGCGGAGTATGGTTCTTCACCACGAATCGGGATTTCTGGTCACGCAACATCTACTTTCCCGGAACGAGATCGCAATCGCAAAAGCCAATTGGGGCCTTGGAAGCGCACCTGAGTTATGACTTCAGGCCGGGGGTCTGGGTCTCCCTCGACGGCAATTTCTGGTTCGGCGGAATCACGAGTGTGGACGGGGTAGAAAATTCTGTCACTAAACAGATGAACTCTCGCGTCGGAGCAACCGCAGCGATCCGCATCGCCAAGCGCCAGTCTCTGAAATTCAGCTACAGCGACGGTACCTACATTCGGTTTGGCGGCAACTACCAGAATGTGTCCATCGCGTGGCAATACTCCTGGCTGGGGCGACCCAAATAGCACGCCTCTAAACCAAGAAGAACGGCAACGTTGCTGCGAAGCGATCCAAACGCATAGTTGATTTGCATTTTGACCGCAGAAGCCATTCAATACTACACCTTCGAACCGTGAAGCGAGGTTGCCAACACAACGCCGATTCTCAAAGAGTGTGGCCTAGTAGCGACAGGGTACAGTCGTACGGCCCAAAATATGCGTGCCTGACGACTTCATTGCCCTCGGGCAACGACATTGAGCCACTAAGAAAGCTAGTCTTCTACTCGGGTGCGACTTAAGAGCGGGCCGTAACAGTTGGTTTGCAGGACAGCCTTCCCCGTCAGACGGCACTCTTGAGTCGCACTCTCGTCTAAATCGCAGGATTCTTCTAGGGACGCGGTCTCGTCGATAGGTATGGACAGAGGAGATCGCTGGGGGCGATTGACAATCGCAAGGCTAATGAAAACGGCATCGGCCGTTGCGTTGCCAGCAGGTTTTCAATCTACATTTTTCGAGGGACTCACAGCACTTGAAATCAAGGTTGTCCTTGCGGCTGCGAAACCGGAAAGGGTTTCCTCTCGTCAGCTCCTACAGCGGGAAGGTGACCCGGCCACCCGTTTGTGGTTGCTGGTCACGGGACGCGCCGCGGCCTACAGGGTTGCAGACGAGGGCGGCAAACTTTTTCTCCGCTGGGGAGTGCCGGGCGACGTATTTGGCCTGGCAACGATCGTTAGGGCACCTGCTCGGTATCTCGTCACGGTAGAAGCAGTGCAAGAGGGCTCCCTCCTGGCGTGGGATCTGGCGTCATGCCAAGCTCTCGTTTTGCAATGTCCCAGCCTAAGTAGAGCAGTGAATTCAGTCGTATCTAACTATTTGGATGGCCTCATAGAGGCGCTGGCCGCGCGTTCTTTCCTAACTGCGGAACGACGGCTTGCCCGAATGTTGGTCGTGAGTGCTCGACTGATAGGTCGCACCGGGCGTGAGGGCATCGAACTTGACCTCACGAATGAGCAGTTGGCCGTGACAGCGAATGTGAGCCTGTTTACCGCTACCCGTAAGTTAAGCAAATGGCAAGATCTGGGTATCCTCAAAAAACACCGCGGCAAGATCGTGCTGCGATCCCTGTCTCCTTTCGAGAGTATCGGCAAGCCCATTTGAACTCATTGCGTTTAGTACGCACTCGCATCGATCAGGTTTATGAGACAAGTTGGCTGACAAGATCGACGAGGAGTTCTGGAAGCGCAAGCAAGCTGAATGTCGCGAGCAGGAGCGCCAGCTGGAAGCTTCGGCTTCGAGCCTACATACGCCGGTCACGATGCCATATTCTCAATCGCGTCGTAGCCCACGCGCTGCCTCTTGGGGAAAAGCAGCGCGTGAGTGCGCAATCGCCAGGTGCGAGGAACAGCCCCTAGCTGCCAGCGATGCCCTTGTTGACCAGGATTTTAACCTCAACCCGACGGTTCTCGGCCCGCCCGGTCTTCGTCTCGTTCGTCGCTGCTGGTCCGTACTCGCCCATGGCGCCCGGTGCGATGATATGCCGTGTCGGCACGTTGGCCTGCTGCATTAAGTAAGTGACCACGGCTTTTGCACGGTCCTCGCTTAGTTTTGTGTTCATCGCAGCACTGCCGGTCGAATCGGCATAGCCGGTCACCTCAATGATGTATCCAGTTAAGCCAGTGGCCGTTTGCGCCAGCTTCGTGAGTTCTTCCTGGTCCTGCGCCGAGATGTCGGAGCTGCCCACATTGAACTTCACGGTTGCTACGTCCTTCACGTCATATTCGCTCAAGGCCGAAAAGCGGTTGGTGGTCTGCTCGATATACTTGATGTTCTGTTCCATCTGCTGCTTGTTCGCCGCGGAATTGGCGTCGATCTTTTCCCTCTGGGCCGCGAGTTCCGCGATTTGCTGGCTGTGTGCATCGAGTTGCGCGCTGTGGGCTTCGAGCCTCTGCACGTTGGCCGCAACTTGTTGTGCCGTGGGATGCAAGCCGGCCTCGATCATCTCCGCTGTTTCCAGGTCGTCCCCATCGGTGGTGATAGTCTTCGCCACAATCCGGCCGTGCTCGTCTGATGTTCCTTCAACTTCCACCTTGAGTCCCGGAATAAGCACTACATCGGACAAGTGCTGCTTATCCAGGCCAAACAGCCCCTTGTCATCTTTTGTTGTCGTATCATCGGTGAGGACCACGGTAACGTTTCCTGCGGAAGACGCCACAATCAACGTTTCTCCGGTCCGGGCAGTGATCATTCCTTTGACTTCGGTTTTGTCGCCGCCAAAAGCGAATACCGACGCCAGAACGAACAATGCCATCAGACATACTCCAATCATGTGTTTGCGCATAGGTGCCTCTCATTCCCTCAGTTCTTGAATTCAGGCGGAAGTCTCCGCTCGGCCGAAGCCTTGTTTCGAAACTAGCCTAGGTCTGCCTGATGCCCGACACAACTAGGGAAATCCCTAAGAGTCACAGGTCGACAGGCTGGCGTTTGTTCTGCGCGTGCCAATCGTTGGCAACATGACCGAGGTTCGGAATCGAAATGGTAAAGCTCAGACGCAAAAGATAGATGTGCTGAGCGCGCTCTCTTTCCAAACTGCGGAACAACAGCTTGCCCAAATGTTCGTCGTGAGTACTCGCCAGCAAAGGACCTGATTGCAGCTATTGCGGAAGGCTCTCAAGATTTAGCCATCTCAAGGCAGAAGGAAGGTCGCAGAACACGCGGATTTGCGAAGGATTATCCGACATTTCGGTAAGGATTTCCCACATTCGGCTCATACCGAAGACCGCCGGGCTAGCGGCAACAAAAGCGCGTTTAGATGTGGCAGAGAAGATCATACGGCGTGCCAGGAGCCCGGCATGGTGACTCGTCATGTCGAAACCGGTAACGGCGCGCAAGTCAACGATTTGATTAAACTCTGGGTTGAAGTCGGGATCGGTCTTGGTTTGATCTTGGCGCGTTTTGATTTCCTCCCACGTCACACGATCCGACCCAGTACTGATGACCAGCCGGTGCTCACTGTAAACGACGTAGCTGAATGGCATACTATTTTTCTGCCCAGAGTCTCACATGACTGCCTTTAGTGGGCGAGACAAAGCCATTTCACTCGTTGCTACTGGACTGGTAGCTCTGCCCACGCAAACAATGACTCGTGGGTAGCAGTTTATGGCTGAACCCCATCCTGTCTCTGTTGTGGGTGCCGAATCCCACCACAGAGTGCGGCGATCATCGGTAGCAACTCTCGGCTGGCGTCAAGCTTCGGTACAAAACCATCGACGACGGCCCGGGCGTAGATTGGCACGTCGCAACCGGAAAGCAATATCACCACCAGTCCCGGTCTCACACGTTTTATTTCGAAGACAACGTCGCAGCCGTTCATGCCCGGCAACTCGTAGTCGAGGAGCACGGCGTCGAATTGACATCTGGTCACAAGCCCGAGTCCCTGCTGTGCGGATGCTGCTGTGATGACAGAGTATCCAGACCTTTCGAGCAGGGTCTGTTCATAGGACAAGATCGCTGCGTCGTCATCGATGCACAGGATGAGTTTTTGCGAGACGGTATGAACTGGGATCAACCTTGGCCTCCTGCCAACATCAGGCCCATTGGACTCACATCTACTCCTTCCTGACTGCAAGAAATGTGGCGCAGCAAACAACCCGTCAGAGGGAAGGTCTGCGCCACCCGAAAGGATGAGCCTCACACAATTATTCAAAGGCAATGCACGACACCTTGCTACTAGGGAAATCCCTAGGCTGGTACCCACCTAGGAAAAACCCTAGTTTACTTATCAATCTCGCGGGACGTAGGCTCGAAATCGCGCTGAAGCGGCGAGCCGGGGCGCTGCCGCGCACCTCCACACCTGGCAGCCAACACCGGAAGCAAAAGCCCGCGCTCCCGCCCAGCGCCCAGCATCTTAGGACTCACCATCAGGTACAAATGTTCTTTGTGGGCGGCCGGGTGGGTCTCTGGAACCGCAGCGTGGAGCGAAGCCTGAGCAAAAGACACAGCTGGAAATCTGGGCATCCTGCGGTGGCGCGGTCACTAGGGCGAGATCCATTTCGCGCACAAAAACGCTATTGGGTGGACTCCATAGCAAATGAGTCTTTGGTCGAATTCCGAGCCTCGGATGTAGATATGAGGGAAGCCGGATCGCAAGCATCACGGAAATTCAGTCGTGATTGGCATAAGGTGAGAGCCCAATAGTTAGGATGCTATCGGACCCCTCGTGTGCCGCGCGAGCGAAGTGCACGGCCCACTCGCTATGCGAGAGGGCCGTGCGTCCGTCTTCGACGAAGAAACACCCGGCATCCGATGGAGGCGTTTCTTTGTTGGCTTCGTTATAATTCTTCTCGCCTTGCCCCTTTCAACTCCAGTATTGCGCGGACCCGGTCGAAGTGAATTACGGATGGGCTGCTTTCAGTGGAGGCTCCGTAAGAGGAAGATCGACGGCGATTGGAAAATGATCCGATAAGGATTCGTCCGGCGCATTGTTCACTTCCTCGAGAGTTCGGGCGAAATGAGGGGCGAACTTATAGCTCCCTCCCGGTTTGTCGGAGTCGGTGGCGTATCCCTTGACGAAGAACCAATCGAGTTTGTATTCGCCCACGAGGCCACCGTAAGTCCGGTCTAAAGCAAATGTACACCGAAAGCCCTTTATAGCACGCTGATTCGATTCGCTTAGCGTTCCGCCTCTGCCCTCCGCACTTCGAGCATCTTCGCCGCGGAAGTCGAAGGTATGACCGTCTTCGAAGTGAAAGTCGTCGAGATCCCCGAACAGCTTTGCCTCTTTCTTGCGTGAGATCAGCGGTACGTCAAAACCCGTTGGATCATTCTTGTTTCGCATCATGTTCACAGGCATGAGCAAGATAGTTGGAGCTCCTGTCGACCACTTGACCGCAGTGACCGCCCACTTGTCAGGATCTTTCAGCCGGTTCGTAACGACTTTGGATACGGAAGTGGGTGACGAATCCGATCCAGATGTATTGAAGTCGCCAGCGAGAATCACCGGATTTTTTTCTGCTCGTATCCATCCCAGGATTTGGGTCATCTGTTTTCTGCGGCATTCCGGCTTGCACTTGGTCTCGAGATGTGGGGCCACCACGGTTACAGCTCCGGTGGGAGACTCCGGCACCGCCAATTCGACAATCAGCGTAGTGCGACCGCCTCGGCGAACCTCGCGCGTAATTCTCTCCATAAAAAGGAGGTTGGCTCCTGATCGCTTGCCCGATTCCAGTTTGGAAATTTCTTTCTTCTCCCCAAGGAACCAGTCGTAGCAAACCGGGAGCGGGCGAACTGTTGCTTTGAGAATGGGATATCGGCTGAGGACGGCAGTGCCATGCAAGCCGAGATAACGACTCTTGTCGGGCTCGAAGGATTTCTGTATATCCTCTTGTGCGGCCTTGTCGTCCAGGATCACTTTCTCAAGGCCCAGATTCAGTGGATCGATCTCCAGGAACTCGACAGCGTAGGCGTAATTCATGTTGAGCGCCTGCGCGAGTTCTCGGGCAACGTCCCGATAGTTGGTTCGAGTAACTCCGTTGTCCACCTCGTTCAAGATGAACAGGTCCGTGGGCCTGAGGATTTTCAGCTGCTCGTTGACCTCGCTCAACTCTTCGGCGGAGAGCGGCTTGGATTTCGGGTCCTTCTTTTCTTCGATGTATTTTCCAAACTTGTCCGGCTCGGTCAGAGCGATTTTGATCCCATCCAGCTGAATGCCGCGTTCGATGTTCCACATGGTTGCGCGGATGAATGGTCCAAGAGCTTCGGAAGTGGGGCGATTCGGCTTTGCACCGCTCAAGTCTGCCTCATTGCTGATGAATGGCGTGTGCAGAAGCTGATTCAAACGAGCCGCTAGCTTCGGCTCCGGGTCGTCGGTTTTCTCTAACTGCACCAACTCGTCAAAGGTGAGCAGTTCTGGCTTTGAAAGGCGCGTGAGTTTCGGTTTGCCCCCACCAGTTGGTTTCTTCGAGTCCGCGTTGAGGGCCCATGCGTCGGGGGCGCTGTCGTTGAATTCAAGCATGCCGATCAGCGTTTGGACCGTCGCTAGTTCCAACGGAATCTTCGTTTGGGCCAAACCGAATGGGAGAAACATGAGAATTCCGATGACGGCTACGGCGATGCTTGCATGGCTCCGGACTTTCGACATAAGGATCTGCTCCTAACGACGCGCATTCTTCGCGGTCATTTTTCCTAATCGAAAAGAATGCGCGAAGTAGGACCAGTCGGCAACTGGGAAAACTTCCAGTCCCAACCGAACCATCATCCACGCATGACAGAGGAGCGTTTCCAGCGAAACTGCTAAGGGCGATGCGCGCGATTTCGCGGCCCGAATACTGCAGTAGTGAATCCACGAAATTACGAAAGCGGCGATGGTTTGCATCGGGAAGCAAGAGAGCTGCAGCCAGCGACGACCGGTCGGCGCGTCAGAAGCCCGACGATAAGGTGGGTCCGCACAAGGTGTTCGTAAGAACGTCTCAGCTGCATTGAAGCCAACCCTGGGTGTACTTGACCGTTGTCGACTTCTCGCGGGAGATAACTTCAGTCTGCTGCTTTCGCAAACCCACAATGGAACCCATAATAAGGATGACTTGCACGTATTTGCAGGTGCTTGGCAGTCTCCCGCAAACCTGTAAGTTGTTGTAGATTTTAGGTTTAACTAGCCTGAAAAGGGCTGCTCTCTGAGACTATCGTCGGTACGCTACGATACGTAGTTTCGGCTCGTGATGGGGCAATACAGGGGCAGCCAGGATTACTGTTCGCTCTTTTTAAGAACAATGCGTTACTCTTTGCGCCGCGCGTTGTCGTTAGATTCTGTTGATGGTAAAGTAAGCATCGGGGTTGTTGCTCTTCGACATCTTCCTTCCCCTTCGTTCGTCCCGAAATCATACTCGAACTTGTTGGGAAAGCGGGGAGCAGGTCAGTTGCTGAGCGTAGATTAGTATGGCAACGGGAAGGACTTCTCGTCTGTTGGAAATGTAAAGCAATAGAAGTTGGGCGTGACGTGCAACGGTGTATCAGACCACGGAACCACCAAGACGGCATCCTTAGGAAACTTGTTGCTCATGTTCCCCGCTTCTCCAATCCGTAAATGTACACTGTTTCCTAAAGTCAAGTCTCCATCTACGAGCTGAACGCTTAGATTGTTTACGACCCAAATCACTGTCGGGCATGGCTATAACCGTAGAGCCCAGCAGATCATCCACGCTAGCTATGTTATCTGAGGTTCTTTGACTGTCCAGATCGTATGCATGATTCAATTGGATGTGACCATCCTCGTAATTTAACCAGGAGTTTTGATCATCCTTTAGCGCCGAGGGATGTTGCTGCACCTGCTGCAAAATGGTAGGGTGTAAGGACGATATCTGGATAGTGATCAAAAGTGCTGGTTTTGGGTAGTGTCTTAAGTATTTAAGACACAGCCTGGTTTTGCAATTGGATCCAGAATGGTAAAGAAGAAATACATAATTCGCTGCGCCGTTCAACCCTCCCCACGATTCGAGGCCTTTTCGCAAGATTGGAGGCAGTTTTTGATATTGAATACTTCCATAGACAGCCTGGCCCTGGACCTTTGGGAGGCTGAGCAGGAATTCGCGAAGGTCCTCTTCCTCGACGAAACCGTCTTGGTAATTAACTCTTAATTCGACGTGGTAGTTTCCCAAAGGCTGTAACCCTTTTCGGACACCGCTTGAATACTCACGCCTCATTTCCTCCTGCCCTTTCTCGTACGCTGCTTTTATGTCTGCTGTGGCCTGCGCAGCAGCAATCTTTGCATCGTATTCATCACGAACGGACTTAATGTGCTCCTTGACGGTGATTGAGCCTGATACGAGAAAGCCGACGACGATACCTATGAGAGCAATTTTGCCGTTCCGGGTAACTCGGATGATGTTTGTCTTTGAACTCTGTGAGTAATCCGAGACCTCCCGATCCGGCTGTGAGTGCATCAGAGATGATCTTCAGGATAGTTAAGAAATCCATTCGAGCTTTTGGCGTTTAGACCCAACCATTCTTCTTGACTACTGTTTGGACCGCTTTGACCAGACTTTCAAGGGTTGTGTCCGATTCTCACGGGGAAGAGCAACATTCTGTTCCCTATTGCATTGACATGTCAAGCAGGACGATCTATTTAGAACGGGGCAGATGCCATAGCCTGGAGAGGCTGCCGGGGTGCCTAGACAATCTGTATTCAGGGGAGGGAGCACTTTGCCGTCGCCCTACACAGACCCCCACCCGGTTTGACCGCGTTTTCAACCCGCCTGTAATATCAAAGATCAGCTCTCAGCGCTCAGCAGTCAGTACTCAGCCCGTAGAATCTCTCTTGCACCCATGCAATAGAACCCGTGTTGGCTGATTGCTGAATGCTGAATGCTCTTTCGAAACTATGGCCCACGATCTCCCCAAAGCGTACGAGCCGGGCGCGATTGAAACGCGCTGGGCTGACTACTGGATCAAGGAAAAACTCTTTTCTGTTCCGACGCCTCCGCCGGGAGAGACGCGTCCGGTGTTCACGCTGCTGTTGCCGCCTCCGAACGTCACCGGACGGTTGCACATGGGGCACATGCTCAACCAGACGCAGATGGACATTATCGTGCGCTGGCATCGCATGCGCGGATGTCTGACACTGTGGCTTCCCGGCACCGACCATGCAGGCATCGCGACGCAGATGATGGTCGAGCGCCAGCTCGCGACCGAAGGCAAGAAGCGCCGCGATATGGGGCGCGAGGCTTTTATCGAACGCGTCTGGGAATGGAAGCGGCACTACGGCGGCGCCATTCTCGACCAGATGAAACGCCTCGGCGCCTCGGTGGATTGGGATCGCGAATACTTCACCATGGATGAGAACCTCTCGCACGCGGTGCGCGAAGTCTTTGTCCGCCTGTATGAAGAAGGACTGATCTATCGCGGCAAGTACATTGTCAACTGGTGTCCGCGATGCGAAACCGCAATTTCCGACCTCGAAGTCAAACACGAGGAGATTGCGGGCAAGCTTTACGAAATTCGCTATCTGATCGTCGGTACGGACGAGTTCATCACGGTTGCGACCACGCGGCCGGAGACCATGCTGGGTGATACGGCGGTCGCGGTGAATGCAGGAGACAAGCGCTACAAACATTTGCAGGGGAAGAAAGTATTGTTGCCGCTGATGGATCGCGAGATTCCGATTATCACCGATGACCTGGCCCAGCCTGAGTTCGGGACTGGCGCGGTGAAAGTGACTCCGGCGCACGATCCCAACGACTTTGAGGCTGGGCTTCGCCACAACCTGCCGCAGATTGAAGTGATCGACGAGCACGCTCAGATGAACCAGAACGCTGGTCCGTATGCAGGCTTGGATCGCTATGAGGCGCGTAAACGTGTGCTCGAAGATCTGAGCCAACAAGGGTTTCTGGTCGGGGAGAAGGATTACACCATCTCGATTGGGAAGTGCGATCGCTGCGGCACGGTAGTTGAGCCGCGGCTTTCGACGCAGTGGTTCATCAAGATCGCGCCTCTCGCCGAGCGTGCGACCGAGGCCGTCGAGAACGGCGAGATCACGATTGTTCCGGAAAACTACAAACAGATTTATCTGAACTGGATGCATAACATCCACGACTGGTGCATTTCTCGGCAACTGTGGTGGGGACACCGGATTCCGGCGTGGCATTGCTCGTGCGGCGAAATCATTGTGGCTCGCGAGGCTCCGGGGAAGTGCGCGAAATGCGGCGGCTCCGACCTTAAGCAAGATACCGACGTGCTCGATACTTGGTTTTCTTCGGGCTTGTTGCCGTTTACCACTTTGGGTTGGCCGGAAAAGACGCGCGATCTGGAAGTTTTCTATCCGACCACGCTGCTGATTACGGCGTATGAGATTCTGTTTTTCTGGGTTGCCCGCATGATTATGTTCGGCTGCCACTTCCTGCGCGGTCATCAGCAAGACCCGAAGCTGAAGCAGGCGAGCGGTTGGGGCGAAAACAAAGACGATAGCGTGCCGTTCCGCCAGGTTTACATTCACGCGCTGGTGCGCGACGCCGACCGGCAGAAGATGTCGAAGACCAAGGGCAACGTGATTGATCCGCTCGACATCATCAAACGCTTTGGGACGGATGCGACGCGCTTCACGCTGGCGGCCATGGCTGCGCCCGGAACTGACATTGCGTTCAACGAAAGCCGCACCGAAGGGTATCGCAACTTTGCGAACAAGATTTGGAATGCGGCGCGCTTCATGTTCATGAATATTGACCGGGTGGCTCCGGGCCTTCGACCCCGGTCTGAGACCCGGTCCCACACAGGGATCGACGGGTTCGAGGCGCGGACTCTTGAAGACCGATGGATTCTCTCGCGCTTCAATCGAGTGACCAGGAACGTCAACGAGGCGTTGGAGACATATCGCTTCCATGAGGCCGCCAATCAGATTTATGACTTCTTCTGGGGCGAGTTCTGCGACTGGTACCTCGAACTGATAAAGCCGCGGCTGTTGGAGGGCGCGGATCAACAGTCTGCTCGCATAGCGTGCGCCAATCTGCTTGGCATTTTTGAGAGTGCGTTGCGGTTGTTGCATCCGGTGATGCCATTTATCACCGAAGAAATCTGGTATGCGATTTACGACGAGAATCCACCGTTGAAGTCGATCGCTCTGGCGCCGTATCCGCAGGCCGATGACAAGCAACTGGATCTGGTGGCTGAGACAGATATGGCGATTCTGCAAGATCTCATCGTCGGCGTGCGCACTTTGCGGGCGGAGCTTAAAGTTGAAGCCAAGATCAAAGTGCCGGTCCAGATCTTTGTCCAGGAATCAGAAATTCGTAAGCTGATTGAACAGAATCAAGGTTCGGTGGAGCGGCTGGCCAACATCGAGAAGATCGAGTTTGTCGAGAATTCCTTGGCCAAGCTGTCGGGTGCGCGAAGCACGTCGCGTTTCGATGTGCATGTTATTTACGAGAGAAAGATCGATGTCGCCGCGGAGCGCGAACGACTGAAGAAGGAGCTGGAGCAGATTGAGAAAGAAGTCGGGAACGGCCAGCGTCAATTGGGGAACGAACAATTCCTGGCCAAGGCTCCGGCAAAAGTCGTGGAGGGGATTCGCAGGCGAGCGGAGGAGTTGGCCATCCTGCGCGAGAAAGTAAAGAGTAAGCTGGATGAGTTGAAGTAAACCAGTTCTCAGTGGGTTGTTCTCAGTTGACGCATTGG
>Ga0210407_10002725_pt1 | contig 14941 bp, 11 predicted proteins | sample IncBWC27MmetaG_FD_150860 | JGI IMG/M metagenome (GOLD analysis project Ga0210407, IMG submission 150860) | Forest soil microbial communities from Barre Woods Harvard Forest LTER site, Petersham, Massachusetts, United States - Inc-BW-C-27-M | ecosystem: Environmental > Terrestrial > Soil >...
AAACGAATGTTTCGCTTCAGGCGCGGGTACGAAACGCGAACCGACTTCTTATAGCGTTTCGCTCGTGAGTCCTTTATGCTGCCGCAGCTCTGTGATGAGAAAACGCGAAAAGATATTTCCAATAATTTTGGCCGCAGGCAGCTCGGGTCACCTGCCTTTCCCAAAACCCATGGCGATGTTCGGGAGAAAAACGGCGCTGGCGATCGCGGTGGAAAACTGCGTGGGGCTGGAGCATCCCCTTGTCGTTCTAGGTTGCGATGCAGGGCTCGTACGCAGCGCCGTTCCGCGCACAGCAGAAATTGTGGTGAACCGCGGTTGGCGACGGGGTCAGATTAGCTCACTCCGGCGCGCTCTCCGGCAAATTCCTGAGGACGCCGCATTCTTGATCTACCCGGTCGATCACCCTCTGCTGGAACGAAAGACGATTCAGCGATTAGTTCGGGCATTTCGGACTCGGGATGAATCGCAGGAGATTACCGTCTCCCGCTGCGGACGTATTTACGGCCATCCGGCAATCATTTCCGGGACATTGCGAGAAGAGTTCTTCAAGTCGAAGACCGCGCGTGATGTGATTTATCACGAACCGGCTCGCGTGCGGACTGTCACTGTGTCTTCGCGCGACATTTTCATGGATTTCAATACTCCGGAGTCCTACCGGCGGTGCCTACAAAGATTCAGAAGGAGATAACGAGAAGCCACCGCTCCTCCTATTCCGCGGAAGCAGTGTGGGCTGTCAAACCCAGCGTGATGCCAACGAGAGCTGCAATCACAAGCGCCGAGCCAAGGATTGCGATCGCACGCGGGACAGAGCCGTGGTCGAAAGTTTGCAGCAACACGCCGAGGGGGAAGATCACCGCCCCAGCCAAGAGCGACAACGCCAGCATGCGCTTGTAGGCTTCGGCGAATCGGACGCGGTCAAACGCAATTCCCACCACGATCAACAGCATGGCGAGGCCGATCCAGTGGCCATGAACATCCACCTGGCGGTCATAGACATACTTCGCTTCCTTGTAGTTCTGCAACGCCGTCGCGGCGGCGACGGGATCTCGGTTTGCGGATGCGTCGAAGGCCGCCGCGAGCGACGAACCAATGCCATTCAGGGCCTGGTGCTCCACAAACACGGCGTACCACAATCCGTAACCCATGCCCCAAAGCGCTAGGGCGATGCCGCCCAAAATCAGAAGCCGCCGCGCGCCGTTCATCGCGCGTCTCCTGTTTGCGCGTCAAGCTGGCCGGTATGGCGTAGAATCCCGATCCACATGGCGAGCAAAGCGATAATCACCAGGAAGCCTCCGGCGTCCGCCAACCCTCCGGCGACAAGCCCGAAACGCAATTCCATCAACACACACACGGGTAGAATTACGGAACCGAGTATCAAAACGTAGGCCCAACGGGACTTCCAAGTTTCTCGCAAACTGACGTACGGCTGAAAAAAAGCGAGCAACATCGCGAGCAAGCCAAACTCAATGATGTGTGCATGCGCGGCGATTTTCACCGCTTTGTCGCCTTGAAGTTGACCATACGCTTTGAATGACCGGTCAACCATCCCTGCATCGTTTGCCGCCGCCGCCTTAGCCATATCCGTGAGAATGGAAGCGTCGAGCGCCTCGTGACGATAAAGATCAACGCCGGCGTAGTACGCGCCATGTAAGAATCCGGCGAGCACCATTACGATGCCGCCAACAAGCAGCACACGTCCGGCTGCACTTCGATCCAGAAGTAGCGTGTCTCGCACGGTCGCGGGCGCTGGCGATCGAAAGTGTTTTCCCAGCCCAAGGAGGAGGCCAAGTGTGGCAATGAGCACCAACAAGCCGCCCAGGTCTGCAGAAATACTGGCCCATCCGATGGCTTGCAGCGGGCTGTAGGCAAGGCCAATGTAGTGAATGAGGAAGACACCAACGGGCAGAAGAACTGCGCCCGCGAGGAACAGCCACGCCAGGCGCCGTTTTGCACTTTCACGGAAGGCAATCCACGGCTGCAGAATCGCAAGCATCAGCGCGAGATAGCCAAAATCGATCATGTGGACATGAGTGTCCACTTTGGTTCCGCGATTCTCGAGGAGGGACCCCACATCCTGAAAACTTGCCTGAACCAGAGCACGATCTCCCGCCAGAGCCGCGTGCGCGGCGGACGCCAGGCTCCCACCCACGCGTGCTGCATTCCGATGCAAGACGAAAACTGCGAAGATATCTCCGACCAGCATGCCGACGAGGATGAGGCCAATGCCGCCGAGCACGAGCAGACGCCGCGCGCTCAAAGGAGCAAAAGAGGATTCGAGCATTTCATTCGTCTTTTCAGCAGTCGAGGAGTGCGAGAACGCCATCTTGGTTTTTTGCAAGGCTACTTTGCTAGACGAAAAAGCTGGCCGCGGAAAAAATCCGCGACCAACTCTTCGGAACCGATGGTTAGAAACTGAATTTCACAGCCAACTGAATCTGCCGCGGGTTATAGACCGCGCGCGGCGTTCCATACAACGGGTTTGGCGAGCCTTCGCGGAGACCGGAGGGCGTCGCCGGACAGCCAAAGGCCGAATTATTGGAAGCAGGACAGAAATCAGCTGCGCCGTAAACGGTGTTGAAGAAGCGGATGTTCAAGGTATTCGAAAGGTTGAAGGCTTCGGCGATCAACTCCAGGCTTCTCTTCTCGTGGAATCGAAGAGTCCGCGCCAGGCGGAGATCAACGGTGCGGAGATTGTCTCCCAGGAACGTATTGCGGGGATCGATGCCTACGCGGTCGTTATTTCCAAAAATATCCCCGTTGGCGTCGAAACCGGCAAACTTGGTAAAGCGCTGCGGCGACTGGATCGTGGTGATCATGCCGACCAGGAAGTCACGCGCAAACATATTCCAGGTTTTGGGCGTTGTCACCGTGGCGTTCAGGACCAGCCGGTTGCGCACGTCGTCGGAAGAGAGGGCGCGCTCGGCGCGAAAATTTTTACTGTCCTGCGGAATCAGCACGAAGCTGGGGTTCGGCCCGTCATCGATGGATTTCGACCACGTGTAACTGACGCCGTACGAGAAATTCTTGGTCAGGCGTTTGTTGACGTTGACCAGCAAGCCGTCGTACTGCGAATCCCAGCGAGAAGTTGCCTCGAAGTAAATGGCGATCGGGAATGTCCTCACCCCAGGAGTAAAAGGGCACAACGGAACGAAGGAACAATAGACGTTTTTCTGTCCACTGCGGCCTTCCGAGTCATGAACGGTCACCTGGGCGGTCGGATCGGGCTGGTTGACGTTGAAAAAACTGCCGAGGTGGACCCCACGAACGTGCAGTCCGCTAATACTCACCGTGGTATCCGGGAGCGGCTCGAATTCCACAGCTAAGCTCGCCTGGACACCATAGGGATTCTTGCTGTTTTGATCAAAACGGACTACGACAGAGGGTCCGAAGAAAGCATTCGGACAGTTGATAATCGGTTTGCAGGCCTGTGAATTGGTGATCGGATCGGTTGTGTTATCCGGGTATGCGCCATTTTGTGCGAGCGCCTGCAGCCCCAAGGATGTCAAGTTAGGTGGACCAGCAAAGGCGAACAGCTCCGTCTTGGCATTGAGCCCGTTCTCAAACGGCCGGCCCGGATACTTCCCGTTGTTAAGCTGAGCGATGTTCCCCGTGCCGCCGCACGAAGGTTCCTGGCAAGCGAGCAAGTTGGACGGAATCGTGCCATGAAACAGTCCGAACCCAGCGCGCACCACCACGTGGCGTTTGGTTCCGACGTTATATGCCACACCCAGCCGGGGGTCGAAATTCTTCCATTGTGTGTTCAGCACATTGGTGGGCCAGGTTTCAAACTCCCAGCGGATTCCACCGTTCAGGGTCAGGCGGCTTGTAGCGCGCCACTTATCCTGGACGAAGAAACCCTCGTAAGTATGATTCAGGGTGCCTTCCGCCTGGTTGCGGATGGCGGCCGAAAAGCTAGTACCCTTATAGACGGCGGTGCCTTCTCCAATGCTCTGCTCGTCGAAATTCGGCGCCTTAAATCGCTCGAAGAAGATTACGTTCGGCTGCTGGCAGCCAGCAGGACCGGGCGTGGTTCCTGACGTCGGGCAAGGTAGACCTGTTAGGGGATTCGTGCCGCCCGCAGTCCCAAGAAAAGCTCCGAGGCTCGGGAAGTCGGCTTCAAAAGGATAGAAAAGCGGGAAGGACTCTGTGGTCTTCACGAAATTGAAATCACCACCGAAACTGACTGTGTGCCGGTCAAAGCTGCGCGTGACGTTGTCCACGATTTCAAAGCGCGATTCGCGGTAAAAATCCGGATTGCCGCGATTCACGCCGATCGTGAAAGTATTTGACAACTCCAGGTGCGGCTGCGTGGTCACGGTGGGGAAATCGAACGAGCGCCGGGCATACTGCACGCGAAGTTCGTTGATGAGCTTGGGGCTGAACACAGAAACGAGCGTGCTGGCAAGCGACTGGTCGCGATAAAAGTTGTCTTTGAAGGCCGAAGGAAGATCAAAGCCATCGTTCAAGGGCGACTGGTTGAGCAAACGCCCGTCGTTGACGAAGTAACGTAGGAAAAAGGATTCGTTGTCGCTGAAGCGATGATCCACGCGCGCGAAACCATTGTCCGTATTATTCGTGCGAAGAACGCTGCCAAGATTCGGCTCCGCCGGGAGCCCATAGATCGCCTTAACTTCGTTGATGGCTCCGATATTTGCCAGCACCGCTGAATTGTAGAAGGGTGACTCGCCGCGCCGCTGCACCTCATAGTTTCCGAAGATAAACGTCTTGTCCTTCTTGATTGGGCCGCCGATCGCCGCGCCGAATTGGTTTTGCCGCAGAACGTGTGCTCCGCTTGCTTGCAATAGATTGATGGCATCCATGTCGTTGTTCCGGAAATACTCATAGAGGGTGCCATGCCAGTCGTTCGTGCCGCTCTTGGTGATGATATTGACGATGCCGCCCACAGCCCTTCCAAATTCCGTGGAGTAATCGCTATTGATCACGCGAAATTCCTGCACGGATTCCTGCGGCGGAGTGCCGCGCTGGATTCCCGATGCCGTCGAAATATCGTCGGCGCCGTCCACCGCGATGAAGTTGTAGTGAATATTCTGCCCTGCGAAGGAAAGCTTGGTGACCGGCTCCACGATGACGTCCGTGCTGCCCGACGTGGTGTCGCCAATCGTTACCGCGGGCGAAAGCAGTGCAAAGTCAATAAATTCCCGGCCGTTCACCGGCAGATTCACAATCTGTGCCTCGGTAATGACCGTGCTCACTTGCGTCCGGGTCGGCTCCGCCAATTCGGAGGTTGCTTCCACTTCGACTTTTTGCGCTATTTCGCCGGGAGTCATGGTGAAATCGAGCGCCGCGGTCTGGCCCACTTGCAAGGTGATGTTTTTCGTCTGCTTTCCGAACCCCGAGAAAACCACGGTCACCGTGTAATCGCCTGCCGGGAGAGCTGGGATGGAATACTCGCCTGAATCTGACGTTTGCGCCGACCGCGAAAAGCCCGTCGCAACATTCTGAATAGCGACACTGGCCTTGGCGATGCTTCCGCCGGAGGCATCCATGATTCTTCCGGAGAGAGTGGCGGTGACAGCTTGGCCGGAGGCATCCGCCGCGTAGAAAGAGACAAGAGCAAACAGGCAGGCAAACGAACACACCAGTGGGACAGTCATCCGCTTCGTTCGGTTCATCACACCCTCCCCAGAATAAACGACTCCGTGCAACAATCGTTTCATTGTTCGACGGTTTATAACAGGCACTAGTTAGTGTCAAGCTTGGATTAGTCAAATAAACCCTTTATGGACAAAAGCCTACATGGAATCCATCAATTCGCGTGGCAATTCTGGTCGCAGCAGTCCTGGGCGCCATCGCAGTGATATAAGGGTGCCATATTCACAAGGAGGAACAAGTAATGCTTGATGGGCTAAGCACTCGCAGAAATTTTGCAACGCGTCTCGCATCCCTTTTTACCGGCGCAGGCGTCCTTGGATTAGCCTCCCATTCCGCAGCTTCGGCGGCTCCTGTTCAAGGCGGCGTCCAGAAACTGGACTATGATGGCAAGCCTTCGAGCGGCACCGGCTTCATCACGCCGCTCATTGTTCACAAGGGCGTGATCTACATCGCTGGCCAGGGCGCCCACTCTCGCGACAAAGGGACAACGTTTCCCAAGGACATTGAGAATCACACCCGGCACGTGATGGAAAGCGTCAAGGCTCTCGTCGAAGCGGGTGGCGGCACCATGGACAGCATCCTGCAGCTCACTGTCTACCTCGCGAACATCGACTACTACGACGGCATGAACCAGGTTTTCAAAACCTACTTTCCGCACGGTGGCCCCGCGCGCACAACCGTGGCCGTCGCGGCGCTGCCCGGTGATTCACTGGTGGAAATCAATTGCACCGCGGCTGTAGTCAATGCCGCAAAGAAGGGAGCCTGATCGTGGCCTTCAAAGAATCTTGGAAGCGCCGCACTTTTCTGGAGAGCCTTACATCGCTGACTGGCATTCTGCTCAGCCCGCGCAAACTCTTCGCCGGCTCTGCACCCGCTTCTAAGCCTTCGGAGAAAACCACCGGGTTCGGCTCAAGCGGCAACGTCTACGAAGAACTGGGCGTAACCACGGTCATCAACGGCCAAGGAACCATGACCATCCTTGGCGGGTCGCTGATGCGTACGGAAGTCGAAGCCGTCATGGCTCTCGGCTCGCTTCATTTTGTCAGCGTCCCGGAGCTCGAAGTCGCAGCAGGCAAGCGTATCGCGGAAATGCTCAAATTGCCGGAAGGCAACACCGCGCTTGTTACGTCAGGCGCAGCCGCCGCGATGCAGTCCGGACTCGCCGGCATCCTCACTGGAGACAATCCGAAATTTATCGAGCAACTCCCCGATCTCACCGGAATGAAATCCGAAGTGATCATCCAAAAGTCGCATCGCAATCCCTTTGATCATCAGCTGCGTTCCACCGGCGTAAAGCTCATCGAGGTGGAAACTCGTGAAGACGTTCGAAAAGCGGTCAATCCCAAGACCGCCATGATGCATTTCACGAATTTCGCCAACGCCGAAGGCCAGATCAAAGTAGATGAATGGGCCAAGCTCGCCAAGGAACACAAGATTCCCTCGTTCATCGATGCCGCCGCCGATACGCCTCCGGTCTCTCATCTCTGGGACTACACCGTCATGGGCTATGACCTCGCGGCCTTTAGCGGAGGCAAAGCCATTCGCGGCCCGCAATGCGCCGGTCTCCTCATCGGACGAAAAGACCTGGTCGCCTACGCACTGCTCAACAACAGCCCGCACGAAGACACGCTCGGCCGCAGCCAGAAAGTCGGCAAAGAGGAAATCGTCGGCATGGTCAAAGCCATCGAATCCTACTTGAAGGAAGATCACGAGGCGTTGAACAAAGAATGGCAGCGCCGCCTGGAGCTGGTCTCCGCACAAATCACCAAAGTTCCCGGCGTCACAACGGAATACATGGTTCCGGACATCGCCAACCACGTTCCTCACATGTACATCAAGTGGGATGCGCAGCGGATTCGGCTGACGCCGCTCGAAGCCGGCAAAGCCCTGCGCGAAGGAAAACCGTCCATCGTTCTTTCCACCGGCGAACAGGGCGAAGCGCTTTCTATGAACTCCTTCATGCTTCAACCTGGCGAGGAGAAGATCATCGCCGAGAATCTCGTGAAACTCTTCAAATCGCATTCCTCGGTCTAGCCCTCGTAGCCGTTGAGGTTCGGCTTACAGAGCGAGTTGCACGGCGCGGTCGTAGCCCGTCATTTCCAGGTAGCCCATACCGCTGATCGCCTGCGCGCTGCGCCTTCCGCTCAGTACGATCGCGCCTTCCCAATAGTTCGGCGCAAGTTTTGACTTGCCCGTCAGCTCCTGGGATTCGAGCGGCGACTTTGCCTCGAGTTCAAGCCCCAGTTTAGGAACGCTGATCTTCCAGTGGACCGGATAGTCGGCGCCAGTTACGGGACTCTTCCACTTCCCGTCCAGCGCTTGCAGTTCAAAATCAATCGCCCGCAAATGCATTGTCTTGCCTTGCGCATCCACGTAGGTGCCCGCCGAGTACGGGTCAATCGAACCGTCCTTGCGGCGAATGTGAAATAGCATCAATTCCGTGTTGTCTGCCAGCTGTACACTCAGCCAGTCCCAGCCCGTTTGTTCCGGCGCAAGCTGGTGCGTGAAGAACTCGTGATCCATCCAGCTTGTGCCGCTCACCTCGAACTTCTTGCCGTCCAGCTCGATCGAGCCCGCCGTCGCGATGCGTGTCAGAGAAATGTAATGCGAAGCGTGGCCCTCGCCTTCCGCCTTTTGACTGATTCCACGCTCTCCATGAATGACGGGCGGCTTCTCCGAACGCAGCGTCAAATCCAATTGAAATCGTTCTTGAATCGCCTGCAATCTCTGCTCGCTTCCCTCCCACAGAATCTGCCAGTTACCATTCCAGATGCGGCCGCGTGTTCCGCTCGCGCCAGCCATACCCGGTCCAGACCGGTTGGTCCGCTCCGAATGGTAGAACTTTCCACCGTCCAGGTCGCTTAGCGCAAAATGCGCGAGATAGAGATCCTTCACATCCCAGTTTGTGGTCTTTGCCGGATCGCGACTGACCGCCTCCCGGAAAAAAGTAAGTTCGAAACCAAACTTGTGTCCCGCAGCGGACTTCAAGTTCCCCGTGTAGTACCACCACTCTGTTTGGAAATCCGGATGACTGAAATGATCGCGAGGAAATTCGTAACGATAACCCGGCAACGCCGTGCGGTATTGCGCCGCAAGCGGTTGAAGAAAAAGCAGCGCCACCACGAAGCACGCCAGCCTATTCCTCATGGACGGCCTCAAGCGGATTCAACTGCACCGCCACACGCGCGGGATAGAGCCCCGCAAGTACCGTGGCCGCATATACTACCGTCAACGCCACGACGAGAATTTCCACCGGCCAGTGAAACTGAATCGTCCAGCCAAAGGACTGCTTGTTAATCACATAGATGAGCACGAGCGACAGCGCAAAACCCAGCGCCAGGCCCGTAAGATTCGCCAGCAATCCCAGCATTCCCGCTTCGACGAGAATCAGCTTTCGGATTTGCCCACTTGCTCCCCCAAGGAATTGCAGCAAGCCCAGTTCGCGCCGGCGGTCGATCACCAGCGCCAGCAGCGCCCCGGCAATGCCCATCACGGCCACGATCACCGCAACCGCTTCCAGCGCGTAGGTAATGGCAAAGGTGCGGTCAAAAATTCGAATCGCCTCCGTTCGAATGTCACGATTCGAAAACAGAAACACGCGGTGGCGGGCAGCCGCCTGTTCGATCTTTGCGCGAACCGTTTCCAGCTTTGCATCGCTCGATATGTATATCGCGAGATTGGACGGCGCAGGATCCGGCATATAACGCAGCATCGTCTTCCGGTCCATCAGGATGCTGCCGCGCTCGCTGGAATAATCGTAGTAGACATCCGCGATGCGGAAGGTCGCTTGTTTGCCGCCGAGCGAAAGCGTGATGGAATCACCCGTTTTCACTCCATGCTTATAGGTAAATGGCTCGCTCACGACAATCGCATTCGAATCGCGCAATTCCCCCAGCACCTGCTCCCTCGGCCGACCGGAGAAAAAATCGGAATCCTTGCGCGCGCGTAGTACATTCAGATTCGCGGAAGCTAGTGTTGCCGGCATGTCTTGATAGCGGATTTCGTAAGCACGCAACTGCTCCACCGCCTCAACCCCTGGCAGTTTTTCAATCTTTTCAGCCAGCCCCGGCGAAATCGTCGGGTGCCGGTCCGCCGCTGCCGACCCAGCAGGCCGCAGATAAAGGTCAGCCGGCAGCTGGTCGTCCATCCAGACAGAAACCGTTTCCCGGAAGCTCCCAACCATGATCCCCACCGCCGTCATCATAGCGATGGCGGTTGACAAAGCGCCGACCAGCACCGAAGTGCGTCGCAGCGAAGCCACGAGGCTTCGCGAGGCCAGCAATGCTTCTACGCCAAGGAATTTGCCGAGCAATCTCGAAGAAAATGACACAAGCGCATAAACAAAAGCCGGAGTAGCCAGCGCGGAAGCCACCAGCAGAAGTATTGCTGCCAGATAGCCGAACAGCGGCTTGCCGCCGATGGCCGGCGCCCGTGAAGCGGTCGCCGCAGCCAGCCCGAGCACAAGGGCCAGCCACAAATCGCGGCCCTTGTGGACACGCATATCATATTCACGCCGCCCGCGCCCCATCGCCTCCACGGGCGGAACCAGCGAAGCCTCGCGCGCCGGTGAGTACGCAGATGCGACCGCAACTCCAACGCCGATCGCCAGCGCCAGCAGCACGGAGGAAAAACTCAATTCAATCGGTCCCGGCCGGCTACTGACGTACAGCGATTCGACCGTGCTGGCCATCAACTTCACCGCCCCCGTCGCCATAAAGCGGCCGAGCGGAAGCCCAATCAGCGCCCCGGCAAGTCCGAAGCAGGCTGCCTCGCCCACAAATGCGGTGAGAATGGCGCCGCGGCTTGCACCCAGCGCGCGCACAATCCCAATCTCCGCACGCCGCCGGACAACCGAAACAGAAATCGTGTTGTAAATCAAAAAAGACCCGACGACGAGCGAAACGTAACTCAGCAGCCGCAGATTCCACCGAAACGCCGCCAGCATGCGGCGATTCTCGTTTGTGCCCGTGCCCTGCGGGCGAACCTCCGCTCCGGCAGGCAGAACGGCACGCAAACGCCGCTGCCATTCATCAAGGCTGGACATGCTCGGCACTTTCAGCAGAATGCGATCAACCCGCCCGTACCGTGTCAACGCGCGCTGCGCCGCCGCAATGTCCATCAAGACGGCGGATTCGTTGCCGTTCGAATCGGCATACACGCCCCGAACCGTGTACTCTCGCACTTGATCGTTAATCAACAACGGGACATACGCGCCCGTCTTGTAGCCAAGACTCTCGCCCACCCAAATACTCTTGTCGTCGCCAATATTCTCGAACGCTTCTCCTGAAGTCGTTTGAGCTTGCAGCTTCCCCGCGCTAGAAAAGCTCGTTTGTGCGTCGTTCCCACTTTCGGCGAACAGATCCACTCCGATCAGTGGAAGCGACTTCTTTGTGTCCGCGACAATCGCGTAATCCTCCATACGCGGCGAGATTCGCATCGAGTACGGTAGCGCAGCCAGCAAGCCAACGACATCCTCCGGCACGCCCCCCGATGCCGTGATCTCCAGGTCATTGTCTCCGGCCAGCGTTTCCATCGAAGATCGAAACGATCCCGTCGCGGCCGCGCCGGAAAGTTCAATCGCCAGCACCACGGCAACGCCCAACGCCACTGCCAAAACCGTCAACGTGGCGCGCACCGGCTCCTTCAGGAGTGGCCGGACCATCAACCGGTAAAAAAGCAGAAGTCGTGGCATCTCAGCGCCTGGTGACCCCTTCGATCTTTCCGTCGCGTAGCCGCACCACCGCATCGGCCAGCGCAGCTGCCTCCACGCTATGCGTTGCCATAATCGTCGCAGTGTTGTGCTGTCGTGTTAGGCGTTGCAGCAATTCCAGGATGACGTTCCCTGTTGTGGTATCGAGGTTTCCCGTAGGCTCGTCGGCAAGTAAAAGGCGTGGCGAATGGATCAGCGCGCGCGCAATGGCCACGCGTTGCATCTGCCCTCCGGAAAGCTGGTGCGGATAGCGATGGCCCAGGTCATCCAGCTCCACCCAGGCGAGCCGTTCCCTCGCGGCCTCTCGCGCATCAGTTTTTCCCGCCAGCAGCAGCGGCAGTTCCACGTTTTCAAAAACCGTCAGTGTGTGCAGCAATTGAAACGACTGAAAAATGAAGCCGACCTTTTCCCGTCGCAATTGCGTCAGAGCGGCATCTTTCAAAGAGGACGTCGAAACTCCATCCAGCAGCACCTCGCCCGACGTCGGAAAATCCATCGCCCCGGCAAGATTCAGCAACGTCGATTTCCCGCACCCGCTGCGGCCCACCAACGCCACAAATTTCCCGGGCTTTACGTCCAACGAAACATTGTTGAGCGCCTGAACGCGCTGCCCATCGCTCAAATACTCTTTCGAAACGCTTTGCAGCGAGAGTATCACCATCGTTTCAGGAGCCGTCGACACCTCTCTAGACTACGGCGATTCGCCCTTCAACGCACACCCGTAGCGTCCAAAGTCTTGCGCTTCGATCCAGTTTTGATTTCTTCCGTTCAGGATTTGAGCGAAGCCAGCGCCTTCTCAATCGCGGAAGTCACCTGCGGCGAATCCGGCGTAACTGCGGGTTCGAACCGCGCGAGGATATGCCCGTCGGGTCCAATCAGAAACTTCGTGAAATTCCATTTGATCTCCCCGCCAGTCTGCGGGTTCGCCGCCTTGTCCGTCAGGAACTGGTAGAGCGGAGTCGTGTCGTCGCCCTTCACCGAAACTTTCGCCATCATCGGAAACGTGACGTTATATTTCGAAGTGCAGAACGTCTTGATCTCCGCGTTTGTCCCCGGCTCCTGCGCCCCAAAATTGTTCGCCGGAATCCCCACGATCACAAAGCCCTGGCCTTTGTACTTCTCATAGATCGATTCCAGCGCCGTATACTGCGGCGTGAACCCGCACCGGCTGGCCACATTCACCAGCAACACCACTTTCCCCTTGTAGGACGCGAGCGGCGCAGGCTGCCCATCAATCGCATTCAGCGTGAAGTCGTATACCGTCTTATCCGCAGCCATCACCGCGGCCGCGCAGAATAGCAGGCAAAACGCCAGCTTTGTCATATTTCCTCCATCTATCGTTTTACTATGTTCCATCCCTGGCGGCAATTCGCATCCGTGCCTGATCTGCCGCATCTGAGAGTACCGCTCCAATCCTTCAAATATTCCCCACCCGCGAATCGGGCATTGAGCCTGCCATTCGCCTGTTATAGACTTCGCACGCACAATTCTTCACGACCTTTTCGTCCGGGTCATCGTCGGTGCCGTAGAGAATCATTGTCCGGCGCGGGCCGCTGCTTTCAGTTGCTGCCCGTCGCGGACGCCAGGGAGGCATGGATGCTCTTTGCATCTTCAGTCGCGGTTACCCACCGCACTCTTGAAACCTTGGATCTCGTCATTATCGGGATCTACTTTGCCCTTGTCTTCGGCATTGGCTATTATTTTTCGAGAAAGGAACGCACCTCCGAGGAATACTTCCTTGCCGGCCGCAACATCGGCTGGTTCGCCATCGGCGCATCTTTGTTTGTTTCCAACATCTCCACCGAACACTTCATCGGTTTGGCGGGTTCCGGAGCTACTTCCGGCCTGGCCGTCGGCCATTTCGAATGGCTGGCTTGCCTGATGTTGCTCCTGCTCGGCTGGGTTTTCGTCCCGTTCTACCTGCGCTCCAACGTATTCACCATGCCTGAATTTCTGGAACGCCGCTTCAATCGCAACTGCGCCACCTACCTCGCGACTATTTCCGTGATCGCCTATATCTTCACGAAAATCTCGGTCCATCTCTATGCCGCTGCAATTGTCCTCGAGCGTGTGGTTGGCTGGAGCCCCTTGACCGCCGCCGTCATCCTGGTAGTGGCTACAGGTATCTACACCATCGCGGGTGGGTTGGCCGCGGTAATTTATACCGATCTGGTTCAAACCTTGATCCTGCTTGCCGGCGCGATCGCGTTGACTATTATCGGCCTGGACAAAGTGGGTGGCTTCGCCGGATTGCGCGCCGCCGTCCCAGCGGATTACTTCCACATGATGAAGCCGGCCACCGACGCCGAGTTTCCCTGGACCGGCATTTTCTTCGGCGCGCCCATTCTGGGCATATGGTATTGGTGCACCGACCAAGTCATCGTCCAGCGCGTTCTCTCCGCAAAAGACGAGGGCCACGCCAAGGCCGGCACCATCTTCGCCGGCTTTCTCAAAATCCTGCCCGTCTTCGTCCTCGTTCTCCCGGGACTGATCGCCTTTGCCCTCTTCCCTCAGCTCTTCCATGTTGTCGGCGGAAAAGTCACCAACGGTGACATCGCCTATCCGACCATGATCGTGAATTTGCTCCCCGTTGGCCTCGTGGGATTAATGATTGCCGCGCTCCTCGCCGCCCTTATGGGCGCCATGAGCGCCGTGTTTAATTCCGCCTCCACCATGGTGACCCTGGACTTCTATAAGAAGTTCCGCCCGGCTGCTTCCGAAAAGCAACTCGTCTTTTTCGGAAGAATCGCAACCGGCGCCATGGTCCTTCTGGGCCTTTTGTGGGTCCCCTATATTCACAATCTCAGTCCGCAACTCTATGTTTATCTCCAGAGCGTGCAGGCCTACATCAGCCCGCCGATTGCCGTTTGCTTCATTTTCGGAATTCTCTGGCCTCGCCTGAACGGACAGGGGGCTATCAGTTCGCTTCTGATTGGCTTTGTCCTCGGCGCGGTGCGCTTCATCTTCGAAGTGCTTGATAAAACGGAACACTACGCTTCCAACGCCATCCGCTGGCTCGTGGACATGAACTTTCTGCACTACGCGATCCTCATGTTTGTCATCTGCACGGCCGTTCTCATCTTCGTCAGCATGATGTATCCCGCGCCCGAGCGGAAAAAAATCGCCGGACTCACGTTTGCCACCGTTGGCGACAAGCTCGACCTCGCCGACGTAAATGTGCCGCACCTTCAGCGGGAAACCGGAGCAGAGCGCATGGCCAACCTGGCGTTTACCGGTGTGTTGATCGCCACCGTGGTTGGCTTGTGGATCTACTTCCGCTGAAACCGGGAACCAACCATGAGCACGTCCGCCATTCGAACGCTGAAACCCAATGTCACCCAGGAGGAGGCTGTTCGGACCTTCTCCGCTCACGGCTTGTCTTCGCTCTTTTGGCGCATGCGCAGTGGCCCCCTGCAAAAGATCGCCGGTGTTTACGTCCCCTTTCACCTGTATCGCGTTCGCTACCAGCTCGGCAGAACACCCTACGCTCGCTTGTTCGCCATCGATGCCGTCGACGGCTCGCTCGACCTTTTCGAATTCCCCCGCATTCCTGAGGAACGTGAACTCCTCTCCATCGATAGCCGCAATTGCCTGGCTCCCGCGCTTCCAGAAGAACGC
>Ga0210407_10002726_pt1 | contig 14940 bp, 14 predicted proteins | sample IncBWC27MmetaG_FD_150860 | JGI IMG/M metagenome (GOLD analysis project Ga0210407, IMG submission 150860) | Forest soil microbial communities from Barre Woods Harvard Forest LTER site, Petersham, Massachusetts, United States - Inc-BW-C-27-M | ecosystem: Environmental > Terrestrial > Soil >...
ATAACTCTTGGCATCGACATTGAGGTTGGCGACCTTCGCCAACTCCGGGGTCTTTATGAGGAATTGCTGTTTGGGGATGAGACCCGAGATGAGTTCGACTTCGGTTTCGTTCAAGTGGAACTGGCGGCGGTACAGGTCGCGGTCCATGTCGGGATTCGCGAGGAAGATTTTCGTGGCGCAGCTCTCGATGATTACGTCGAGGATGTCCGAGCGCTTAAGTTCGTCGAGGGATTGCGTCGAGAGAACCATGGCGGCGTTGTGCTTGCGCCAGGTCTTGAGGGCCTCGACGACGTATCGCTGGATTGCCGGATTTTTCAAAAACACCCACGCTTCATCGATGAAGAAGGCTTTGAAGACGGAGCTAATCTGCCGGTCGGCAATTACGGCGTTGGCGCGATGCAGGATGTAGAAGAGCAGCGGCTCCAGAAGTTCCGGATACTGGCTCATGCGCTGGAAGTCGAAGCATTGGAAGCGGGAGAAGGAAATCGTGTCCTCGGCGTTATCGAAGAGAAATCCGAACTGGCCGCCGCGGGTCCACTTCGAGAGGCGGCTCGCAACGTCGTGGCCCAGTGTGTTCGCTAGCACGCCCAGCGTGCGTAGCGTCGGGTCCACCTCATAAAGGTTTTCCACCTGATGAAAGAGATCCCGTTCGGTGGCAGAATCGAGTTCGCCCGCCCGCTGCCCCTGAATCAGGACCTTCAGGAAGAGAGCGAGGAAATCGAGGTTTTCCTTTGTCGGGGGCAATGAAAACGGGTTGATCTTGAAATCCTGGGATTCGAGGCCCACGCGGACATACGAGCCGCCAAACAGCTGCGTGAGGCTCTCAAAGCTCCCGCCCAAATCGAAGATGAAGGTGTGCGGAGCATATTTCTGAAGATTGGTGATGAGGAAATTCAAAAGGAAACTTTTTCCCGCGCCGGTCCGGCCGAGAATCATGGTGTGAGCGACATCGCGGTAATGGAGATTTAGGAAGTAGGGGGTATGGTGGTTGGTCTCGAGAACCGCGAGATACTCCTGCCGGAGATGGGAATTGCGAGGTTCGCCACAGTGAAGGGTGAAGAGAAACGAGAAATCGGCGTAGTTGGTGTTGAGGAAATAAAGAGAACGCAAGTTGTGAGCGTGGTTGCCGGGAATCGCGGCGAGGAAGGCATTCAGCAGGTTGTATTTTTCTTCATAGAGCTGGGCATCGTGGACACTAAATACCTTATAGAAGTCGGCGCATGCCCGGTCCACCTTGGCCATGTCGAGGTCGTAAATCACGACGGTTAAGGAAAACTGGCCAAAGTAATTCCCGTGCAGCTCGATCTCCGCAATGCCTTCCCCGAGTTCCCGGACTTGGGATTCCTTGGAATCATCGAGAAGCACGTCTTGGGTCGGAGCGTCGTTGAGACTGACCTGGCTCGCGAACGAACGCTTGGTGTTGTGAAAATGGCGGCGCTTCGCCTGGATGATCCGGCGCATCTTACCGGAATCTTCTTTTTTCCATTCCGTGACGACGTAATAGTTCGCCTCGACTTCGAGCAGTCGCTTGAAGATGAGTGGAAAACTCTGGGCGGACGGTTCCTTGAGAGTCAAAACCTTGACGTAGTAATCGTCAACACGTAGATGCCCGCGATGACATTCGAGGGAAGATTCGGGAAGGTAGTAATCGAGAAAGGTGTCGTACTTGAGCTTGGCGAATTCGTGCTTGGCGGGATCGAAGTTGAGCGTTCTCTTCAAAACGCGGAAGGCTTCTTGCTTGTCGAGCATCCGAACGGCGAGGAAGTCGCTGACCTGGAGGATAAAGCTGCGAGCCTTTTGAAGCAGCACGGCCTCGGCATTAGTAACGTGTTGTCCAAGGGCGACAACCTGCTTCTGGGAAGAAAAATGCGCTTGCAGATCGGCGAGGGCCTTTTTCGGGTTCTTCGGAAACTCCGCAAGCGCAGTTCCGAGTTTATGCACGGTCTGAAAACCCTGGTACAGCACGACGTAATAGACCGACAAGGAGAAGAGCGTATCGGCCTTGCTCCCGAGATACGCGATGCGATTCTTAATCGCGGTGTCTACGATTGGGTTGCCATAGAGCTTGTAGGGGATGGTCTCGTTGTTGCGCTTGAAGACGTATTGGTAGACGCGGTAGTTTTCGTCGAACAGTTTCAAAGCAGATTCGAGACGCTTCGTGAGGGCATCAAGCGAAGTGGCGTCTAGACACTCGTAATCGACGCCGCGCACTTCGAGGATGACGCCGACCTCGCCGGTCTTTGTGAGAAAGATATTCGGCCCGACGAAGCCATAGAGATTGACCTGCTCGCTGAGGGAGCCGGTCTCGTTGTAGTTTTTGAAGATTCGGCTAAGCCTGAGCATGGCCATCCCTTCGGATAACAACCGGGGTGAGCTTCATCGGGTCGTATTGCGCGCGGAGTCTTGCCGCCGTCAGCAGAAATCGCAGAATCTGCGGATCGGTCTGGGTGGCCCAGCGGGCCATGAGGTAGAGCAGCAAAAACATCAGCAACCCACCGAACAAGCTGTTGAGCAGGTTGAACGTGGCCGCGCCTAGGCACATGGCAAAGAAAAAGAGTTTTCGCTCGGCACCGAGGATCGTCAGTGGTCGGGACAGCGACCGATGCACTCTGTTGATTCGTCTGCCTTCTGGCATGTGGCTCTCCCTCGGGGACGTGGACGATTTAGCTGCCGGGGAAAAGCCAGGACAGGAAATTCACGGCTGCGATAGCCATTCCAACGCCGAAGAGCACGCCGGCGAGGACGCGTTTCGATCCACCTTCGCCGAAGGCGAAGGTGAGGCCGGCCACGACGATGGCCACGAGCGAAAGGCCGCGAGCGATGGTGCTGGTGAACGCTGTCTGAAGTACGCTGACGGCGTTTTCCCATGGCGAAGTTCCCGTTTGGGCGAACACGGGAGCGGCAAGCAGGAGGCCGATCGCCAAGGCCGTCACGCCGTGGACGAGATTTGAAAAAAAACGATTGCGGGTGGTTTTCATGGAACCTCACAAATAGATTTTCGAAGCACACGATCCCGAGGGGAGTTCACACGGTCCCGACGGAAGAGCGCAGATTCCCGACGCGGTTTCCCCGCTCCTCCGGCTTCCGCAGATGCCGCGAGCGATCCCGCCGGGGAGCCCGGCTAGCGGGCCTTGCCGTTCCGAAGGAAGGCACTAGCAGCAAAGACTTACAAACGTTTTGGCCGTTGGTGCCGAAAGTTCCGTGTGAACTCCCTCTCTATACCTAATCAGCGGAAGCAGGGAAAAACGTGTCGCGCAAAAGCGAAAATATATTTCGAGGTACGTGCGACACGTTTTCGGAAAAGAAGAGTCACGGGGGGGAACGAAAAACAATGGAGACGGAGGACTTCACGGGCGCATCCGGTGGCCTCCGCTCGCCAGCTTTCGGAGCTTGCCGAGGAGCCGCTTGAGCCGCTGACGCTCGGCATTTGAAAAGGCACCGTTTTCGGCTCCGCCTTCGAGCTTGAAGGTGATGAGGAGATCGAGTTCGCCGGGGGTGAGCGTTCCGGCTGCGACCGCGCGGCCGAAAAAATGCCGGAGCAAGGCGGCCCGCTCGAATGAGTCCGCGGCGGATTCCGAGGAGTTGGTTTCCCGAGGATCCTCGGACCGGGGCGCTTCGAGCGGAGACTTGGCTTCCCGGGCCGCCCACTCGAAGGTCGAGCGGCGCACCCTCCGGGCAATGGCCAAGGCGAGATAAGTATGACGTTCCGCGAGACGCGCGGACGCGAGGCAGGCGAACAGCGCGCCGAGGGCTTGTTGCGCGGTGTCTTCTCGGGAGAGACCGGGATAGCGTTGGCGCACGCGGCGGACGGTAGAGTGCAGCACGGGGAGAAACAAGAGAACGAAGAGGCTGTCGGCAACGCTGCGGCGAAACTGCGCCCGCGCCTCAAGCAGTTCGAAGAGGAGTGGGTCGGACGCCGAATTTCCATTCAGCGACTGGAGGTGCAACAGGAGATCGCCGACGGTCGGGAAGGCCGCGAGATGCGAACCTGAGCGGAGAACGATGCGGTGGCTTTCGTGGTTCTCGGGGTCGCGAAGCTCCGTGCGAAGTTTTTCCTCAATCAGGCAAAGGGGGCAGCGGCAGTTGGGCCTCTCGCTCATGACCGGTCTCCAGGCGTTCGGGAGTACGGTGACAGAACGGGGGACGGGCTCTGCCGTAAGGGCATTTCGCAGGAATGCGGGGGACGGCATCCTGCGGGTGCACATCGTGAGTAGGAAGGTGCCGCGTGTGTTGCGTTTTCGGAGTTTGGCCGGGATTCCGGCCAAGACGGTGCTACAAAGAGCAAAAAAGGGCCTCCCGGCGAAGCCGGGAGGCCCTTTGGACGGCCGCAGCTAGTACGGAATCTCGTCCGACCCTTCGGGCGCTTGCCCCGCAGCGGTGGAAGCAGCCGCTTCCGGCTGGGGTTCGCAGCGATCGAGCTTGCGGACGACGTCGGCGCGGATGGACCACGAAGTGATCTTGGTCGTCGCCGATTTCTTGCTCTTGCCGTTCGGCCGCTCGTAGGTCGAGCTGACGAGTTCGCCTTCGACGAGCACATGAGCGCCTTTCTTGACGTTAGTGAGAACAGCCTCAGCCAGCCGAGGGCGAAAAATCGCGACGCGATGCCACTCGACTTTCGAGACCCATTCGTCTTCTGCGTTTTTCCAGGAGCGTTGCGTGGCGACGGACAAAACGGTGAATTTTGAACCGTTGTTCCGCGCTTGACGGCGCTCCGGGTCGGCCCCAACAAATCCGACGATTGTTACTGAGTTCAGGTAAGACATAATTGAATTTTCTCCTTTTTCTTGCCCCATTTTCTTGGGGCACCCAAAAGCGAGGGCTTCTGCTTCCAAAGCGAGCGGCTGCTTTATCGGAGGGAACCCAATGGTGTTGAGGGCGGAACCGGGAAAGCAGAAGCCGCGAAGCTGCCGGACGCAGGAATTAGCCCGAAGCAGTGCCCAGGAAAATGAGTGGCAGAAAAAGGTCAAAGCGCCGACGCTTAGTGAAATCGGTGATGAGAGCCGACTCGAGTGAAAGGTCAGTACGGCAGGAAATTCCGGTTGCCTTGGCACTCCCCGAAGCGATAAGCGCAGGTGAAATCCGTATCTCAGACCGGGGGCCGATGTAGAATGGGAGAAATTATGAGTGGCTTGCGGCCCAATTTGCGGAAGTATGCGGCGTTACTACTGCTATGTGTCCTTACAATTGCGAGCGTGGCCGCACCGATATGCCCAGAGTGCTCAAAAATGGAACTGGTTTCGGCGAAATATGTCGCTTTCAGCAGCACACATCACGACGGTGCACCGAACTGCGACAGAGACGGTTGCTCCTGCTGCGGGTTTCAAGTTGTGGCCGCACCTCTCGCACCAAATCCCGAGCTCACTGCATCCACGTCGGCTCCAGAGCTTCCCTCGGTACAGCTTCTGGCTGGATCAGTCTTCGCTCTCTATCGTCCTCCTCGGCGTTGACGCCTCTACTGTAATTGCAGGCTGCAACCTCGCCGCGTGACCCCACACGCATTCTTGAACCCCTTTTCTTTGGAACCAGGAGGACCATTGAGGTTTGCTATTTTTCTGTTTGTTATTCTTGTCGTGTGCGTTCTTTCGGCTGCCGCACAGTCGGAGCCTCCAGACGAACCGGAGGCGAACCCAGGTCGTCCTACGGTGTCAACTCCCGCGACTCTCACGCCAGTGGGCTATCTGCAATTTGAAAGCGGTTTCCTTGGCGCGAGTCATTCACCCGAGTTCTCATCGCGGTACGGTTTTAACGAAGTCATGAAGCTTTCGGTCGCGCCGCGCCTGGAACTACTGGCATCCGGTGAACCCATAGCTCACTACACTGATGACGGAAAGACTGCAAACAGCGTGGCCGATGTGTTTTTGGGCGCACAAGCAGTAGTAAGCCGCGGCGAAGGTGCGACGCCCACCGTGGCGGTCAGTTATTTTCATCGTGTTTATGACGGAGGTGCGCCAGAAGTTGATTTTGGGAGCCCTACCAATTCCTTCCTGGTCCTGGCCAGTGCCGATGTGAAGGGATTTCACTACGACGCAAACGCTCTTTTCAATGAATTAAGCGTAGGGCCGGTGCGGAGAGCTCAATTTGGACAGACGCTTTCGATTTCGCATCCCATCTTCGGGAAATTCTCGCTTTCGGGAGAAATCTGGCATTTCACGCAACCCTTCCTTCGCGGCAATGCTATTGGGAATCTTTGGGCTTTTGGCTACACAGCACGGAAGAACCTTGTATTCGATGCCGGTTTCAATCGAGGGTTGACCAGCACTTCGACGCACTGGGAGGCATTCGTGGGTTTCACCTATTTGCTCCCACACCGGATTTGGTAAGGCCAAAAGAGTGCCAACCGGTTGCGAAGGGGCCCTATGCGCTTGCTAATTTCAATATACTATACTATAGTATATTATATTTCGAAGGACGGAACGAATGGCTCACACGACGAAGGACAAGGCAAAACTTTTGAGTCGTGTCGGGCGGATTCGGGGACAGGTGGACGCCATTGAGCGCGCACTCAACGGTGAACAGGAATGTTCCAGCGTGCTTCAACTCATGGCCGCCTGCCGTGGAGCCTTGAACGGCCTAATGGCGGAAGTGCTGGAGGGTCATATCCTGTTCCACGTCCTTGACCCAAAGTCTGGCAAGAACACTCCACAAGTAGCAGCGGCCGAAGAACTCATCGACGTAGTGCGGACCTACCTAAAGTAGCCGAGCAGACGCTGAGGAATTCGCAGAAATGGTGACTCCATCATGACCCAAGTGGAATTGAAACAAGCCGAAGCTGTAAGGAATGGCGACAAAGCGGAAATACTCCCATCGTCAGGTCACCCCAACCATGAAGACGAGCACGAAAATGCACACGTACTGAATTGGCGGGAGATCAACCGCGTCCTGTTTGTGGCTGCGGCGGCAGGGGCCATTTGGTTCCTTGGTGGCGCGCGGAATCCTTATTTAACTGGCATTGGCGTAATTTGCGCCATTGTTGGTGGGTTCCCGATATTTCACGAAGCCTACGAGAACATTGTGCAGCGCCGCATGACAATGGAACTTTCCATGGCGATTGCCATTGTGGCTGCCTTGGCGATTCGTGAAATCTTTACTGCCCTCGTCATCACCCTATTCGTTCTTGTCGCCGAGATTCTCGAAGGCCTGACGGTGGGACGCGGTCGCACTGCGATTCGTCATTTGGTCGGTCTCTTGCCCACGACTGCCACTGTGCGCAGAAACGAATCCTGGCAAGATGTCGAGACGAAGGAAATCGCGGTTGGCGAGATTGTTCTCGTGAAGCCGGGGGCCCGAATCCCGGTGGATGGCGTCGTTGCCGGAGGCCACTCTTTTGTCGACCAAGCAACGATCACAGGCGAATCAATGCCTGCGGAGAAGAGCAAGGGAACGTTGGTTTACGCAGGCACGATCAATCAGTCTGGCGCGCTCGAAATCCAGGTTGACCGGATGGGGCGTGACACTACCTTTGGCAAGATCATTGACGCTGTGGAGCGGGCGGAAAAGTCGCGCGCTCCCATTCAAGGAATTGCAGACCGTCTCGCCGGCTATTTGGTTTACTTCGCGCTTGGAGCCGCTGCTCTCACATTCTTGATCACCCACAATGTGCGCTCGACCATTTCTGTGGTCATCGTCGCTGGCGCGTGTGGCATTGCTGCGGGAACACCGTTGGCGATTCTTGGCGCGATTGGACGTTCCGCGCAACTCGGCTCGATCATCAAAGGTGGGCTGCACCTGGAATCGCTCGCGACCATCGATACGATTCTTCTCGACAAAACTGGAACTCTGACCTACGGCACTCCCAACGTGGTCGATGTTCGTCCCGTCGAAGGCGTTCCCGTTGCGTCCTTACTGCAAGCGGCGGTGACTGCGGAATCGCGGTCCGAGCATCCGGTCGCGAAGGCAATTCTGAAGAAGGCGTCAAAAATGGGGATCTTGGGTGAAGAGCCCGAAAGATTCGACTACACGCCTGGGAAAGGAATCGTCGCGGCGCGTGGCGACATTGAAATCATCGTCGGCAATCGGAGCTTTCTCGAGGGGCATCGGATTGCGATGCCAGCCAGCGCGGCCTCTCGAACGGATTCGGAGATTTTTGTGGCGCAAGAGGGCCAATTCCTCGGAACTCTCCTCGTCGCGGATATGCTTCGGCCCGAAGCGACAAAGGCGATACAAGATCTCAAATCTATGGGATTGAAGACCGTGCTTCTCACGGGAGATTCCAAGGCTGTCGCTGAGGACATCGGCGGAAAACTGGGCGTGGACGAGATTGCCGCTGAACTCTTGCCAGAGGAGAAACTTGCATTCGTTAGTCGGCTCATCGCTGCGCGCCACAATGTTGTTATGGTAGGTGACGGAGTTAATGACGCTCATGCTCTGATGAAAGCTACTGTCGGAGTAGCGATGGGCGCTGGAACGGATGTTGCAAGAGAGAGTGCGAACGTTGTTCTCATTGGCAACGATCTCTCAAAGCTAGTCGAAACTCTTTCCATCGCGCGGCGTTGCCGCCGCACGATCATGCAGAACTTTGTCGGGACGCTGGTCGTTGATAGCATCGGGGTCGGCCTGGCCGCGTTTGGATTCCTGAATCCTCTTCTGGCTGCTTTTATCCACGTTTCCTCGGAAATGACTTTCATTCTGAACTCCGCCCGGCTCCTTCCGCCTGTCTCTTCGGCCAATAGCTTGGTGCGCGGACTATTTTCCCAATCCTCAGCGGGCGCACAGGACTAGACGAGAACTTATGTCTGCTGACTCGAGAAATCCTCTGGCAACGAAGCGGCTCGTTATCGGACATCTCACGGTGTGCCAAGGATGCTGCTGCGGAAACACAGAAAACGGAAAACCTCCGGTTCCTGTGGACTGGCTCAAAAAGGAGTGGCGCGCCAGAGGGTTGCTGAAGAGGGTTCAACTGACGATCAGCGGCTGCCTAGGCCCGTGTGATCTTCCCAATGTGGTAACTATCTCGAACGAGAACGGAACGCAGTGGTTTGGGGAGATTACAGAATTCGAGCAATATCGGGATCTCGTTGACTGGGCGACTCGTTCCAGGGACGCGGGCGAATTGCTGCCCCTTCCAAAAGAATTTCAGCGACATACCTTGCATCCATTCCGTAAGCTTGATTCGCGCGCTGAGCGTTGAGTTGGCTTATTTCAAGTACCGGTTCACGAGATCAATCAGTTCCTCGGTTGCCTCGGCCTGTTCCGTCGTTGGTTTTCGGCTAGGATCGACAACATGGAAACGGACATGACCCTCCAGGACTTCGGCCATAAGTCCATTGATTGCACCGCGGCAAGCAGCGATGGTTTGCAGCACTTTGGAGCACTCCTGGTCACTCTCCAGCGCCTTCTCAATTGCGCTGATCTGTCCCTTGATTCTCCTGACACGATTCAGGAGTCTTTCCCTGTCCTTGGTCGTATGTGCCATTCTGCTCAAGTCCTCATTGCCCAATTATACTATTCCGGAGTACAGTAATTGAAGCTGTTGGGAAACTCGGCGAGACGCGGGGTTGCTTACCGCCTAGTGGACCGAACGTCAAAGGAACTACCGGCAATAGTGTAACTATCGAAATGGACGGCACGTACAAATCGAAGCACGCCTGGGTCAGGGTGCTGGCGTTTGCCCTGGTGGTCCTGTTCGTCGTGTTCAGCGCCCAGGCTCAGGGCCACTCCCATGAAAAAGGGCAGAATGAAGCCACGTGCCAGCTCTGCCAAGCGGCGCATGTCGGCGCTGCTCCAGAGTCGGCCACCCTCTGGTTGTTCACTCCGCTTTCCGCAAGTGGCTACGTTGAGCCGTTCGTTGTTGCGTTTCATCAAGAATTTTTCTTTCACGATTCTCCTTCCCGCGCCCCTCCTGCTGCGCAATAAAGCAATACGCCTAGCCGATTCGTCTTTAGCGCGCTGAACCCACAAATGGGTCGGCGCAACCGCCATATTTCCAGGCGGCCACTCCAATAACAAACAACGTCCACGCAGAGTTCACAGGAGAAATTCGAATGGTTCTTAAAAAGCTTGCATTTCTCGCTTTGGTTTTCGGTTCATTGGTTTGCGGAATCCCTAGCTCGGCGCAACTGGGCAATTCCGGCTCGATTGAAGGCACGGTCAAGGATCCATCGGGGGCGGTTGTTCCGGGCGCGACAGTGCAAATTGTAAACCCAGTCAGCGGTTATTCACGTACAACCACCACAGACGCGAATGGTACATTCCACTTCACCAACGTACCGTTTAACCCTTACCACCTGACGGTGACCGCGGACAAATTTGCTTCGTATACCCAAGATGCGGAGGTGCGTTCGGGTGTCCCGGTCCACGTGGAAATTGCGTTGAAGATTGGAAGCGCAGCGACCACCGTCAACGTAACCGAGAACGGCGGTGATTTAATCGAGAATGATCCCACCTTTCACACGGACGTGGACCGCGATCTGTTCCAGAAGATGCCTCTCGAAAGCGCCTCGTCTTCCGTCAGTTCGCTGGTCACGCTGACGACTCCGGGCGTCGCCGCGGATTCGAACGGGTTATTCCATGGCCTCGGCGATCACGCATCGAACTCGTTTTCCGTCGATGGCCAGCCCATCACCGACCAGCAAAGCAAGGTTTTCTCGAACCAGATTCCCGCTGATTCCATTCAGTCTCTCGAAGTCATTTCCGGAGCTCCGCCCGCCGAATTCGGTGACAAGACGAGTCTGGTCATCAAGGTGACCACACGCTCCGGACTGGGTGTTAACAAGCCCGTGGGGAGCGTGGTTGCTTCCTATGGAAGTTTCGGCACATCCAACCTTTCCTTTGACATGGCCTACGGGGGCGACAAATGGGGCAACTTCATCGCCGTCAGCGGCCTCAAGTCAAGCCGTTTTCTCGATCCTCCCGAACAGGCTACCTTTCATGACAAGGGAAATCAGGAAAACCTGTTCGATCGTGTCGACTACCAGTTTTCGCAGAAGGATACCCTTCATTTGAACCTGGCCTTCACACGGTCGTGGTTTCAAAATCCAAACTCCTACGACGCTCAATTGGCTACCGGATGGAATGGTTTGACCGTGGACAATGCTGGCTTGGGACCCGATGGCCAGGTGGTTGGCCCCCAGGATCAGCGGTCACAGATCCGGACCTTCAACATCGCGCCGGTGTGGACTCGCCTGATCAGTTCCAACACCGTCCTCAATTTTGGCGGCTTCGTCCGGCAGGACCAATACAATTACTATCCCAGCCGGGACCCTTTTGCCGATTTGACGCCGGGGCTTCAGCAGCAATCGATTGCCCAGGATCGCCGGCTGACGAATACCGGAGTACGTTCCGACATTTCCCATGTGAAGGGCATTCACAACATCAAAGCGGGCATTGTTTATGAGCAGACTTTCCTGACGGAAAAAGACAGGCTGGGCATTGTCGATCCCACGTTCAATGCCGTTTGCCTGAACCCGGACGGCAGCCCATTTACCAATCCAGGACTAACCGATCCGGCCGCATGCGCTGGAGCGGGCCTTCAGCCAAATAACGGCACGAATCCGCTTGCGACCGTTCCTGCATTTAATCCTCTGCTCGGCTGCTACGACCTGACCCGGACCGCGGCACTTCCGGCATCCGATGGCTGCCCGGCGGGCCTTGCAACGAGTTCGACGTACCTGTTCCACGGACACACAGACGTCAAGCAACTTGCGCTCTATGTGCAAGACACCATTACCAAAGGGAATTGGGCGTTTAACCTCGGAGTTCGCGGCGACAAGTACAACGGTTTAGCTGGCCGCGGCGAGTTTCAGCCGCGACTCGGTGTCGCCTACAACATCAAACCCTCTAGCACCGTGCTGCGGCTTTCCTACGCGCGAACTATGGAAACGCCTTTCAATGAAAACTTGGTGCTTTCCAGCGTGGGTTGCAACGACCCGGTCATTAACGGGGTCATCACCAGCACCACGGGCTCCTGCTTGACTGTCCCGCTCACGCCGGGCTGGCGCAACGAATTTCACGCTGGCCTCCAACAGGCCTTCGGCAAGTACCTTGTCGTTGACGGCGACTACATCTGGAAGTACACCCACTATGGCTTCGACTTCAGCATCTTTGGAGCCACGCCGATCTTCTTTCCCGTGGAGTGGCACAATTCCAAAATCCCTGGCTACGCCATTCGCGCCAGCGTCCCGAACTTTCATGGATTCTCCGCGCTCGTGGTGATGTCCAGCGTCGCGGCACGATTCTTCACGCCTCAGGTTAGTGGCATAGGTGTCACACCTGGCGGCGGGCCGAACTCCGTTTTCCGCATTGACCACGACGAAAAGTTCAACCAGACAACACACCTTCAATATCAACCCTGGCAACGGGGACCGTGGGTCGGCTTCAACTGGCGCTACGACAGCGGCCTGGTCGCGGGCGCCGTACCGTTTGGAGACGGGATCAATCCGAACGTGGACGTGTCTGGGCTGACTCCAGACCAACAGTTCCAGGCGGGGCTATTCTGCGGAAATGTCTTTGCCACACCGACTACTCCGATCAGCTCAGTTCAAGGAGGGGTGGTCGTGCAAAACAGTTGTCCGGCCTCCCAATACGGCTCCAGATTCTTGCAGATACCCCAGGCTGGAACCGAAAACGACGACAAGAATCCTCCACGCGTTCAGTCGCGAAATCTCTTTGATCTTGCGATTGGCCACGACAATCTCTTCCACGGTGATCGTTACAAATGGAGTTTGCGATTTACCGTGATCAACCTGTCCAACAAAACCGCTGTTTACAATTTCCTGTCCACGTTCAGCGGCACGCACTATGTGACGCCTCGAGCAGAAACAGTGGAATTGGGCTTCCACTTCTAAAATTCCAAGAGGCGGGCACGGGAGAGTATAGAACGACGCTTCTCGGGCCCGCCGCGCTGATCAGCAGCAACGATACTCGCACAAGGCATCATGATGCTGAAGCTGGGCATTGCGACGATGATGGCGCTCGCTCGAGAAAGAGGAGGGCGGTGCATTTCAACGCTCTACGTAAACGCTACGGTCCCTCTGCTATGGGAATGCGCGAGTGGGCACCAGTGGAGCGCCGTTCCAGCGAGCATTCGAAAAGGAACTTGGTGTCCAGACTGTGCGGGTGTAAGGCGGCTGACGCTCGAACAAATGAAGGAGATGGCCGAATCTCGCGGCGGCAGATGCCTTTCGAAATGCTACCGCAATAGTGCTTCAAAATTGCACTGGCGCTGCTCGGCGGGTCACGAATGGAACGCGGCGCCTCTTCAGGTTAAGAGAGGGCACTGGTGCCCATACTGCGCTCGCGTCGCTCCTTTGACTTTGCATCTTCTGCAGCGAATCGCGGCCAAGAAAGGTGGTTGCTGTCTATCGGTCGCTTATGTGAATTCGTCACATCCCGTCCGATGGAGATGCGCGGCCGGCCATGAATGGCTGGCAAGGGCGCACTCGATCCGGGCCGGAAACTGGTGTCCGGTCTGTGCTCATAACCAGAGATTGAGATTGGAAGAAATGTGTCAAATTGCGAGAGGACGCGGGGGGAGATGTCTATCGACCAGTTACAAAAACGCGAGTACGCCTCTCGTGTGGGTATGCCGACACGGACATCGCTGGAAAGCATGTGCAGCTAACGTGAAACGTGGACGCCGAAGAAAGGGGAGCTGGTGCAGGGAGTGTTACAACGGGCGGCGAAAATTTCATGAAAAACTGAGCATAACAGCGATGAGAGATTTGGCGCTCGCTCGTGGGGGCACGTGTGTGTCCGCAGAATATCTCGGCAGCAAATTCAAATTGACGTGGAAATGTGAATTCGGGCATCGGTGGCAAGCAGCGCCATCCTACGTCGCTCAGGGCACTTGGTGTCCGGTATGCGCCCGTAACCAGCGGCTTAGCTTGCCGTTCTTCTGGGGGATTGCGGCAAACAGAGGCGGGATATGCTTGTCTGAGACATATGTAAATGAGCGCACAGCTCTCCAGTGGCGATGCGCGGATGGACATGAGTGGAAGGCCTCGCCGGAAAAAATAAAACGAGGGTCGTGGTGTCCGACATGCGCCCATATGCACAGGAGAAGCGAGTGGATGCTACAACGAGCCGTCAACCCGAGCGAAGTTTACAAATCGCCGACGCCCGCGAAAGCACGACAAATTCAAGACCGCCAACTGCGTGTTGCACTGAAAGTCGCGAGCTAGTCCGGGTCAGCGCTGGCACCCGAGCCGCCTTTTTTCGCAATTAAAATACAGCTCGACGGTTGGTGACGAGGCGGGAGCAATTCCAGCCGAACACGCGACGATTGACGCTCGCTTGGAGAAGTCTTCGCAGCCAAATCAATTTGACTCAAATTCTAATTCCATATAAGCGGACATCGCGCGCGCGAAAAAAGAGGACGCCATCTGGGAACGGACCAAGGAGCTGATGCGCCATTCGGTTCGGACGATCATGACGGAATTTGACGTGGACATGGGGACGGCGCTGAACTGGGTCAATGCCGGCGCGGGAATCACGGCACTCGGGATGGAGGAGGGGGACGAGGAACCGAGGCATTGAACGGGAAGTCTGCGGATTCCACGGTAGTTTTCGGTTTGCGCGTAATCAGGTACGTCCAGTTGGCCTGATTAGATCGCCGCTGTGTCGTCCGCGCGCTCACTCCTTCGCCCTCACTGCTTAGCGGAACTCGCCGCCGTAGGGTGCGGCTCGCCGAAATAGGGAAATTCCGGGCGCATCAGCCGCGTATCGGGCGCCACGCCATCGCTGAGGGCCGTGTTCGTGACGAGCGTGAGAATCACGTCCATCACGTCGTCGCCGAGGCCGCGGCCGTTGAAGCCGGCAAAGCTGAATGAGGCGGGCGTGTCCAGTTCGTAGGGCAGGACGCCTGGGCAGAGGCGCGCGAGGAGTTGCGTAGCGTAGGCGGATGGATCGGCCGCTGAGTGGGCGAGCGCGGTGACTTTTTCCACGAGGTCGCGGATCGGTTTGGAGAACAGCGCCACTTCGTCCGCCGGGACCGCGCGGTTGTAG
>Ga0210407_10002727_pt1 | contig 14939 bp, 10 predicted proteins | sample IncBWC27MmetaG_FD_150860 | JGI IMG/M metagenome (GOLD analysis project Ga0210407, IMG submission 150860) | Forest soil microbial communities from Barre Woods Harvard Forest LTER site, Petersham, Massachusetts, United States - Inc-BW-C-27-M | ecosystem: Environmental > Terrestrial > Soil >...
TCACTCGTGCTCCTGCGAGGAGAGATTCAACATAAAAACCTATGGCTCATCGACCTGGAGACGGGCGCCGAGCGGCAGTTGACCAACCTCACGCCCGACTTCGACATTCGCGACTTTGACATCTCTGCGGATGGTCGTGAAGTTGTCTTCGAACGAGTGCAGGACCGCTCGGATGTGGCGCTGCTGGATCTCCCGCGGCCATAAGCCGGCTTCGACCCAGCGGCGCGGGCAAACCTTCTGCTTTAAGTTAGCGCATATGGGGGGCTTCGCCCTAGGCGGACAGCCGAGAGCCTGCCGTGTCGAAGGGACGGCGTCCCTACGCAGCCTTAGGCCCGAGCCGCTTCGGCGATGGGAGCCGTGACTCGGACCACGGGCAGCCGGATTTCAAACGCCGCTCCGCCTTCGGGGCGGTTGTAGCAGGTGATTTGTCCTTTGTGATCCTGGATTACACCGTAGGTGGCGCTGAGCCCGAGACCGGTTCCTTTGCCGACCGGCTTGGTGGTGTAGAAAGGATCGAAGACGCGCTCGGGATCGCGCAGGCCGGGGCCGGAGTCGGCGAACTGGACGACCACTTCATTGGCTTCGCGCCAGAGCGAGACCTGGAGACGCCCGCCGCCGATTTCCTGTAATGCGTCCACCGCGTTCTCGATGATCTGAAGAAAGGCCTGCAAAAGCTGGTTCGGATTGCCGAGGACGCGAGGCAGGGGGTCGCGGCTTTCCACGGTCAGGCTGATCTTCTTGTTTTCGAGCTTGAATCCTTCCATTTGGACTGCGCGCTGCAAAAGAGGCTTCAGTTCGAGAAGACTTTTCTCTCCCGGAGTTTGCTGGGCGAAGCTGAGCAGATCGCTGACCAGTTCACGAGTGCGCCGCGCCTGTTGGCCGATTTTCTGCGCGTTCGAGAGCTGCTCGCGGCTGAGGTTGCTGCTGGCCGCCATGCGTTCGGAGCTGCTCAGGATGGCCGAGAGCGGGTACTCCAGTTCGCCGGCCGCGAGCGCCACCAGTTCTCCGAGCGAAGCCAGCTTGGCCTGTTGGATAACTCTTCCCTGCAGCCGCTGAAGGTTGTCGAAGCTCTTGCGAGAATGATTGAGCAGCTGCAGAAGCCTCTGGTCCAGCAGGTGTTGTTTGAGAAAAACGACAAAGGCCAGGATGGCGACGCCGCCCATAGCCACCGCAAAACGGACGTGGCGCAGATAAGGCTGCTGGTTGCTTAGGAACAGTGCCCAGTATCCCATGATGGGAAGAGAGAGCAGGGCGAGTTTCGCAAGTTCAGGAGCGATGGGGCGACTCGCACGCGTGATCGAAGGCATCATCTGGATATCGCGAAGGCAGCGCCTCCCGGCGATTGCGACCCAGAGGAACCCCAGCGCAGCGCCGAGAAACGGGAGGTCGAAGATTCCGCCAGTCTTGTAGGTGCCGCGTGCGAGGGCCGCATTCATTGCTTCCGAAGAAAATGTGTAGAGAGCACTGGCGAAAAAAATGTTGCGGTAGAGTCCGCGCCACGCTCCGGAGCTGGTGAAAAATGCCGATGCTGATGCGGCAATCAACATCATTCCTTCGACGAAATAAAGGAGATCCCAACGCGGGCTGTACACCGCGACATTGGTGACGATGTACTCCTCGGGAAAAACAAAGAAGGCATAGACCACGACCCACCACACCAGCAGGATGATGACATTCAGCGCGCTGGGCAACATTCCTTCGCGCTCCTCGGCCTCCTGCGGGCGGATGGACACCGCCGCCATAATAGGGACGACGTGCAGGAACAGCACGATATCTCCTTGGAAAGGGTCGGGCAGCGGCTTGCGAACCACTACTTCAACCCACACCCAGCAGGCCTGGTTGAAACCCCACATCGCCATGCCCGCCGTCATCAGGCTCCAGAACAGGCGCGCATGCCCGCGGCTGTCGAAGGCGTTTCTGGCGGAGACGATGGACGCACCCGCAATCACCAACAGGGGGACTAGGTCCCCCATGGCTACGCGAAACAAGGGGTTGGGAAACACTACAGGAGCCAGAACAAAGGCCAGCAGTAGGCCAACTCCCCAGCGGAGCGTCGGGATGTGGGGCCGAGACACCACGCTGCATCATATGACGTTTGGAACGATATGTTTAGATCACGGGCTGGTTACCCGAGGTTACTACGGTAACGTTCGTCCGGGTTCGAGCGGGTTCGGGCGGCGGCTGCTAGAATTGCCTGTCATGGCTTTCCCCGCTAACCGCCTTCGTCGTTTGCGGCGCACCGAAACCCTGCGTGCTCTGGTCCGCGAGACCCGGCTTACGCCTGAATCTCTGGTGTATCCACTGTTCATTTGCCCCGGAACGGGCATCCGGAAAGAAGTGCGCTCGATGCCCGGAGTCTTCAACCTTTCTGTCGACGAGGCAGTAAAGGAAGTGCGCGAGACCCGCGCTTTGGGAGTGTTGTCGATCATTCTGTTCGGGCTGCCGGAGGAAAAAGATGAAGTGGCCACCGGCGCCTGGGCGGAAGACGGCGTTATCCAGAGGGCGGCGCGCGCCATCAAGAGCGAGGTCAGAGATGTGGTGCTCATGGGCGATGTTTGCCTATGCGAGTACATGTCGCACGGGCACTGCGGCATAGTTAAAGTGAAAGAGAATGTGAACGAGAAAGTAAAAGAGAAGTCGGGACCGCAATCGCTGGGCGCGGCCGCAGCAGCGCCTCCGGTCATCGCCGAGTACGAGATCGTGAATGACGCGACCCTGGAGTTGCTGGCGCGTACGTCGGTTTCGCTGGCGCGATCGGGCGTGGACATCATCGCTCCGTCCGACATGATGGATGGGCGGGTCGCGGCGATTCGCGTTGCGCTCGACCAGACTGGCTTCGAAAATACGCCGATTCTTTCCTATGCGGCGAAATTCTCCTCCGGCTTCTATGGACCGTTCCGCGAGGCGGCCGATTCCGCGCCGCAGTTCGGGGATCGCCGTTCTTACCAGATGGACCCGGCGAACATTCGCGAGGCAATGCGGGAGATCGAGTTGGACATTGAAGAAGGCGCGGACATGATCATGGTGAAGCCGGCGATGCCGTATCTGGATGTGATTGCCGCAGCCCGGGATCGTTTCGACCTGCCGCTGGCGGCCTATCAGGTATCGGGCGAGTACGCGATGATCGAGGCCGCGGCCCGGAACCAGTGGATCGACCGCGAGCGCGTAATGATGGAATCGCTGCTCTGCATCCGCCGTGCCGGCGCCAGCATGATTCTGACTTACTACGCCAAGGAAGCGGCGAAACTACTGGCCTAGTCAGTCCCGGCACGCCGTTCTGTGGTGCATAGCCTCCCGCTGAACCGGCACCCCGCCTAACTCACCCATCTTTTAACAATCCAAGCACCAAAATTGTTGTAAAATCCGGCCAAACTGGGGTTGACACTTGGCCCGCTACTCGAAGTCCTCATCGATAGAATTAGTAAGAGCATGCGCCGGCTCGAAAGACGAGGAGGCGTGGGCGGAGTTTATCCAGCGATTTCAGGTGGTGATCGCCGCCGCGGTGCTGAGGACTGCCAGCCACTGGGGCGAACCGTCACGCCCGCAACTAGACGACCTGATCCAGGATACCTATCTGAAGCTCGTCGAGAACGACAGCCGTTTGCTGCGGTCGTTCCAGCCCCGCTACGAAGATTCCATCTATGGATTTTTGAAAGTGGTTGCGGCCAATGTCGTGCACGATCATTTCAAGTCCGCGCTGGCCGCGAAGCGGGGCGCAGGCCAAACCGAAGCGATCATGGAAACAGTTCAAATGAGCCCGAAAACAGCAGGCACCGACAGCTTTGATGCGGTGAGCCAGCGTCTTCAGCTCGAGCATCTGGACAAGATCCTGACCCAGCTTACGGCAGGCAAGGATCAGGCAAGAAAGCGCACGATTTTTTGGCTGCGCCACCGGCAGGGGCTTACCGCCAGTGAGATCGCATCCATTCCATCGATCGGACTGACCACCGAAGGCGTTGAAAGCGTTCTCATGCGCCTGGCGGCCATGATTCGCGGTCACCTCTTAAGTTCAACCCCCCACCGCGAAGTGAAGGTTTTGCCCCGGCAAAGTCGTTCTAAGAGAGTAGGGAGCTAGTTTTGGAAAGAAGTCCCAACGAGCACGTTGGCACGGCGGAACTGGCGAAGCTGCTCGAGGAATCTCGCCGGCGTGCGGAATCTGCGCCCGACGCTGCGGATATGCATCCTCATCTTGCCGCCTGTCCGACCTGCCGCGAGCAATTTGAGGACCTGGCATTGCTCGATCGCCAACTTGATCGCCAGATGAAGAGCATACGATCGGCGGAGTCGGCGTCCGCTCAGGGCGATTGTCCGGATCCGGGGCTATGGCGTGAGATTGCCGGCGGCCTGGCACCTCCCGACAAGACGCTTCCCTCCCTCGAACACGGCAGCCGCTGTGATCATTGTGGTCCATTGCTGCGTGAAGCCGTAGCCGAAGTGTCCAATCTGAACGGGGAGATCACCGAGTCGGAGCGGACGCTTATCGCGATCCTCGATAGCGCGCGCGCGGAGTGGCAGCAGAGACTGGCCCAGCAAATCGCAGGAACACAGCATTCGGCTGCGGATCGGGAATCCACGCCGTGGTGGAAGCGATGGTTGGCTACCCCGCGTCTGGCCGTCCCAAGTCTTGCCGTCCCTCGTCTAGCCATGGCGGGAGCGTCTCTTTTAGCCATCGTTGCCGCAGGATCGTGGGTAGTCGTGCATCGCATTAACGATTACAACGCCACTCGGAACCAGCCCGCCGCCGCCGGCCAGCTCCTCGCCCGCGCGTACACCGAGAAGCGCACCCTCGAACTCAGAATCGCAGGCGCCGATTATGCTCCTCTGCGCGTCTCGCGCGGACCCGCAGCCTCCTTTACCAGCCGTCCAGAGCCGCTTCTAAAAGCGGAAGCGCTGATTGCCAGACAACTCGAATCCCATCCCTCCGATCCCTCCTGGCTTCAGGCCAAGGCGCAGGCGGACGTGCTCGAAGGCAAGTACGACGCAGCCGTCGAAGCCTTGCGCCGCGCCCTGGAGTTGGAGCCGCATTCGCCAGCCATCCTCACCGATCTCGCGACTGCCTACTTCCAGCGCGCACAGCAGGAAGACCGCAAGGACGATCTCGGCGCCGCTTACGAATACCTGAGCCAAGCCTTGAGACTCCACCCCGACGACCCGGTCGCGCTCTTTAATCGAGCCATCGTCGCCGAGCATCAGTTCCTTTACCACCAGGCACTCGATGACTGGGAGCGCTACCTGCAAGTGGACGCGCACTCCGACTGGGCCGACGAAGCGCGCAGCCACGCCGACGCGGTGCGCGCGAAGCTGGAGAAGCACAACAGTCAGGCCACGCCGCTGATGACCCCGGCGCAGCTAATGGATCCCGCCAACGACTCCACCCGCCGTTCAGCCGTGGGTGATCAGGTGAATGAGCGCATCGAAGAATACCTGCACGACGCCGTGCGCGTCTGGTTGCCGGGTGCCTATCCCGAGACGGCTTCCCAGCCCGATCCGGCAGCGCGCCAGGCGCTTTTTTTTTTGGCGGACCTGACCAGCCAGCAGCACGATGACCTCTGGCTAACTGACCTTCTGCGCGGTTCCTCGGCCCCACGTTTTCCGCAAGCCGTAGCCGCGCTCGCACTCGCCGTCAAAGCCAATGACGCCGGCGAGTATGATTTCTCCCGCCGACAAGCTGATCTTGCCGAGCAATTGTTTCGTGCTTCGGGCAACACGGCGGGCGTGCTGCGCGCGCAGTTCGAACAGGTCTTCTCCGCACAGCTTACGCGTCACAGCGAAGAATGCCTGCGGCAGGCAACTGCTGCGTTAGCGGAATCCGGAAAGTATTCTTACTCCTGGTTGGAGATTCAGCTGGGGCTGGAGAAGAGCGTCTGTTCCTTTTTGATGGGCGACATCGGGGCGGACGAAGATGCCACCGGTCGTGCCGAGGCTCTGGCCCAAAAGAGCGGGTACGGGGGCCTCTATCTGCGAGGCGTGTTTTTCGCCGCAGATGACAAGCTCACTACCGGCGATCAACCCGGCGCTTCGGCGATTGTCAGCATGGGGCTGGAGCACTATTGGTCAATGCAGTTTCCCACTCAGCGCGGGTACAACCTGTACGTGGGGCTGACCTACATCGCTGAAGCCGCCGCCCGGCCGAACTTGCAGGTAGCAGTTTGGCGCGAAGCGGTGGCATTGATCGACTCCGATGAAAACTTGTTCTTGCGCGCGGCGGCACACAAACATATGGCCAATGCTGCTAATGCGGCTCATCAGTCCCAAATCGGCGCGGCGCAGTATGCCGAAGCTGCCCGCCTCTTTGCGCTGGCCCCGCGAACCGAAGCCGGTCGTAACTCTACTCTAGAGATGGAGATCCGGACTGCTCGAGTGGAGGCACGCCTTGGTCGTTTCGACCCTGCCATCGTGCGACTAACCTCAATCCAGGACCAGGTTCGCCCGCTTTCGAACAACATCCTCCAGATGTTCTACTCCACTCTGGGGGAAGTGCAACTTCGCAGACATCGTGAGCTCGAGGCCGAGCAGGCTCTGCGGCCTGCATTGTCGCTGGCGGAACAAAGTCTGGCTTCCCTGGGTTCGGAAGCGGAGCGTACAAGCTGGAGCAAGGACGCAGCTCCGGCGTATCTTGCACTCATCGAGGCAGAGTTGGTGCAGGGCAGCTCGCAGGAAGCGCTCGAGACGTATGAGTGGTACCTGGGCGCGCCCCAGCGGGTTTCCGCAGATCCCCACCCGCGCCGACATCTAACTAACCCGCCGATGCCCGAACCGTCGCGGCTGGCCTCTCGTCTTCCCCTCCTGACAAAAGAGACGGTGCTCGCCTATGCGGAACTGCCCGACGGACTAGCGATCTGGATCTATGACGACCGCAGTGTAAACGCGCGCTGGATTCCGGGACCCACCGATGGGCTGCAGGAGCTAGCGGAAAGATTTCACGACTTGTCTTCCGATCCGAAGTCGGAGCTGAGCGCGTTGCGTCGGGACGCCCGCAGCCTGTACCAGGCGCTCATCGCTCCCGTAGAACAACACCTCGCGCCGGGACGCCCGCTGGTCATCGAAGCAGACGGATGGCTGGCCCGTGTGCCCTTCGAAGCGCTGCTTGATTCGACCGATCATTATCTGATTGAGGGTGCTCCCATTGTCCATTCGTTGGGTCAGGATTCGCAGTCGCGTTTGCGCAGCGACACTGGTGTTTCTTCGGACTTACAGGCCCTGGTGGTGGGCAGCACCGCTTCATCGGCGGCGGATGGACTCATTCCTCTGCCCGATGTGTCCGCGGAAGCGGACGCCGTCGCCAGTGGCTTTCATTCCGCGCATGCGCTCAAAGGCGGAGAAGCTACCATCAGCGCGGTCCGGAGCGAACTCCGCGGGGCCGCAGTTTTCCACTTTGCCGGGCATTCGCTCGCTGCTCCCCAAAGAACGGGTTTGTTGTTGGAAAGCGGGGACGGAAAAGCGAACACGCCCCGCCTGATGGACGCAAACGTGATGCGGCAACTTCACCTGCAAAGCTTGCAGTTGGCGGTGCTCTCGGCCTGCAGCACCGCGTCCGGCAGCGGCGGCTCGGGTGGATTCGACAGCGTCACCGATGTTCTTCTGCGTGCGGGTGTGCCCCACGTCGTCGCGAGCCGGTGGGCCGTGGACTCTACCGAAACCCGGGGCTTCGTACAGGACTTTTATCGTAATGCGCTGTCTGGCCAGACCGTCTCCGATGCCATACGCCTGACCTCCCGGAACATGCTGGCCAACCCGCGCACTTCTCATCCCTACTACTGGTCGGCGTTTGCCGCCTACGGACGGCCCTAATCCTCTTAGCAGTCTGCGGGAAAGTCGGGTTTCGTATCAGGGTATCGCTTTAGCGATACCGTAATTTCTTCAAATTCAAATGCCCTTTAGGGGCTGCGTCAGACGGCCAGCGCGTGTTCGAGCTCGAAAGGCATTTTATAAAACCATCCCCAAACACAGGAGACACCAATTGCGAACCGAACGCTACTTCAACAGCTCCCTGATTGCCCTGGCCAGCGCAACCCTGGCTACATTCTTCCTCATCGCCTGTCAACAATCCCAGCAACCAGCAGCTCCAGCCGCGACTCAGTCAGCGGCTGCTACCACCGAGAAGGTTTTCGTAGTCTTTGAAGGTCCGTGGGCCATCGTGGCGGACCCGAAAGACGCCAACAGTGTCCTGGTTCTCGCGCCGAAGACGAAATTGCACCGCGATCTTTACGTGGCAGCCTCCAACGAGTCCACGCTGGCGGCGGGAACGTACGATCTTTCCGTCCCTGCCCACGCTGCCGCTTTTTCGGGAGCGCTCGATCCCAGCTTTGCCCAGGCAAAGATCGACGCTAAGAGCCTGCAACACGCCCTCGATGACAAGTCGGGACGCTACGTAATCCGCCTGCCCAAGCCCGAGGAGTACGTGGCTGCTAAGAGATTCCGTAGTCGTGTCGGCCCTACCTATCCTCCCGATGCTGCGACGGAGCAGAATTACGCGGCCTATGTTTCGTTTCGATACAACGTCAGCACGCTGAATGGTTTTTCGTTGGCGGGCACTCCGGATAAGGGCACTTTCAACCCGCTGCTTCTCCAGCTCGATACCCCAACCATTCGCTTCGCGATTGAACCAGCGGTGGCCGACAATCCCAAGGATATGTGCAGCACGCACTCACGGGAGGCGTTCCGGGACTTGGTGAAGTTCTTAAGCTTGACCCTGTTTGTGGATTTTCCGAACGACGCGAACAACTGCCACGACATCGACCCGCAGAAGGCGCGTCCTGCCAAGGCAGAGGTGGATTGGACGCCCCCCCTCGAACCGAAAACCACTACGGGGATTAGCGTCGCGGCAGGCGTCCCCAAGTATCTGATGGCAACAATGTACCTCTTCCACGGGGGAACGGGGGCTTGCACGGCGCCGATTCTATTCCTCACGACCACTCCCTGAAGCCGTTCTCGTAGCGGGCGCGGAAATGAACCACCTATTTTCCGCCTCGCCGAGAAACCATTGAGCCCGCGCACGCTGAGATGTACAGCGGACGAGTTTCCACCTGAAAGGAGGAGACAATGAAAAAGCTACTTCTACTGACCGGGGTTTTCCTTGCCCTGATCACCATGGTCGCATCCAACAACCAGGCACTGGGCCACGCGCAGGGCGGGATGTGCACGGCACCGATCATCGTTAGCAACTAACGTTGGGCAACCGATTCGAAGGCAAGGGCACGGGTGAAGTCGTGCTGCGCCGTGCCCTTTTTCGAGAGCAAGATGAGAAACCTACTTCGCAGCCCCCTCCGCACCAGATCGCTCGCTCTGCTGGCCGTGGCCGGCATTTTCCTGATAGTCCTGATCACCGCCTACCGCGACGGCGCCAGGCGTGCAGCCCAAGCGCGGAAAACACAGAAAGTCCTTGTGACCTTTGAAGGCCCCTGGGCTTTCGCTCGGGATCCAAACGATGCCAACGGTATTTTCGCGTTTGCGCCGAAAACCATGAGCCATCGCGATCTGGTCGTGCAGGTCTCCCGAGAGCAAGACGAAAGCAAGGCTCGCGAGGGCAAAACGCTCGCTGCGGGAATTTACGAACTCACACTGCCGACGATTCCGAGCAGCGCTCCCAACATCGATCCCAACGTCCTGCAGGCTAAAATCGATGCTCAAGGCGTGCAGCATGCGCTCAACGCCAAGGCTGAGCGCTACGCCATACGCCTGCCTAGGCCCGAGGCTTACGTGGCCACTTCCAACGAGTGGAGCCGAGCCGGTTCCGCCTATCCTCCCGCCGCTTCGACCGAGTAAGGACTACGTCACCATTGTGTCCCTGCGCTACAGCGTGGATAAACTCAGCGGGGTTTCCCTCGCCGGCAAGCCCGACGATGACAGCCCTTTCAATCGGCTTCCAATGGAATCTCCCGTCATAAGTTTTGTGATTCAGCCGCTGCCCGGCCAAATGATGGACGAATGCAGCATGCACGTCCGTGAAGCATTCCGCGATCTAGCCAAGCTCGTGAGCCTCAAAATGTTTGTGGATTTCCCAAACGATCCGAGCGCCTGCCGTGAACACGATCCACAGAAACCCCCAGCTTGAAGTTACGAGCCTTCCCGATAGGCCAAGCGAACCAGAGTTCTCTCCGAAAAAGGCACGTAAAGTAAAGCGGCAGTCGCGGCGAACGCCAAACCCACTCCGATCTGCGGCAGCAGCAGAAACGGCGCAATCGCCCAGAGCTGATCAAGCGCCAGAACAAATGGGAAGAGCCGCCCGAATGTCCCGCCCAGTTTGCGAAAATCGAAAGCGACTGCCGACAGCAAATAGAATCGCAGCGGGATTCCCACCGCTCCCGTGACCAACACTGCGCCCACGATGACGAGCGCTCTCCAGCCCGGAAGAAAGTTGCTGGCGATCCGGTCCACAGCGTGCAGGTGAGCGAGACCGCTCACGTAGAAGATGAGATACATCACCTGAATCAGAGCGAACAGCGCGCGCACCAATCCACGCCGGGGAATGGGCACATGCAGTTCGGCATGCAGCGCCCGGTCCAAGGACGAAGTTGCCGGATCAAGCCCGTGTGGCGCGAGCGCCCCCGCCCGCGTGCCCGTGTCCTGTGCAAGGTTCTGTGCGGCCGCGGATATTGTCGCTGCCGCCACGACACTGTCGACGTGGGCGATGAAGCGGTATCCGCGCCGGGCCATGGTTTCGACAAACCGCGGGCTCGATGCGGAATCGCCCAGCGACTCACGAATCTTGTTCACCGCTGTATTCAGGCTATGATCGAAATCGACGAAGGTGTCGGCAGGCCAGATTTTTTCGCGCAGCTCGTCGCGCGTGACGACTTGACCGGCATTTTGCAGCAGCGCAGTGAGGACTTGAAACGGCTGTTCCTGAAGCCGGATGCGAGCGCCGTTCTTGCGCAGCTCTCCAGCGGTCAAGTCGACTTCAAAAACACCAAATCGCAGAAGCCTGGCTTCGCGGTTGGATGAAGGCATCGGCATGACGGCGCGCCCGTAGTGTACCGCGAGGCAGTCGTTGGTCGTTAGCAGTCGTTGGTCGTTGGTCGCTAGTCGCTAGTCGTTAGTCGTTCGCGGTTCGCCATGAATGTTTGGGAAACGGGTTTGCGAACGACCAACGACTATCGACCAACGACTAACAACGGACGCCTACCGACGCCCGAAAAGGCTACAATAGCGCCGTGAATTCCCCCGCTCCGCCGAAGCCCGCATCTGACAACAAGCATCAGCACCAGCATTCGATTTACGCCGCCGAAGCGACCGGATTGCTTGTCATTGCGGTCCTGCTGCTCGTTCTCACCATCATCCGCTATTGGCGGTACATCCCTTGGAGCGCGCGCTGAAGTCGCAGAAGCTGCCGAATGTGTTAAAGGTGACGGATCGCGAACCGCTTGTCGTCGTCGTGCTTGGTCCCACGGCAAGCGGGAAGACAGCTCTGGCGCTGTCGATCGCGCGGCGTTTCAGTGGTGAAATTGTCAACTGCGACTCGGTTGCCATGTACCGCGAATTTGAAATCGGCACGGCCAAGCCCAGTGCGGCGGAGCGCGCGGAAGTTCCGCATCATCTGCTCGATTGCGTGGATCCACTCGCCGACGTTAGCGCGGGAGAATATGGTCGCCAGGCGCGGCGGATTCTGCGCGAGATAGTCCTGCGTGAGAGCGGGCAACGCAGACATTTGCCTGTCGTCAGCGGAGGAACCGGACTCTATCTTCGCGCGCTGCTGGAAGGACTCTTCCCCGGCCCGCAGCGGTCCGAAGAGCTGCGCGACAGACTGCGCGCCCGCGCGGAGAAGCGTGGCACGGAGCACCTGCACCGCATCCTGCGGCGGCTCGACTCTTCGGCAGCGAACCGCATTCACGCCAACGACGTTGCGAAGGTGATTCGGGCGATCGAAGTGTGCCTGGCCTCGCGCCAATCCTCGTCCCGGTCCTCGCCTTCGACCTCGCGCCGGAATATGACCGAACTTTGGAAGGAAGGACGCGAACCGCTGCGCGGATTTCGCATTCTGCGTCTCGGACTCAATCCAGATCGAGAAGGCCTCTATGCCCGCATCAACCAGCGGGCCGCGAAGATGTTTGACCAGGGACTGATCGCCGAGACCGAAAGGCTTCTCGAAAAATATGGCGAACAAGCGCGCCCGCTCGCGTCGTTGGGATACAAGCAGGCGCTGCAGTTCTTACGCGGCGAATTGGATCCGGAGTCGGCGCTGACCGCGGCGCAGCAGGCGCATCGAAACTATGCCAAGCGCCAGATCACATGGTTCCGGCGAGAACCGGATGTGCATTGGCTAGCCGGGTTCGGCGATGATCCAGACATCCAGGCGCAAGGCATCGCGGCCGTGGAACGGGAAATCTGAGGGAGATGTCCAGCCCCTAAAGGGGCGTCTGATCGCGAAGAACTTTCGGTATCGCTAAAGCGATACCGTGATACGAAATCCGAGTTCTTCCGCAGCCATAGGCGAATCCAGAGTTGCGGTGGCCGCAGGCGACTGCCGAGCGCGGCTGTCCCTACACGAGCACTGGAGGACGTTCATGTCCGTTTTTTGCTATTGTCAATGGCATGCTCCGACATCTTCTCTTGATCACGCTGCTGCTGGCTGCGGCGCTTTGCTTTGCTAAAGACAAGAGCAAAGACCGCTTTCTGCAGCCCGGTCCTATCCATATCGACAAAGCCGGCCATAAATGGGCTGATAAGACTTTGCGCAAGATGTCGTCCGAAGAGAAAGTCGGCCAACTCTTCTCAATTTGGGTCCGAGCGCAATTCCTGAATGACTCCGATCCCATCTTTATTCAGTTGCGCGATAACATGCACAAATATCACATCGGCTCTGTAGTGATGAGCGTTCCGGTGGACGGCGCGGTCCTGCTCAAGAGCCAGCCCTACGTTGCCGCCGAATTGCTCAACCGGCTGCAACGATCATCCCAGCTTCCGCTCCTGGTCGAAGCAGACTTCGAGCGCGGCGTCTCCATGCGGCTGAATGGCACCACCGTCTTTCCCCACGCAATGGCCTTTGGAGCTACCGGCAAGACGGAAAATGCCGAAGCCTTTGGACGAATCACCGCGCTAGAAGCGCGTGCCGTCGGAGTGCATTGGAATTTCTTTCCCGATGCGGACGTGAATTCCAACCCTGCGAATCCCATTATCAACACGCGTTCCTTCGGAGAAGACCCAAAGCAGGTCGGCGATTTCGTGGCGGCGTACATCAAGGGCGCTCACGAAGGCGGCATGCTGGTCACGGCCAAACACTTTCCTGGACACGGCGACACCGCAACCGATTCTCATCTCGGCGTTGCGCAAGTCACCGGCGACCGGGCGCGTCTCGATGCGGTTGAGTTGCCACCTTTCAAACACGCAATCGACTCCGGAGTGGATGCCGTCATGGTCGCGCATGTAACCGTTCCCGCTCTCGATTCCGAGCCCAACCGAGTGGCCACAACTTCAAGGGCGATCGTGACCGGACTCCTCAAGGAGGACATGGGATTCAAAGGGATCGTCGTGACCGACGCCCTCGACATGGCGGGGCTGACGCGTATGTACGCGAAGGATATCGGCCGGGCAGCGGTCGAATCTTTCAAGGCAGGCAATGACCTGCTGATCATTCCGGCCAATCTCGACGCCAGCTACCGCTCGGTGCTGCAAGCGGTGCAGAGCGGGGAGATCAGCCGTCAGCGGCTCGATCAATCCGTGCGTAAGATTCTCGAACTAAAGGCTTCCCTCGGGTTGAACAAAGCGCGGCTGGTGGATCCCGGTAAACTCTCCAGTGAGGTTGCCAAACCAGAGAATCTGGCCGCGGGCCAGCGCATCGCCGACGAAGCGATCACCCTCGTCCGCGACAACGGTAAAGTGATTCCGCTGCAGTCTCTTGGAACTTCTGGAACAACGGAGGCCGCGCTTCCGTATCAATCAATGACAGAGGTGCACAATCGTCTGGTTGCGGTGATTTTTTCCGACGACCTGCGCACCGATTCAGGACGTATGCTCGAACGCCAGATTCTAGCCCGCGTGCCTGACGCCCGCATTATCTACCTTGATGCGCGCTCGGCCGTCGGTATGAAGCCATCCGTGGTCGAGGCCATCGACGCGGCGGAACATGTAATCGCTGCGGTGTATGTGATTCCGGTCGCGGGCAGGGCCATGCGTGCTGCCGGAGGAGGTTTGACGAATACGGTTGCCATGGACAGCGCCACGGGATCTTTACTCACCGCGATTCTCGATCACGCCGCCACCCGCACCGTCGTACTCGCTATGGGCAATCCCTATGTGGTGCAGGATTTCCCCGCGATCCAGAATTATGTGTGCGCGTTCTCTAACGAAACCGTGTCGGAAACCGCCGCCGTAAAGGCGATCTTCGGCGAGATCCCGATCAGCGGCCGTCTGCCGGTTACGATTCCGGGCGTCGCATCTCGAGGCGAGGGTCTCGAACGCCCCGCACGGCCAATCTCAGCTCGACCAAGCTCAGGAGGTTCCTCCCATGTTCAACACTAGAACGTCCAGCCGTAAAATGTTCGGACGCGCCGTGATCGCAAGACTTTTGCTTGGCGCGCTGTTTGCCGCACTCTGCTTTCTTCCCGCTTGCAGCATCAATGCGAACGATAAGCACAACAGAAAGGATGGCGAAGCTCACGTTGACATCAAGTCTCCCCTAGGTGATTTGCACGTCAGCGAGCAAGCCGATATTCGCGATGCCGGCTTGACGCTTTATCCCGGCGCCAAGCCTGCTCCGAAAGACGACAGCGACGACAAGAAGAGCGCCAATGTAAATCTTTCGATGCCGGGATTTTCGCTGAAAGTGGTGGCCGCGGAATTCACCTCCGATGACGCTCCCGATAAGGTTATCGCGTACTACAACAAAGAGCTGCCGAAATATGGCAAGCCCATCCAGTGCCATGGCGGCTGGACCGGAGGCCACTCAAACTACAACGGCAAGGATGATATGTCCAAGCCGGTGTCGTGTGGGAATGATGGCA
>Ga0210407_10002728_pt1 | contig 14935 bp, 14 predicted proteins | sample IncBWC27MmetaG_FD_150860 | JGI IMG/M metagenome (GOLD analysis project Ga0210407, IMG submission 150860) | Forest soil microbial communities from Barre Woods Harvard Forest LTER site, Petersham, Massachusetts, United States - Inc-BW-C-27-M | ecosystem: Environmental > Terrestrial > Soil >...
ATCACTGCGTGCTCCCTGCGTTCCGATATAAAGAAGCTGGTCGCCGTTCGGCGAAACCCGCACGGACGTGTCGTTGGCCATGGCCGGCAGCCTTCCGGTCTCTTTTCCGGCACGATCGAACCACGCCACCTCGTTGGCTGTGGATCCGGATCCTTCCTCGTATGCAATGGACCCTTGGGGCGAAACACTGAATGCAGCGTAGTTGAACTGGCCATCGTATCCTACAGGTTTGGCGATGACTTCGAGGTCTGGTTCGAGAGAGAGCCGCTCAAAATTGAAGGGCTGTGCCAGTAAGGTACCGTCCGCGCGAACATGGAAGATGCGCCCTTGACTGAACGCCACATTGGAGATAACTCCCGCCAACGCCGCCGGATGCGGATCGTGCAGGGAAATCACGTAGACTTGGGCCAACAGCGGCGATTGCACCACGTAGGCCACATGCTCGCCATCCGGCAGAAAGACTGGAAATCGGTGATTGGCTTCTCTGGCCGTGCGCCTCGTGAGCGGAACTGGAGTGCCGCCAGACGTTGGCACTCGAAACAAACCGGTGGTGCGGGTTCCGAAGACAATCTCGCCGCGATTATTCCATGTGCCACCGCGTCCCTGCTCTATCGTGCACAGGTCTATAACCGATCGTCCGGCGACGTCAACGATCTTTAAAGCATTGCCAGTGAAGAAACCGATCTGTTTGCTATCCGGCGACCAGAAAGGAAAGGAGGCGCTATCAGTTCCCGGCAGCGGCGTAAGCGTGGTGCGGTCGAGCGAGCGCAGCAACAACATACGGTTGCCGCCGCTGTCGGAGCCCACAACAATGATCCGAGTGCCATCGGGAGAAATCGCAGGCGCGCCATACAGGCCACTGAAATTCAGGGTGAAACCGGGCGAAGGAAGGATGGCAAGCGCGGCTGGTTGCGGCGGCGGCGTTGTGGACAAAAAATGGACAGCTAGTCCGCCAAGCAGCGCGCCGATCAGCAACATCGCCGCGAGCCACAGTTTCGAGAAGGCAAGTATTTGTTTGGGACGCTCGTGAGCTGTTTCCGAAATCCATTTCAGCTCCGCGGCTATGTCGTGAGCTGAGTGATACCGATCTTCAGGAGTTTTTCGCAGACATGTTCGGACGACGTGCTCGATTGCCGGAGGTAACCCAGGACGAAGCTGCGAGACGGGATGAGGATCATCTTCCAGGATCGCGGAAACGACCTTGATCTGCGTTTTGCCGGAGAAGGCGCGTTTGCCTGTGGCCATCTCATACAGCATCGAGCCGAAGGCAAAGATGTCTGTACGGGCATCCGCCTCCTTGCCCTCGAACTGCTCGGGCGCCATGTACTGCACGGTTCCTACCACTGCTCCTGAGGTCGTCAGCGGAGATAGCGGAGTCGGAGAAGTGAGGGTCATAGCAGCCGAAAACATGGGTGCAGAAGTTTCGGTCGCTGATGTGCCTGCCACCACGGGCTTGGCCAGGCCAAAGTCAAGCAGCTTGGCGCCGGTTTTCGTCAACATCACGTTGCCGGGTTTCAGGTCGCGGTGCACCACGCCAACGCGATGCGCCTGCTCCAAACCACCCAGGAGATCGATAGCGATCTTCAGGAACTCAGGAACAGCCAAAGCGCCTTTCGTTAAACGTTGCGCAAGCGTCTCCCCTTCCAAAAATTCCATGACCAGAAAATCGGTACCATCCTGACAGCCGACATCGTGCACGGTGCAAATGTGCGGATGATTTAGCCGGGAGATGATGCGTGCCTCGCGTTCAAAACGCTGCTTCAGCTCGTAGGACGACACCACGGTGGAATTGAGCACCTTGATTGCGACCATGCGCTCGAGACGTGTATCGCGGGCGCGGTAGACTTCGCCCATCCCGCCAGCTCCGATAAACGCGACGACTTCGTACGGCCCGAGCTTTGTGCCAGAAGGGAGTGCCATTGATGCGCGACATTATAGTCTTATAGTCGGAATAAGAGCGTGGAGCGAATTGCTGATGGATCGTCGGCCAACCGGAGGTTAGCTGTTGCTAACAGGGATTACGCTCAGATAGCCAGAATGACACGGACAGAGGCTCCCTACCGACTCAGTCGGCGAATCTCCGTTCAATCCCCCAATTCCCCGTGTGATGCAAATCACAACCGCCGGTGACTCTGTGCGTTGACCCGCGCGCCCTCACCCCTTATCCTATCCATATTGAAATTGAATTTCATTTTCAATTAGAAATGCCCGAAACCGAGGTTGCCTTTTAGATGCTCCAGGCATTCATCATCACGCTCCGCGAAGGCGTCGAAGCCGCTCTCATCGTCGGCATCACCTTGGCTTATCTCGCCAAGATCGGCCGCAACGATCTGCGCAAATCCGTCTACGCCGCCCTGGCCGCGGCTTTTGCCGGATCGATCGCCGTGGCGGTCGTGCTCTCCCGCCTCAACTGGAACGAGGACATCTTTGAAGGCTGGGTGATGCTGGTCGCTGCCGTTTTCGTCGTCACCATGATCGTCTTCATGATGAAGACCGGCCGCAAGCTCAAAGGAGAAATCGAAAGCAAAGTCGGATTGTTCGCCCGGGGCGACGCCTGGGGTGGCGATGCATGGATCGGCCTCTTCCTCTTCGTCTTCCTCATGGTGCTGCGCGAGGGCGTCGAAACCGTTCTGATCCTCTCCGCCGTAACCTTGAACTCGAACGAGCTGATGAGCTTCATCGGCACCGTCCTCGGCGTGGTCGTCGCCGTCCTCTTCGGAGTGATGTTCGTCAAGGGCAGCGTCAAGATCAATCTGCAAAAATTCTTCCGGGTCACCACCGCGATTCTTTTCCTGGTGGCCGCGCAACTTGTAGTCTCCGGCCTGCACGAGCTTTCCGAGAACGGAGTGCTTCCCTCTTCCCGGCAAGAGATGGCCATCATCGGCCCCATCGTCCGCAACGAACTTTTCTTCTTTATTACAATCCTCGTGCTGGCCGCGCTGATGGTGCTGTTTGAAATGAAGAGCCGCCAGCCTGTGGAACTGCCGCCCCCCGGCGCCGCCCGCCGCAAAGCGCTCTGGACCGTGCGGCGCGAGCGTCTCTGGATGGCCTCGGTTTACACCTGCTCGTTCCTCTTCATCGTGATGGTCACCGCCAGCTTCATCTATGAGAAGAGCGCCAGCGCACTATCGCCCGCCACCGAGGTTACGTTCGTCGACGGCAAAGTCTCTATACCAGTGAAGGAAATTTACGACGGCGAACTCCACCGCTTTGAAACCAGGGAAGGCGGTGTCGAGGTCCGTTTCTGGCTCTACCAGAAGCCCGACGGAAAAGTCGCGACCCTCCTCGACGCCTGCCAAATCTGCGGCGGCGTCGGCTTCTACAAGGGATCTCACGGAGTGATCTGCAAGAACTGCGCCGCCCCCATCAACCCGCAATCGGTTGGGATGGCCGGCGGCTGCAATCCGATTCCACTGAACGCCGAGGTCACCGACGACGCGGTCATCGTCTCCGAAGCCGACATCGCAGCAGGCAGACGCTACTTCGAGCAGAAATAATAAAAATGTTTCCCCGCATCGTATACGAATCGTTTCGCCACCAGGCGCGCCGCAAGCTGCTCGCCGGCATCGCGATCACGCTGGGCGTAGCGGTCGCGACCGCGATGATCGCTGTAGCGACCGACATCGGCGACAAAATCAACCGCGAATTGCGCAGCTACGGCGCGAACCTGATCGTCACTCCGCAGGAAGACACACTCGACGTGGAAGTCGGTGGCGTCAACCTGAAGCCCCCGAGCGATGGCGCGTTCCTCAACGAAGCGGACCTCCCGAAAATTCGCGGCACTTTCTGGCACAACAACATCGTCGGTTTCTCGCCCATGCTGCCCGTCACCGTAAATGTAGGCAGCGGCCCCGACGCGAAAGATGTCACGCTAGTCGGCACCTACTTCAATAAGCCGCTGCACTTCGGCAAACAAGACTTCACCACCGGCGTACGAATCACGCACCCCTGGTGGAAGGTGGAAGGCTCGTGTGGTAACGGGGCTCTGCCCCGACCAGGCCGAGTCGAAGACTCGCCAGCGGCTTGCGGCTGGCCGAGTGACGACTCTCAAAATATCCTGGTAGGCGAGGGCCTGGCGACAAAACTAGCCAAGAAGCCCGGCGACACACTCAATATCGCCGGCCGCCAACTCACCATCTCCGGCATCCTCTCCACCGGCGCCGCTGAAGACGACCAGATCGTCGCGCCCCTCGCCCTCGCGCAGCAAATTCTCGGCAAACCCGGCGCCGTGCGCCGCGTCTACGTCAGCGCTCTGACCAAGCCGCAGGATGCATTCGCCACCCAGGATCCAAATACGATGACTCCCGAGGTCCGCGACCGCTGGTATTGCTCGCCCTACGTGCAGTCGATCGCGTTCCAATTACAGGAAGTCATCCCGCATTCGCACGCCGAGCAGATCCGCCAGGTCGCGCAAAATGAAGGCACCGTGCTCTCGCGCATCAAGGGACTCATGCTGCTGGTCACACTCGCCGCGCTATTCGCATCCGCGCTCGCCGTTTCGGCCGCGATGGCCACGGCAATCTTTGAGCGCCGCGTTGAAGTCGGTCTGATGAAAGCCCTCGGCGCCGGCAGTCTCGCGGTCGCTACGATTTTTTTTGCGGAGGCCCTGCTGCTCGCGCTCATCGGCGGCATTGCCGGATTCTCCGCCGGAGCCCTGCTCGCCCGCCAGATCGGCCGCTCCATCTTCAACTCTCAGATTTCCATCGAGCCCGTGCTCTTCCCTGTCATCCTCGCCATCGCTGTCATTGTGACCTTCGCCGGAAGCGCCGCCGCAATTCGCCGCGCCGTAAAATTCGATCCCGTCTTCGCGCTGCGAGGTGAAGGATGAGCACAACCGGCACGCTCCATACTCCGAAGCAAGTCGCTGATCGCCGCGTGCAGGCGCCGCACACTTCCATGTTTGCACGGATGCTTCTCCGCGCCGCCATTCTCCGTCGCAGACGCGCCGCCGCCGCATTGCTTGCGATGGTCGTTGCCGCCGCCGTCGCCACTGCAATGATGAACCTCTACGTCGACGTGCAAGCCAAGCTCCGCACCGAGTTTCGGAATTATGGCGCCAACACAGTCATCGTTGGAAAGAACGGCCAGTCTCTCGCTGCCGACGCACTGACGAAAGTCGATTCCGCAAGCGGCCCCGGCGGAAAAGCGCTGGCGGTTCCTTTTTCCTACGCCGTCGCCCGCACCAAAGATGGCCAATCCGTAGTCGTGGTTGGCACCGACTTCACCCGCGCCCGCCAGTTGAACCACTGGTGGAAGGTGAGCCATTGGCCCGACGAGCCAAACCAGGCCCTCATCGGCACGCGCGCCGCGACTGTAGTCAGCCCGAATCGCCAGCCCTTCGAACTCACTTTCCAGGGTAGGCCGATCGAACTTACTCCCGCCGGCATGCTGCAAACCGGCGCCGGCGAAGACAGCCGCATCTATCTCGATCAATCCGAATTCCAGAACTGGACCGGCGTCTCCCCATCCACCATCGAAGTCGCTGCCAACGGAACCGCCGCGGAAGTTGAGAGCTTCATGCGCCAACTCGCGCAGCTTCTGCCCTCCGCCGACGTCCGGCCCGTCCGCCAGATCATGGAAGGCGAGGCCAACGTGCTGAACAAAACGCGCGCTACTCTTTACGCTGCCGCAACGCTGGTCATTCTGACTTCTGCTCTTTGCGTCCTCGCCACGCTGATGGGATGGGTCTTCGATCGCCGACACGACTTCGCTATCATGAAAGCTCTGGGCGCTTCCGAACGTCTCGTCAACGGATTCTTCGCGGCCGAAGCCGCGGCCATGGGCGCGGTCGGCGCGATTCTCGGCTTCTTCATCGGCATCGGCGTTGCCGCCTGGATCGGACGAGCCAATTTCCATGCGCCCGTCGCCCCGCGCTTCAGCGTCTTCCCCTACGTGTTCGCCGGCAGTGTTGCTGTGGCCCTGATATCGGCCATCCTGCCGATCACTATGCTGCGACGCGTCCAACCCGCTATTATTCTGAGGGGAGAGTAGGGTAGAAGGGATTGAGACCAAGATGATTCGACTCAAGAACGTCACCAAGAGTTATCCCGCCAGAGCGGAAGAAGATGATGGCGGACAAACTCTGATTAATGCGCTCGACGATATCTCTCTCTCCATCGCGTCCGGCGAGTGGGTCGCCGTGATGGGCCCTTCAGGCTCCGGCAAGAGCACCCTGGTCAATCTCATCGGATGCCTCGACCGCCCCGCCAACGGCGAAATCTGGCTTGACGGGCGAAACGTCGCGAACCTCAGCGCAGCGGACCTCAATCATGTCCGCTCCGAGACCGTCGGCTTCATCTTCCAGCAGTTCCACATGATCCCGTATCTCACCGCTGTCGAGAACGTCATGCTCGCCCAATATTTCCACAGTATGACCGACGAACAGGAAGCCCTCGAAGCGCTCGATCGGGTCGGCCTTAAAGACCGCGCCGAACACCTGCCCTCGCAGCTCTCCGGAGGCGAGCAGCAGCGCGTGTGCATCGCCCGCGCCCTCATCAACGATCCCAAAATCGTGCTCGCCGACGAGCCCACCGGCAACCTCGACGCCGCAAACGAAGAAATCGTCCTGCGCCTGCTCCGCGAGCTGCATCAACAGGGACGGACCATCGTCATGGTGACGCACGATCCCGTAGTGGCGCGCCTCGCTGACCGCCGCATCGAATTGCATCACGGAAAAATCGCCGCCCAGGAAGTTTTTGCGATGGCCGACGACGAGCAGTTCGATGAAGTATTAGAAGAATTATTTGCCTTGGAAGAGAACGGCCAAAGTGCTGAGATTGGCCGGATGGAAGTCCACGGCGCGCTGCCCGTATCCATTGCCGTGGAAAAGATGGCCGCTATGGGATTGGTAACGACGCGCCCGCACCCGCCCCAACCGCACGATCACAAGCCCTTCGTCAATCCCTGCCACGACGCGCTGAAGCCCTCAGGCTTTTCGACCGGCGACGGTTCCGCGATCGTCGAACTCACCCCGCGCGGACACCAGCGCGCCGCCGACATCATCCGCCGCCACCGGCTGGCCGAGCGTCTCTTCACCGACTCGCTCGCCATGGACAGCGAAACCGAAATCGAGCAACAGGCTTGTAAGTTCGAGCACATACTCTCGCCCGAAGCCACCGACAAGATTTGCACCTTCCTCAACCACCCGCTCACTTGTCCCCACGGGGCGCCCATCCCGCCCGGCCCGTGCTGCGGGCGTCGCGCCGAATCAAAGCAAACCTCTAGCGCGGTATTCCATAAATATTAATTTTAATTGTCACCAATTTTGAGTTGTCATCCTGAGCGAAGCGAAGGACCTGTTGTGTTTCCGCGCCAGGCAACCGGCCACGGCACATTTCGCTACTTCTTCCCGAAAAACTTCCCGAATCCCAACCGTACCTGCACCGTATTCACTCCCGGATTCGGCGACGTCAGCCCCGCATTCGAAATATGCATGTATCGTACGTCCACCGACCAACAGTGCTCTCCCAGAAAATGCAGCCCGAACGCCGCGCCCGACGTGAAGTTTATGGTCGAAGTTCCCGTCGGCACTTCATGTGTCGTAAACAGCGTCCCTCCATTCAACTCGAGATACGGAGCGACATGTCCGCGCGTGGCGAAAATCCATTTCAGGCCGACGGGATTTATTCCCGCCCCGTAGGCGGTGTTTGCCCGCTGGAACACAACAAACGCCGGCACCGCTTCCACCGCAACTTCGAATCGTCCATTGAGAAAACCCGGCCCATGCGGAGCCGTCAGGATCCATCCGTAGCGAACTCCGGCATTCCACACGCTGGTATCCCTGGTCCCGCCCGCAACCGAATGGCCGCCACCAGTCCAAACTTGGAGCTCACGACCGCCCTCCTCTGGGCGATCCTGGGCCGCCGCGAAAAAAGAAACCAGCAAGAAACAAACCACTATTGCAATGAACCGTCTCATAAGTGTTGTCGACATTAAACACCGAACGATACGCGAACCCGCGCCTGGAAACAAATGCCGCGTTAGATTTTCTAAGGATTTGTCCTCAGCGCACTCGGCGTCTCGGCGGTGAGCTATATTCACAGTCCCAGCCCGCCATCCACCGCCAGCACCTGGCCGGTAATAAACTGCGGAGCCGTTGCAAAGAACATCACTGCCGCGGCAATGTCCGCTGCCGTCCCGCTCCGGAGCATGGGCGTCTGCTTCGCCGTCTTTTTCATGAATGACGCTGCCGATTTTTCTCCCAAGTCGATCATCCCCGGAGCGACCGCGTTCACCGCAATCTCCGGCGCCAGCGCCTTCGCCATCACCTTGGTCAGCATGTGTAGCGCCGCCTTTGACGAGCAATAGTGCGCGTGCGTCGCCCATGGACGCAGCCCGCCGAGCGAACCCATATTGATGATGCGCCCTCTGCGCTTTCTTAAATGCGGCAGCGTCTCACGGGACACGAGAAACGGTCCGCGCGTGTTCGAAGCGAAAATCGCATCCCACTGCGCTACCGTAATCTTTTCAAACTCAACGGTTTCGTAATTCGCGGCGTTATTCACCAGCACGTCGATTCCGCCCAGTTCTCTCGCCACTTCTTTAACCATTTCCCGGACGCTCTTCTCATCAGTGACATCGCACCGCACCGCCAGCGCGTCCACACCATGCTGCGCCAACTCTCCCACCACCAAACGCGCCTCGCGCGCCGACTCACGATAAGTAATTGCCACGTCCGCGCCGTTTTTCGCCGCGGCCAAAGCAATCGCGCGCCCCAGCCGTTTCGCCGCTCCCGTCACCAGCACCGTTTTTCCAGAAAGTGGCATTCCGTTCGTCGTCATCCCGAGCGTCTTCATCAGGAAATTCTACGCCGTCTTTGTCGGGCACTCGGTGGGTTGGAAACCCTGCACCGAAACTGCTACACTCCCTCGCATGACGGCGCCTCGGGAAGTCCTCGTTTATTCCCGCAAGGGATGTCATCTCTGCGAAATCGTCAAAGAGAGCATCGTCAAGCTGCACAAGCGCGGCGGCTTCACCTGGCGGGAAATCGACGTCGACTCCGACGCCGAAATCCGGCGCCTCTATACCGACGAAGTCCCAGTAGTCTTCATCAACGGCCGCAAAGCGTTTAAGTACCACATGGATGAACAGGAATTCCTCCGCAAACTCAGCGCTTAAGCTTCGTTCGGCAGTCCCCAGTGGTCCCCTGTGTTCCCCTGTGTTCCCTGTGGTAAAGGGTTCGCTTGGCGCGGTTGATAGTTCACTTCCGCCGTTCAACTTTCAACTTTCGCATTCTGCCATTACAATCACCCCCAATGCTTCGCACCCAGCTGTACGCCGATCCCACCGGGCGCTTAGTCCACGATGTCGTCCTCCAAAGTTGCCGCCAGAACGGTGGCAAGACAGCGCTGATTGACACTTCCTGCAATCGCCGCCTCACCTTCGCCGAATATGGCAGCCTGGTCGAATCCCTCGCCGGTGGCCTCATCTCCGCCGGACTCGCTCCCGGAGAAGTCGTTGCTATCTTCCTCCCTAACTCCTGGGAATTCGCCATCACCTATCACGCGGCTACACTCGCCGGAGGCATCCCCACACTCCTCAATCCTTCTTATCGCGAGCGCGAGATCCGTTACCAGCTGGAAAACTCCGGCGCCGCTTTCCTTATCACCGACGCTCCTCTTCTGGAAAACGTGAACCTCGCAGGACTTCCTGGCCTGCGTCGCGTCTTCACCACGCGCAGCTTCAACATGCAAGGTCAGCGCGCAGGCTGCGAAGACTTCGCCACCCTGCTGCGGCCAACGTCCGCCAAATTTCCCAACGCCGTCCAGACCCCGCAAGAAACTATCGCCGCCCTGCCCTACTCCAGCGGCACCACCGGACTACCCAAAGGCGTCATGCTCTCGCACTACAACCTGGTCGCGAATGTCTATCAGGTCCTCGGCCCGAATGCCGCGATGCTCACGCCCGATGATGTCATGCTCTGCTTCCTGCCCCTCTACCACATCTACGGACTTACCGTGGCGCTGACTCTCTCCCTGATACTCGGCTCCACCCTCGTCCTGATGCCGCGCTTCGACGCACAAAAGCTGTGCGCTCTTCTGATTCAGGAAGGCGTCACCATGATGCCCGTGGTCCCGCCCGCCATCAATGCGTTCTGCCAGGCCGCCGAAGCTGGCATCTTCCCCCATAATCACACCGTCCGCTGGATCAAGTGCGGCGCCGCGCCGCTCGCTCCCGAACTCGCCCGACGCATGGCCAATCTCACCGGCATTAGCGTCGTTCAGGGATACGGCATGACCGAAGCCTCGCCCGTCACTCACGTCGGCTACATCGCTCCGCCTGAAATGAACCGCCCCGCTTCCATCGGACAGCCACTGGTTGTCACGGATTGTCGCATCGTCGATCTTGATGGAAATGAGGTCGCGCCCGGCGAGCCCGGCGAACTCGTCATGCGCGGTCCGCAGATCATGCTCGGATACTGGAAGGATCCGCAAGCCACCGCCGCTGTTCTTCGCGACGGCTGGTACTTCTCCGGCGACATCGTGCGCTGCGATGCCGATGGCTTCTACTACGTCCTCGACCGCAGCAAAGAGATGATCAAGTACAAAGGATTCCCCGTCGCCCCAGCCGAAGTGGAATCCCTCCTCCTCGAACATCCCGCCGTCCGCGATTGCGGAGTGGTCGCCAAACCCGATCTCGACGCCGGGGAAATCCCCTGCGCATTTGTCGTCCTGCGTGAAGGCTTTATGCCCTCTGACACTCTTGACAAGGAACTCCGCGACTTTGTTGCCGACCGTCTCTCCCGGCACAAGCAGCCCCGCGAGGTTCGCTTTGTGGAGGTCGTCCCACGCACGCCGTCAGGCAAGATTCTGCGTCGGGAACTGCGCAAAACTTTCTCTTAATCTCGGGCCGGGAGTCCGGGACTGCGCGATGAGTCATTCGATGGAGGGGCGGGCGCCTCGCCCGTCCAACCGCGCCGATGATTTCCCGTAGAGACGCGGCTTGCCCCGTCTCCGACCGCGTGCAGCGAAGATGGGGCAAGCCCCGCCTCTACAGCAGGAGGAGGTTGCCGTGTAAAATATTTCTGAAGCCATGACCCTCACCCGTTTCGTTGCCAAGTCCGCCTTTCGCAACAAGCGGCGCAGTTTGCTGACAGTCGCCAGCATCGCGTTTTCTCTGCTCCTGCTCTGCATCATGCTTTGCGTCTGGCGCAGCTTCTACATCGACAAGGGAGCCCCTGACTCTGCCCTTCGCATCATGACGCGTCACAAGGTCTCGCTCGCCAACTTCATTCCCATCTATTATCGAGACAAGATCCGCACCGTTCCAGGCGTCGTGCATGTCGTGCCCATGACCTGGTTCGGGGGCAAGTATAAGGACGACAAGCCGGAGAACTTCTTCGCTCAGTTCGCCACCGACCCCGATGAATACTTCGACGTCGCCGCCGACAAGGTCATGCCCGCCGACCAACTCGCGGCCTGGAAGCGCGATCGCGCGGGTTGCGTCGTCGATGCTGAGCTTGCCAAGAAACACAACTGGAAAATCGGCGACCACATCATCCTGCAAGGCAGCATCTTTCCCGCTACTCTCGATCTGAACTTGCGCGGCATCTACAGCATCGATCCGCCCAACAGCGCGCTCTATTTCCATGCAAAATATCTCGAAGAATCAGTCAGCTTTTTCAAAGGAGCCGCTGGTTTCTTCTTCACTCGCGTCGATACTCCTGAAAACATGCCCCGAGCGGCCCACGCCATCGATGACATGTTCCACGGCACCCCCGTTCCAACGAAGAGCGAGAGCGAACAGGCGTTCAAGCTCGATTTCATCAACACTCTCGGCAGCGTCAAAGTCTTCATCCTCAGCATTTGCGGAGCCGTTGTCTTCACCACGTTGCTGGTCTGCGCCAACACCATGGCCATGTCGATCCGCGAACGCACCCGCGAAGTCGCCGTTCTCCGCACACTTGGCTTCACCCGCGAAAACATCCTTAAGCTGCTCTTAAGCGAATCGATCGCAATTTCTCTGATGGGAGGATTGGTCGGCGTCGCGCTCGGAACTCTGGTCGTCAAGGCGATGTCCCGCCCTGGCATTGGGTTGCCGCTCTCGATGCACATGACCGCAGCCACCGCGCTTGTAGTGATGCTGGTCGCGGCGGTTGTCGGGCTGATCAGCGGCCTCATTCCCTCCTACCGCGCCTCGAACCTCGGCATAGTCGACGCCCTGCGCCACATCGGCTGAAAGTTGTAGCGCCGGCGTCTCGCCGGCTGTACGACCGGTATCCGCACCGCCGTATTCCGTTTAGCCCCGCCTCAAAGTGCTAAACTCGCTTCCGCATGCGGATGGACATCCTCCCTCTCTGCGACCAGCACTACCGCACCATGGAGCCCGTCCTGGCTCCCTACAATGCCGACTATTCGATAGAATTTTTTCGCTGCACCGACAAGTTCTGCCACCGCTGCTTCGGTGAGCGCATCGGCTACACCACGCCTAAGCGTGGAGACGCGCCCATCCTGACTCCCAACCAGCCCACCTGTGATCGCCACGGACGCCCCATGTTCATCATCAGCCTCGACCGCCAGCGCAATCACGTGACCTACGCGTGCCCCGAATCCGATTGCAACGAGCGCGTGGTGCGGACGTAAGCCGATTTGTTAGTGGAGGGACGGGCGCCCCCGTCCGCGTAGGGACAGCCGCCCTCGGCTGTCCAAGCCGAGCGCAGCTCGGCAGGGTCTAGCTCGCGCCACCTCACTCGACCGTCAGCCACACGTACTGCGCCGCCGTCAGTGGCACCACACTCAATCGTCCCTGCCGCACCAGCGGAGATTCCGCAAACGCCGCTCGCCCCTTAATCTCGGCCAGTGTTTTCGGCTTCGCTATCGCCTTCCCAACTTTGATAGTCACTTTCGGAGTTTTGGGATCGCTTGGATCGACCGATACCACCGACGCCGTCCCCACCGCGCTCTTCTCGTCCCCAGTGTGGTAAATCACGAGCCGCTCCCCCGGCTTCATCTCGCGCAGGTGCTTCACCGCCGCCGGATTCGTCACTCCATCCCAGTTCGTTGTCTTCTCCCGCTCAAGATCGGCGAATGAATAGACAGTCGGTTCAGTTTTCAGAAGATAGTCCATGGGCAGGTATTGTAAACACAAAAACAGATTGTTGCCGTCACCTAGTCCGCAGATTCAACCACGCCTCCCCCCCGCGCCAAGTCAGTGATCCCGAGGCCACAGGTCCCCACCTAAATCCTCTAAAATATTTGTCTCGCTCATTCGTCTACATCAGTAGATGGACGAGGCGCTGAGAAAACAGTGGATGATGACGGAGCAAGACGAGCGCATCTCCGAAGCGATTAATCGAGACAAGACCCGGCTCCGCAACTTCATCCGGAGACGTGTCGCCGACCCGAGCGACGCGGAAGACATCCTGCAGGAGGTCTTCTACGAGCTCGTGGAAACATACCGCCTGATGAAGCCCATCGAGCAAGTCGGGGCGTGGCTGTTCCGCGTTGCCCGTAATCGAATCACAGACCTGTTTCGCAAAAGGAAGCCCGAGGCGTCAACGAACGATCCGGTAGTAGCGGACGAGGGAGAGTTTGTCACGTTGGAGGACATGCTCCCGTCCCGCGATGCCGGACCCGAGGCGGCCTACGCCCGAACTGTCTTGCTGGAAGAGCTTGAGGATGCTTTGGAGGAACTCCCCGAAGAGCAGCGTGATGTATTCCTCGCCCATGAAATAGAAGGCCGCAGCTTCAAAGACCTCGCGATTGAAACCGGCCTGAGCGTGAATACGCTGCTCTCACGCAAGCACTATGCCGTGATTCATTTGCGCGAGCGGCTGCGCGAAGTCTACGACGAATTTACGAAATGAGGAGGGAAGAGAAATGAGAAGAAATTGGATGTTAAGAGGTCTGAAGTTCGCGTTGTTCGCCCCGCTGTTCATTGCGGTGCTTGGCTATGTGGTTATGAGCCTGTGGAATTGGCTGACGCCGGCTCTCTTCGGCTGGCATCTGATCACCTTCTGGCAGGGGGTGGGCCTGTTGCTTCTGAGCAAGATCCTCTTCGGCGGATTTCGCGGTGGACCGGGCAGGCACATGTACTGGCGTCACCGCATGAAAGAACGCTGGGAGCGCATGACCCCTGAAGAGCGCGAAAAGTTCCGCGAAGGCATGCGAGGCCGTTGCGGTTCATTTGGACCGCCCGCCGCGCAGCCGAAAGCGTGAGCCGAGGGGAATCCTCCCGCTGAGTCGTGCGTCTGCTACTTTTGCATTGCGTTTCGTGTTTTGTTCGCCTATGATGGATGCCTACTCGCGGGAAGCCTTCGCGCCCGCAGGGCTAGATTCTGGAGAATCCAATCATGCTTACTGTGACTGTCAAAGAGTCGAATGACGGAGTAGTTCTGCAATGCCAGGGCAGAATTGTGCGGGGTGATGAGACTGCCATTTTGTGTGCGGCTGTTCGCCAGGAGCGTCGTAATGTGACCCTCGATCTGACTGGAGTGGATGCCATCGATGCCGCAGGAATCGGCGCTTTGGTCTCGTTGCAGGCTTCCGGTATTTATCTCACCCTGCTGAATCCAACCGGGCAAGTCCGCGAAGTGTTGAGGGTCACCCAATTGGACTCCGTCTTCGAGATCTGCGAATCTCGTGCCAGCGAAGAGTCGATAATGTTAGCGCCGTACGCGACTTCTGCGAGAGCAAGTATCTAGCAGTTTGCCAAAAAGTCCTCAAGACGGAACTTTCTCTGAATAGTCTCGTACAAGTCCTTTGAAGCGGAGTCATTCCCCGCCTAAGTCCGCTCCAGGGGAGGTCGTCAGTGGATATACGTACCTCAGGGGTTCAGACCGCTAGCGCGTCGCCTAGCCGATTTGTGTGCTGGCTGGAGTCTTTGATCTTAGGTCTTGGCATTCCCGCCGCGATTTGGATCATTTCTAAGCTCATTTCATTTTCCATTCCCGCAGCGGTGCATGGCTCTCCTGAGCAGCGCTTCTTGCTTTGGATTC
>Ga0210407_10002731_pt1 | contig 14917 bp, 10 predicted proteins | sample IncBWC27MmetaG_FD_150860 | JGI IMG/M metagenome (GOLD analysis project Ga0210407, IMG submission 150860) | Forest soil microbial communities from Barre Woods Harvard Forest LTER site, Petersham, Massachusetts, United States - Inc-BW-C-27-M | ecosystem: Environmental > Terrestrial > Soil >...
AAGCGCTTGGGGTCGTACTTCTCCATAAAACGCTCGCCCAATTTGTTGCGGAGGATACCGCCTTCGCCGCGCACGGCTTCGGTAACGAGAATTCCTTGCACGCCCGGCGGCCAAACCATCCCGGTGGGATGGAACTGCACGAATTCCATGTCGAGCAGATCGGCGCCGGCTTCGTAGGCGAGAGCCATGCCGTCGCCGGTGTACTCCCAGGAATTGGATGTGATGGGCCAGGCTTTGCCGATGCCGCCGGTGGCCATGACCACGGACTTAGCCTTGAAGCCCACGAAGCGGCCCTGTTCGCGCCAGTAGGCGAGGGCGCCGGCGATGCGCGGACCGTCCTTGAGGAGGCGCACGACCGTGCACTCCATGTAAACGTCGAAGCCCATGTGCACGCCGCGATCCTGCAGCGTGCGAATCATTTCGAGGCCGGTGCGGTCGCCGACGTGGCAGAGGCGGCGGAAGGTGTGGCCGCCGAAGGCGCGCTGGAGGATTTGTCCATCCTCGGTGCGATCGAAGAGTGCGCCCCACTGCTCGAGCTCGCGGATGCGATCGGGCGATTCCTGCGCATGAAGCTGGGCCATGCGCCAGTTGTTGAGCATTTTTCCGCCGCGCATGGTGTCGCGGAAGTGCGTGCGCCAGTCGTCGGCGGCGTCGACATTGGCCATGGCGGCGGCGATGCCGCCTTCGGCCATTACGGTGTGGGCTTTGCCGAGAAGGGATTTGCAGACGACGCCGACGGAGGAACCCTGGGCGAGGGCTTCGATTGCGGCGCGGAGACCCGCGCCGCCCGCTCCAATGACCAGCACGTCGTGTTCGTGCGTTTCGAAACGATCACTAGAAAGGGCGCTCAAAAGAGCCTCACATCCCGGATGGCGCCGGAAGAGACGAGCCTGATGTAGAAGTCTGTCAAACCAACGCCGAAGAGGCTCACCCAGGCGAAGAGCATGTGGCGCTCGTTCAAATAGGTGATTCCGCGCCAGGCGCCATAGCGAGGCTTGCCGAAGGTCGCGCAGGAAAAGCAGTCGAGCTTGCCGCCGGCGAGATGGCGTAGCGAATGGCAAGAAAACGTGTAGGTCGTGAGGAGACAAATGTTGACCAGCATGAGCAGCGTGCCCGCGCCGATCCCAAAATGGCCGTCAAAATTGAAAGCGACAATCGCGTCATACCAAAGAAAGGCCAGGAAAAGCACCGCTAGGTAAAAAAAATAGCGGTGGACATTCTGAAGAATGAAAGGAAAAGAGGTCTCGCCTCGATAAGTGCGATTGCCTTCGCTAACGGCGCAGGCCGGCGGGTCGAAGAAGAAGGCGCGGTAATAGGCTTTGCGATAGTAATAGCAGGTGGCGCGGAAGCCGAGCGGGCCTCCGAGAATAAGCAGCGCCGGAGAGAGCGACCGCGGCCACCAATGATGCTGGGGATCAATGAGTGGAGAATAGAAGGGAGAAATATAAGGGCCCCACTCGTAGAAGCGGCCTTCGAAGGCGCGCAGGGTTGCGTAAACACCGAATCCTCCCAGGACGACAACTACCGGCAAAATCTCCAGCCACCAGGCATCGCGGCGCAGGGTGCTGCCCCACTGCCGACCGCTCGCCGTACGAACCCCAAGCTCAGCCATCTAGTGCCCCCTCAGCGACGCATAGACTAAACAGAAAAATAGGTTTTGAAAACTAAATTCCACAGAGGGATTTCAACGCGGCCAATGTCCGGCTGGCATTGCTGGATACAATCACTCGCCGGTGATTAAACCGATCGTTGCAGTCAAGGCATGAACAATTCTGAGGCAGAATGAGTCATGCCTCCTGCACGCAGTTGGGCGCGAATCGACGGGGTGGATATACTTCGCGGCTTGGCGATCTTTTTTGTGTTGATGAACCACGTCAACATCCGCCTGCTTATCGCAAAGGTGCCTTACACCCAGGGTCTGTCGGAACAGCTTGTGAGTTCGCTGGTCTGGAACGGCCAGCCCGGCGTGCAGATATTTTTCGCCATCTCCGGGTTTCTCATCACGTCCATGACGCTGCGGCGCTGGGGCTCGCTCGAACGTGTCAGCGTTCGGGATTTTTATCTGATGCGCTTCGCGCGCATCGCGCCGTTGCTCATCCTGCTGCTGGCCGTACTCAGCGTCCTGCACTTCGCAAACTTGGAAGATTATGTCGTGCAAGCGAAGACAGGCGGCCTCGGCCGGGCGCTGCTCGCTGCGCTCACGTTCCACGTCAACGTGCTCGCGGCGCGGCGCGGATACCTTCCCGGCAATTGGGATGTCCTCTGGTCGCTCTCCGTCGAGGAAATGTTCTATCTCTTTTTCCCGCTGCTCAGCCGCCCGCTGGGCCGCGGCAAGTTGCTCGTGGCGCTTCTGCTGGGATTCGTTGTGCTGGGACCATTCGCGCGAACGACGCTCGCGCATGGCAGCGAAGTTTGGCGCGAATATTCCTACCTGGGAGGGATGGATGCGATTGCGCTCGGTTGCCTGACAGCTCTCCTGGTCTCCCGCCTCCGCTTCACGCGCCATGCTCTTTGGGCGCTGGGAACCCTCGGCTCCGGACTCTTGATCTTTTGTCTTTGCTTTTCGATTCGAGCCGAGGCATGGGGCCTCGGCCGCACCGGACTGGACATGACGATCCTCGCCGTCGGCGCGTGCATGGTCATTGCGGCGGCTGCGACGACTGAGTGGAGGAGTCCGCGCGTGCTTAGCCCCCTTCTCAGGCTTGGTCAGCACAGCTACGAGGTCTATCTGACGCACATGTTTGTCGTGTTTGTCCTATTTCGGCTTTTCCTTGTCGCAGGAAAACGAATGAGTCTTGTGCGGGCGCTGTTCGTCGTGGTCATTATCGTCGCGGGCTTGTTCGGCGAAGTCGTTGCGCGATTCTATTCAGAGCCCCTAAATCGTTTAATCCGCGAGCGGTGGGGGCGGAAAATAATCGTATGAATCGGACATTCCGGAAGGCCGCGACGTCGCTCTTGCTGATCTTGGCCGTCGCGCTCGGAGCGAGACTGGGGTTCGCGTGGAATCAAACGCGCAAGATTCCCACCGAAGTGCTGGGCACGGTGGCTTTTCAGACGGAAACGGGGAACATTGCCTATTCCCTTGCGACTGGAAAAGGATTCGCTTCACCGTATCAGCGGGATAGCGGGCCTACGGCCATTCTCCCGCCGGTCTATCCCCTGATTGTCGCGGGAATTTTCAAGATTTTTGGCGTTCACACGCGCGCATCTTTTTTTGCCGCTGTTTTCCTGAACATTCTTTTCTCTTCCGCCGCGTGCGTGCCGATTTTTTATGTCGGTAGACGAATCGCAGGCATCGGAAGCGCGAGTGCCGCCGCGTGGCTGTGGGCCTTATTTCCGAACGCGATTATGATGCCCTTCGAATGGATTTTGGATACGTCCCTGTCGGCGCTGCTGGCGGCGGTCATCCTGTGGGCCACCTTGGGGCTGGCGGAATCCAAGCTTTTGCGCGACTGGTGCGGTTATGGGCTTCTGTGGGGTGTTGCACTCATGACCAACCCCGCGCTGGCTTCCGTTTTTCCGCTGCTGCTGGGATGGCTGGTCTACCGCATGCGGGGCGAAGGGCGCTTACAACTCGCGAGGCCCGCGTTAGTGGCAGCTCTTGCGCTCATTTGCTGTATTCCGTGGACGGCGCGCAACTACGTTGTCTTTCACAGGTTCATTCCATTGCGCTCGAATCTGGGTTTCGAGCTGTACATCGGCAACAACGAAAACTACGACGAACGGCGCCGAGCTATGCCAGCGAGCATCACCCAAGACCGCGAGATCCTGCGATACCTGAGGATCGGAGAGACGGCGTTCATGGATGAAGAGAAACGCAAAGCTTTCCAGTTCATGGCGTCTCATCCGCGTGTGGAGATGGAGCTTTTCGCGAAGCGATTTGTGGACTTCTGGATAGGGACGGCCGAGCCGCTGAGAACATTTCTTGAAACCGACTCGCTGTTGGTCCGAGGTCTCCTGTTGGGCAATTTTCTTTCATCCCTCGGTGCGTTGTTCGGCGTGGCCGTTCTATTTGCGAGGTGCAATGCGTATGCGTTTCCAGTCGCGGCGTTTCCGGTCGTCTTTCCGTTGCTGTACTACGTGACGCACACCTCGCTGCGCTACCGGCACCCGATTGATCCCATCGTGCTGCTGTTGGCGGCGATTGCGACCGCAGCGCTGTTGGGCGGGTTACGTCGGCACCGCGCCGCCGCAGAAGTCTGAAGAATTAAAGGCTGACGAAGTTAGCCTGTCGCAGAACGTTTCCGCGATTTGCGTGGGGGCAGTCACTTTACGAATTGGGGCTGTTGGCCCTTGGACCAGGGGTCGTAGGTGACGCCGAGGTGCACGCGGTCGGCCACGGGGGGATGATCGAAGTAGAGGAAAACATCGATAGGGCTTGGCTTTGGATCGTCCAGGGTGATTTCGCCGGACACTTGAAAATCATGAGCGAAGACCTGGCCGGAGTCGGCAATGATTCCGTGAGTGACTTCGAGACTGTAGATGTCCGCTTGATTCTCCTCAAAACGGCTGAAACCGTTGGTGATGGGATTCGCAAGGAAGGAAAAGATAGTGATCAACAGCAGGAGCGCGGGAAGCGAGGCCCAGTCGTCCAGACCGCGAACGCCCCAGCGTGCGCCCCAACGAGCGAGAACCCAGCCGATCGAGCGGTAGCCAAGATAGAGAAGAACAAACAGCAGGACCGCGCCAAAGATTAGTCCTTTCCAGATGTGTCCGAGAACGTAGTGGCCCATTTCATGGCCGAAGTCCGTGACCACTTCGTCGGGAGTTTCCTGCGCGATGGCCGTGTCCCAGATGACGATGCGCTTGGAAGCGCCGAAGCCGCTGACGTAGGCGTTAGTGGAAATGGTTTTGTCGCTGGCTTTCATCCAGAACATGCGCTCGGGAGGAATTTCCTGACCGGCGCGGCGCGTGAGAAGCTGGAGTTCGGGGACTAACCGTGGGTCTTTGGTGGAAAGCGGCTCGAATTTGTTGAACATCGGCTCGATGACGTACGGCGCGAGGAAAGTGATCAGCAAAAGAATGGGAAGCGAGACAAACCAGAAGTACAGCCACCAGCGGCGCTGGCTCTTGCGGATGACGGTGTAGAGAATCCAGACGAGCGGAATCCCAATGACGATAACGAGGAACTGGGCTTTGGCCCAGTCGCCTATCCAGGACCCCCAGGTCTGCACGGAGATGCCGTAGAGTTTTTCGATCCATTCTTGAAGAACATCGAGGGGCAGCTGGAGTACGCCAATGGTGAGGACGAGAAGCGGGGTAAAGAGAAGCGCCTGAAGAAAACGTGCGCGCGAAAAATTTCCCGCCCAATCGCGGTATTTCGCGGAGAGTTTGCTCTGCAGGATGAGCCAGAGAACGAAGAGGCCGTAGAAGAAACTGAACAGGCGGAGCGCAAAACGAATGCGGCCGCGAGTGTGGGCTTTGCGATAGAGATCAGGCGGCAGAAAGTAGGCGGTGATTTTCCTGGGAGTTTCGGTTCGGGGAGCCGCGGCTGCGGTTGAAGATGGCGCATTGCCGGTTTGTGATTGCTGCTGGGCAGGGACGACTGAGATTTGTGGCGAGGGCTGTGCCGCGTGGAGAGTCTGCGCAAACAAGATTGCAGAAAGGAATATGAAAAAGAGGCCGAACGCGACTTTGCGCATGGTTTCTCCTTGCTCGGGAGCGAAGGGGTTTTGCGGAACGGAGTATAGCCGAATTAAACCGGGCGGCGGATGCCGAGTTTGCGCATGCGAGCCTGCAGCGTGGTGCGTTTCATCCCCAAGAGCGCGGCGGCTCCTCTTGGACCGGCAACGCGCCATTCCGTCTGCCGCAGCGCGCGTAGGATGTGCTGACGTTCGGCTTCTTCGAGAGTGGAGATTGGGGACGCCGATGAAGTAGAGGAAATAAGGGAAGCGGGGGAAGAAACGCCGGGGCTTGCGACGGCCGCCGCGGACTTGAGTTCGGCAATGGGAATGCGGAGTTCTTTCCCGGGAGAGAGAAGGACGGCGCGTTCGATCAAATTTTCAAGTTCGCGCACGTTGCCGGGCCAGGAATAGTTCGAGAGCGCATCCATGGCTTCAGCGGGAATATATTCGACGGCCTTGTTCAGGCGGCGGCTGAATTTCTGCACGAAGTAGCGGACGAGGAGAGGAATGTCCTCGCGGCGCTCGCGCAGAGCTGGAATGTGAATGGGAAACACATTCAGGCGGTAGAAGAGGTCGCTGCGGAAGGTGCGTTCGGCCACCAGCTTGGAAAGATCCTGGTTGGTTGCGGCGACGACGCGAACGTCCACGCGCTGGGTGCGGTTGCTGCCGAGGCGTTCGAATTCATGCTCCTGGAGGACGCGTAGCAGCTTGGGCTGAAGCTCGAGAGGAATGTCGCCGACTTCGTCGAGGAAGAGGGTGCCGTGATCGGCGAGCTCGAAGCGGCCGATTTTTTGATTGAGCGCGCCGGTGAAAGCGCCGCGCTCGTGTCCAAAGAGCTCTGATTCGAGCAAACCGGAAGGAATCGCGGCACAATTTACCTTGACGAAAGTGCGTTCGCGGCTGGGGCTGAGATTGTGAATGGCGCGAGCGATAAGTTCCTTGCCAGTGCCGGTTTCGCCGAGAATGAGAACGGTGGTGGCGGCGGGAGCGACGAGTTCGACCTGCGAAAGTGCGCGCTTGAGGGAAGCGCTGTCGCCAATGATTTCCTCAAAATTGAGTTCATTGCGGATTTCTTCCTCAAGATAAAGTTTTTCAACCGCCAGTTTGTCCTTGAGCTTGTCGATTTCGCGGAAAGCCAGGGCGTTTTCCACGGCGATGGCGATTTGTGCGGCGACTTGCTGCAAAAGCTCGACGTCCGAAGCAGAAAAGGCGTCGGCGCGACGGCTGGCGAGATTCAGAGTACCGAAAGTGCGTCCGTGAGTGATGAGCGGGACGCAGCAGATGGTCTCGACGCCTTCTTGGCGCAGAATGCGAATGGTTTCGGAGTGGAAGCGGTCGATCTCCGCGCCTTGAAGAAGAAGCGGTTGACCATTCGAGAAACAGCGGCCGGAAGGAGAGTCATCCATAGAAACGGTGGTCTCCTCCTTAATGAGACCAGGGCGGCCAGGAAAATCGAGAGCATGAATCTTTAGAAGACCGGTGACGGGATCGAGGAGGGCCAGGCTGGTGTAATCGTGGTGGATGACGCGCTTGAGAGTGCTAACGATACTGCGGAAAACTTCCGCCAATTCGCGGCTGGTGACGAGCGCATTGTTGATTTCCAGAAGCGCCTGAAGGCGATCGCGCTGCCGGGCCAACTGCTGCTGGTAAGCCTGCGAACTCTCGAAATTGAGGGCATTGTCCACGGCGACGGCAACCTGGCTCGCGACACGCTGCATGAACTGGAGCTCCGCCTCGGTGATGCGTTGCGGCGTGAGGCGGCCAAAGCCCATGGCCCCCAGGCGGCGCTGCGCGGTCGTGAGCGGAACGAGGGCGATGGAGCGGACTCCGTGCTCGCGCACGCGCTGGATAAATTCCGGAAACCGCGATTCTTGTTCGATGTCATCCACGACAAAAGGCTGCTGTGTTTGCAGGACCCAGCCGGACGGATTGTTCTCGACCGGGCTTTCGCGGCCGGTCACCTTGTCTGTGGGAATGTGAGTTTCGAGAACGTGGAGGCGCATCACGTTGCGCTCGGAATCGTGGAGAACCAGCGTGAGGAAATCGAACTCCACGACGGAATGCAGGCGGCCGGCAAGGTCGTGGAAAAGCGCGGGAAGATCGCGTTGATGGGCGATGGCCTCGCTGACTTCCAGCAAGGCTTCGAGGAGGCGCCGGGAATGCTCGAAGGGCGCCGCGATGGCCGCTTCGGGCGGAGAAATGACGTGGTCCGCCATATCAGGCAGGATAGCATCCGGGCAGGAGAAGGCTCAACCGAAGGGGTGGCCGCCTGCTCCGGGAGTTCCGGCGAGCGGCGCGCAATACGGGGTCACTTTACAGAAAGAGGAGATTCATACTTATTGAGGTTGACGGTTTTCCACTCGCCGCGCTCGATGCCGGCGCGAATTTGCGAGGGGGTTTTGCCCTTGCGCGTTTGTTCGTAGGTGTAGAGCGCTTCGAGCATACAGGTGCCACAACCGGAGCCATGCTTGCTGGCGAAACAATCGAGCAGACTCTCGTGGCCCTGACTGCGGTCGCAGTGGCAGTAGCAGGGCTGTTGATAAAGGGCTTTCCTTACCTTCGCGGCGGCCGCGTAGGCGTTCTTGACAACGGGATCCGCGAATTCCTCGGGGTTCATCGTGGCGGGAAGAGCTCCCTGCGGAGGCTGAGCGTGGTAAGCGGGCACGTCGGCGTCGGTGACGGGAACTTGCGGAGAGCGCGGAGAGGCGCGCTGCGCGAAGAACGTAGATGCAAGAGCCATGCCTAAGAGAGTTGCGCTGGCGAAAAACCGATTGGCCGCAAACATGATCACGCCTCCGAGCCGCGCGGCGAGAGTTTTCCCGAAGCCGGGACCGCACGGAACTACTTTACGGCCAAGAGGAACGAATTTCTAGCGTGGGGTTGGAGGCCGCCTGACAAAACAAGAGAGCAAGCAGATTGGCGCCCAAGCAGGCGCGAGGTCATGCCGCAATTTTAATGAGAAAATTTACAGATGCAGGTGTTCCCGCTCAGGAAGAAAGACTCAAACGAGAGGCAAGGGAACGGCGTGGCCGGCGGCAACAGAAGGTGCGGAGGGCGATTGCGCGTCCTGGTGGCGCGCGCGGAGATGGCGCTGGACGCGCCGGCCCCACCCGTTCACAAAAGAAAAGTTCACCGCTCCGCCGATGGCGGAGCTGGCAAAGGGAATCAAGCGGCCAGCCCACTTCTCGGCACTCTCCTGGCCGATCTTTACCGCCATGCGTCGCGCAATGAGGGGCGCAAATTTCTCTAACATCTGTTTTTCGACAAGATCTTTGCCGTAATCGATTCCCGCGGCGGCCGCGGCCGCCTTCCACATCTCGAGCCGGGCGTCCGGCCCGCGCGATTCGAAACCGTAAAGAAGGCAGAGCCGTTGAATGAGCCGCAGTGTGATTACCGTGAGCAAACCCGCGTCGGGGAGAAGCGTGATCATCCCTCCCAATCCAAAACCCGCGCCTTCCACGACGGCCAATCGCGCGGAATCGCGGATCAGGGTTACGGCGATGGCGTCGAGACGCTCGAGCGGCAAATCCTTCATGCGGCCGAAATCCGCGACCCACACACCGTGCTTACTGGCAAGCTCCCGGCGAAAAATTTCAGGGTCTATTTCGATTGAGCGCAGACCCCGCAAAATACCAAATCGCAGAAAACGTCCAAAAATACGGCCTCCCGAAGAACGACTGACCGATTGATGTAACCCTGCCATGGCTAAGATCATCTTAGGCGGTTGGAACCTGCCAGGCAACCCCGGCGTTGCACCAAGCGTTGCTGCCTTGGAACAGGGTATTGCCCGGCACGCGGCAGAAAAGTGAGGGTACTACTTGACGCCGCGAAAGTTTCCAGTAAACTGCCTCTTTCTTCGGGAGCAAAGGCCGCAAGGCGGTCAAACCGATGGCGACGCTGCCACAATTTATCCCCGCCGAAGTCGTCCATGATTTCGACTTTCCGCAGCGTGAGGCGGCGTTTTTCTACGGCTTGTTCCTGCGCGGACATTCCGCGGAGCATTTGCGCCGGGACATCGAAGTGCCACCCGCTGTTCTCGCCAAGTGGCACCGCGAAGGGGAACGCGATCCACAGTTGAAAGATATCTTTACCCGCATCGTGGAGTACCGGCGGCACGTCCTGGCTATCTTCGACACTCTTGTGGGTTCCGACGACCAAAACCAGCGCGTACAGTAAATCTTTCTTGGGTCCTTGTACTTTCTTGACCTGAAAAGCGTTCGCTCTAGCTATTCTTTCCCTGCGTGACCCACCTCGAATTAGGTTCAGGTTAAGAACTCTCAGGCAACCTAAACCAGGAGCATGGTTTCTAACCCGCACTAGGGGACAAGTGGCAGAAAATGCAGGAGATTTCCCTTTTGACCAGCATTGACGGGGCGCTTGTCCGGGGGGTAGAATCCAAACGTTCTAACAGTCTGAGGTGTCTCTTATGTCACGGGTAGTTCGTGTTCTGTTCGCAGGACTTTTTTCCTTCGTCATCGCCATTCCGCCGGTCCCCGCGCAGCAAGAAGCGCAGGGCGAGAACCCGCCGCCAGCTCCACAGAAGCTGGATAGAGAACACAAGAAAAAACTCAAGAGAGCGGAAAAAGAGCTCGAAGGACCCTACAAACAGTGGCTCAGCGAGGACGTGATCTACATTATCTCGCCGGAAGAGCGGACCGCTTTTCTGCAATTGGAGACGAACGAAGAGCGCGAGCAGTTCATTGAACAGTTTTGGCTGCGGCGCAGCAGCAATCCCGACTTGCCGGACAACGATTTCAAGGAAGAGCACTACCGCCGCATCGCTTATGCCAATGAGCACTATGCTTCGGGAATTCCAGGATGGAAGACGGACCGGGGTCACATGTACATCGTATGGGGTCCCCCGGATGAGGTGGAGACGCATCCCACGGGCGGCACGTATGACCGACCGACGGAAGAAGGCGGCGGCTCGACGACCACCTATCCATGGGAAAGATGGCGCTGGAGATATATCGCGGACATTGGCGAAAACGTGGAGATGGAGTTCGTGGATCCGACCGGCTCCGGCGAGTATCACCTGACGATGGACCCATCGGAGAAGGATGCATTGCTGCACGTTCCGGGAGCGGGGTTGAGCCAACTGGAACAGATGGGCTTGGCTTCGAAAACCGACCGTTTCACACGCTCGGACGGAACGTTCCTGCCGAAGACTCTTGGAGGAACGCCTGCCAGCATGGACGAGTTCAATCGGCTGGAGATGTTCGCCAAGGCGTTTAAACCACCCGAGGTCAAATTCAAGGACCTCGAGGCGCTGGTGACGTCGCGACTCGTTCGCGATCAGATGCACTTCGCCTGGCGCACGGATTTCCTGAAAGTGACCAACGACACCGTACTCGTGCCGGTCACCGTGCAGATACCCAACAACCAACTATCTTTCCAATCCAAAGAGGGAGTTCATTCCGCGACGATTAATATATTCGGGCGCGTAACCACCCTTACCGGCCGCGTCGTGCAGACGTTTGAGGATTCCGTCAGCCGCGATTTTCCCGATAGCTTGTTCCAGCAGTCGCTGAAACTCCAGTCCATCTATCAGAAGGCCGTGCCGCTGCGTCCCGGCTTGTACCGCTTGGATTTGGTGGTCAAGGATGTGCACAGCGGAAACGTCGGGGTGACCAATTCACGCCTCGCCGTTCCGCACTATGAGGATGAAAAGCTGGAATCCAGCTCCTTAATTCTCGCTGACCAGATCGAACACGTTCCCGCGAAGCAGATCGGGACGGGACAATTTGTGCTGGGATCTTCAAAAGTCCGTCCGCGCCTGGATGGCGATTTCACGCCCAACGAGAAGCTCGGGATTTACATGCAGGTGTATAACCTCAAGCCCGACGAGAAAACCCATAAGTCCAGCGCTACCTTCCAATTCACGGTGAAAAAAGGCGACGCGCAAGTGATGCAGTTCAAGGAAACCTCGGAAGGAATGAAGCAGACGGGCGAACAAGTGACGATTGAGCGGCTGCTCCCCCTGGCCACCTTGGTTCCGGGGAAATACGCACTGGAAGTAATTGCGACCGATGGGCACTCCAATCAATCCATTACCCGAACGGCGGAATTCACGGTGAAGGCGGCGCCGGAGACAAAGTCGGCGGCGAACATCACACCCGGGAGGTAAATGACGTGAAACAAGGACGGATCCGAGTCTTGGGGGCTCTGGTCCTGGCCGCAAGTTGCTGGTCCTTCGGGGCGAGCATGGCGGCAGCGCAGGCGAAGCGCGTCTCCGGCAAGCTCGCGGGCGTCGTACGCGACACCGCGGGCACGCCCCAGCTCGGTGCGAGCGTGGAAGTCATTCCCGAAGCCACAGGAAAACTTTCCGCTCTCAGCTTTCTGACCGATACGCAAGGAATTTTCCGGGGTGACCGTGTCACTCCTGGTCTGTACTCCGTGCGCGTCACGCTCGCCGGATTTCTGCCGACCCTGGAAGAGCACGTCCGCATCACCGCAAACCTCACGACAGTGGTCCGGATTCAACTCGAATCGATGTTTTCTTCCCTGGAACAACTACGGCGCCAGCCTTCCGCCGGACCTATAGAAACCGACGATTGGAAATGGGTGTTGCGCTCGGCCTCCGTGACTCGGCCCGTGTTGCAATGGATGGGTGAAGACTCGGCGGCTGGCGTGAATCAAGGTGTCGAGGGACAGAACGCTCAGCCCCGGATGAAAGTAGAGTTCACCGACGGAGCACTGCGTCCCGGCTCGGTTTCCAATCTCGCTTCCTCGCCTTCGACGGCGTTTGCGTACGATCAAAAGCTGGGCGGCTCGAGCAGGCTTATTCTTGCGGGTCAGATGAGCTATGAAGGCGAGGCGGGTGCCGGCGGCATCGCCACCATCTGGCTGCCGTCCGGCTCGATGGGCGCGGGCCCCCACACTGCCTTGGTAATGCGTGAATCGCGGCTGGGTCCGGTCGGGATGACCTTTCGCGGCGTGCGCGCCGATCAAGGTGGTTCCGTAGGCTTAGGTGATCGCGCGGTACTGCGGTACGGCGTCGAGTATGTTCTGGTCGGGCTGGGAACTTCCGCATCTTCCCTGCGGCCGCGGTTTGAATTGGACACGCGCATTTCTGGATTGTGGAGCGCTGCTCTGATCTTCGCTTCGCAACCTGGAGCCCCGGGTGTGCTGGAACCCGCGGAGGATGAAAGCGGCTCCTTGACGGCAGCTTTGAACGAGCTGGACGCTTTTCCCGCACTGCTATGGCGCGGCGGGCATCCTACCCTGCAGGGCGGAATGCACGAAGAGGTGGCTGCGGAGCGTAAGATGGGCGGGCGCGGCAAGTTCCAGATTGCGGCGTTCCACGACGACGAGCGAAATGTCGCAGTGTTCGGAAGGGGTAGTGGTCTTCCTGCGGCAGACTATTTTCAGGATTACTTTTCGAACGGATTTGCGTACGACGGCGGCTCCTCGAGCAGTTGGGGCGGACGAATGGCGCTCCGCGAAAAACTGGACGATAACGTTGAGGTGACGGCAGTCTATGCCTTCGCCGGGGCACTCACGCCGGGCGAGGCAACCAACGGCCCGCTCCGCGATGCCCTGCGAACTGCGGAGCGATACTCGCTGGGTGCCAGCATCTCCGCGAGAATCCCGCACACGGGAACGAGGGTGAACGCAGGCTATAAATGGGTAAACGGAGTGAGCGTCTCCCATCTGGATAGCTATGGGGAATCACTTTTCCAGCTGGATCCTTATCTGCATGTCAGTGTGCGTCAGGCGTTGCCCAAATTCGGACCCGGGAAATGGGAAGCTATCGCCGACTGCAATAACCTTATGGCCCAAGGGTATGTACCGGTCAGCAGCAGAGACGGGCGGATTATCCTAGTGTCCGCCTTTCGCACTCTCCGAGGTGGATTGAGCCTTCAATTTTAGGTTAAAATTGACCTTTAGAAAGCTGTAGGGCTTCTACCAGAAATTGGATTCAAGTGGAAAGGTCCCGGCGAAGCCTTTGGAAGGCTCTGAGAAATAAAGAGTTACCCGCATGGCCTCCTACCAAACATTGGACATCAAGTTGCACCCTTTGTTAAGGCGCGAGCTTTCTCCTCGTCAAGACCGAACATGAAGCAAACCTTGCGAGTAAGTGTTGGGGCCGTCGTGCTGGCGCTCGCCACGCTGGCGGCCATGATTTTTGCCTGGCTGAATTTTGTGCAGCGGACACAGTTTGAAACGCCCGATGATGGGGTCGCCTGGCTGGATACCTCTCACGGGGTTCAAGCCTGGCAAGTGGCGGTTAATTCTCCTGCCATGCGAGCCGGCATACGCCCCGGCGACCTGTTGATCGCCATCAACGGCTCGACGGTTAGCAGTCAGGTGCAAGTGACCAAGCGTCTGTGGCGCGCCGGATTGTGGACCCAGGTGCGCTACAAGATGGTGCGCAACGGGGAAGAATTTGAGACGCCGCTGGTCACGGCGCCGGCAGAGAAACCCGCCTCCATCGAGAATTACCTTCGCGTTGTCGGGCTTTTGTATCTTTTCATCGGAATGTTTATTTTCGTGCGGCGGTGGAATGCGCCGCGCGCCGTTCATTTCTACGTGTTCTGCTTGGTTTCCTTCATCTTTTATTCGTTCCATTACAGCGGCAAGCTTGACACGTTCGACTATGAAGTCTATTGGGCAAACATCCTGGCGAGATTGCTTGCGCCCGTCTTGCTCCTGCATTTCGCGTTAGTTTTTCCGGCGCGCAGCGAAGACACGCGCCGCTCTTTTTCGAAGCTCGGGCTCGTCTACGGTCCCCCTCTGATGTTGTTTGCGGTCCACGTAAGCGCGGCGACTCAAGTGCTGGGATTTGTGCCTTGGCTCGGCTCAAGAGTGGTGCTCGATAAAATCGAGCTCGGTTATCTGGGGGCATGTTTTCTGACCGCTGGCCTCGTCTTTTACAAGAGTTTCCGCAGCGCACCCTCAGGCATTTTGCGGCAGCAGCTAAAGTGGCTCACCGGCGGCACGCTGGCAGGGAGCCTGCCGTTCACGCTGTTTTACATCGCGCCGTTTGTACTCGATCTCGCGCAGTCCGCGTGGATGAAATTCGCGGCGCTTAGCTTGGTACTGATTCCGCTCTGTTTTGGCTACGCCATCATCCGCTACCGCCTGATGGACGTGGACATTATTTTTAAGCGCGGCTTGGCGTATACGGCCGCGACGGCGGGCGTGGCAGCGGTTTATTTTGCGCTAGTAGCTCTCATCGCGGAAATTTTCCACGCGCAAACCAACGGCCCAGCGGCAGGCATGATCGCCATCGTTACGGCGGCTTTTCTCTTCCAGCCCTTCCGGGAATGGATTCAGGGCCGCCTGGACCG
>Ga0210407_10002733_pt1 | contig 14908 bp, 12 predicted proteins | sample IncBWC27MmetaG_FD_150860 | JGI IMG/M metagenome (GOLD analysis project Ga0210407, IMG submission 150860) | Forest soil microbial communities from Barre Woods Harvard Forest LTER site, Petersham, Massachusetts, United States - Inc-BW-C-27-M | ecosystem: Environmental > Terrestrial > Soil >...
GGAAGGCAGAGGGATAGCATTGTCGACGCGGGGTTGCCGCTTTCTGAGCCGAGGATCACCGCATGGACGTAGCGGCGTGGCTACGGGATTTGGGCCTTGAGCGTTATGTATCGGCGTTCCGCGACAATGATATCGACGCCGAGGTGCTGCCGAAGCTAACCGCCGAAGACCTGATCAGCATCGGGGTGACCTCGGTCGGACACCGGCGCAAGCTGCTCGACGCGATTGCCGGCCTCGGCATGGCGGTTCCGACCGCCGTGGTGGCGGCGCCCGCCTCTGGCGCACCAGCACAAGTCGACGCCGAACGCCGGCAGCTAACGGTGATGTTCTGCGATGTAGTCGGCTCGACCGCGCTCTCGACCCGTCATGACCCTGAAGATCTGCGCGAGCTGATCGGGGGCTACCACCGCGCTGTCGCCGAGACGGTCGGCCGCTTTGACGGCTTTGTCGCCAAATACATGGGCGACGGCGTGTTGGTTTATTTCGGATATCCGCGGGCCCATGAGGACGATGCCGAGCGGGCGGTGCGCGCTGCCCTCGCGGTGATCGAAGCGGTCGGCCGGTTGCCGGCGCGCGAAGATCTGCGTGTACGGCTCGGCATCGCCACCGGGCTCGCCGTGGTCGGCGATTTGATCGGCGAGGGTGCAGCGCAGGAGCGCGGGGTCGTCGGCGAGACGCCGAACCTTGCCGCTCGGCTGCAGGCCTTGGCCACGCCGAACACGCTGGTGATCGCCGAAGCGACCCGCCGCCAGATCGGCGAGCTGTTTGATCTGGAAGACCTCGGGCCGCAACAACTTGCCGGCTTTGCCGAGCCGCAACGCGCCTGGCGGGTGTTGGGCGAAAGCGGCGAGGTAAGCCGGTTCGAGGCCTTGCGCTCGGGGGAGACGCCGCTCGTCGGGCGCGACGAGGAAATCGAGTTGCTGGGGCGGCGCTGGGAGCAGGCAAAAAGCGGCGAAGGACGGGTAGTGCTAATTTCCGGCGAGCCGGGCATCGGCAAGTCGCGGCTGACAGCGGCACTTTCCGCGCATATCGAAAGCGAGCCGCATACCCGGCTGCGCTATTTCTGCTCGCCACACCACCAGGACAGCGCACTCTACCCCTTCATCGCCCAGCTCGAACATGCTGCCGGATTTTCCGGCGACGATACAGCCGATGCCAAGCTCGGCAAACTGCGGGCACTGCTCGCTCCGGGCACGCGAGATGACGACGATATCGCACTGTTGAGCGAGCTGCTTTCGTTGCCGAGTTCCGCCGCGGACCTCAACCTCAGCCTGCAACGCAAACGCGAGAAATTACTCGAGGCATTGCTCAAACAGCTCGAAGCCGAGTCACGGCGCCGGCCGGTGCTGATGGTGTTCGAGGACGCCCACTGGGTCGACCCGACCTCGCGCGAAGTGCTGGATCTGTCCGTCGACCGCGTGCGGCATCTGCCGGTGCTGCTGGTGATCACCTTCCGCCCCGAATTCCAGCCGCCGTGGGGTGATCGCTCCCACGTTATGAATATGGCGCTCAATCGGCTCGGCGAACGCGACGGCGAGGCGCTGGTACACAAGCTGGCCGGCGATACGGCGCTCACCGCCGAGATCATCGCGGAGATCGTTGAGCGCACCGACGGGGTGCCGCTGTTTGTCGAGGAATTGACCAAGGCGGTGCTGGAAAGCGCCGGGCAGAGCGACCGGGTCACAGCGGTGCTCGGTGCGGCATCGCTTGCCGCGCACTCGGTGCCGGCGACCTTGCATGCCTCGCTAATGGCGCGGCTCGACCGGCTCGGGCCGGCGCCCAAGGAGACCGCGCAGATCGGCGCAGTGCTCGGCCGCGAGTTTTCCTATGAACTGATCGAGCTGGTGGCGCAGCGTCCCGAGAGGGAACTGCGAGCCGCGTTGGGACGGTTGAGCGATGCGGGATTGCTGTTTTGCCGCGGCGCCGCTCCGCATGCCTCCTACCTGTTCAAGCACGCGCTGGTGCAGGACGCTGCATACAGCACGCTGCTGCGCGGGCGACGGCGGAAATTGCACGGGCGCGTCGCTGTGGCATTGGAAATACATTTCGCCGATCTCGCCAAGCGCCAGCCCGAACTGCTGGCCCATCATTTGACGGCCGCCCGCGACACGGAGCGCGCTGCCCATCAATGGCTGAAGGCGGGGCGGCATGCCGCGGTGCAATCGGCTTACCTCGAAGCGATTGCCCATCTGGAGCGGGGTCTCGGCCTCTTGCATTCGTTGCCGGAGGGTCCCGATCGGGACGGATGCGAAATCGACCTGCAACTGGCATTCGCAGGCTGTCTGCTAACCGCCAAAGGCGCGGCCGCCGCGAAACCGCCCTATATGCGGGCGTTCGATCTCGCCGAGAGCAGCGGCTCGCCGCAGCAACGGTTTGATGCGCTCTATGGGGTATGGCAGTCGACTAATATGTCCGGTGGCAGTGCCGCCGCCAGCCCGCTCTCCGCAAGATTGCTGAGTATGACCGAACAGGAAGGAGATGACGGGTTGCGGCTCCAGGCGCTTCATAGCGCCTGGGCGACGTTGGCGTTTGCCGGCAACCCGGCAAAAACTCGCGAGCACACCGACGCGGGGCGCCTGCTCTACGATCCGGAGAAGCACGCGTCCCATCGCTTCGTCTACGGCAGTCATGATCCCGGTGCCTGCGCTCTATTGCTCGGCGCTTGGGCCGAATGGTTGCTCGGCTATCCGGAGAAGGCGCTCGCAAGCAGCGCTGGTTCTCTCTCCCTGGCGGAGCGGATCGTCCACCCGTTCACGCTGGGTCTCGCTCTCACTTTCTTCTCGGTGCTTCACCTCAATCGCCGCGAACCCGAGCAAGCCCTGAGCCTGGTTGAAGCTGCCAAGGCGCTAGCTGCAGAGCAACGGCTCTCACTCCCCTTCGAACCTGGCATGGTGCACGGCGCGGCATTGGTCGGACAAGGTGCCGCCGAAGAAGGAATCGCCCGCATTCGGGAGGGCGTAACGAAATCGACTGGGCCCGGACGCCCTTATGGTTTGGCGTTCCTCGCCGAGGGTTTGGCGCGGCACGGAGATCTGGTGGGGGCGCTGGCGGCACTACAGGAGGGGTTGGAAATAGCTCGCAGCAGCGGCGAGCATGGGTGGGATGCGGAGCTCCACCGCCTCACTGGGACCGTGCTACTCGCCCAAAATAAGCTCAACGAGGGCGAGGCTTCCCTTCAGCAAGCGATCCGCATCGCGCAAGCCCAACAAGCAAAATCACTGGAATTGCGCGCCGCCCGCGATCTCGCCCGGCTGTGGGGCGAGCAAGGCCGGCGCACCGAAGCCCGCGACCTCGTCGCCCCGGTCTATAGCTGCTTTACCGAAGGCTTCGACACCGCCGACCTGAAGGAGGCGAAGGCGCTACTCGATCAGTTGGCGTGAGCTGCTGATTCGCGTTGTGCGAATGACCGCTTCCCGGTGGACTCAACGATCCGCTGGCTAGGACACGAAGGTCGGTTCAGGGTCGAAGCCGGACGTTCAGACCTCGGGGCCTCAGGGCTGGGGAGAGTGTAGCCCGCCACTGCCCGGACGAAGCGCTCCACTTCGGACTCGTCGTTGCAGTAGTGCACGTCGGCGCGGACGAGCGCGTCCAATCCGCATGCGGGCAGATCGAGCGCGGGCGAGCGTGGCGAGCGGGACACGTGGACGTGGTGTTCATCGCGGAGCGCCGGTCGCGCGTCTTGCCCGGCGCTTCGCCGTCAATTTAGAAAGCTGACGATCCCGCAATGGTGCCGAGATTGTACCCGCTGACGCCAGGCCGTCCGCGCCGAGCGCATCCGCAAGCTAGCGCACAGATTCATTCAGTTGATACAGCTCGACGTCCCCTCCGCGCTTTCCCGGCGAAGCCTGCCCCTGGCAGGGAACAGGGGGCCGGGATCCACTTTTGCCGTGGGCACCGGCTTTCGCCGGTGTAGCGAATTTGATATGAGCGATGGTGCGTCATTGCCTGATGAATCGTGTGAATGACTCGGAGCACTAGCGCAATCCGATTTAGCAGGAGTGATTGCGATTTCTGCCTGGGTTTGGGTGGCGGCCGTGTTGCAGCGCGGCGCGCCCGCGTTAACGGCTTACGGTGACCCGGCAACCGCAAATCGGGCAGGCTGCGGCGAGCGACTGTGCCGAGGGGTCGTTGGCGAGCTGCGCCTGCAATTGCATCAGCAGAGCCTGGTGCTCCGAAGGGCCGCCGCAACGCTCGGCGAAGGCTCGGCCCAGACGGCTCGCGGGGTCGATTTCTTCCACCTGCCATGCCCTCGCGGAGCGTCCGGCTGTAAGCGCGGCCAAGCCGCCGACCCATCCGGCGGCGGACAGCAATTGCCGCCTCAGCACCGATTCACTCAACTGTCATCTCCCCCGCATTTCAAAGGACACCTGTCTTGCGGCAGCACCCGCTGCAACATCGATTTCCTTGGCGAGCTTTTGCGCCATCGCGTCGGCGAAGGTATTGAAGTCCTTTACGGACAACATAAAGGCGTTCGGTCCGCCGATGACGTTCTGCTGGTAATAGAGCGGCAGCCCTCCTGGGGGCTGCGTGTGGGCGGAATAGCCCAGATTCGGCTTGTCGTTGATGATCGCCAACCCGTTGATCGTCACGCCTTGCGAGATTGCCTGGTCGCGGGCCTCGGTGACGGGACGGCCCGAATTATTCGTCCCGTCGCCGGAAACGTCGATGATGCGGCGCTTGGCCTGCCATTTCGAACTCGCAAAATGCGCCATCGCGAAATCGATCGCGGCGCTGATCGACGTCCGCCCCATGAACGAGCGGGGCGCGGCGAGGATCGCCGCGGCCATGCTGCCGGCGTCCTCCTCGTCGCGGATCTCGGTCCAATCGACGACGACCTGCTGGTCTTCGTCCCCCGACCACTCGATGAAGCACACGCCGATTGCCGCACCCGACCGGCCATGGATGGCTGCGAGGACGCGCGGATCGGTCAGCGCCGCGGCGTAGCCCTTGCGCTGCAGATCGAATTCGGCGTCGTCGATGCTGCGCGAAACATCGGCGGCAAGGATCACCTCGAGGTCGACATCGGCGCTCCGCGCCTCCCCGCCGAGGCTGAAGAGCGCCACAAACACAATCGCGGCGATGGCAGGTCTCATCGGACTTTCTCCCATCCGGTGCTTTTTAGGATAAGACCAGATCTCGTTCTGGGGAAAGGGGTTCGCAGACCCTGTCCTGGAGGGGCCCAGCAGGTTCAAGCGGTCCGCCCTTGCCGCTCCGGCCCCGATTTACCAACTGTCAAATTATTAAACGTCGCCGCACAACGCTGCGCCGCGGCGCCCGTGCATTTGAATACGGAAAGGACGCCATCCGATGACGACTTGCGCCGCCCCCACCCATTCTGACCATGCGCATCAGCACGGTCCGGGCTGTGGACACTCCGCCGTGCGTCACGGCGGCCACACCGATTACCTGCATGATGGTCACCTCCACCACCCGCACGAAGGTCATGTCGACGAGCACGTGATCGAGGTGTCACGCCAGAACCCCGACAGCTGCACCTCCGACCATCGCTGCGGTGGGCACGACGCGGGTCATGTCCACGGGCCCGGATGCGGCCACGATGCGGTGCCGCACGGCGACCATGTGGACTATCGGGTCTCCGGCCATCTTCACCACCCGCACGGCGATCACTGCGACGACCACGGTCCCTTGGCGTCTGCCTAGAGGCGAACGCCTCTCGCGCCATCGTCCCGGCGGCTACTGACCGCGCACGCGCAGTTCGCCGCTCGGCCCGAGCGTAACGCCAGGGAGTTGCCGAAGCGATTGCGGGAGGCTGCGGTTTTCGTCGCCTGGCTGATCGAGCAGACCGCGACTGTCGAGCGTGTACGTCGTCGCGCCGAGAGGCGGCGCGGTCTCCTCGCGCGCCTGATCCAGCCGGGCAGCGGCCCCGGCGTAATCCGGCCCCGGGGCGGCACGAGCGGCAAGGGCGGCGGTCGCGCACGTGATCGTTGCAAGTCTCATAACTCGCGAAGCTGGGACCAGCCCGCGACAACTTCAAGCGGACCGCAAGGCAAGCACCCCTCGCCATTCCCTCAACCGCCAATTGGGGGAAAGGGTTGCGCAGCCGGGCAAAGGGGCTGCCCGGCGGTGACCAAGGGGATCGGCCTACGCGCAGTGACGGCGAAACCATTTGGTTGAAATCTGCCCTAGTCACGATTTTCCGGGGCCGTTATAGTATATCAATCGGCCGCCAAATTCGGCGGCGGGGGCGGATAATATCGAGATGCGGGGGGCCGCTCGACGATGGTCTTGATCGGTCGGGCTCGAGAGATAGGGCGCCGGGTTGCTGCGCTGACGGGCGCGTTCGCGATCCTGGTCCAGGCTGTCCTGTTCGGCTGGCATCATCATGCAATTCCCTTTCGCCAGCACGCCGCCTTCGGCGTCACCATTCTGGCGCCGCCGACCTCCCCGGCAATGCCGGCCGCGGACGACCACGATTGCCAGATTTGCTTCGCGCTCGGCCACCATGGCGCGGTCCCGGTAGATTTCTTCGCACCGAGCCCGCCCGACCACACGCGGCTGCATCAGCCCCGACCGATATCGGTCGACGCGCCTCTCGCGCGCTACTTCTTTTTCCAGTCCCGCGCACCACCCGTGGCCTGAGGCTGCTTCTATCCCACTGACCTGCCGCAGCACCTTGCTGCGCACCCCGAACATTTAGAGGAATCCAATGGCCAGCCCGGTTTGCGCGGGGGTGCGGCGCATGCCCCCCGTCCTTATCACCGCCCTCGCTATATCGTTCGTGGGAGATCCGGCGATTGCACAGCAGACCCCCCCGCCTGCCGGAGAGGGTCTGTCGCTGGATATCGAGGTGATTGCCAAGCAGCTCGACGTCGCACGCGAGCAGATCGAGCCCCGCCTTGGCGCCACCGTTTATGATTTCACCCGCCCCGCGATCGAGACCCAACCGCAGGGCGACAACCAATCTTTGAACCAGCTGCTGCTGCAGGCGCCGGGAGTCGCGCAGGACTCGTTCGGTCAGATCCATGTCCGCGGCGATCACGCCAATTTGCAATATCGTCTCAACGGGGTTCAGCTACCGGAGGGGATCAACGTCTTCGGCCAGTCGCTCGAAACGCGGCTCGCCAATTCCGTGGCACTGATCACCGGAGCTCTGCCGGCGCAGTACGGCCTGCGCACCGCCGGCATCGTCGACATCCAGACCAAGACCGGGACGCTCGCGCCGGGCGGCTCGGTCACGTTATATGGCGGCCAGCAATCGTGGCTTCAGCCGAGCGTCGAATTCGGCGGTGTCGTCGGCCAGATCGATTATTACGTGACCGGCGAATTTCTTCACAACAATCTCGGGATCGAGAACCCGACCGGCAGCAAAAACGCGACCCACGACATCGCCGATCAGCCGCGCGGCTTCGCCTATGTCGCCGGCATCATCGACCCGAATACGCGGGTGAGCGCTATCCTTGGTGCGTCGCGCAGCCAATTCCAGATCCCCAACATCCCCAACCTCACACCGGGTCTCGGGCTCACCGTCAACGGCGTCACCGATTTCCCTTCGGCAAATTTCAACCAAAACCAGCTTCAGAACAATGATTTCGCCATCATCACATTGCAGAAGCGTGCCGGGCCGATCGATTTTCAGATCGCGGCATTCAACCGGTTTAGCAGTGTGTATTTTTCGCCCGGCGACCCGACCGGGCCCATCCTCTACACCGGCATCGGCCAGACCGCATACCGCCGCAGCATCGCCACCGGCACGCAGGGCGACGGCAGCTGGAGGATTTCTCCCGAGCATACCCTACGCAGCGGGTTCTACATCCAGGGAGAGCGGTCGACGTTCAAGACCAGTTCCGATGTTCTTCCCGTGGACAACATGGGCATGCAAACCACCGACATGCCCCTCACGATCTTTGATTCGGGCGGCAAGACGGGATGGCTCTACAGCTATTACCTGCAGGATGAATGGAAAATCGTCCCAACCCTCACGGTCAATTTTGGCGCGCGCTTTGACCTGATCGACGAGTTCGCCCATGAGCATCAGCTGAGCCCGCGCGTCAACGTCGTATGGCAGCCGACCGAAACCACGACCTTTACGGCCGGCTATTCGCGCTACTTTGTGCCGCCTCCGTTCGAGCTCGTCGCAGAGCCGACGATCAATCTCTTCGCCAACACGACAGCCGCACCGGCGGTCACTCAAGACACCACCTCAAAGGCGGAGCGCGACCACTACTTCGATGTCGGAGCCAGTCAGATTATTCTGCCCGGGCTCAAGGCTGGGGTCGACGCCTACTACAAGCTCGCCAACAACCTCCTGGACGAGGGGCAGTTCGGCGCGCCGATCCTCCTGACACCCTTCAATTATCACCACGGGATCGTCAAAGGCGTCGAAGTGCTTCTCAGCTACGAGGTCGGCGACTGGTCATTTTATGGCAATTTCGCTGCGTCGAAGGCCCTCGGCAAGGGTATTACCTCGTCGCAGTTCAATTTCAGCCCCGAGGACCTCGCATTCATTGCCGGCCACTATATCCATCTCGATCACGATCAGACCTACACCTATTCGTCAGGCGTCAAGTACCGAGTGCCGACGACGCGTACGCTGTTTTCCGCCGACCTGATCGCCGCTAGCGGGCAACGGGCGACCAACCCCGGCGACACCCCGAATGGGCATAGCCTGCCCAGCTACCAGCAGGTGAATCTCAGCGTCGTTCAGCCGATCGAGACCGGGCTGTACAAGGGCATGGAATTGCGTTTCGACCTCCTCAACGTGTTCGATCAGGTGTACCAGATCCGCAACGGCTCCGGGGTCGGTGTCGGCAACCCGCAATTCGGACTGCGGCGCACTTTCCTCGCCGGCCTGACGCAGCGGTTCTAAGGTGCCGCATTCCCGCCGCGGACCCGCCACATTCTTCCTGCTTGAAGCTCCGGTCTTCGTGAAGTTCTAGAGGCCGATCGTGACCGACACTGCTGCGACTCTTTCGATCGTCAAGCTGTTCATGAACGCCGACCCCGTGGTCAAGGGCGTGCTTCTGTTGCTGCTCGCGGCTTCGGTGTGGAGCTGGGCGGTGATCATCGACAAGCTCTGGCGGCTCGGCGCGGCGAGCCGGGCGGCACGCGAGCACGAGGCACGGGCCGCCGCGGCGCGCTCGGCGCAAGAGCTGTCGGCGACAGAGGGGCGGGACCCAGCCGGCCTCGTCATATCCGCCGGGCTCGCAGAGAGCGCGGCCGAGCCGCGGCCGCAACCCGAGACGGCCGGCGAACGTCGCGAGCGCATCGAGCGCGCGATGCGGCTGGCCCTGAACGCCGAGCTGCGGCGCCTCGAACTGCGCCTGCCGTTCCTCGCGACCCTCGGCTCGGCCGCACCGTTCATCGGCCTCTTCGGCACAGTGTGGGGGATCATGCGCAGCTTCGAGGGGATTGCGGCAGCGAACAGCACCAGCCTCGCGGTGGTGGCGCCGGGTATCGCCGAGGCCTTGTTCGCGACTGCGATGGGCCTCGCCGCGGCGATCCCGGCTGTCGTCGCCTACAACAAGATCACGGTCGATCTCGGCCGTTTTGCCGGGCGCATGCAGGGACTGATCGGCCGGTCGGGCGGTCTGCTTGCCCGGGCCGGCGCCGAGGCCTGACGATGGCGCTGTCATTGCCGCCATCGGGCGAAGCCGGCGAGGACCGCTACGCGCCGCTCGCCGAGATCAACGTAACGCCCATGGTCGACGTCATGCTGGTGCTGTTGGTCATCTTCATGGTGACCGCGCCGTTGCTCACCGTCGGGGTGCCCCTCGACCTGCCGAAATCGCGGGCGAGCCAGCTGACCGAACCGAAAAAACCGGTCATCATCAGCCTCAACCGCGACGGCGCGGTGTTTATAGGCGACGAACCGATCAACGCCGACGAGCTCGAGCCGCGTCTCGCCGCACTCGCCGCGGAGGATCCTAACCGCATCGTGTACGTCCGCAGCGATAAGACGAACACCTATGCGCAGCTGATGGACGCCTTGGGCCTGGTCAATCAGGCCGGGTTCTCGAAAGTGTCTCTGATCGCCGAGGCGGCCGGCCCGAAGTGAGCGGCATCAAGCTCCCTTTGATGCTATCGGTGGGCGGGCACGCGGTTTGCCTGACGTTGCTGGTGCTGTTGCTCACCGGCAAACCCCCTCCGTTGCCGGAGCCGATTGCGAAAGGCGGGATCGAGGTGGTTTTTGAACCGTCGCCGCCAAAACCCGAAGCCGCGGCGCCGGCCGAAACCACGCCGCCCCCGCCGGAGCCGGAAGCAGTTCCGCCCCCGCCCGCGCCCCCAGTCGTTGCGGCCGAACCGCCGCCTCCCGAGCCACCTCCTCCCGAGCCGCCGCCACCCCAGCCCGAGGCGCCGGTCACGGCGAGTGAGCCGCCGCCCCCTCCGCCGCCGCAGAAGCCCGTCGTCAAGAAGGTGCCAAAGCCTGTCCCGCGGCGTCAGGAGCTGCCGCAGCCGACCCAGACTTACTTCCCGAGCCTGCCGCCTCAACTCCCCGCCGCGCCAGCCCCGTCGGCGCCGCCGCAAACGGCGATGGCCGCGACGCCGGTGCCGGCGCCGGTCCCGTCACCCGAGGCGAGCGCCGGATACCGGGCTCTGTTGAGCGCCTGGCTCGAAAGCCACAAGCGATATCCCGACGCCGCGCGCCAGCGCGGCGAAGAAGGACGCGCGGTGCTCCGCTTCTCGGTCGACCGCAGCGGGCGGGTGCTCGACTTTGCCGTCACCTCGAGCTCCGGCTATCCGGATCTCGACCAGTCTGTCGAAGAGATGATGCGGTCCGCGACGTTGCCGCCCTTTCCAGCCGGGATGCCCCAGCGCGAAATGCAGGTGTCGGTGACGATCCGCTTCAGCCTGCACCGGTGATCTGAGCAGCTTGTCATTCCGGGGCATGGGCCCCCGGGTCGGGCCCAAGGCCCGCCCGAGGACAGGCTCCGCCCGCGAGCCCGGAAACCATGAACATCGGCCTATGAGAACTGGGATAGGTCAGTGTTCATAGGTTCCGGGCCTGCCCCGTCGGGGCATCCCGGAACGACGGCAAGCACTATAACGTCGCATCCACCAGCTTGCCCGGCACGAGATAGGCTCTGTCCCAGCGCGACCATCGCCCCCGGACCGGCCGGCCGGGATTGCGGTCGCTGCGCCAGCAGACGTCCGCGCCCGGCGGCGCCTCGATGAACTTGGTCGCATTGTTGGGCATCGTGAATTCGAGGGTCGAGACGTAACCGTCTTCGCGTGCCGCGCAGTCCGGGTTCGCGGTGATCACGGCCTCGACGTTGATCAGCCCGAAATTGGGGTTGCTCAGCTGCAGCCTGCCAGGGAGAGGCGCCGGCGGCGCACAAGATTCGGCGCAGAGCAAGACGATGGCCATAAAGGCCAGCAGGTTTCGTGCAGTCGACAATGCGAGCCCCAGAAAGGAAGGTGCCGGGTTTTGAGCTTTTTCCGTAACCTGCGATCAGCTTATCATGGCCGGGCCCGGGTCAAGAAAGGACGAGATCATGGACAAGCGTATTGCGGTCATCGGTGCCGGCGCAATCGGCGGCTATACCGGCGGTCATCTAGCGCATAACGGGTTCGACGTCACGTTGATCGACCCGTGGCCGGAGCACATCGAGACGATCCGCCGCGACGGTCTGGCGATCGAAGGCGTCACCGAGGAGGAGTATGTCTGCGCCAAACCGAAGACGATGCATCTGACCGAGGTCCAGGATCTCGCAAAGCATAAACCGATCGACATCGCGATGGTTGCGGTCAAGTCCTATGACACGGAATGGGCGACGATGCTGATCGCCCAGTACCTGGCGCCCGACGGCTACGTCGTGTCGTTGCAGAACTGCATGAACGAGGAGCGCATCGCCGGGATCATCGGCCCGGACAAGACGGTCGGCGTCATCCCCGCGCTGCTCGGCGCCGAGCTCTACGCGCCGGGCAGGGTGCGCCGCACCGCCGCAAAGGGGTCCTCGCACTACGAGGTCTACCGGGCCGGCGAATTGCACGGCCGCATCACCAAGCGAATCGAAGAGCTCGCGGACATGATCCGCACGATCGACAGCGTCAAGGCGACGACCAATCTGTGGGGCGAGCGCTGGTCGAAGCTGTGCGTCAACGGCATGGCCAACGGCGTCGCGGCCGCCACCGGCATGTCCGGCAACGACATGAACCGGGACGACAAGATCCGGCGCCTCAGCATCCGCCTCGCCGGTGAGGGGGTGCGCGTCGGCCAGGCGCTCGGCTACCAGCTCGAGCACATCCGCATGCACGAGCCCGAGGTGATCGCCCGTGCCGCCGAGGGCGACCGCGCTGCACTCGACGAGGTCGAATCGGCGATCCTCGCTGCCTTGCAGTCGAACACCCGCAGCGAATTGGCCCGGCCCTCGATGGGTCAGGACATGCTGAAGGGCCGGCGCACCGAGATCGACTTCATCAACGGGATAATCGCCGCGAAGGGCCAGGAAGTCGGCGTCCCCGCCCCGACCCACGTCAAGCTCGTGGCTGCGGTCAAACAGGTCGAGCACGGCAAGATACCGGCAAAGCCCGAAAACCTCTACGCGATCTGACTTCGAGAATCAGCGTTGGCCGAGATTGGTCAGCGTCGGGAGATATTGCTGGGCCAGCTCTGACGACGAGGTCAGGACGGTAAAGCTGCTGCCTCCTCCTGTGCGGTTCGCTTGCCAGTTGGCTTCCCATTGGACCTGCACATAGGTCTGTGTCCCCGGCTCGAGCTGGAGGGTGTCGTGCTCGCGAGTGGGCGTTCCGAAGGGCTGCACCGTAAACCTGTATTTTCCGGGCGGGAAATTGTGAAAAAAGGCGGTTCCCTGCTCGATCTGACCAACGGGCGCGCCATTCGCGTACACTAACGGGTCCGCCGCATAGACATTGCCCCCCGTCGGATCCGACTGCCTGAAGAACCACACCCTAGCCATCCCTGGTTCGACCGGCGGAACCTGCGCCTGCGAAGTCGCCACTCTCGGCTGCGCCGTGCAGCCGGCACCCGCAATCAGCCCGAGCGCGCCGAGCCCCGCCCATCTGAGACGTCGTGCCTTCATCTGTCACCTCCCCGTTGTCACCTCACCGTCGAATTGCGCGGCGACAGCGCTGCGGCATAGGCCACACGGAGACGATTATGCGGGAGCTAGCTCGGAGGTCCATTCACTTTCGCAGAAGATGCCGACGCAAATCAATCCGAGCGGTCGTCGAAATCGGTGGATGCGCGAACCGCCTCCGCCGCGCGGCAAGCTGCTGGTGTCTTGTATGCGGAAACGATTTACGTTAAGGCCTGAGCGGAAGAAGACGGGGTCGTCGCTCCTGCCGGGACGTATCGTTGGTGTGGCGATTTTCGGAAAATTGAGGTGGGGCCATGCCAGTTGACCGATATCTCAGAACAGTATTGATTGTATTGCCCTTCGCGTCTGCGCTCGGCGTCTTTGTCGATTGGCAACGTGACAACGCCTTACTGCGCCAGCAAGCTGTCGAGATTACAACGAACTTAAGCACGGACTCCAGCCGCGTAAGGGTAATAAACGATTGGGTCTACCAGAACCAAGGATTTGGCAAAAACGATCATTATTTTATAGTGCCCGCTCTCGGACCTACCCCCATTCAAGTCCTCGAGTCCGGTGGGGATTGCTCTGACAAATCCAGGCTTGTCGCAGCAATGCTGAACGAACTGAATATCGGGGCGGGATTAGTCATGATTTCCCCTTGCCCAAATTGTGGCTTTATTCACACTGTAGTGGAGGCGCAATACGAACGCGGCCGGATGGTGGTCGACCCCATTTGGCATGTCGATTATCCGGCGGCGGACGGCAGATTTCTCGGAGTCCGTGATATTGCGGGGACGAGTCGTGGCCGAGATCGTGTCGCGGAACTGCAACGCGAACGCGGACCTTCCGATAAGATTGCAGTCATGCCTGCTACCGAAGCCACATTTGACTATGCGGTGGCCGTGAATTGGGACAAGAACATGGCTACCCGTACAACAGCAGCTGCGCTGCATCTCCTCGGTTACGCACCCGAGCAGATGTTTCGACCCAGATTTATCGAAGATCCCAAACTTGCATTGTCTCTGTTTTTGGTCTTTATGGGAATAGCGATAATCGGCGCCAATTTTGTGATACATTTTTTTGTACGGAAGCTAGCGGGCCGTCGGATTAGAGGTCGGGGCGAAACGGTGCCCTCTGCAAGTCTGCAGGAGGCCAAGCTCAGCTAGACACTCATTTGGAGCAGCCGCGGCCTACTCTTCTGCCCTGCGTTAGTCGGCCGTGACCAAGTAATCCATGGCGGCGGCGACGCCGCCCTTCCCGTGCGGCACGCCGGAGAGCTCGAGCGCCATTTCAACCGCGGCGAGGGCGCCGAGGATCATCGGCTCGTTCAGATCGCCGAGATGGCCGATGCGGAAGACGTGGCCCTTGAGCCGGTCGAGCCCGCCGCCGAGCGACACGTTGAACTTGTCGAGGCAGAGCTGGCGGACTTTGTCGGCCTCATAGCCCTCGGGTACCTGGACGGCGGTAATCGAATCGGATTGGGCCCGCGGGTCGATGGCGAAGATCTCGGGCCCGTCGTTCTGGCGCCAGACCCGCACCGCACGCCGCGTCGCCTCGGCGAGGCGATGATGGCGCGCAAAGATATTGTCGAGCCCCTCTTCCTCGATCATGCGCAGCGCTTCTTGCAGTCCATAAAAGAAATGCACTGGCGCGGTGCCGTTCCAATACGCCTGCGAGGCTTCGCCGAGCAGCCGTCGCCAATCCCAATAGACCCGCGGCAGCTTGGCTTCCGCGCTCGCGGCGATAGCGCGGGTGCTGACCCCGGTAAAAGCCATTCCGGTCGGCAGCATCAGACCCTTCTGCGAGCCGGCGACCACGACGTCGACGCCCCATTCGTCCATGCGGAAATCCATCGACCCCAGGGACGAGATCACATCGACGAGAAACAGCGCCGGGTGTTTGGCGGTGTC
>Ga0210407_10002735_pt1 | contig 14901 bp, 12 predicted proteins | sample IncBWC27MmetaG_FD_150860 | JGI IMG/M metagenome (GOLD analysis project Ga0210407, IMG submission 150860) | Forest soil microbial communities from Barre Woods Harvard Forest LTER site, Petersham, Massachusetts, United States - Inc-BW-C-27-M | ecosystem: Environmental > Terrestrial > Soil >...
AGATCGCCCGATCCTTGGACCTCCCCGGCGCCAGCGGACTGCGCAAACAAGACCTGATCTTCAAAATCCTTCAGGCTCAGAGCGAAAAAGAAGGCCACATCTTTGCCGAGGGCGTGCTCGAAATCCTGCCCGACGGCTACGGCTTCCTGCGCTCGCCCGATTACAACTATTTGCCCGGCCCCGACGACATTTACGTTTCGCCGTCGCAGATTCGCAAGTTCGACCTCAAGACCGGCGATACTATCAGCGGCCAGGTTCGTCCGCCGCACGAGGGCGAAAAGTATTTCGCGCTGGTCAAGATTGAAGCGGTGAACTTCGAGTCGCCCGACGAGGCCCGCAACAAGATCCTGTTCGACAACCTGACGCCGCTCTACCCGCAGGAGCGCATTAAGCTCGAAACCACCCGCGAGAACGTCAGCGCCCGCGTCATGGATTTGCTTACGCCGCTCGGCAAGGGACAGCGCGGCCTGATTGTTTCGCCACCCCGCGCCGGCAAGACCATGCTGCTGCAGAACGTCGCCAATTCGATCACGACGAACCATCCCGAAGTAGTGCTGATGGTTCTGCTGATCGACGAGCGTCCAGAAGAAGTTACCGACATGCAGCGCTCGGTAAAGGGCGAAGTAATTTCTTCTACCTTCGACGAACCCGCTGCTCGGCACGTGCAAGTCGCAGAGATGGTGATCGAGAAGGCCAAGCGCCTGGTCGAGCACAAACGCGACGTGGTGATTCTGCTCGACTCGATCACTCGTTTGGCGCGCGCCTACAACACCATCGTGCCGCCTAGCGGCAAGGTGCTTTCCGGCGGCGTTGACTCGAATGCGCTGCAGCGCCCCAAGCGATTCTTCGGCGCGGCCCGCAACATTGAAGAAGGCGGTTCGCTCACTATCATCGCGACGGCCTTGATCGACACCGGTTCCCGCATGGACGATGTGATCTTCGAAGAATTCAAAGGCACGGGCAATTCTGAAATCATTCTCGACCGCAAGTTGGTCGACAAGCGCACCTTCCCGGCCATCGACATCCAGCGCTCAGGCACGCGTAAGGAAGAGTTGCTGATTCCGAAAGAAGACTTGACCCGCATCTGGGTGCTGCGCCGGGTACTGAATCCGCTGTCGCCGGTAGAAGCCATGGAACTGCTCATCGACAAGCTGAACAAAGCAAAATCGAATGGCGAGTTCCTGGCAAATATGAGCTCGCTGTAAGCCGATCTGTGGGGCAGATACGAAGCCCGCTGAGGAGCTCCGGCTGACCTCTGTACGATATGTCTATGAAGCACTACACGCGTCCCATCATCATCGAACGCGACGCTGACGGCTTCTTTGTATCCTGTCCCGCCTTGCAGGGGTGCTATAGCCAGGGAGCGACGTACGATGAGGCGATCGGAAACATCAAAGATGCAATCCGATTGCACCTTGAAGATCATCAAGCGGACCACGAAGAACTCACGGAAGACAGGTCCGTGAGCCTCTCTACCGTGGAAGTTTCGATCTAATGCCAAAACTACCGCGGGTTACGGCTCGACAAATTACAGCCGTCTTAGAGAAGTTGGGATTCTTCCTTGCGCGGCAGAGTGGAAGCCACACGATTTTATAAGAACTCTGCCGGGAGGATGGTTACCGTCCCTTTTCACGCCCAAAAGACCCTGCATCCAAAGCTTCTAGGCAGCATTCTGCGGGATGCGGACATCAAATCCGAAGATCTCGCAAACCTCCTCTGAAGAAACCCTTGCGATACCGTTTGTCCAGACGCATCGTCACCTGCGTTCAGGGCCGTGCCATTCGCCGGCAGCCACTGGTTTCCAAATTCATGAAAACCGTATAATTTCCTCATTGCCGCCGTCTTGCCGAGGTGATTGTGCGATTCAGATTCTTCGTCCTGCTTATTTTGTTTTTGCCGATCACGCCGGTGTTGTCGTTACCGGTGCTGAGTCAGAACCCCGGCCAGTTTCCCCGAAACCCCAACCTGACGGCCAATCCCGATCACGAGGACGAGACCCGCGCAAAAATCGAAAAAGATATGGCAAAGAAGGCGAATCGAGAGCGCGAGGCGCAACTGCATCGCGATACTGACAACTTGCTCAAGCTGGCCACTGAGTTGAAACAGTATGTCGACAAATCCAACGAAAATACTCTCTCTTTGGACGTCGTTAAAAAAGCGGAAGAGATTGAAAAGCTCGCGCACAGCGTCAAAGAGAAGATGAAAGCGAATTGAGCTTCTTCGATTCCGGTGCAGGGCGGACACTCCTGTCCGCCGTCGTTGATCTTTGATCTGTATCTTGGGATCTCTCAGATTCCAAACAACAGGCCGCGAACAAGCGGGACAAGAGTGTTCCGCTCTACAACAAGTTTTTCAACTCAGGTTATAATTGCAACTCGGTATCAATATGCCTTTACCGCAAACCGAGGCTCCGGGACGCCTGCAGGCAGAACTCATGTCGCGCGGCCTGCGCATGACCCGGCAACGCCGCACCATCCTGGGCGTGGTCGAGACCGCCAAACAGCATCTCGACGCCAGCCAGATCCTGCGCCACGCTCGGCGGCTCGATCCGCACATTGACCGCGTGACCGTCTACCGCACCCTGAGTTTGCTCAAGAGGCATGGCTTGGTCGATGAACTCGATCTCATGCACATGCAAGGAGAAAAGCATTATTACGAGCGCCGCCCGCAGCGCGACCACATCCACATGGCTTGCCTTCGATGTGGCAAGATCACCGAATTCGAAAGCGATCTGTTCGAACGGCTCAAAGGCCAAATCCAGCGTGATTGTCAATTCCATATCGTGGTGAGCCGCCTTGAAATCGGAGGCTACTGCGCCAAGTGCCGCACCGCATCTGCCGCCTGAACTTCCCCACCCGTTGCAACTGGTTGCAACAACCCTGACACACAAAATTGACCGGCAGCTTGACCGAACAAATCCGTTCACTCTACGATTGTTCTATTCGTGCTATATGCAACTGAGTTGCAACTAAATAATGAAGCTCTTACAATGGATCGCCATCCTCTCCCTGTCCGCTCTGTTCAGTGTGCTACCGTGCTCTGCCCAGGAGAGCCCTTTTTTCGTCACTTACAATCACCACATGGAGGAACCCGGCAACCTGGAGATTGAGACATCGACCACGGCCAATATCCCCCGATCCGGACAGAGATTCTATTTCGCGCCCTACACTGAATTCGAATACGGCGTAACCGCAAGATGGACAACGGAACTCTACCTCGAAGGTCAGTCCACCTGGAACGACAGCACGATCTTCACCGGTTGGCGACTGGAAAACCGCTTCCGGCCCTTGAAGCGCGAGCATCGGATCAATCCAGTGCTCTATCTCGAATATGAAGACATCAACGAGGCCGACCGGATTCAAAAAGAGGTCGAAGGCGGCGCGCCGGACGTCAGTTCGCCCAATTCTGTGCTGCGCACCATTGAAGACCGCGAACTGGAAACCAAGTTGATTCTTTCGAGCGACGTCCACGATTGGAACCTGGCTGGCAACTTCATCGTGGCGAAGAATTTTTCCCAGAGTGAGGGCCTGGAATTCGGATATTCCTTTGGGGTTTCAAGGCCGCTGGCAACCATGGCTTCGGGATCAAACTGCCGCTTTTGTCGCGAAAACTTTTCCGCCGGCATCGAAGTGTACGGAGGATTGGGCAGCACACTCGGTTTTGGCTTCAGGGACACGGCCCAGTACGTCGCGCCGGTCTTCGCCTGGTTGATCAACGACAACTCCACCATCCGTTTTTCTCCGGGTATCGGTCTGAACAACGAAAGCAGTCCTACGCTTTTCCGTTTCGGCTACAGCTATGAAATTCAGGGAATCGGCAGCAAGCTGTTGCATCTCTTCAGGGGAAAGCATTGAAACGTCTGATCACTTTAGGAATCGCAACATCCGCCGTGATCCTCCTGGCGGCAGCGATTGGGCAAAACGTCAGCTATCAGCCCGATCCGAACTGGCGCGCACCTGACGAGGCTGCCGCCCGACCTAATCCCCTTGCTCATCGATCGCAATCTGTGGCTGGAGGAAAGAAGCTTTTTCTGAGGGACTGCGCCGAATGCCACAATAAGGATGGCACCGGCATCGTCAAGAAGCATGCGGCTGATTTGCAGCTTCCGCTAGTGCAGGGACAGAGCGACGGCGCGCTGTTCTGGAAAATCACCAACGGTAATCCAGACCGTGGCATGCCCTCATTCAGCAAACTCCCCGAGCTCGAGCGCTGGCAACTGGTGCTTTACCTGCACACGCTGAAGCCCGCGGAAAACCACCCCTAGAGAAACTGCCTTCCGTTCGGTCGGCGCCTTGCAACCGCATCCACTCGCCGACCTGGCATCGCGGCGAACTAGTTCGCACCTTTGCCCATCCAGTCTTAAGCATCGTCGCTCGCAAAATGCTGTAAATTGATCAGAGCAAAACTAGAGGCCTTGGCCCATGGACAGGATTATGAACTTTCCGTTCCTCATTTTCGCGCTCGCTGTGGTCGTGCTGTGGCTCGCGGCGCGTCTCGGCGTCTACATCGCCAAGTCGCACGGGAAGCTGGCCGAAGATGACCGCGACGATTTCGGCCTGGTCGTGGCCGCTACCCTGACGCTGCTCGGCCTCATCATCGGATTCAGTTTTTCTATGGCGGTCACCCGGTACGATCAGCGTAAGAACTACGAGGAGGCCGAGGCCAACGCGATCGGGACAGAGTACGTCCGCGCCGATTTGCTGCCTGCCGCCGATGCGGTGAGACTGCGCACACTGCTGAGAAACTACCTCGCGCTGCGCATTTCATTCTACGAAGCTCGCACTGAAAACCGACTGCCGCGGATCAACGCCTCAACCGCTCAACTGCAGACCGAGCTGTGGACCGCGGCTCAGGCTCCCGCTACCGCGCAGCCGTCACCCGTAATCGCTCTCGCCGTTGCAGGTATGAACGATGTGTTGAACTCGCAGGGATACACTCAGGCCGCATGGTGGAACCGCATCCCGACTGCGGCATGGGGTCTGATGGTTTTGATTGCCATCTGCTGCAATCTGTTGATTGGCTATGGTGCACATCACGGCGAAACCAAAGCCCATCTGTTGCTGGTTCTACCTCTTGTGCTGTCGATCTCGTTCTTGCTCATCGCGGACATTGACAGTCCGCGCGGCGGCATCATTCGCGTGCGCGCGCAAAATCTCCAAAGCCTCGCTCAGTCCTTGCAGGCACAATGATCGCGGGCAGCTAGCTTGCCCGGGGACGTTACGCGGTCTTCGAATTGAGCCGGGCCCCGACCGCGTCCAGCAATCCAACCCCAGCTTCTCCCGCATGCTGGGTGGAAAACTCGCTGCCCAGTTCAATCACCGGAAGGCTGGCGCATGCCGCCTGAAAGCTCTTCTGAGTGCCCGCGGACGCGGTCATGCCGGGGCCTAGCAGAAGCAGATCAAAACACGTGATGCGCATCAGGATCAGCGCATCGCTCAAGCGGCTGCTGGTGTGAACGTCATATCCGGCGCGACGCAACAGGGCCCGCAAATAGGCGAGCACATCGGCGTTACAGTCGACGCACAGAACGCTGCGCCCGCTGAGCGCAGGAGTCTCGGTGCGAGTTCCCGGACGATAAAACGCAGCCACCGCCGTCTCCTCCGACTCGTGCGAGTCGAACAACGCCATCAGCCGCGACATCTCCAGAACCTTTTGCACATGTTCGGGCACATTGCACAACTTCAAGTCTCCGTGCACCTGGCGAGTGCTGGTCAAACTGCGGACTATCGTGCCCAGTCCGCTGCTGTCAATAAATCCCACCTCGCCCAGGTGCAGAAGAATCGCGCGGCGGTCGCGCAGCAACCAGGCAACATGCGCACGCAACGACTCGCTCTCGACTCCCGCAACAATCCTCCCGTTGCAGCGCACAATAGTGACGCGTCCAACTTCTCGAGTGTCAAGTGACAGTCGCATGTGCCTCCAATGCAGGTGGAATCAAGCCTGCAAAATCGCTACATTATATTCACAAAACATAACAGTCGTTGACATTTTGTCTTTCGGCCTGTAGGGTTGCGCCTGCTCTCCCAGAAGCTCTTCGTACACGGTCCAGCCCTCGCGGCGGACCGCAATCTCAAATCAGGAGCCCCTAAATGCGCAAACTCGCGCTCAGCGCAATCCTTTTGTTCCTCGCCACCTCGGTTTTGGCCCAGTCCTCGCCCCAGGTGGTTTCCGAAGTTCACATCACCACCGTCAAGCCCGGCATGACTGCCCAGTGGGAAGCTGGACGCAAGGAGCATTCCGCGTTTCACGCTGCCCAAAAAGATACTTGGAAGATATTCGTCTGGCAGGTCGTTTCCGGCGAGCGCACCGGCGCCTACATCACGTCTTCCCCTGGACACAACTGGAAGGACTTCGACGGTCGCGATGCTTTCAACAAGATCGACCGCCCCGACATCGACAAGAACCTTACCCCACACACCGCGACCAACGCCACCGCTTATTACGTATTTCGCGACGAACTTAGCATGACCAAGCCGTCGGCCACTCCTGCCAAGATGCGGACCACGACGACTTATACGCTTGTCCCCGATCGCTTGAATGATTTCCTGGATGCGGTCAAGAAGATCAATGCCGCCAGTCAGAAAACCAATTATCCCGTCAAGCCTTCCCGCTGGTATTCGCTGTCGAACAGTGGCGAGGGGCCGACGTATGTGCTCGTCACCGACCGCGCGACCTGGGGCGACATGGAGCCCGCGGAAAAGAAACTCGAAGATGCGCTCAAGGAAGCTTACGGCGACAGCGGACCGCAAGTCCTCGACCAGTTGCGCCATAGTTGCCAGCGCATCGTCACTGAGATTTCCGCCTACCGCGCCGACCTGAGCTACATCCCGAAGTAAGCGGACGAACCGCAACCGCTCGCGTGGACGGCCTCCCCCAGCCGTCCAAATCCGAGTCATTTGAACCCGCAGTCACACGAAGTTCGCAAGAAATTGCGACATCATGCGGCACCAAAGCTCCCTTCTACATCGAATATCGAATTCTGTTGACAGGTTTGTATCACGCAGCCCACTATAGACAACGGTTGTCCAGCGCGGCAACTGGTGATGTTGACTTTAGACGCGCATCGCCATCCTCCCTCCCCCGGAATCTCAGTACCGCCCTAGGGCGGCAATCTTAGCTGGTTCGGCGTGTCCGCGCGAACTCGCGAATAAAAGGACCCCATACTCCCTATGAAAATCCCTGCCCTGGCAGCAGTCGCAGCACTGAGTCTGTTGATTCCATCTATGGCTTTTGCGCAGAGCCTTGAGAGCGGCGCACGACTCTCAATCCAAAGCTCGGATGGTTCTTTGAATCTGGCCGTCTACGACAGCCAGATTCACTCTGGCATCATCCAAACCAGCCCCTGTGATTCGGGCCTCATAACCGACGCCTACGTGCTCCAAGGTGGATCGCCGACCGGTTGCGATAACGGAGATGCCTACGAAACTTCCCAGGCTCCCGCAACCTTTACCTTCACCGGTACCGGATACAATTTTGGCGTTACCACTTTCTATCAACTCGGCGGTTGCAACTCCGCTGGGAACACCGGTCCAATCGAACCGATCTGCGCTAGCCCCGACAGTGGATTTCTCACCCTTACCAACAACGGCAGCACCAGTTTCACCGGAACCATCACGCTATCCGGCAACTCCCCGTTGGCGGGAGGATCGTACTGCGCCCCAGGAGGCTTGGCCTCCGACAGCTTTACCGGCACGCTGACTCCGGGACAGGCACGGACCTTTGCGCTCGCGCCCGACAGCAGCAACTGCGGCGGATACAACGCTCCGCAAACCCAAACCCTCACCGCCGGCGCTACCGCGATCTTCCCGGTCGGCACCGACGACTACGAACTGGCCGCCCTCGACAATACCGGAGGCGAGCAGATTAGTCTCCTCCCGATTCCAGTGCTCCAGTCCAACTCCAATCCCGGCTCCAACTCTTCGAACACATTTAATCCGGGCACAGTATTCTCGACGTTTAGCTGCGCCCCGTATGGCGATTTCAGCGAGGCGGGAAACCCAGAGTGTACCGAGTTCCAGTTGTCTTGTTCCGGAGCCTCGGATTGCGAGCAGTTCCTGTACACCGCGACCACCCGTTACAGTTTTCCTCCCGGCTTCCCCGGCCTTGGCGGTCCCGGCTTCCTGAAGGCGAGCGGTCAAACTTGTCCGACCAACCTTTTCGATAAGAATATTTTTGAATTCTATTCGCAGGACACAACTCACAAAGGCGGAGGAGGCGGGCTCTCCTGCTTTGTCGCGGCATTTACACCGGGCGCACCGCCGGTCGCCACCGCTTCATCTTTCGAGGGATTTGAGTGGCCGGTGTCCGATACCAAGCTGAATCCCATCATTGCGGGATTGCCTGTTCCCCTCTCCTTTGACTACAACCTTGCGAATCTGACCGTGTGCTCCAATCCCAATGGCACGGGCTGTACCGCTCCCTGGGTCTATCCGTCCTCGATTCAGATCGCGTGTCCGAATGGCCAACCAGTTCCGCCGAACCCGGCTCCAATCGTGGTAAGCAAACTGCTGAACTTCGGACCAGGAGAAAACGGTCTCACCGAGTACTTCTTCTTCTGGCTCACGAAACCCCATTCCAAGGGCTGCGTCAGCGCCGTGTTGACGTTTGACACCGGTCTGTCCGTAGTCCCGGCCCAATTCAAATACATTAGTTTCTGAGAATAATCGAGGGTGCAGGCCACCGCCTGCACCCTGACTTTCTGCATTCGTTGTCATCCCGAGCAAAGCGAGGGATCCGCAGTCCTCGCGTTCCAGGCATACTGCTGGTTCCTCGTCGACTTCGCTCTTCGGAATGATAAAAGGATGGGCCACACCGCAGGCCCGGCAATCCGCGATTCGTATAAGGATATAGCTTCAGCCATATCGCGACTGCTCCCGACCGACGCGGCTTCAGCCGCCGTGGACCAGTTTCAAACTATTTTCCGTCCGCCGCGGTAACCGATTCCGAACTTCCTTCGTACATGGCCTTGAAATCAGCCCGCTCCAGAATTTTATCCGCGCCGGGATCGCTGTGCATAGCGTTGAACAACTGAAGAGCGTTCAGATAATGCTGCTGACTTTCACCCGAATCGCCCGATGCACGAAAAATGCTCCCCAGCAAATAGTGCGCCTTGGCGCTCAGCGGCCTCAATCCGAGTTTATCCGCCTGCAGCAGCGCCCGTTCCAGTTCCTGCTGGGCATGCGCGCTGTCTTTGACTTGCATCATGGCTTCCGCCATCAAAACCGAGCACTCCACCTGCGTATACTTCAATCCCAGATGCTCCGCTTGCTCCAGCAGCGGGCGCAGCCTCGCAATCGCCTGCTGCCCACGCCCTTCCTGGATCGCAACCTTCGCTAGATTGATCTTCGCAACCAGAATCTTATCCGGTTCCTTACCAAGATTGGCCGCCTGCAGCCCCTGTTCATACAATGCTCCCGCGGCCTTTGAGTCGCCGCGATAATAGGCTGCGTCGCCCTGGAACGATAGAGTCTGCGACACCATTCCATAATTCTTCAACTCGCGCGAAAGACTGAGCGCGGAATCCAGATAGCTCTTCGCCTCATCGCCTCGCCCCGCCAGAATGAGCGCCTCAGCATAACCACCCTGAATCTCCGCCATCCAGTAAGTCTTGTCTTTCAGCTCCTGAAACGTGTTCAGCGCAGCCAGCTTGGATTGAATGGCCGCCCCAAACCGTCCCTGATAATCCAAAATCATTCCCAGCGTGTAGGACTCAATGGCCGCGCCGCGGGTGTCATTCATCGTGCGCCGCAGCTCGAGCGCCCGCATGTATTGCGAAAACGCCTGATCGTAATCGCCCATCTTGACGGACGTTTCCGCCAGGTTGTGGATGGTCTCGACGATGTCATCCGGAACCTTGGACTTTTCCCGCAACTGCAGCGCCTGCAGATAATAGGTCCGCGCGTCTTCGTACTCGCCTTTGGCAAAATAGACGCCGGCGATGTTATTCAAACAACCTGCCTGAAGATTTTCATTGCCGATATCGCGCTCGATCTGGAGCGCTTCCTTGTACATCTGCAGCGCCTGGTCATGGTCGCCGTGGTCATCCTGGAAATTGCCGAGATCGATCAGCGTGTCGCCCAGGCCGCGCTTGTCGCCGATATCGCGCCGGATTTGCAAAGCTTCCTGAAAATTGGCCAGAGCTTCCTTGTTCTTGCCCAGCGAAACCTCAGCCCTCGCGATTTCGTTCAGGCTCGACGCAATCCCGCGTTTCTGCCCAATGCTTCGCCAGATGCCCAGCGCGTCCTCGTCGCTGCGCATCGCGTCTTGTGGCCGGTTCAACATCCGGTAAGCCACAGCCAATGCATGCAGAGCTGCGGCCTTTTGTTCCTGATTGTCCAACTGAACCGAAAGGCTCAGCGCCCGGTTCAGCGGATCAAGCGCCCCTTGCGCGTTATCGCTCTTGATCGCCAGCCGCCCCATCGCCAGGGTTGCATTAATGTCTTTCGGATTTGCGCTCAGAATCTTCTGGTTATATTCCCCGGCTTTCGTAAAATCCCCAGACTGCTCGTAGAGACCTGCCAATGCCGACTGCACGTCCCCATTCTCTGGCGAAGCTTTCGCGATCGTTTCGTACGCTCTGATCGCGGCAGGAAAGTTCTTGGCAATCTGCGCCTGAATCGCAACCAGCAAATACTTCTCCGCCTCCGGCAGGTTCTGGCTCAAACTCACAGCTCTTTGCGCCGCCTGCTCAGCTTGCGCGTCGTACCCCAGATTGCTGTAGGTTTGCCCCAGCTTCGAAAACGCCAACGCGAAGCCGGCATCTTTCTTGGTAGCCGCCTCGAACTGTTTCTCCGCCTCGAGATTCTTGCCTTCCCGCAGCAAACCGATCCCCTGGTTGTAATCGCGCAAAGCCTCAATCGATGTCGACGTGGGCTGATAAGAACTCGCCTTCAACTCTTTAACCGCATCCTTGGAAAGCGCAAGATTCTGGCGCACCGAATCAGCCAGCTTATCGAACGCGGCCGGAATATCCTTTTCGCTCGTCGCATCCGCTTTCATCGGAATGCTGCGGTTGTTTTTCAGATCCTGTAGGGTCGCATCGATGCGGATCTGATCGCCGAACCGCGCGTACTGGCCAAACACAACCACGTCCGCGCTGCTGAACTCAGCAATCCGGCGGAGCATAGTCGGATCAAGCGAAGTATTCGGTGCGATGTGCAGATCCTGCAGCACCTGATGTAATCGATCCGGAGAAACGGTTCGCAAGCGCGCCGACTGGCCGACGTCGGTGCTCAACATATCCGCCAAACTAGGCCCGAGCCAGTCGAAACTCGGATCTCCTGAAGCATTTCGAAAAGGCAAAATTGCCAAAGAAACCGCCGGAGCCCCGCTGCTCGCCGCAGGCGACGGACGAAGTAGTTTGTCGCGCCACACATACCCAATGGTCACGAACATAAGTACGATCGCACCCACGGCAATCCATGGCCACGGAATCGTCCGCCCCCACGGGCCGATCTTCGGTTCAAAACCCAGCGTAGCCGCGGCCCGCCCACCCTGCCAGGCCTCTAAGTCGGCCAAAAGTTCTTCGGCGGTTTTGTACCGCAGGTCAAGATCACGCTCCAAACACTTCGTGACCACATTGCTCAGCGGCCGCGGAATAGTATTGTCGTGATCCGAAACCGACGCTGCCCGTTCCTGCGTACGCCGAATCAAACTTGCGAGCATGCTGTCCGCCTTGAACGGCGTCTGTCCCGTTAGCATCTCGTAAAAGATCAGCCCCAGCGCAAATATGTCGGATCGCTGATCCAGAGCCTTCCCCAGCGCCTGCTCCGGAGACATGTACTCCATCGTCCCCACGAGCGCCCCGCTCTGAGTCATGCCATCGCCTTCGAGCGTCCGAGCCAGGCCAAAGTCCATCACGATGATCCGCCCGCCCTTATCCCGCATGATGTTCTGCGGTTTCAAATCCCGATGGATCACGCCCACCCCGTGTGCCGCCTCCAGCGCCCGGCAGACCTGCAGCATGATCTCCACCGCTTCTTCGGGCGGAAATTTCTTCTTCTCATGGATAAGCGTCAGCAGGTTCTCACCCTCGACGTACTCCATGGTGATGAACTTCATCCCGTCCGCTTCGCTCAAGTCATAAATGCGGATAACGTTCCGGTGCGTCACCTGATGAGCCAGCAGCAATTCCTGTTTGAAGCGATCCACAATCGCCTTATCGCGAGCCAACTCCGGCCGGATCACCTTCAGCGCTACGGTTCGGTTCAACTCCAGGTCGGTCGCCTTATAAACCGCACCCATTCCGCCTTGACCGATAATCTCGACGATCTCATACCTCTGCGCCAGCACCACCCCCGGCTCCAGTGTGGCCGGATCCGAATGCACCACGGACCTGGGTCTGGGCGTCGCTTTCAATTGAGCGGGCGAATCCAGGGGAGGGCCAATCATCGTCGGCGAGTCCGGCGAATAATCCACAAAGGTTGGAGCATCGGAGGGCAGCTTCCCGTCAGACGAAGAACCACCTCCCTCTGACGGCGTGCGGACGCCGGCACCATCATTCCTCGGCGCGTTCGGCTGCGGGCGGGTTCTGGGGTCCCGTTCCATCAAGTGGCTCCAGCCATGGTAGCCTAAACCAAGCCAGCCCGCCGGGATTTCTTCCTCAGCCCGCTACTTCCCAAACACTCCAAAGGCGGTCAATGTCTGCCGGCTTTGTGCGTCCCAAATCCTACACTTGTCACCAACCGTGCCATTTCGGTTTCCCAGATTGTAAGTCTGTTCAACTTTGTACAGCCGCACCATCAAGAGCGGGTTATCATGATTGTATGAAACACCCCGGCACAGTGAAGGATGGGAGGAGCAGCATGGACGTACAGAACCTGACCGACACCCGTCGCCACCCCAGGTTCAAGCTGGACGCCAATCTGAAGATTCGTTCCCGCTCCGAAGGCCTGCTCAACGGCTATGCGCTCGACATCAGCGAATGCGGCATGGCCGCCATGCTGGTCGTGGAGGTTTCCATCGGCGAGATCGTCGATCTCGACTTCGAACTGCCGCTCGGCCACGTAAGTGTCCGTGCCGTGGTGCGCGAAAAAAACGCCTTCCGCTACGGATTCCAATTCGTCCAACCCAACCCCGCCCACAACCTGATCGTGCAAGCCTGCGCCACACTCCCACCGCAAGACTAGAATCGCGTGAGGACACCCGTCCGGGTTTAAATCTTTACTAGTTTAGGACGGGGCTTCTTTGCTCTGTTCCGTGATCCCGGCGAACTCGAACACGGTGCGGAGGTCGCGCCAGTTTCCTTGCATTGCGCCTGGGATCGCGGCTTCTGCTTGCTTGATTCGGTCATATTCTTTCGAGTCCAGCTCGGGATTTTCCCGGTGATTCTTTCGCTCCTTCGGGGCTGAATTGTTTTCTGCTCTGGACCCACAGGTTGCGCTTTGGGCTGCATTCTGTTGCCGCTCCGCGACTGGTTTGTGCGCAGGGGCTGATTCCTGGCTCGCTATGGCGCTTTCCGGAGATGCGCTCACTGGCGATTCGTCCGCAGCTTGCTTGCTGGCGGCTTCGCGGGCGGGGGCGCCCGCGCCACACGAGCTAATCGGCGGGCCGAACTCGGGGTGTTCGATCAGATATTGGTGGGCGTAGTTGGGGACTTCGCGTACCATTTTTTGCTCGTCGTCTTCGTAGTAGCAGTCGTCGAAGCGGGCGTGGACCGCGTTGCGGGCGGCGATGCGCAGGGCTTGAATGATGAGCCGGGCGCGGGTTGGCTCCAGCGTACCTTTCCACAGCCCATCGACTACGTGCATGATCGAGAGCTGGATGGCCTCGTGATCTTCGAGCAGGGCTATGGGGTGGAGTTGCATGTCGACGCGTTGTTGTACGCCTTTGATCAGGCGGGTGTGGAAATAGCAGAAGAATTCGCCGCGAAGGGCGGGCGATCCGCAGCGTTGTCCGGTGACCTTGATATGGGTGCAGGTGCGGGGACGTTTGGGTAGAGGTTCGGCCATGGTTACTCCTGAAAAAAGATCGCGTTTCCGCGTAAATCTATGAATCGATTGAGGCGGGGTGAAAGGGTACCGGCCAGATCTATGAAAAGAAATAGGTTGCAGGCAAAATCTTGAGAACAAAGGGATTGCGAAGTGAGAAAACGGGGACGGGCGAATGGCAGAGCGGGGGTTCGGGACAGAAGAACGGGGGTGGGTTGCAGGCGGCTCACGGTTGATATATGTATATCATAATATATATCTTTAAGAAATGTCAAGAAAATAGTGAAAAAAATCGGAGCCGAGTTCCAAAACGGGAATCGGGGAGGAAATGGTTGCCTCCGCCCGACAAACGGCGCCTCCACCGCCATAGTCCAGCCCCGAAGGGGCGACATAGCTTGGCCCAGGGCGCAAGCCCTGGGTAACCGCAGAACCAGATTCAGGCCCCGCAGGGAACCACGAATCTCTCTCAAGCGCCGAAGCCCCCCGACAAGATTCCCAAAACTCGCTGTCATCCAGAGACCGCGGAGCCACCCGCTCGCGTATTGACACTTCTCTAGCACCGGAGGAAAATGATTCCGCGACTTCTGAAGTGAGGCCCCGTAAGTTCGATCCGGTTGTCACGATCCTCTGAAGTGAGGTTCTTCGATGCCACGAAAACTTTTCTGGATCGCCGCCAGTTGCATTCTGGCGCTGCTCGCCTTGTTGCCAGTCTTCTCCTCCGGCGCATCCCCGGCCGCCATAGCGAGCAAACAGCCGGCGGCGAAGGAAACACTCATCTATTCATTCCAGGGTGGAACAGACGGAGCAGACCCCGGTCCCCTTACGTTTGACGCCGCAGGCAATCTTTATGGAGCAACTGCCCGAGGAGGAATTGGGACCGGATGTGGCGGAGGCCCTTGCGGAACGGTGTTTGAACTTGAGCGCACTGGAGATAGCTGGACGAAACGGACGCTTTACAGTTTTCACGGCGGCA
>Ga0210407_10002736_pt1 | contig 14899 bp, 10 predicted proteins | sample IncBWC27MmetaG_FD_150860 | JGI IMG/M metagenome (GOLD analysis project Ga0210407, IMG submission 150860) | Forest soil microbial communities from Barre Woods Harvard Forest LTER site, Petersham, Massachusetts, United States - Inc-BW-C-27-M | ecosystem: Environmental > Terrestrial > Soil >...
TAGATTGACGCCCAGAACCCCGATGGCTTCCTGTTGGAGAAGATTGGAAGGATCGAGCAGATTGATGTGCAGCAGCACGTCGTTGGGAGGGCCCCCGGGTTGCAACTGAAACCGCAGGCCCATCCAGCCGTGAGGCTCGTTGGTTCCGGCGAAGTTGCGCGCGGAGACGGTATCCACAAAGGAGAAGAAGCGAGTTTGCGGCCCGCGGGTCTTGCTTAATTGCGTCAGAAGCTGGCTCCATTCGTGGTTCAGCATGGCCTCGAGCCGCTGCCGGGATACGTAGCGCGATCCGGAGCCGTAGAGGTCGTCGCTAACTTCCTTGTCGTAAGCGGAAATGGTTTTGGCCACCGTGCCGGAGGCGCCTCCTACTACAAGGAACCAGTGCGCGACTTCCTGTCCGGCGCCGATTTCGGCGAAGGAACCGAACGCGGATGCATCAAGATTCAGGGTGAGCGCTTTGTGGTGAGTGTCGAGTTTTTCGGTGGAAGGCATGGTCAGGCTCCGCTCGGGCGACCTTCTAAGAGGCGCGGAGCGTCCGCGACGAGCTAGCGAAACTCGGCGCGCGAGAACGATTCTACCCGAGATTTTGTTTTTGATTTCGAAAATGGCAAAGATTCACAACGGGACTCCTGGCCGGCTCCTGGATCTCGGTGGAGGCTGACCCTTTGCGACGGCAAAAAAGGAAACGGGCTATTCTGAAGTTAAGGTCAGGTGTGGATTAGTACCGAGAAACGCCCTTGTGTTTACCGATCCAATTCCACTTGCCTGGTAAGTCGGGTAACCGGACATTTGACGTACCAGGACTTCACTTCTCCGGTAACCGCGTCAATCAGGATTTTGCGGGTCAGCGTGTTGATGTTAGGCTCGTGAAATCAATTCTGCGCTACGAGTTTTTACATGGCAAATCTGCGAGACTTTCCTGCTCATCTCAGCCGAGGCCGTTCATATGGCTGATTGGGACGCTTACTATTCCCGGTATCAAGGTCTCGATTGGGGCGACTTTCACAGACTCTCCATATTTGAGTATCGCGAGCTGGATGATGATGATAAGCATTCCCTTGCAATGCAGTACGGCTTGGTCGCAGATTTCACACAATATTGCCCTCCCACATCGGAAGAAGATGTCGCGTGGTTCCGAGCCGCACTCAAGGATAACAAACGAAAGTTCTTTGCAGCTTTCGTCTTGCAGCAATCACGCAAAGTCCCGGAGTCTCTCTATACACCCATGATGCGGGCCGCAGTCGAGGAGCGGAATCCCAGCGCAAACCGAGTTTTTGTGGAGCCGTGCCTCTTCACTTTTGGTCCTCGACGTGTAAACGAAACATTGCTCGATTGGTTCGAGTGCGGGTCCGACTTGGAAAAGGCGGGTGCGGTGCAAGCCATGTATCATGCCTGCGGTCTTGTCCGTCTGAACGAAGCGGAGCAAAACAAACCAGAAGCTGCCGTTCTTACCGAAATGATGCAGGACAGTTGGATGAGGCGTCGTTGTCTATTCTTGAAAGAGTTTGTGAACAACCCCAATACCGTTGTCCGCCAGCGCATTATTCCTCACTTGGAATTGAAAGACATTTCGCTATACCCCGAGGAACTTCGACCGCTCGTCCCCCAAGCCATTAAGATTGCAAAGAACAGCCCAGATAACTACGTGCGACATCGTTTTGAGATACATATGGGTTCAAACGACAAACAGTTGTTCTCACTGCTACCTGGGTTTGGTCAACCAGATGATGGCAGAGATCCAACAAACACTCTGCTGGCGCTGTTTTCTCCGGTTGCCAAATTCCTCAAAGGCGCTTTTAGACCGTGGAAATCGTCCTAGGGCCCGATTAGTCGGGAAACCGGACAAGTCAAGTTCTAGGACTTCAAATGGACGATTAGCGCGTTAATCAGGACCTAGAGACTTACATTTGCGTTTTCCCGCACCATTCGCAAAAGATTCCGAAGTAAGATTCCATTGATACTCGACGCTGATTTCCATGTCGCCAGACGAATCAAATTGGCTCGACGCACAAATCATTGAGTGCGGACAGTGTGGTCAGAAGCTTCACTGGATCTTGCACTCAGGTTTTTACGATGAGGACTTTCTTTACTGTTCTCAGTGCCCTAAACGCGTCGAGGTTTCCCGCTATGACGGTAATGCCACAAGAGTGAGAAAGCTGTTACCCGAACCTACCAAAGAGGGTTTGAAAGAGTGGATTCAGAGGTATTTTTCCTTGATTGAGGAAAGTCTCGCCCCTTGCGATTGCGGCGGAAAGTTTAGCTACTGGGCACCGAGGCGGTGTTTACGATGTGCTGCTATATTGCCCCAAAGTGATCACAACCGCGACGTGTGGCCACCGGAGGGTGCTGACGAGAACTTTGACCCTGAACGCGATGTCACAAGCTTTCCGATGCATTCGCTGGTAAAAACTGGGAACATCTGGCGCAAATAGACAGCCTTCTCCCTGCCAGGAACCCACTTGTCCGGTTTCGGCTTGATTCATAGCGAATTGGCGGCATTGTTTTTGGCGCGAATCAATGCCGAGCGGTCGAGGAGCGAACGAGCGTCTGCAAGACGGCCTTGTTTGATGTAGACGGACGCGAGGTTTTCCAGACTAATCGTCAGGAAAGGGTGGTCGGGAGGAAGGTGTTTTTCGCGGATCGCCAGAGCGCGCTTCAAAGCGGACTCTGCTGCGGGAAGGTTGTTGAGATCGCGCAGAGCGATTCCCAAGCGATTCAGCGTCAGGGCAACATCCAAATCGTCGGGGCCTAAAGCTTTTTCTTGAATGACAAGTGCCCGCTCGGCGAGAGTTTTCGCCTCTGGGAATCTTGCTTCGTAGAAATACAAGAGAGACAGATTGCTGAGTGTCATCGCTGATTCTGGAGCATCTGTGCCGAACGCTTGTCGCTTAAGGCTACCACGGTCCTTCCCGGCCAAAGGAAATGCTGATCAGAAAGCCCTTCAAGATTGCTCTTTACATCTTGGTGGCTTTGGCTGCGATCTGCATGGTCTTGGGAGGACATCAATGAGCAAACGAATCTTCGCCTGCGTCTCCGGCGGAGTAGTAGCTGAAGTGATCGTCCCGCCAGAGACCAACGGCACTTGGACAGTGATCGATTGGGACAATATCGAGTCTGATCCCGCACGAGATTGGGGTCAGTTTGATGAGGAAGACCGCGCGTACGTTAGGGCGAATTATCCTGACGACTGCGCGAAGTATTTCGCGGCGTTCGAAAACAAATAAACCAACCCGTTGTTCACTTCCTCTTTAGTCGTCCCTAGAGCCGCAAACCCTTGGCGATCGACCCTCACTGGTATAAGGCTTGGCACTCGGTCCGATGAGTTTGCATGTTCTTACCGACCAATCTCGCAGAAGTCATTTTGAACGCCTACCTGTCACGCAGGAGGTCATGGGTTCGAGTCCCGTCCCTCCCGTCAATTCCTTGAGGCGCTGTCCTACTACGCGGCAGCGACCGAGCTGATTCAAAGACGCCATGGAGGCCAATATTATTGTGTTAAACGTTTGAGGCGAGTGCGTCGCAGCCGGACGAAAAAGCTAATTCGCTGAGCCTGCCACTATATTCGATGTCCTAGCTTGTCCGGGATCACCCGTCAAGACAAATCCGGCCCAATAGAAGGGGCTCGGGTACCTCTGCCGGACTTCGACTTGAGCGGCACGAAGTGCGTCGACCTTGGATAGGCCCTTCCTCAAGTGTGTATAGAAGGCGACCATCAAGAGCTTTGTGGCATCGTCATCAACGCTCCACAGGCTTGCTACAACTGAGGGAGAACCCGCGTACAAGAAGGCTTGGCTTAGACCAATAATGTCGTCTCCACGAGTTCTTTTGCCGCTCTGCGATTGACAACCACTCAGTACTACTAAATTGGTTCTGTGCAGCGACAGGCCGTAAACTGCCGCCAAATCCAATGGGCTATCATCGCCAATCCCGCCGCGCCCTAAGAGTATTCTTGACGCCATGGGATTCCTTCGATCGATTTCGAAGTGTGCGACTAAATGTAGGATGTCGTAGTTTGTAGCGTCCTTCCGCACAACCGCGGCCGTGGCTTCGCTACCCAGGAGGGGCTCGGTCTTGAAGAAAGCCGCGACTGTTCGCGCTTCGTCCTCCACGGAACCCAGGTGCGGTAAGCCCTCCTCTTGAGGGTTTGCGAGGACTAGTGCTCGTTCCGCAGAGGAGCCTAGTTTGGAGCGCAAATAGGAAAGCACGCTGACGCTGGGCAAGTAAGAGATCGAGTAATCGTCAGAGAGGAAATGATGACCGTCAGAAGTTAGCGCGGCGAAAGGCAACTCATGAAGCACTCCGTGCGGGACAATAACGATCCTGTGCGTCTTTAGTTCTGAGTGTAGCGGCGCAATGAGTGATTTGTACAAGATTGTTAGGACTGGAGACACCTCATTTTCGCTTGCGAAGTCGCGAAATGTCGAAATCTCGCGAATGAGCTCGGCTTCGCCGATATTCAGCTTCTTCATTCTGAGAGTCGTTTTAGTCAAGACAAAAGCAAACGTTTGATCTCGCGCGGTCAAGTAGGAAATGATTGTCGTGTCGGGGTCGAGGTGTTTTTGTGCCATCTCGACGTTCATAGGCGCTATACTCAAAAAAGTCGCGTATTTCGGATTTGAAAGTTTTAGTTGGTTGGAAAGCGACTCGTACGACTCTCGAACAGCGACAATGCGAGATTGAAGTACCCGGATCCTCTCAGAGTTCAGTTCCGGTCCCGGTCTAGAAAGCTCCTGGCCGAGCTGGCGTTCGAGAGTGATATTTTCGCGGCGCAATTGTTCTTCTCTGGCCATGAATTCCGGTGACGCCTGTTTTAGATCTTCAACCTTGGCGTTACCCAATTGATCTAATAACAGGCGCGCTCTCGCCCGTTCGCTGAGATCAAAAGCCGCCTCGGTCTGATGAGTTTCGACTTCCAGTTGAATCGCTCGTCCGTACAGGGCAGCTGACTGGCCAGCAATGTTGCTACGGAACTCTTCGAGCCGTGCCTCTGTTTGGAGGTGCTCCATCTTCTCGAGCGCTTGCAAATAGTAAGAGAGCGCTTCTTTCGATTTTCCTTTTGCATCATAGACGAGTCCCGAGTTAGTCAGAACTCCAATTTCTCCCGAGCGATCACCGATCGCTCGCATCAGTGGCAGTGCTTCTTCGTAGTTCTTCAGTGCCTGCTTGAAACGCGGAGAGGGATTAACCATCGGGGAGCTGATTGCCATCCAGTATTGAAGTTCGCCTGTACTTGCAATTACCCCCGCTTTGGCTGGGATATTCGACGTGCCTTCAACAAGGCTGCGAGCTTGAGCAAAGGATTTTTCAGCGTCCTTAAATGCGCGCATCGCCATTAAGGAACGGCCCATGCCAGTCAGGATCGTAACTTCAAGCGATGAATCATTACCCGGCACTAAAAGTGACTGAGCCTTCTGATAGTGGCCCAACGCCGAACCAGGCTCGCCCATGGCCTGAAGCAGGTCTGCGTTGCTGGCAAAAATTCTTGCTTGTTGAATCTTGGAAGCGCTAGGCAGTGCTGCCCTGTACTGTCCAACGGCTCTGTCATACTGGCCAAGGGATTGGTAGAGCGAACCGATCCCGATCCTCGCACGCACCTGACCATCTTTATCCCCAGTTTTCGAGAAAAGAATGAATGCTGAGTCATAGCATCCGATTGCTTTCTGGATATCACCTAAGGACTGAAAGGCCCATGCAGAACTCAAGAAAGTTTCAGCCCAACCGTCATCGTCGTTCAGTGACCTTAGTATCGGCGAGATCTCGCGATTGTCAGCTAGTGCTGCCTCAAACTCTCCCGCCTGCATGTGAGCGGCAGATTTGGCTCGAAGGAGATCGACTCGGAGTCTCGGGTCTCCTGCGGTCTTTATCATGGGTTCGGCAGCGCTGACGTGAAGCAGTGCCTGGACAAAATTACCTTGTTGGACGAAAAGTTGTGCCAAGGCCGTATGGTTGATCATCTGTCCGACTTTGTCTCCGGCAGTTTCGCTCACGGCCAGAGCGTGTTCGCGGTCGGACGCAATCTTTGCGATCAGATTTGCATTCATGGGCGACTGAGAGGTCATCCCGGACTTGCTCGCCACCGTTTGCGACCGGATCGGATCTAGATTTGTAGGTCTGCTTGTGTCGCGGTTGAGACTAGAGGCCATCTGAGCCTGGGGGATCGGCGGGGGCTGATAGCGGGGAGTGCTGTAAGTCGGGGTATAGCTTGTCGGATTATAAATCGGCGACGCAAAGCTCGAGTTGTAGGTAGTGGCGCTGGCTCTCGGCAAAAAGCCATTTTGCTGGACTCCTTGCCAGCTCATGTAGGGTTGGGTCCAAGTCGCCCGAACGAACCAGTTGGGTGTTAATTGGCCATTGTTGTAGAACGGGTTGGGTTGGCCATTGTTTAGATAGGCTCCAGATAGGAAGGATCTCCCCATCGGAGTGTTCGTGGCGATTTCATTTTTGGTCCAATGGTCCAGATTTCTAGTTGCCTCGTAGCTGTTCAGGGTGTTGTACGTTTGTTGCATCGTCGGCTGCGTGTACGGGCTCGGTGGATTCTGATTTTGTTGCGCCTGCCATTTAGCTATGTCCACGACGCCAGGTGGCGGCTGTGAAGGCGCATATGGAGAGTTCGTTGGCGAATTCGTGGACTGTCCAGACGACGGTGTCGCCCCGAGGAAACCAATTAGAAGGATCGTGGCGATCGCGGAAGAACATCGGTTGAGGTAAGGGATCGTGCGATGGGCGGGCATGGATCCTCCTGAGATCGCCGCCCGAAGCAATAAGAATGTCGGGTGCAATACCAGAACTTAGGGGAACCCGAAGCTGACAAACCTCACTTCAATTCCGACAACTGCTTCCGGGCCTCAGTAATAGTTACATCATCACCCAACTTGCCTGCAATTGCAATAACTCCTTGTAAGTGTTCGCCAGCGGCATGACTGTTACCTAGAACTCTTGAATAAATTATCGCAAGCGCTAATCGGCACTGTAATTGCCCTTCGTCGTCCTGCTCTTTTTTAGATAGTTCCAGGGACTTTAGGTAATGCACCTCTGCTTGCCGAGGGAGCTCCACGCTCAGATACAACTCGCCCAGAAGCCTTTCTGTTGCGGGGACCACGAACTTCTTCAAGACAGCTTCCATCCGTTGAATTGCCTCCGCGTTTAGTCCATGTGAAGCGTACAGATGGGCGATCAAATACTGAGTGGGGCCTTCGTCAAGGTTCAGGCGCTCCAACTGTTTTTGTTCTTCCAGTACGACCTTGCGTTCCTTGGAAGAAAGCACCGAGAATCCAAGCCCGTTGGCTGATTCATTTCCGGAATTTTGCTCGTCACTGATTGCAACAATCAGTTTGTAGCTCTGTCCAGCCTCGAATTTTGGTGCACTGTCGGGATATTGAAGCTCTGTCTTAGAGTGAGCCGTCGCGGTCCACAACAGTTCAGGGCCACGAACCATCAGATGATACGTTGAGGCATCCTTAACTTCCGTCCATCGGAGCAATGGACGCTCAGAGAGTAACTTCGTCCGGCGCGGCGATAAGACAATGGGGAACGAGCCTTCACTTGGCGCAGTCCGGGTCGGGCGCAGTAGACTTCCGTCCGGGCGTCGAAGGATTTCTTGCGAAGGAGTACACGGAGTTCCTATCGTACCGGCGCCGATGTCATGCAGCTTCAAATCGGAGCACACGGCTTTCGCGAAGGAAGACTCATCCATGCGCAAAAGGTCTCCAGTTTGCAGGTTGACTCCAAAGGTCAGTGGCGCGAAGCCTGTCCAGTTTTTTCTCTTTATAGCTGGGTGTCCTTGAATTAGTACGACGAGGTTCGCGGCGTAGCTTGATTCGCTGCTTAACTGCGCAATTGCAAGCGGGGGCGCTACGGTCAGTGCGAGCGAAAACAACAGGGACAAAGAGACGGCTATGCGCGAGGGTCGGCTCATTTTGTGGATTCTTTCTTGGAGAGGTGTTCTAGCGCCTGGTTGCGCCATTCGGGCTCGACTTCTGGCTGACCCGAGTACGAAAGACAAAACTCCCATTCGGGATTGGAGTCAGCGATTCTTCCTTCGGCTTCGAGTACCTTTGCGAGGAGGCAGTGAGCGGCTCCGCGATCCGGTTCCAATTCAATCGACAGCCCCAGGTGTTGTTCAGCCGTGAGATAGTTTCGCAGTTCAAAATCGGCCCAGCCGTAATTCTTGTGTAGAGAGTATTGTACTGACGGTTCGTGCGGCTTGAGATTCATGGCCCGGTCCAGCAACCTGAGCGCGGCTCCATAGTCTCTTCGTCTTAGGATGTATAAGCGTGAAAGATTATTGTACGCCTGATAGAACATGAAATCAGCATTGATGGCCCTCTGATATTCCTCCAGCGCCTTGTCGTAATCGGGTATTTCTTCATAGGCGTCCGCCAGGTTGTAATGTGCTTCGGCGTAGTCCGGATTCAATCTAATTGCTCGCTGATAGTCTTCGATCGCTGCCTTGATTTCGCCACGCTGCTGAAGCTCGACTCCCCGATTATTGTAAGAGCGCGCAGTCGAAGGGAGCGATTTCACAAGTGCGAGCCCAAGAAGGAGTCCTGCGACCGCCAAGAGTATGATGCAACGTCTTAGAAACTTCAGGTTCGCTCGGGACCATAGAAACAGTTTCTGCACCCAGTTCTGTGTGTTTGGAATGGGAACGGGCTTCGGGAAAGGACCGTTATCAGTCTCCGAGACCTCTCGTACTTCGGCGACAAAGCGATAGCCCCGGCCTGGTACCGTCACAATATAACGGTGTTCTTCGACACTCTCTCCCAAAGCCCTGCGCAAGACATGTATGCTTTGGCTGAGATTGCCCTCCTCAACGAAGGCGTCCGGCCACACTGCTTTCATCAGCTCGTCTTTCGTAACGACGTCACCTCTGCGTTGAATCAACACGACGAGAGCATCCAAAGCCTTGGCAGGAAGTTGAACCAGCTCCTCCCCCCGAAAGAGTAGGCGTCTTTCGGAGTCAACCCGATAGCAGTCGAATTCCCACAGTTGCTTCATAGTGCAGGACTTATTCGCGTTTGAGAAAACCTCAAGAGAATTGAGCTCTTCCTAAAGACTTTTGAGCATTGCACTTTGCATGATCGGCTCATTGATAGTGAGGAGGTTAAGAAACGAATGTCAAGCAAAGGTAACTATATGGATATGAGGGCGCAGTCGAGGCCGGAACTATTCAGTGACCGCCTCGATTCCTGGAAGGAAATTGCGGTCTATCTGCATCGAGAAGTGCGCACAGTGCAGCGTTGGGAGAAACGTGAGGGTCTGCCCGTCCATCGACAATTTCACGTGAATGCAGGCACGGTGTGGGCATTCAAGCATGAGATTGATGCCTGGTTCAAGAATCGTTGTCAAGTGCACAGCAAACCTGCAACTCAAGAGCAGCCTCCGGAGCAAGTGGTGAATTGGTCGAGCCCAACCTTGTTCTTGGCGAGGCAAACGGGAAGCAGTTGCTGGCTATTGTTGGTGGTTGCTCGGGATTCACATCGACTTGACAGCCAGTCGCGTATCGTAGCGAGCGATGGAAAGGCCGAAAGGCTCTTGCAAACAGACCAAAATCAGAGCGCAAGGCTCACCCACGACAACTCGTGACAAGGTGCCGTTGTCACTCTTTGTCGCTTGCGCCTCACGTACTACACGGTTAGGGTAGCCAAGGTCTTAACAAGGACGAGGACTATGAAATTCACTAGAGGCTTGATTTTGGCAAGATCCGGTGCGCAGAGTTCGCGAGTACGCAATCGACGAATGCGCTTCTGCACGCTCATCGTTGTGGGGCTTTGTGGCTGCGGTGGCGGTGGAACTCAGCCCCCGCCCCCACCCCCTCCGCCAGCGCCGGTGGTTAGCTCCGTAAGCGTTACGCCTGCGAATGCGAGCATCTTGGTCAAGGCAACCCAGCAATTCGCAGCCAATGTCCAGGGCTCGGGTAACTTCAATCCTGCGGTCACTTGGTATGTCAATGACGTCCAAGGCGGGAACTCAACGGTCGGAACGATCAGTGCGAGCGGGCTCTTTGCTGCTCCCAGCACCGTGCCCAACCCAACCCAAGTAACGGTGAAGGCTCAGAGCGTTCAGGATACATCAAAATCGGGTACTTCCTTGGCTTCCATCAATCCGGAAAACGTCCAAATCTCGGTCTCTCCCAGTTCTGCGCCTCTCCAGCTCAGCGGTACGCAAAAATTCAATGTCACCGTGGCCGGAACGGTGAATCAATCTTTTTCTTGGACAATCAATGGCCAGCCCATAACGGCTGCCACACCATGGGGCACCATAGACTCCACGGGACTCTACACAGCGCCCTCCCTACTCCCGGCCAAACCTATGGTCATGTTGACGGCCACAAGTCTCGAGGACCCCACCAAGTCGGCCTCCGCCTTGGCTACCATCCTTGCTACTGCGGGTGGTATTACGGTGACGATAACCCCACAAAACCCGCAGGTTGTTTTCGACGGATCGCAGAGCGTTCAATTTACAGCAACTGTGACCGGAACAACCATTACGGCTGTAAACTGGAGTATTGACAATAATGGTGGCGCGAACGCGGGGAATATCACCTCCAGCGGAGTTTTCACACCGCTCACGTTTGATTGCAGCAATGTTGTTCCCTCCGCTGCCATACACGCCGTTTCCGCTGCGAACTCAGGTGCACAGGCCGTAACAACCGTAAACCTTGTCCCTCCCACGCCGGTCATTACGGGGCTATTACCCCAACCTGCATCTGCGGAGGCGACGGTCCAGATTTCGGGGACGTTTGCCTCTGGTGCGACCACGACTCTTTTGTTTCCGGGTCCAAATGGGACAGCAATCCCCAGTCAGGCTAGCCTGATTACGGGCGCCGCCACTGCGGGCACCGTCCCACTGGGTTCAACGAGCGGGCCTTTCTCGGTCCAACAGATATGTCTATCGCCCAGCAGTGGCTTTCAATATCCGGTCATGCAATCGAAACCGGTGAATTTTCAGCGCCTCCCTCACTTGCGAATAAGAGCAGACAAGAAGGATCTTGCCTCCGGGGAATTTGTTCAGTTGCATGCGGTACTCATGGGCGATACGACATCGCAGTCTATCGCATGGGGAAACGGTATTTCTTCCAACGGAGTTTACTCTGCACCGCTCCAGGTTTCGCCCGACACATTTGTCACGCTTTCGGCCTGCGTCCAAAACACGTCAGTTTGCGATTCTTTGGTTGTCCGGGTTAACCCGGTGGCAATTGTTCCTGAGGTTCCGACCGTCCCGCTGGGAGGGACTCTGCAACTGTCTGCCACAAGCGGAGGCACGACGGTTTCGCCAACCTGGAGTATTTTGGCCGGAGGAGGAAACCTGTTTGCCAGCGGCGCGTACACTGCCCCAACTGTTCTCCAAGATAGTGGAGGCGTCCAAGTCGCTGCCTCCTTCGGAGGTTTCACATCAAAGGCTTCGATTGGTGTGACCGGTGGAGTGCCCGGCTTAGTCAACCGCGTCAACGATTACTCGATGGGTACTCTGCCTTCATCGCTCGCGGTCGACAGCTCGCACGCCTATGTCCTGTCCGCCGACAGTTTGCCAAGTTCGGCGACCCCCAAATACTGTTGGATCGACGTCTACGACATCAGTGACCCGGCTCATCCCGCCTGGATTGACGCCGCGGAAGCGCTTAATTCAGAACCTTCAACATTCAACTGTTCCGGTAGTCTTTATACGTATGGAGGCCTTCTCTTTGAACTCCTAGGCGGAGAAATTGCCGCATTCGGCTTCCAGAACAATCATCTCACCCTGCAAAACCTGTGGCCAATACCCCCTGTGGCAACGCCCCCAGTAGCCGGCTACTCATTCAATCAGGGAATATTTTATGCTCTTCCTGACATTATAAATTCCGGCGGCTTTGGCGGACCGATTTCAGCCAATATCTTTGATGTGAGGACGGGAAACCTAATACAAACCAACCTCAACTTGCCTTCACCCCAACCGGGTTCTGCTGCTCAAATATTCACGCCCACCGGCGCCGGCAACTTCATGTACTTCCTGATTGACGAATCGCCGCCGCCGGCGACCAGCTCCTTTAAGATCGCGACTTATGATCTGTCTACGAACCCTCCAAGCTTAGCGGGAACGGTTGATGCTATGGTCGGCATTCCCGGACCTCCCCTGACTTTCGGAAGCATTCTGAAGACCTCCAGCAACAAACTCTATGACGGTTGGGATGTTTATGACATTTCTGCGAGCCTTCCGGTACGGTTGGGAACAGTCCCTTTCAACATTCAGGACGTCAACACGAGCCGTTCTCTGGCTGTATCCGGGATTTTTGCCCCAGAAGTGCTTGACGTGAGCAATGCCGGTACAGCCAAGGTCACAGGAGTATTGGATGACGGTGTGTTCGATTTCCAAGGAAGCCCCGTTTGGGTTGGAGACCTGGTTTATCAAACCGAGAGAAGGGCCGGATGGGCGGTCTACAGCGCCGTACCAGCGGGGGGACAGCTTCCGCTAGGCCGCCTGCAGACCAGGGGGACTGCTGGCACGATGTTCGATCAATTTGTCAGCAGCAATCTTCTTTACACCGCCCAACAGGGGGATTTCTCCGGCGTTGTAATTTATGACCTGAGCAGTTCGCCGCCGGTCTTGGTCGGATCTTATTCTGAAACGGGGCAAGATCCTTTGTCCCTCGCAATCGTTGGAAACTTTCTCTTTGTGGGAACCGCAGAGGGCTTGCTCGTCCTAGATGTTAGTACGCCTTCATCTCCAACAAAAGTTGTCACGTTGACTCTTCCAACAAGCGCGTTGGCTGCTTCGGGAAGTTTTCTGTTCGCTGGTACGACGGACCACCGGCTTGTGGTACTCAATGTCAGCAACCCGACCGCTCCTAATCAAGTCGGGCAGGTTTCATTGCCAGATTTCCCTGTCAACCTGCGTGCAGCGGGTAATCTGCTCTTCATCGCCGATAATACGGCAGGACTGCTGACGTTTGGGATCTCGATTCCTTCTAGCCCGATGCTACTTTCGCAATACCAGCCATCGTCGGCCATTGAGGACGCGGCGATCGATGGAAATCTGGTTCTGCTTGCTGCAGCCGACGGAGGATTGGTTATCGCGGACGTGAGCAATCCCGCAGCGCCACTCCTTGTAAGTCAGGTGCGCTTGGATGCCTTGAACTGCTTCAGCGACTGCTACGGCCCGGCCGCTGTCTCCGTCGGAGTCCATGACGGCCTGGCTTACGTTGGCTCCGTCAACACCGTGTATGCCAGAGTTTTCGGATTCGACTACCGGACGCCGACGCACCCTCGCTTGGTTTCGCTGGCGAGCTACGGCAACTCAGTGGATCAAGCGGTTCTCAATTTCGGGTTCTACCAGTCCGACATGTTCGTCGGCGCTGGATTAGCTGACCGCCAGACCGATGTTTTTCAGCCGCGTAACGTAATCAACCTCTACTATCCTGGGTTTTCAGGGGGGAGCGGTTCCTTGAGTATCGGTGCCGTCCAGAAGGTTGCCCTTTCTGCCCACCCAAAGATAAGAGCAAGCATCCGCCAGACGAACTAGGAACAAAGCTATGTCGCCTTGTGGCAGGGCTTGCAAGACGTCGCTACCGAGGCTCGCAGGACAAGGTAGGCACATTGTGTTCACTCTTCCCCAATCGTTGATTCTCTCGCAGGCCGCTTGGCGTGCGAATTTCCAAGGGATTGCGCTCGATCTTTGCAAGCGACTCAGCGTTGCCTTAGCTTTCGCAGGTGGTAGCTGCGCGCAGCGGCGTGCGGATGTCACCAATTCAAAGTGGAAGTCGAAGGGATACAACTTGCAATTGCGCCCGGACGGCCTTGTTATCGAACGATTAGTCTTCGAGGTGCGGTGTACTTACGCATCTAAGTCAAAAAAAAGGAGAAAGAAAGTGAACAACAATTGCAGTAAGAAACACTGGGGCGGCAGCGCCACACAGATCATCGTTCGTGGATCGTTGGCGGCTCTGGCTATGATAAGCGTCTCCGGTATGGCCTCCGCTCAAGAACGAGCTCAAGGCAATCAGGGAAAAATCACGAGCCCAAACACTCCTGCTGCCATTACTCCCCCGGCGGGGAATTCTGCATTTTTCGTGGGCCACGCGGTAGGTACGCAAGGCTATATTTGTCTCCCCACAAGCACGGGCGCTTCGTGGACCGTCAATGGTGCTCGCCCGGAGGCCACTCTTTTTACGAATATCCTGGGAGAGGCCGTCCAGATCATTACTCACTTCCTAAGCCCCAATGCGAATCCGAACGGGTTCGCGCCAACTCCGATACCCTTCGCAAACGCGACCTGGCAGAGCTCGTTCGATAGCAGCAAGGTGTGGGGCCAACCGATACATGACATCAGGGCGGGCTCCGATCCGAGCTGCCCGAACGCCGGCTCGATCCCCTGCGTGTTGCTGCAGGTCATCGGGTCGGAGCCGGGACCAGCTGGCGGTAAGCTCTTAGCCAAAACTACTTTCATCCAACGCCTCAACACCAACGGGGGATCCGCTCCGGCTACCGGATGCCTCTCATCCGGCGACGTCGCCAACCAAGTCCTCGTGCCTTATTCTGCCGACTACTTTTTCTTCCGAACGCACCAATAAGCATTCCGTCGATCTCCGTGCATTTGGCCGGAGATAACCGGTTCTCGAGAAACGGGTGGCGCGGTTAGAAGGGAGGGTGTTGTGAAATCAGTTCAGTCGGAGGTACTAGAAGGACTGAGCAGCGTGGAAATTTGTAGTGCCCAACAGGCCGCGAACTTGCAGGTATTCGGCCTTCGATGGTCAGGGGGAAATGGCCTCGACTATACGACGCTAGACGAGGCGTTGCGCGACAAGGTCCTAGACGTCACAGAGATCAATGACGGCGGCCAGGTACCTGCCATAAAGGTGGCGAACAGGTCAGAACGGATGGTTTTCCTAATGGCAGGCGAGCTGCTAGTCGGCTGCAAGCAAGAC
>Ga0210407_10002738_pt1 | contig 14899 bp, 14 predicted proteins | sample IncBWC27MmetaG_FD_150860 | JGI IMG/M metagenome (GOLD analysis project Ga0210407, IMG submission 150860) | Forest soil microbial communities from Barre Woods Harvard Forest LTER site, Petersham, Massachusetts, United States - Inc-BW-C-27-M | ecosystem: Environmental > Terrestrial > Soil >...
CGGCGATACTTGCAGGCACTGCCTCACCAACTCATTCGCCACCTGCTTGCCCACCGTCTTCTCGCAACTCTTCCCCGAGGAATCCTCCGCGCCTAGTTCGCTTTCCGCCTGCACCAGGAACTCCCCGTTGCAACCCCGATCCACCCAGACGCCCCTGCGATCGTACCCCCACGTCGAACCTTCCATACATAGCGTCTTGCCTGTCTGTCTCGTGAGTCGCACTTTGGCTCCCTGCGTATCCACGTCGCAATAATTCTTTCGCCCGTCAAACGAAGCGCAGCTTATCTTCTGGCTCTTTCCCCGGGCCGTCCCGGAGCCGGCCGGATGCCCTGGTACGCCCACCACAAAATCCGCGTCGCATCCTTTATCTACCCATATCCCGCGAGTATCGTGTCCCCAAGAGGAACCCTCCTTGCACTTCGCGTCGCTCCGTTGTCTCACGAGCTGCACGCCGTTGCTGGTATCCGCCGGGCAAACTTTTCGTCGGCCATCGTCCGACGCACACGTTATGGTCCCTCCACCAGCCTCGCCGCGGGCGTCGCCGCCGTCTTCGCCGCGCCCCAAAGTAAACTCACCGCTGCATCCCTTGTCCACCCAGATTCCTTCTTCGTCATAGCCCCACGACTCGTCCGGTTTGCACGGCGCCTGGCTGCGCTGCCGCACCAGTCGCGCTCCATGCCTCGTGTCCGCCGTGCAGTAGTGCTTCTCCCCGTCATCCGAAGAACACGGAATGATCTGGCCCTGGCGCTCCTGCGATGCCTGTTTGGCCAATGAGCCACGGCCAAGAGGTGAGAGGACCACCACCAAAACGAAAATATATAGACAAATTCGCATGCGATTCTCCTGTGATTGTTTGAGCGAGAAAGAGGTAGGCCAGGGCGCCATCTTTGTTAAAACGTGCGAGCCTGCCGGGCATCCATGGCGCCTCCGTAGGCCGGGTAGACCGGAATTTCCATTTGGACTTTCCGGCCGACCGATAACGTACAGGCAATCCCGCCATCATGCAATGATCCAGTCAGGTTTTTGGAGTACATCTTCCTGCTTCCTGATGTGTCACGGCCTGAGTTGGGGTTGCTGTCGTGGGGTGAATGGCAAAGGCTCCACCAAGATGCACGTGCTTGAGCCTGATTGATCACGCCCGTAAATTCGCGGTGTCGCTTTGAAAATTGCTCGCGAAAAACACCGACTGTGCTGTCAGTGCGTCGAAAAAAGCGGACAAGTCCCCGGTCCGCATGCGCAAAGGCAGATCAGCGAGCACGGAGTGGCGGTGGCCCGCGGAAGGGTGTAAGTGCGGATGGATTGGACCTTAGAACGGCGCTATCGCTCGCCGCAGAATCAACGTTTGGCCAACCGTCTGTTGCGGGAGCGGGGTGCTCTATTCGTGTTCTTGAGCTGTCCCGGCCTGGAAGCGACGAACCGCCGAGCCGAACAAGCCATTCGCCCGATGGTGGTGACCCGCAAAGTCTGGGGTGGCAATCGAACCTCAAGTGGAGCGCATACCCAAGGTATTTCGGTTGGGATCATCATGGGACCAAAACCCCCATTTTGAGGGCGGTATTCGGTTGGTTCAGCGCCGTAAGAACAATAGAATCGTAAGTTATGGAGCGGGCGATGGGAATCGAACCCACGTCCGAAGCTTGGGAAGCTTCTATACTGCCATTGTACGACGCCCGCTCTGGACCGATTTTACTACAGTTAGGCCGCGATGGAAACGCTCTCACGTTTTCCATCATTTTCCAAGACATCAGTTTTACGGCCAAACTTTGAGATAAATGCGGCCTGAACCTGTTCCGGTGGCAACGTACTGGTGTAGTGGTCCGTCATATCAGATGACGAGTGGCCCATCTGTTGACCAATCACAACCGAAGCAAGTCCTGCCAATTGCCAGCGCGTGTTGCAGCCATAACGCAACGCATGGAATCCATCGCGTCCGATACCCAATCGGTCGAGCGCGGGATACAGTCCTTGGACGAGAATGGTTTGCGGCGACGATACCAACAGCTTCAGCAGAATTCATACAGGCTTGCCGAAAGGACACAGATGGATCGAGTTCTTGAACTATCAAGGTTGTTGGCTACCCATTTGCTTGATTGTTCTGGAAGTCGCCGTACGTGAGGTTCAAGACAGTTCCAGCAGTTGCTGTGGCGAAGTTAGTTGCAGGCGATTGTACTAAGCATAGCTTTCCGTTATGCCTGTGAAGCCACCAGACGGATTTCCGCGCAGCACGCTGGATAGCGCAGCAGTTTGCGCGTAGACACCGCTGGAAGCGTAGGTAATCCCGATGGCGGTGTCTACGCGGAGGTTATCCCCTCTGCGTTGCTGACCGTGTACTTATTATAATTGTATGAGGCGTTTGACCTGACGCCTACCGTAACAGCGCATCATAGGACAACGTTGCCGTGATCCCGCGTGGATCCGTTGCACAACAAGGCAGACCTAGATCACCGGCACAGAGTCCGCCTGACGAATTTGTGTAATAAATATTGGCAGTACCCGTCGCGCTTGTGCTCGTTGTCTTTCGCTTTCTCGACCGCAGAAACTGAGACCTGATGATCGATTAGTGCAGCCAAAACCCAACCCTAAAATCACACGCAATCGTCGCCCCGTTCAGCTCATGGCTCCTCGCCCTGAGCAGACCCTCGCACGCGACATTCAGGGTGAGCGATCCGATACGCGATTCCTCGAGCGAGGCTAAGGCGCGCCACGCTGATCTTCAAGAACGGTGACACCGCGGCGGCTAGTAACCAGCTCTTCAAACTCGAGACTCGAATGTGTGATTCTTATGACCCGAAAGCGGCCTAAAACGGTGTCACCCTCGGCGACAATATAAACGGCATCACCGTCGGTGAGGAAGGCGCGCCGACCGGGACCAGACTCTAAAGCCCCGTAACCAAAATATTTCAGCGGAAGGTGGGGAGGTGGTGGGGGGGGAGGAGGAGGCGGCGGCGTATCGTTGACCTCCACCTGAGGAACTTGAACGGGAGCGGCAGGCGGCGGAAGCCCCCCGGTAAAAATATCACGGCCGACGGTCTGGTATTCCGTTTGCCGAGCTTCCACTACGCGCTCCCAGTGAACATGCGGGTTTTCGACGGCCATAGCCCTATAGCTGGCGACGACGGAAAGAGCTGAACTCCCGGAAGCTGGGGCGGAGCGAAAGTAAAAAAACCAAATCACGGCAGCAATCAATAGGAGAACAGAAAGTGCGCCGGACTCGACCTTGACCTTTTTGGTCATGGAGCGCCCTTAAAGTACGATTTCATGTGCAAATCGACATTAACGGTTCCTGCCGAGCCTGGGGTGCCTCCAGCATCTTTCGCGAGGGAAAGGCTATCGAGAACGTAATAATTCTGTGAGCGCTGCACACCATTGAGAAACCGGACTACGTTCTTGTAGTTACCCGCCACCTTTGCGTCCACAGAGAGTTCGGTCATTCCCCTGGCGGCAAGGTCGGTGGGATGGAAGGCCAGCGAAGAGATTTGCAATCCCGACTCACGGCCCAATTGCTCAAACTCGGCGGTAATTACGGAGTAGCCCTGGCGAGCGGGTGGAAGAGAATCATCAAAGCGGTCACAATCAGCTTTCGTCCCAGGCATATTTAGCCGAATGGCGCGCGCCCGAGCTACGTCCGCCTGGAGTAGTTTGATTTGCGCGTCTCGCGCGGCAAGCTCCTGCTGAGGGGAGAGGCTTGATGCGGACTCCAACAGATAAAGGACCATGGAGGCATCCGCGAGGACCAAAAAAGTAAGCAAGGCAATCAGAAAAATCTTCATTGAACGAAAGTGGCGAGCCATCAAGCCCTCGAATAAATGAAGGTTAGTTCAAGAACTAAACTGCCGCCGCCACCCTGGCGGTCGTCAGTACGGACGCTGCTCAGCTGCAAATGAGAAAAGACATCGGAATGCTCGAAGGCGGTTAGAAACTTTCCCTTAACCTGGTCATCCGTCACGCCGACGCTCATTTTTACGGCCACTTCTCCATTCAGTTGTTTGGGTTCGATATTGAGTACACGAGCACCTTGCGGCAGGACCGTCTCGAGATCCATAAACATGCGCGTCCAGTTGAAACTGCGCGCATCGATAATGGTATTGACAAAAGCGGCGCGGTCATGGAGTTTGGCGTTTTCGGGGCGAGAAAAGAACGCGTCCAATTCCTGGCGCTGAGAGGTGAGTACACGAATTTCGGAGGCTGCTTTGTCCCTCTGAGCGCGGAAGGCGAATTCCGCTTTCCGGAGATGATGAATTTTCAAGCCGAGAAAAAGAAATAATAGAGCGGAAAAGGCACATGCCGCGCCGAAATACACAAAAAAACGGCGGTGCAATTCAAGAGGGGTGATGGCCAGGTTAAGACGCACTCTCATGGTTAAAGAATTCCTTTTGGATATTTGAGGAAACTAGGCACGATGCAACATCCAACCCGCCAAACCGTCGAGTTCACTGGCGATAAGAGCGGAGGCGAATTCAGGAAGCAGTCCCGCGGAACGCGCGGAAAGTAGCAGTGATTGAACGGGACAGTGGAATTCCTCCTCAAGCAGTCCAGCGAATTCCGGGAACCGCTCGCGGAGCCCCGCAAGGCGCACGGATTGAACACCGGCGTGCCAATGGTCCTGATAATACGCGGCAACTGGAAAAATCTCATCAAGCAGCATTTTAGGGGTTAAATCCTTGCCCTGCGCGGACAATTCCACGCAGCGATACGCGCACAGCACCCCTCCCTGGACAATTGCCGTGGTGAGGAAGGCGCCTGAGACCCGGGCCATAAGTGCGGGTGCTTCACCTTCGAGGAGGGCAATAGCAGCCAGAGAGGAGTTTAGAATAACACCGGGGTGCAGACCGACCGACGCGGCGACCGCATCGTACTCGCGCACCGTGGCCTGCCGGGCCAGGGCGGTCACCACATTCACTCCGTTTTCACGGGGACTCTGGCGCATGTAGGAGATGATCGTTTCATCGATGTCGAAGGGAACGCTCTTTTTGAGTTTCCAGCGCAGCATGGGAATTGCTTCCTCGGACGAGTGGGGAAATTGCTCAAACTGTTGAACAAAAACGCGGATGACAGGATCGGGAAGCAGCAGCGCGACGTCCTGGTCCTCGCCATGCAGTCGTTTCGAGACATTTTCAAGAGCGGTCTTCACTTGGGGGACGTCAATTAAATTGGTTTCAAAGGCCGAGGGAACAATTGCACCCGGCGGCAGAGGCTCGACCACAAAGTCTTCGATGGAACCGGAACGGCCGAATCGGACGGCGGCCAGGTGGTCAAAACTGATTTCAATGGCCAGGGGCGGATGAGCCATGGCATCCATCCAGACGGCCATCCGGCGCACCAATGGGATCTTGGATATGCGGTCGACGATTCCAAACGGGCTAGTCAAAGAAACTCCGCAGCGAAATTTCGCGTACAAAAAAACCAACAAAGTGAATCTCGGCCGGTCTTTCGGCCGAAACGGGAAACGCGCCTGGATGAAGTAACAGTACCAGGTTCGGCGGAGCTGCCGCGAGGTTTCGAGTCTTTCGTTGCTGACCAAAAATTACAGACGCGCAAGAACAGGCTAAGAACATCGCCACCGCTCGTCTCGAGAGTCTCATGGACTAGTATGTCTCCAACGTGAAGTCTACCCGGCTTCTCATGCGCCGAGGCGGCAGCGGTGGAAGGAATCAGCAACGATGGCCTGTTCACGGCGCAATGCGACTCAGCACAGAATACCCGGAAGGCCACCGTCATGCCCGCTTCTTTCCGCCCTTACGGTGCTCAAAGGAACATCGTAGAACCGTAAACGCGTTAAACCCCGGATGGCATGGGTCCCGTTAAGGCGGCCATCATAAAAAAGGAGCTCTTCGTTGGGCTGGAGTGATTTGGAGACCACGTTACAGCGTATTGCATATCCAGGCTGCGTCCTTGTCCAGAATCAAGTAGACCTGAAAGATCGAGGCCGAGTTGACGATTTGCGAGGGACGGAACGCCGACGAGCACTGAAGGCACGTTTGGTTCGTTTGGTTACGTACTCTTGAATCCGCGGATTATCTGTGCGATAGTCTGCTGAGGAGGTGGAAACTAAGTACAACTCGCTCCCATAGTGATGTTCCCAGCACGTTGCCATCGGCGTTGACCCAGCACAACTCCCAGCAGCACTCTTGTACTTTTGTTTGAAGTCGCGATGCTTCGAATGTAAGCGGTACTCGGACGGTCGCCAAAGGGACACTTTATGGCCCCGAGTGCGCTTGCTAATTAATGTACTCCTAAGATAAGCTTAAAGGTAGTACTCAAGGAAATCTTGGCGAAAGAAAACGTTCGTTGCGCGCAGCACACGCGCTGACCGTCATCATCCCGGGCGCAGATTGGGCAAAAAAGGCGTAATCCGGTGGACAAAGAACTGCAAAACGAGGCGCAGCGCGTTTACCGAAAGGGGTACGATCCTGCCATGCATTCCGCACGGAAAAGTGCGGAACTTGCTGCAGCGCTCCGGGAGATTCATGTCCTTTTGCAGGACTATGCTCCGACGTGGTATACCGAAGCTCATGAAAGAAGAATCGTAAATGCGCTGAGCGGTGGCGAGGAACAGGTGGCTGCCGTGTTGACCGACATGTACAAGCTTTTGAATGAATATGCACCCGCTTGGTATCCAAAAAAAACTACGCGATTTCGATCCCGGAGGCAACGGCAAGCGAAGCGCTTGTCTTGATCGGGTGCGGGCGGGTAACCGCATCAAGAATCGCTCGACGGATACCCACAGGCCACCTTGCCGATTCCCGCCTGGAATTTGGAACCTAGGCCGTCCCCGGACGCCGGAGAGGCCTAATCTGAGCCTGATGATTCAACTGGCCGCAAGCCCAAAGAAGTTGAGCTCTGGTCCTCTTGAACGCTATGGTATCTTTCTTGCGAAACAGCAAAGACTTGCCGAATGAAAGGGGATATTCTGCTAGCGAAGTATCAGGTGTGGTGTGCCCATTGGGCATTTGCCTGGAATTGTCCGGGCGCGAAACGAAATCATACCCTCGCGAGAGTGCGAGGTACTGGAGGCTCAATGCGTCGTGTCCTATTAAGTACAGCCTTCCTGGCGTGCGCCATCTCGGCAAGCGCCCAGAACCCCAGCGGCACTGGATCCGTTACGAACCCAGCGGCCATGAACATGAATCGACAAGCCGTTCCGCACCCGACAAAAACCGCCGAGCAGCCACCGACTGCTGTCCATCTACCTCCCGATACACCGGTTGTGACTCTAAAAGGAGTCTGCGATCCAGCCAAGAAATCGGAGAGCCAGGATTGCAAGACGGTTTTTACCCGCGAGCAAATGGACAAAATCATGGCACAGATGGAGCCAAGCGCTCCTCAAGAGTTGCACTCGCAAGTTGCCATCAAATATGTGCGAATGCTCGCCGCTGCGAAATTGGCCGAAGACCGCAAGCTAGAGAACAATCCCACGGTTGCCGTACAGCTGGAGAAGCAAACACGACTCGGCCGCATGCAAGTGCTGGCCAAGGCCTTTTACCGGCAGATCGAAGAGGCCGCCGAAAATCCGACGATGACCGAACTGCAACAATACTATGCGGAGCATTTGTCTCAATTTGATGAAGGCGAAGTGTTGCGATTGTCCATCCCCAAGTCTGTATTATCGCGGAAGGGCGGACGATTGGATCCCGCGATGGTGAAAGCCGAGATTGACAGCCTCCACCGCCAGGCAAGTCTTGGCTATGATTTCGACCAGCTGCAGGTGCAGGCCTACATCGATTTGGGGATCACGCAGACTCCCCCGCCGACGAAGTTGACCATGGCACGGCGCAGCAGTATGCCCCCGGATCAATCGGAGGTGTATGACTTACAACCCGGGGAGATTACCCCAGTGATCGACTCCTACACAAACCTGGTGATTCTGAAGCTGGTATCGAAGCAGACGGCATCGTTCGATGCGGTGATCCCGGAGATCCGCTCCGAGCTTAAGCCTGCTTTGCTGCGGCGGGAAATCCAGAGTGCCTCCAAGAACATCTCAGCGGAATTCAACTTGCAGTATCTGGGGGTGTCTGCACAACCGGAGCTATTTTCACTCTCGGGGAACACGCCGAATCCTTCTCGAGCGCGCAACTCGCGAGGGGCACGAAATCGAACCTCTCAATCTCAGCGACGCACGCCCGCGGCAGTGGGCCGGACCCCTCCACAGCTGCAATCGAACCCGTGACGAGGATGCTTCCTGAAACGAACTACCTTCGAAAACAGCTTTAACCTGACGATCGATCGCTACCGCGCGCTCTTGAAAGATTTGAGCAAAGAGCACCTTGAGATTCCGAATGACAATTCCGATGCGGGTGAAGTTACCATTCGCGGAAAATTGCGGAAAATATAAACTCTCAATGACCTTGCATGCGCTGAACTGCTTAGCCGGCTTTCAAATCAGCACATGGCGGGCGTGGACAACGAGCGGAAGACTCAACTGTTGGCCTTCTACTCAACCATCGGCTATAACGAACCTGTCAGAAAACGTGACAAGTCCGCGCAGAAAATCCAGCAGGCGATTGAAGAACTCAAGGGACATGCGTCCGGCCCACCGCCCGCCGCGAAATCACACGCCGGCGCAACCTCTCAGTAACAGGCTGAATTGGCTCGGGCGTCGCATAAGTACTCTCAATGCTGCCTAAATTTTCAAACGAAAAATCGGTGGGACGGATCCACTGTTTTTCATATCTTCACTTTGGCGGGGACTGCTTCTTCGCCTCTCGCTCCGCCGCGCGCCGGGCCTGGATCTTCTCGCGGACTTCCTTCTGTTGCTCCGGCGTCAGCACATTGTAGACCTGACCACGCTCCATACGAACGTACCCCTCGAGCATCGCATCTCTTTGGTCCGCGGTTAGCTTTTCGTCTTTGGCCACAACATCCATACGTGACTTAAAATTCTGATGAATCTCCTGAATTTTTTTCTTCTGCTCGTCGGTGTACTTCAGTCCCGCAAAGTCGTCCCTCTTGCTAGGGACTCTTTGCGTCCGAGCCATAGGTGCGGGCTTGGGTGGAGTCGACTCGGGACTAGGCTTATTGCTCTGCCCGCGGGTAGACTCTGGCGCCGTGCATAGAAAAAAGAATCCAGCGGCAACCGCCACTCCACTGGCAAATCGCTTCCTGTTCATGCGCAACCCTTTCACGAACTCAGTGTGTTTCTTCATTCGAGTATATAACTCTTCGACTGCCGGAATGTCGCGGGTGATGCCCGCGAAACTATTCTTCTGGGATTAGGATTTGCTCTAACTCGTCGGTGATTCTTGAGGAGAGGTCCAGGCTTTTCACTTGACCCCTGACCCGGCCATATCTGCCTCTGGCTGCAACTCCATGGATTCAAACGCTTCGCTGCTTATTACACTTTTCCTTAGGGAGCCCCACCTCCAAACCTCGTAGATAGCCGGGTATACCAGCAATTCCAGAACGAAGGAGGTGAAAATGCCACCGACCATCGGCGCCGCAATACGTTTCATCACGTCGGAGCCGGCGCCCGTCGCCCACATGATCGGAAACAGACCAACGCAGGTGGTGGCGAAGGTCATGAACTTCGGACGCAATCGCTTCGCCGCGCCGTGAACAATAGCTTCGCGCAGCTGGCCGAGACTGTGCAGGCGGTCTTCACGCTTTGCCTCCTCGTAGGCCAGATCGAGGTACAGCAGCATGAACACTCCTGTTTCAGCATCAATCCCCAGGAGGGCGATCAATCCCACCCACACTGCGACGCTCACGTTGTAACCTGCCAGATACAGAAACCAGATTGCTCCCACCGCAGAAAAGGGCACCGCCAGTAAAACGATAACTGTCTTCGGTATTGACCCGGTATTCAAATAAAGAAGCAGGCAGATCAGAAACACCGTGATCGGGACTACCAACTTCAGTCGCTCCTTCACACGCTGCATGGCTTCGTACTGCCCGCTCCAAGCGGTCGAGTAGCCGGCCGGCAATTTCAGGTGGTCCCGCAGCAGTTGATTCGCCTCGCTGACATAACTTCCAGGGTCACGCCCCGCGACGTCTACATATACATATCCCGTGAGCAGACCATTCTCATTGCGAATCATCGCCGGTCCGCTCGCGATGCTGATTTGGGCCAGATCGCTCAGTGGCACTTGCCGCTGATTTCCTGCCGGTACCGGAATTCGGCCGAGCGCCCCAAGGTCACTCCGGAAATCGCGCTGGAAACGGACGTTTACGCGGTAACGCTCCTGCCCAAGCACAACCGTGCTGATATTGTCGCCTCCAATTGCATTCTCAACCACTTTTTGTGCTTCTTCGACGCTGATACCGTAGCGCGCCAGACGCTCGCGGTCCCATTGGAGATCCAGAAAGTGGCCCTCGGCGGTGCGCTCCGCCAGCACCGTACGGGTCCCTTTCACTTCCTTCAGCAACGCTTCGATTTCACCCCCGATTTCTTGTATCTTTTGCAAATCCGCGCCTGCGATTTTCAGACCCACCGGTGTGCGGATTCCGGTAGTCAGCATGTCGATGCGCCCTCGGATGGGCATGGTCCATGCGTTGTTGACACCCGGAATCTTCAGCGCTTGATTCATTTCGCTGACCAGATCCTCGGTCGAAATCGTATCCGATGTGATGTGGCGCAAAACGCGCTTCACGCCTTCCGGCGCCCATGAGGAATACCAGGTATCCACATGACGCCAAGTTGAGCGCGGCTTAAGGATGACTACCGTCTCCAGCATCGAGAGGGGAGCCGGATCCGTGGCCGTTTCCGCGCGCCCGGCTTTGCCAAGCACGCGATCTACTTCCGGAAATTCATGAAGAATGTGGTCGCTGACTTGCAACAACTGCCCCGCCTGGCTGATGGAAACACCGGGGAGTGTCGTAGGCATGTACAAAATCGCGCCTTCGTCGAGCGGCGGCATGGATTCCGATCCCAATTGATAGAACACCGGTATGGTGACGATCACCAGTGCCACTGCGCCGCCAATCACCAGCCACTTCCAGCGCAGCGTCCACCGCACCACGGGCTCGTAAACTCGCATCAACGGCCGGCTGATGGGATGCCGTTCTTCGGGCCGCACTTCGCCAACCAGGATGGCATTCGCAATCCGGCAAAGCCATTCCGGCCGGAAGGCGAACGGCTCCATACGCGTCAGCAGCAGCCGCAAGGCGGGATCGAGCGTGATCGCCAAAATTGCCGCAACCACCATGGTCAGCGTTTTGGTATACGCCAGCGGTCTGAACATTCTTCCTTCCTGCGCTTGCAGCGTCAGCACCGGCAGGAAGGAAACCGCGATCACCAGCAGCGCAAAGAATGTTGGCCCAGCCACTTCCTTGATGGCAGCGAGCACAACTTCCCGGCTGTCACCTTTGCGGCCCGACTTTTGCCAGAGTTCAAGTTTCTTGTGTGTTTGCTCGACAACCACGATTGATGCGTCCACCAGCTCGCTGAACGCGATGGCCACCCCGGCCAGCGACATGATATTGGCGCTCATGCCCATCATCCGGAATGGGATGAAAGCCAACAACACCGCCACCGGCATGGTCACGATCGGGATTGCCGCACTCGGGAAGTGCCACAGAAAAACCAGGATGATCACTACTACGGTGATGATCACCTGAATGATCGTCGTTTTCACTGTGCCGATGGTATTGTGGATCAGCTCCGACCGGTCATAGATCGGAACCAGCTTTACGCCTGCAGGAAACCCGAGCTCTATCTCTTTGATCTTTGCTTTCACCCGATCGATGACGTCCAGGGCGTTCTCTCCGTTGCGCATCACCACGATCCCGGAAACGACTTCGCCCGTACCGTCCAGGTCTGCAACGCCCCGGCGCAGGTCTGGCCCCATCACCACCTGGCCGACGTCTTTGATTCGGATTTGCGAGCCGCTGTCGCTGACGTTCAGCGGGATGTTTTCAAAATCCTCGAGGGTGCGCGCGTAGCCCCGGCCCCGCACCATGTACTCCGTCCCGCCAAATTCCAGCAGCCGTCCACTCGATTCGTTATTCCCTCCCCTTACCGCCTCCACCACGCGGCTAACCGGGATTCCATATGCCCGCAGTCGATTCGGGTCGAGATTCACCTGGTATTGCCGAGTATACCCGCCGATGGGCGCGACTTCCGCCACACCCGGCACCGATCGAAGGTAATAACTCAAATACCAGTCTTGATACGAACGGAGGTCGGCTAGGCTGTGTTTCCCAGACGTATCTACGAGTGCGTACTGAAATACCCACCCGAGCGCCGTAGCATCAGGGCCCAGTTCGGTCTTTACCCCCTCTGGCAACCGTGGCGTGACGCTAGAGAGATACTCCATAATTCGCGAGCGCGCCCAGTACAGATCCGTCCCGTCCTCAAAGATGACGTAAACGTATGAGTAGCCGAAATCCGAAAAACCCCGAACCGTTTTGACCTTCGGCGCTCCCAGCATGGCCGTGACGATTGGATACGTCACTTGGTCCTCGACGATATCCGGACTGCGGTCCCAATGGGAGTAGATAATGACCTGCGTGTCGCTCATGTCCGGCGTGGCATCCAGCGGCATCGTGACCATCGCCCACCAACCGGCTATGCACGCCACACCAATCAACGTCAACACCCCGAGCTTGTGCTCCACGGAGTACTCGATGATCTTTTTGATCATCTTCATCTCCCGGATGCTTGCTTGGAAGTTGTCGCGGATTCGTTTTGAAATTTTTCTTTGCACTTCTCGGAGCAGAAGTAGTACGTAGTGCCGTGATAACTAACCGTATTCCCGGATGCGGTCGCCTTGGCTGGATCCACCGGCATGCTGCAACTCGGATCAATCACCGCTTTTGCAGCCGCCAGATGCCCAGACATTCCAGCCGGCTTGTCCGTCTTGCGGGCAGGCGCGGGCACCACAGTGGTTGACACCGGTGACTTCAGCCGGCTCTCAGAGTCCACCAAAAAGGTTGCAGCAACAACCACTCGCTCGCCTGGCTGAACTCCCTTGCGGATCTCCACCTGTTCGCCATTACGCCATCCCGTTTCGACTTCCCGAGGCTCGAACACGCCCTCGCCATGCTCTATGTACACCCGCGTCCGCACTCCTGAGTCCACGAGCGCATCCACTGGCACGGTGATCCCGGCCGGGAGACGCACTGGCAATTCCACATCTACCAACATTTCCGGGCGCAACTTGAATCCAGGATTTTCAACTTCCAGTCGCAGCTTCACCGTGCCGCCCCCCGCCTCTGACTGCGGCAGGCTATCTGTAATTCTCGCAGGCAACTCGCGCCCTCCAGCGCTCAAAGTGATTCTGGCCGCGCCACCCGGGCGCAGATTCGCCGCCTCTTCTTCGTCTACTTCCGCGACAACCCACACGCGCCCAAGATCTGCGACCCGGTAAAACTCCATGTTGCGATCGAAATGCTGTCCCGCGGTGATGCCCCGGGAAAGTATGATTCCGTCGACTGGTGCCACCACATCAATGTTTTCTGGAAGCTGCCGGCTATCAGCCATCTGCTTAATCTGCACATCGCTTATGCCGAGATTGCGCAGGCGATCGGTGTAGCCCTGAAGACTGCTTACCCCCTGCTTCGATACAGCCCCGGGAAATGGCACGGTCCGATTCCCGTCGCCGCCCGTGGCGCCCGGCACCCGTTCGGTAGCGGCCAGGAACCCGGAAGCCACCGACAAAAAGTCAGGTGAATAGTAGATCGCCAGTTTTTGGTCCTTCTTGACGGCTGTTCCCACCGAATCGTTGTACGTCTCTCGAATCACCCCATCCACGCCGGAGTTGATTCTGTACACCCGCGTGTCTTCGGGAACCACACGCCCCACTACGCGCACCCGGCGCGTGGCGCTGCTTTTCTCTACGGGAGCGACTCGGATCCCCAGCAACTTCTGGGTCTCAGCGTCAATGGTCACGCCACCTGCAGATACGTTCGTCAGAGACGAACTCATGGGCGCACTCTTGAGCTCTTCGGCATACACCGGCTCAAGCCGCATTCCGCAGTCTGGCGCAATACCCGGTTTGTCGGATTTGTACGCAGGGTGCATAGGGTCGACGTAGTAAAGCACATGACGCGCTGTCGGGCTGCTCGTCTTCGATTGAGAGTGGTGGCGTCCGAGGACATACGACCCCGCCATTGCCGCGATCACTGCAATCATTAACACCGCTCGGCGCTTTTGGCTCATCGCGTACTCCATTTCTGGCCCACATCAGCACAGTTCACTTTTTGCGGTATTCTCTCTAATAGCCCAAGCAAGCGCTGTGCCTTTCCGGACTGTCTACAAGAATTGTCAGCAACAAGGCCCGCGGCCACCCGGTTTCTTCCTCGCGCTCCCACACTCCAAGAGGCCCGTGCGCATTTGCACTCCTCCTGCCCTCACGCGCGCACCACTGCCATCGCAGCTGAGATCAACTGCTTACAGGATAGGACACGGGGAGCGCTTATCCTTGGTCTGGCGCAAACACCGCTTCACCAGGTGCACCACTTTGGCAATTCTCGTTCGCAAACAACCTGCTTTGTTTCTATCGCTTACGTCGACGTCATTCGGCGGCCCCGGCGTTACCGGTGTCACTGTGCCGCGCGACAGCCGGCGCGACACGACAACAGCAGCGAACTCCTGCCCTAGCAGCCCCCAAAAAACGCCTCCCGCCATCGCACAACGCAAGCTCACGAGCCAATACCTGCAGCTCATCTCTCGCTTGCTCATTGGGCAACGAATCTCCACCCGATGGTAAATTAATCGCGTCCATGTGCCGCGCCTGCCCTTCCTTCGCACTTCCCGCCGTCAGATCACGCGATGATCGCACGGTGATTACGATTTGCTTTTCACAGCGGCCGCCGCTTTACGCGCCCGGATCCTCTGCTGGACTGGCCTTCGTTGATTGGGCGTCAGCACCTTATAAATGTCACCGCGTTCCATACGGGTGTACCCGAAGAGCGCGGCATCTTTTTGGTCTCCGATTAGTCTTTCGTCTTTTATTACCGCTTC
>Ga0210407_10002740_pt1 | contig 14895 bp, 20 predicted proteins | sample IncBWC27MmetaG_FD_150860 | JGI IMG/M metagenome (GOLD analysis project Ga0210407, IMG submission 150860) | Forest soil microbial communities from Barre Woods Harvard Forest LTER site, Petersham, Massachusetts, United States - Inc-BW-C-27-M | ecosystem: Environmental > Terrestrial > Soil >...
CCGACCACTTCGCCAGCGTGCAACGACAGATCAAGCTCCGGCATGCCTGGCGCAGAACTCTTGAGCCTGATAGCGACTGCGCGCTGCCCTTCCGCTGCACCCGACCGCGGACGCTCGTCGGCGAGTTGGCCGACCATGGCTCGAGTGATCGTGGCGATGTCGGCGGCGGCGGTCCGCCAATTACCAACGACACGACCGTCTCGGAGCACAGTTAGCGCATCCGTGATCTCGAACACCTCATCTAGGCGGTGAGACACAAAGATGACGGCCGCATCCTGCGCGGCTATTGCGCAGATCGCGTCGAATAGGCCTCTTGCCTCGGGCTTCGACAGCGCTGAGGTAGGTTCGTCGAGCACCAGAACCCTACCGCCCGAGCAGAGCGCGCGGGAGATCTCGACCAACTGCCGGTGCGCTAGCGGAAGCTCGCCGACGCGTGCCTGCAGATCAATGACAGCGCCGAGGCGACCCATCGTCGCTTCGACCCTATCGCGGCGAGAACCTCCGCTGATCCACCGAAAAGCGCCTGACGGCAGGATGCTCGCGAACACGTTCTCCTCGACCGTGCGGTCGGGGAACAGCATCAGTTCTTGATGTACCACGGCTAGGCCGATGGCCCGCGCCGCCGAAAGCGAGCCGGGCGTCACCTCCTTGTTGGCCACCCACAGCGTTCCGCGGTCTGGCTTGATGGCGCCCGACAGGATGCCGATCAGTGTGGATTTGCCGGCGCCGTTCGCGCCGAGCAGCCCGTGCACTTCGCCTGCAGCGACGCTGAGCGAGAAGCCCTCTAAAGCACGGACGCTGCCAAATCGCTTGCAGATGCCGACCGCCTCCAACAGCGGCCGGCGCTGAGCGTTGCACATCCGCGGAAGCGTTCCTCGCGCACGAGAAACTGGCCGACATTTTCTTTCGTGACGATTTCGTTGGCCAGGTAATAGTTGCCGCCCGGGAGCTCCAGCTTCGGCGCGCCAAGCACGGCCCGCTGATAGGCGTACATGATCGGCAGGTAGCCTTGCAGATAGGGCTGCTGGCCAACGGTGCCGTCGACGAAGCCATCGCGGATCAGTTCCAGCGTCTGGTAAAGCAGGTCGGTGCCAACGATCGGCAATTTGAGGCCCTGGTTTTTCCGCACTAGGCCGGCGGCGGCGGTGTCCGGGCCGCAGAGCGGCATCATCGCGGCGAGGTCGGGATGGGCTCGCAAGATATCCCGCATGGTCGCGAGCTCGCTCGCCATGTCGGCCGGATTGGTGTTGTAAACCCCGACGTCGCTCATGCCCCCCTTCGTCACGCCCTCCCTTGCGCCCTTGATGCGCAGGTCGAGCGCAAGCGAGCCCGGCGCGCAGTTGGTCATGGCGACCTTACCCTTGTTGCCAGCGAGCTTGGCGAGCAGCTGGCCCTGCACGACGGCGGCGCCAACTAGATCCTGGCCGAAATAAAGCTCGCGACCGCTGTTCGGCGAGTCGTTGTTGGAGGTCACCACGAGCACACACCAGCCGCCATCGCCTTCTTGATCGGCGCAATCCAGGCGTCCGGTTCGAACGAGATCACGACGACCGCCTGATAGCCGGTGTTCACAAGCTGCTGGAATTGGGCGATCTGGTTGACCGTGTTGCCATCCGGCACGCCGGTCCAAAGTATGTCGATTCCGAGCTCGGCCCCAGCGTCCTCCGCACCCGCCTTGGTCGGGGCGAAATAAGGATTGCTGGTGCCGGGGCATGTCACCCCATCTTGATCGGCTTCTTGTAGAACTTCTCGACCCAGGCCTTCCAATCAGCCTTTTCCTGCGCGCGAGCAGACCCGCCGGTCATAGCGGCGGCGCCCGCACCGCTCGCGAGGTCGAGGAACTTGCCGAATTGGCGGCGGTCCAGACTCAACGAATTCGTCATGTGCTCCACCTTACCTTGTCTGCCAAGCATGAGCGCTTGAGCCGTTGCACTTGCAGAAATCAGCCGCCTGCGGCGCGTTCGCTTCCTTTAGTCAGCCAGATCAGCGTCATCGCCGCGATCAGCACGAGGCCGGACACGCCCTGGGACCAGTTTGGTGAGACACCCCAAAGCACAATGAGGTTCTGAAAGATGCCGATCACGCTGAGACCCAGCAAGACGCCGAGGATCGAGCCGCGGCCACCAGTTAGCTTGACGCCGCCGATGATGACAGCGGCAAGCACGCTGAGCTCATAACCAGTTCCGGCAGTAGGGCTCGCGGTGTCGAGGTAGGCGACGGAGCAGACGCCCGACAAACCCGCGATGAGGCCCGAAAATGCGAGCAACAGCACACGTGTGCGCTCAGCGTGGAAACCGACCAGACGCGCAGCCTGCGGATTGCTGCCGATCGCCAGCAGTCGGAAGCCCGACGAGGTCCAGCGCAGAAGGATCTCTGCGACGAGCGCGAAGATCAGGAAGAGGATCGTGATATAGGATATCTGCGCTACCGCGCCCTGCCCGAACCAATCGAAGAAGAACTCGTTTTTCGGCAGCCCGCCGACCGGCGAGCCGTTCGCCAGCGCGAGCGCAATCGCCCGGTAGATGCCGAGCGTGGCGAGGGTCATGACAACGACGGGAATCTTGATGACCTGGGCGACCAGTCCGTTGACGAGCCCGCAGGCGACTCCAACGAATAGTCCCGCGGAGATCGCGACCACAAGGGGATAGCCCGCCCTTAGGATGAGCGCCGCAACCACGCCGGCGAGGCCAAAGATCGAGCCGACCGAAATGTCGATCTCGCCTGCCATTAGAACAAGTCCGACGCCGATCGAGAGGAAGCCCAGGAAGGTTATGTTCTCGAGGATGCCGATCAGGTTGCTGAAGCTTAAAAAGTACGGGCTGCTCAACGCCCCGACGACAAAAAACAGAACGAGAGCAATGAAGATGCCGAGTTCATCGATTGCAAACAGGCGGCGCACAGGCGGGCGTTTCGCCGCGGCTTCCGCATCCTCCAAATTTGCCATCCCTCTGTCTGACTCAACACGGTTTGGCATAGGACGACATGGCCGCGTCAGTTAACGTGCAGCCGGCGCCAGGCGATTCAGGACGGACATAGTAGCCCGCCTCGACTCGTATAGGCTCGACGAACGCGTCTTTGATCCAGGGGATGTATTCCAGCATCGGCGTCGCTGGGTGCCAGTAGGACAGATGCACGTGCACCTGCCCCATGTCGCCGACGTGGGCGACCACAGGCAGTCGATGCGAGTGGGCCGTATCGGCTACCTGGATGTATTCGGTGATGCCGGCAAGCCGTGTCACATCAGGCTGAACGTATTCGACAGCCGCCGCCTCGATGAAGCTACGGAAGGCATCCGCGGTGTAGAGCTGCTCGCCGAGCGCGAGGGGGATCGAGGTGGCGGCAGCGAGCGCAGCGTGCGAGCCTATGTCATCAAACCACATGGGCTCTTCGAACCAAAAGATGTCGAACGGCTCGGCGCGAGCACAAAATCGCTGACAGGTCGGCAGGTCCCATCTGCCGTTGGCGTCGATGGCGATCGTGACGCGCGGCCCGACTGCCGCGCGAACCGCCTCGATTCGGTCGATATCGACCATCGGGTCATCATGACCGACCTTGAGTTTCAGGCGCCGAAAACCGTCATGCTCGATGGCTCGCCTACTTTTGGCCACCATGTCGTCCTTTGCGATCGAAAGCCAACCGATGTCGGTGTTATACGCTTCGAGCTTTTCCTTGGTGGCGCCGCCCAACAGTTTCCAGAGCGGCAGACCCGCAGCCTTGGCGCGCAGATCCCAGAGCGCGATGTCGATCGCGGCGAGGGCAAGATGAGTGATTCCGGCGCGGCCCACCCAGCGGACGGCGGGGAAATGGGCGAGCTTGCGCCAGAGCCGATGGCCATCCAGAGCATCTTCGCCGATCAGAAGCGGCGCGTAGCTCTCGGTGATACAGGAGGTGATCAACCTGTCCGTCGGCAGGTGCGAATGCGTCCCGGTAAAGCCGAAACCGATCATCCCATCATCGGTCACAATTCTGGTTCCAACGACGCCCCAATGCGTTACCGTATGCGTCGAGTCGGAGATCGACCCAGCGTTGACCGGAACGTGCAAGATGAAAGGTTCGACAGATCGGATCTTCAATCGACGGGCTCCCATCCCGCTCCCGAATTGTCGCCAAGGACCGCCTTACGAACTGCCGCTGGGTGGCAAATAAAGGTCCAATGGTCCAACCAGTTGACTTGTAGGGATCGTTCATGATCACGTCAAGCATGGATGGTGGGGGATTTCGGCGACGGTGATCGCGCGCTTCCCCATCTCGGAGGCCGATGAACAAGCCCTTGAAGCCGCAGGCCAAGCAAGCCGCAGCAAGTGGCGGGCTTCGCCTTCCGCAAGTCGAGCCCATGCGACTCTACCGGCAGATTGCCGCATTGATCAGCGACCGCATCGACGAAGGCCTGTTTCCGGTAGGGTCTCTCCTGCCGGCCGAGCGCGATCTCTCCGAACAGCTGGGCGTGAGCCGGACGTCGGTCCGCGAAGCTCTTATTGCCTTGGAGGTGAGCGGGAAGGTCTCGATCCGGGTCGGGCACGGCGTTCAGATTCTGCAGGCGACGCCGCGCTCGGACGGTGTCGGCGCCGACGATGAAGTCAGCGAAGGCGACATCGGCCCCATCCAGATGATGGAGGCCCGCCGACTGATCGAGCCGCGCTCGGCCGAGCTTGCCGCCCTGAACCGCGACTCCTCCAACCTCGAGCGTATCGAGCGCCCTCTTGAGGAGCAGGCCCGGGCGGAGTCGGTGCAGTCGGCCGAGTACCGCGACTGGGACCGGACCTTCCATCTTGAGATCGCAAAGGCTAGCGGCAACGCCGCACTCACGCTCCTAGTCGGCACTCTTTGGGACTATCGGCGCAAGCCGATGTTCGAGAAGATCGAGGAGTTGCTCATGGGTCCCAACCGCCTTTACAAGACGCCGGTCGAGCACAGGCGCATCTTCAAGGCGATCGCGGCGGGCGATAGGGCTGCGGCCCGCAACGCCATGAAGGCGCATCTTGACGCGGTGCTCCGCGCCTTTTCGAGGGGACTCGGGACGAACTAAGCAGCGTTGGTTATTTCGCCCTGGCCGAACACAAGATGGGTTACCCGGTTGCGCTCGATGAAGTCCCAGTCATACGTGACGCCAAGGCCGGGACCGTCGGGAACGAGGACACAGCCATCCGCGGCTAGCGCCTCCGGCTGGTCCGAATAGCCGCAGAGATAGACCGGCGGAACAGTGTTCGGCATGTCCGGCCCGATCAGCGCCATCTCGTAGAAATGCGTGTTCGGGGTCGCGGCCATGACCGCGCGGTGCGCCGGGCCACAAGCATGGTATTGCACGTCGATGCCTAGCGCCTGACAAAAATGGGCGATCTTCAGTGCGCCTGTAATGCCCATATCGTATTCGGGATCGGCATGTATCAGATCGCCGCCGCCGCCGAGAATGAAGGCGGCCTTCGCCTCAAGTCCCCGCACGTGCTCACAGACCAGGAGAGGCGTGTCGAGCCGCTCGCGTAGGCGCTTGTGCCCTTCGACCGCGCCTCCGGTGTCGCGATAAGGATCCTCGTACCAAAAGAAGCCAGCCTCGTCGCAGGCCCGCCCGACTCTAAGCGCATCGCGCCATGTCCTAAACTGCGAAGCTGGATCGAGCATCAACGGCCAATCGTCGCCCACGGCCTTGCGAACGCCGAGGATGGTTGAGATTTCGCGGGCGATATCGCCGGTATGCCAGCCATGGATCTTGAAGCCGGCAAAGCCGCGTTGCTTGCAAGACACGGCATAATCGGCAAAAGCCTGCGGCGTATCAAGGCCGCCGGGCTCATCCTGGCCGTGATAGGTGCTGGCATAAACTGGCAGCCCCGTCCGAAAGCCGCCGAGCAGCCTCGCAATCGAGACATTGCGCCGTTTGCCCGCGAGGTCCCAGAGCGCAATGTCCAGCGGACCGTGGCCCATGTGGTCGTAGGCGCGGACCTCGCGGCGGAGGTCCTGCCAGATCTCCTCGCGGGCGTCGGGATCGCGCCCAATGAGATGCGGCGCGAGCATAGAGGCCTGACCGAAGGACGACGGCGTGCCCACCCCCAATGCGTCACATATTCGCCGCGAGCGCTGTCATCGGTTTCGATGCGCACCGCCCAGCGCTGGGCCGGCATGCGTTCGCCCTTCTTTGCGATCAAGTTGCCGACACCGGCGGCGCCGTGACCGGGTAGGCTGAGACCTTGGACCTCAAAACGGAAAGAGCTAAGCTCGACAGAAGTAATCCTCGACATGAAGGCTTACCGTACGTGATTGAAAGAATTGTCCGCGCCGGAACTGTCAGACAACGAGAATGGGCCGGATCCAAGAGCCGGTCGCGCCGGTGATCTTCAGCGGCAAAGCGATGAAGAGGCCTTCGCGCGCCGCATCCTGCGCGACATCCTCAAGATAGAGGTTTTCGATCAAGTGCACGCCCTTTTCGACGAGCATCGCCCCGTGCGTGGTGACGGCTGGATCATCGAAAGGCAGCGGCTCCGTCCCGGTGGTGTCGGTCCCAAGCACGGACATCCCGCGTTCGTAAAGCCACAGCGCGGCTGTCCTCCCCACCCCCGGCTCGGCAGCTTGGAACGCCCCTCGTCGCCAAAATCTTGGATCTTGCCGGTACGCACGATCACAATGTCGCCCGACCGGATTTCCAAACCGGTGCGAGCAAGTTCCTGTTTTAAATCGTCAACCGTGACCTCGTAACGATCTGGCAATCTGCCGAGACCCTTGAGCCCGGGAATATCGAGACAGATTGCTCGGCCGAGAATCGGCGGCACCGTCTCGATGCCATGCCGCTTCCAGCCGCGGTCGTCGCGCGACTCCGATGCTAAATGCCCGCCATACACACGCCCGTCCTTCTGGATGTGGATGAACGAATCGATATGCGTGCCGACGTGCAGCGCTCCGAATACCGACTCCACCGAATATTGGAACGGAGAGAGAGCCCCGGTCCCCTCCGGCGTATGGGTGAAGGACATGGCGAAGCGCACGAATTCTGGATTGTGCGGGATGCGCGAATTGAGCTCGAGCCCGAGATCGTAGACTCGGCCTGCCCTTGGCAGGCCGAGCGCGCCCCGCACGACTTCATCACTTATCCGCGAAAGCGCGCCGATCGCTTCCGCTCTAGATGGCTTCTGTTCAATGCCGATCATTTCCGTTCTCCTGCGGAAGGTCTACGTAAGCAGCGCAGCGCATACACAAAGGTCTGGTGGTCCAGCCAGTGTTCGTAGAGTCGCGGACACCGCATGCGGCTCCCACGAACACAAGCGTGAGTGCAATCTCTCGCCCAAAACCTATAGGGTATAGTTGACAGGAGCAAGCGCGCCCGTTTTAGTAGGCGGCCAGAGAGGCCCACCGCTGGACAAGACCGAGGGCCAATGCCGGCAGCTGTCGCCAGAGCTATTGAATCCAAACCGCTCGCGCGACGCGTTCTGGCCGATGACGCCTATGAAACGCTCAAGGCCCTGATCTTCGACCGCCACATCGCGCCGGATAGCTGGATGGCGATCGATGTGCTGGCCCGCGATCTCGGCGTCTCTCAGACGCCGATCCGCGAGGCTCTGGCGCGCCTCGAAAGCGACGGGCTGGTGGTCCGGCAGGACAACGGCCGCTACCGCACCGAGCCCCTGCTGACCAGGGACTCGTTCCAGGCGCTCTACAAGGTCCGGCTGCTGCTCGAGCCGAGCGCTGCGGGAGAGGCGGCGCTCCATATCGACAACGCCACGCTGGATGAATTGCGCGTCGCCGAAAGAGCCCTGCATGTAGCACCGACCGGGTCCGTCTACGCGCAATTTGCCCAGTTCACGGCCGGCAACGCAGCCTTTCACGACATCATCGCGCGAGCCGCTGGCAACCGCTTCCTGTTCGAGGCCATCCACCGGCTGCGCAGCCATCAGCGGCTCGCGCAGCTATATCTGCACCATGGTATCGTCGACGCGGGGCCGGCGCTCGAGGAGCATGAGGCGATCGTCGCGGCCATTGAAGCGCGCGATCGCAAATCCGCCGCCGACCTGATGCACAAACATATCGAGCGCTCACGAAAAGAACTCGAAAAGCTAATCGAGAGCGATTGATATGACGGCCGCCGCGATCGACGACATGATCTCGCAGAAGGTCGATGGGATCCTCGTCGATGCCGCCTCCGAATCGGCCCTCAGTCCGGTTCTCGAAGAAGCCGCCAAACAGGGCATCGTGGTCGTCGACTTCGACCACGCAGTGACCGCGCCCTCCGCTTACAAGGTCGGCGTCGACTTCGTGAAGTTCGGCGGAATCATGGGCCAATGGATGGCCGACACCCTCAAAGGCAAGGGCGACATCATCATGAATCGCGGCGTGCCGGCTTCGAGGGCGACAAGGCCGAATACACCGGCGCAACCCAGGTCCTGGCCAAATATCCCGACATCCACATCGTCGCCGAAGTCTATGGCAAATGGGACGACAGCGTTTCGCAGGCCGAGATCATGAAGGTGCTGCCGGCCCATCCGAAGATTGACGGCATCATCAATCAGGTCGGCAATTATGGCGTGGTCCAGGCCCTTTTGAACTTGCACCGGCCGTTCGTGCCGATGACGGGCGAGGGCTCGAACGGCTGGCGGCTTTCCATGCTGAAATACAAGGACCAGGGGCTGCAGGGGATTTCCGTCGGCGACCCGCCGACCCTCGGCGCCTACGCCTTAAAGATCGCGATGAATGTGCTCGACGGCCATCCGCCGACCGACAAGCTCATCAATGTCGGCATTCCGACGCTCAGGACGCAGGAGCTGAAGGAAGGCGTCAATGTGTTCCCGGATCTGCCGCCCACCGTCTATGACGGCGTCGAGATTCCCAATTCCGGCCTGCAGCCGCTGACGATCCAAGATTCGTTGGGCAAATAGCAACACAATCAGAGGCGGCGGCGCTGCCGCCGCTCGGATCGTTCATGCTGTCGTTCAAGACCATCGACAAGGACTTTGGCGCGACCCGCGCCGTCATCAACATCACCCTCGATGCGGCGCCAGGCACGGTGCTCGGCCTCGTCGGGGAGAACGGCGCGGGCAAGTCCACGCTAATGAAGATCGCAGGCGGCATTGTCCGCCAGGACCGCGGCCTCGTCAGCCTCGACGGTGAGGCCATGGTCGGAGTTGGTCCGGCCAAAGCCATCGCCCGCGGCGTCGTCAGCGTCTTTCAGGAGCTGACGCTTGTTCGCAGCCTGACTGTGGCGGAAAACCTGTTCCTATCGGCGCCGCCGCGGCATGCTTGGGGATCGATCGATCGCCGTAAGCTCCAAGCCGACGCGCAGGCGCTCCTCGAGGGCTATCATGTTGGCGCCTCGGCGGCAGCCGTCGTCGCCGGCCTGCCGCTCGGCCAGCAGCAGATGGTGGAGATCATCCGCGCGGTGCATCGCGAGCCGCGCGTTCTCCTTCTCGATGAGGCGACGGCGGCGCTAGGCGCGGCCGAAGTCGAATGGCTCATGCGGATCGTCGAGGCGGAACGAAAACGCGGAACCATAATCCTGTTCATCTCGCACCGGTGGGAGGAGATCACAGCGTTCTGTCAGCGCGTCGCAGTGATGCGCAACGGCGAGCTTGTCACCCTGGCGGATGTCGACGACATCTCGCATGATCGCGCGGTCGAGCTGATGACCGGCGCCCGGCTCGGCGGCGTCTTTCCGCGGAAGCAATCGCCTGCCGGCTCCAGCCTTCTCGAAGCGCGCGGCCTGGTGAGCGATGTGTTGCACGGCGTCGACCTGCGGCTGGCCAAGGGCGAAATCCTCGGCATCGGCGGCCTTGTCGGACAGGGACAGGACGCGCTCCTCAAATCGCTGTTCGGCGACCATCTGCTCCGCGCTGGCGCGATCTTCGCTGAGGGCAGCCCGATGCGCCTGAAAAGCCCCCGTGAAGCGATCGCGCGCCACATCGCCTATGTGCCGCAGGAGCGGAAGATCGAGGGACTTTTGCTTCAGAAGAGCGTGGCGGCCAATCTCTCCTTCGCCATCCTGCGGCGGATATCGCGCGTGGCGGGCTTCATCAACCGCAAGGCCGAACGGCGGATCGTCGGAGCGGCGATTAATCGCCTCAAGATTCGCGCGTCCTCCAACAGCCAGGCCGTCGGCGCGCTGAGCGGCGGAAACCAGCAGAAGGTGCTGCTGCAGAAATGGCTGCTGACCAACCCGAGCGTGCTGTTGTTGAACGATGTGACGCGCGGCGTAGACATCGGCACCAAGACCCAGATCTATGCGATCATTACGGAGCTCGCCGCTTCCGGCATGGGCATCGTCCTCTACTCGACCGACGCCCATGAGCTGACCGAGCTCGCCCACCGCGTGAGCGTTATGATCGATGGTCGCATAAAGGCGGACCTCGCGGGCGATCAGCTCACGGCCGAAGGTATCGTGCGGGCCTCAACCAGCGCCGAGGACAGACGTGCGGCTGCGCCCTAGCGGCATCCCGCGCCAGGGCGCGGTGGGCGCGATCGCAACCTTTCTCGTGCTGTTCGTGATCAACTTCGCGCTCAAGGGCGGCCATTTCAGCGCGTTCGATCTGAAGACGCTCTGCATGAATGTCCTGCCGCTGGCGCTCGTCGCGTTGGGGCAATTCTTTGTCGTCATGACCAACGGCATCGACCTGTCGCTGGGCCCGGTGATGAGCGTCGCCGGCTCCATCGCCGCCCTCACCTTCTCGGCGAGCGTCCCCGGTGCGATTGGGCTAGCGCTCGGCGCGGCGGCCCTCGCGGGCACATGCAACGGCCTGCTCGTCGTCGGGCTGCGCTTGCCGCCGATTCTCGCGACCCTCGCGACCATGTCGGTCTTTCAGGGCGTGGCGCTGGTGATCCTGCCGAGTCCCGGCGGGAACGTGCCTCTCGGCTTGACGGACGCTTTCACCAACGGTCTCGCCCCGGCCCCGACCCCGCTTCTGCTGCTGATCGCAGCGGCGGCCGTCGCCTCCTGGATCATGCGCACCCCGCTCGGATTGTGGCTGCGAGCGATCGGCGGCGATGAGAGCGGCACGCGGTCGAGCGGAGTGCCGGTGTGGCCGGTGAAGTTCTTGGTCTATGTCATCGCCGCGCCGCTCGCCGGCCTCGGCGGGTTCTATCTTGCGGTCGCGACCGGAAGCGGATCCCCCACGATCGGCGACAGCTTTATTCTGCTGTCGATCGCAGCGGTCGTGCTCGGCGGAGTCTCCATCGCCGGCGGTCGTGGATCGACGACCGGCGCGGTGTTCGGAGCGCTGACGCTGACGATCATCGGCCGTCTGCTCTACTTCGCCAACCTGTCGTCCTTCTATCAGAGCTTGATCAACGGGGTGATCCTGATCGCGGTGGTCGGGTTGGCGACCGTCCGGCAACGGCTCGCGAAGCTGTGGTGGGCGCAACGCGATGCGAGATAGGCAGGCTGCACGGAGCGCAATGCGCGGGCTTGCCCGTCCGGAGGGCTGGCGCCGCTGACTATTATTGGCGGCATTGCTGTCCTGATCCTCGCGGGAGGCATGCTGGCGCCGGGTTTCCTGACGCTATCGAACATCCTGCTGCTGCTCTCGCTTTCCGCCTATCTCGGCATCGCCGGCATCGGCGAGACGGTGGTGATCCTCACCGGCGGCATCGATCTCTCTATCGCCTGGACCATCACGAGCGCGAGCATCGTCTTCACTGGCGTGACGCAGGGCCACGACGCCCATCTTTGGGCGGGCCTAACGGCGGCGTTCGCCGTCGGAATCGGCGCGGGGTTCGTCAACGGCGTCGGCGTCGCCAAGCTGAAAATCTCGCCGATCGTCATGACGCTCGGCATGAACAATGTCATGCAGGGGCTCACCCTGATCTATTCGCAGGGCACGCCCTCCGGATCGGCGACGAACAGCGTCAAATGGATCGCGACCGGCTGGGTCGGGCCGGCGCCGGTGGTGGTGCTGGTGTGGATAGGGCTTGGCGTCATCGTCAGCGTCGGCCTGCATGCGACGCGGGGGACGCTATCTTTACGGCGTCGGGGAAAGCCCGCTCGTCAGCCGGCTTTCGGGCATCGACAACGACCGGGTGATCGTCGCCGCCTACGCCATCAGCGGCCTTTGCGCGGCGGTGACCGGCGTCCTGTTCACCGGATTTTCGACCATGGCCTTCCTGGGGATGGGCGACCAGTTCGTGCTGCCCGCCATCGCCGCCGTAGTGCTCGGCGGGGCTTCGATCTATGGCGGGCGCGGAACCTACGCCGGCACCTTCGTCAGCGCTATTTTCCTCACGGTGCTGACGACCGTGTTGGCGATCGTCAACATCTCGATCGGCTACCGCAACATCATTTATGGCCTCGTGATCATCGCGGCGGTTCTGCTCTATCGCGCCTACGCCCGCGAGCGCGAATAGAAAGTCGATACAGGAGGATCAAATGGACGATTTCCCGATTGTTGACCCGCACCACCATCTCTGGAATCTCGAACGCTTCTCCTATCCCTGGCTGAGTGCACGGCCGCTGCCGTCAAGCGTCGCCGGCGATGTCGCGCCGATCGCCAAATCCTATCAGCTCGACGACTATCTTGCCGACACGGCCAACCAGAACGTCGTCAAATCCGTGCATGTCGACGCCGGCTTTGATCCGTCGCAGCCGGCGGAGGAGGCGCGCTGGCTGCAATCCATTGCCGATCAACGCGGATTTCCGCATGGCGTCGTGGCGAGAGCTGAGCTGCATCGGCCCGATGTCGAATCGACGCTCGCCGCTCATTGCCGGTTTCCGAATGTGCGCGGCATCCGCCACATCGTGAACTGGCATCCCGATCCGGCAAATACCTATGTGACGAAGCCGGATTTCCTCTCGGACTCGGCATGGCTGCGCGGCTTCGCCCGGCTGAAACGATACGATCTCTCGTTCGATCTGCACCTCTATCCCCCGCAGATGGCGGACGCCGCGGCGCTTGCCGCGGCGCATGGCGACACCAGCATTATCCTCAATCATGCCGGCATGCCGGTCGACCGCGACGCCGACGCCCTGTCACTCTGGCGAGCGGGCATGCGCGCCCTCGCGGCGCAGCCGAATGTCTGGGTGAAGATTTCGGGTCTCGGCATGGTGGACTGGCGCTGGACGGAAGACAGCATCCGCCCGTTCGTGCTGGAGATCATCGAGATTTTTGAGCCTGACCGCTGCATGTTCGCCAGCAATTTCCCGGTCGACAAGCTCTACAGCAGCTTTGATGTGCTCTACGACACCTTCAAAAAGATCGTCTCCGATTTTAGCATCGACGAACAGCGAAAGCTCTTCTCGGACACTGCTCTCGCAGTTTATCGCATTTGAGGTCGCTCCCATTCCTCTAATCAAGAGGTCTAGCCGCGCCAGGTCGAATTCGTCCTTCTTAGCGGTAACGGCAGGTGGGCGAGACGCACGTGACGCTCAAGGTGGGGGCCCGCCGTACGCGGGTTCCTCGCGGCGGCTGCGACGGCACACTCATGAAGCCTGGGAAGGCCTGTTGCGGATCGAGACGGCCCACCGCGTATGCTCTTCAAGGTCTTGATCCTGTTGTCGGCAGCAGGGGTCAAGATCCAAGAGCGCAAACATCCGGCGGCTGCGCGTGACGCCGAACGCGCCGCGGCTCTGCTTCGTCAGCTGATGAAAGTGCCCGATCGCGCCTTCGAGCGCGCGCTAGCCATGTCATCCGCGGCGCTCGTTGAATACACTGAAGCGCCACGAGAATTCCCGCTGGTTTACAGCCGACGGCGCGTGGACAGCCTCAACTCGTGTTCAATTTCATTTTCGGACCAAACTCCCGTGGGAGCCCGAGCGGATCGCAAAAGAAAAGCGGTTATCGATGGGACGCGCTACGAATTCGACAACGGCAGTCAATACGCGGACATCGGCTTCAGTTTCTCGCCGCGCGACATCCTGGCGGAAGTCGCCTCCTACTTCAGGTGCGGAAAATCCTGGCCTGAAATCCGCCCTGGCTCCTTGCCCGCGCCCGCGTGTCTTGCGCATGATAACATCGTTTGTCATTCCCAAGACTCCGCCGTGCGAAATTCGAGACTTTCGGGCGTGCCGCTTTTTACGCGCGGGAAATCTGTTCCAGAATTGGGCATAATACGGCGGCTTTTCGAGGGGAGCCATGGGCGTCGATGAATCTTTCAGGCTGTGCGCGCGACTGGTGGAGCTTGCCCGCGGCGTCGATGCCGACCCCGCGAGCATTGGCGTGCTATCCACGGGCGAAGCGTGCGCGGTTGTCTTGTTGCTTGTCCGCTCGATCTACTCGACGGCGGCAATCACCCGCTCGACGTTCTTGATCGGCTTGGCCCCGAATGGGAAAAATGCGGTGCGTGATCTCCACAGCAGCGGTTGGCGGCAATGATCGAGCGCGTCCGCAAAAGATTGAGCAAGAGGGCCAAGAAAGGATTTCGCGGCTGGCCGCTCGCAACGGTCGCGCTCTATGGTCCGGACGATAGCACGGCGACCAAGCTCACGGTCGGCATTGTGCCGGCCGAGGACGCCGAGGCAACCGACCTTCGACGCTGGTTCTCGAAGGAGCAGACCGACATCCGCGACGACATACGGGCGACGGAAGAAGTGCTGGCATTCATCACCGAGGCCGGAGCGAAGTCGGTTGTCATGACCGACCGGATTATCGGCTGCCCGCATGAAGAAGGCATCGATTACGAGGGTGCCACCTGTCCGGCTTGCTTGTTCTGGGCGGGACGGGACCGCTGGACCGGCAAGCGCCTGCACTAGGAATTAGCGCGTGGGTTTACCGGCCGCCCGCCCGGAGCGCCCCAACTGCCGATTTTACTCTTGATAACAGATTTTATCGGGACTACGAGCCTGCGGACATTAGGAGCACCAGAAAATGTCGGTAGCAGACGATATATCCGGTTTAGGTGGCGCACGATCTGTCCGGTAGGTCCGGCCCTTTTTGGAGGGTCTGGATGCGCCGGACGGAGGCCCTTCAGGGGGTGCGCATGGCGATGTTTTTGAAC
>Ga0210407_10002742_pt1 | contig 14883 bp, 10 predicted proteins | sample IncBWC27MmetaG_FD_150860 | JGI IMG/M metagenome (GOLD analysis project Ga0210407, IMG submission 150860) | Forest soil microbial communities from Barre Woods Harvard Forest LTER site, Petersham, Massachusetts, United States - Inc-BW-C-27-M | ecosystem: Environmental > Terrestrial > Soil >...
ATCGACGCAGTAGAAGCCCATGTCCTCGAAAGCGCGGAGGACCGTGCTTTTTCCCGAACCGGAGACACCGGTGAGGATGACCAGGTGCCGCGCGTCGCGTCTGGTGGGCGGCTTCACGGAAGGCGCCCGCTCAGCTTTTCACTCGGCGCTGGTGAGTGCTGGGAATGCGCATGTCTTCGCGATACTTGGCGACCGTGCGGCGCGTGACGTGGATGCCAGCATCGTCGAGCTTTTTGGCGATCTGTTCGTCGGTGAGGGGCTTCGTGGTGTCTTCTTCTTCAATCATTTTCTTGACGAGACGCTTGAGCGTGAGGAGAGACATTCCACTGCCTTCGGGGCCATTCACCGATTCGCTGAAGAAGGAGCGGAGCTCGAGGACACCCTGCGAGGTGTGCGCATACTTGCTGGCGACCGCGCGGCTGACCGTGGATGGGTGCACGCCAACTTCTTCGGCGACTTCCTTGATCATCATGGGCTTGAGGGCGTCCGGGCCGTGATCGAGATATTCGCCTTGGCGAGCGATGATCGATTGGCAGACCCGCAGGATGGTGTGCTTGCGCTGCTCGATATTTTTCATCAGCTGAATGGCTGCGGTGAAGCGTTCTTTGACATAGTTGCGAACATCGCGGTCGGCGGCGTCGCGTGCCAGGAGGCGGCGGTAGGTGGGGCTGAGTCGGAGCTGGGGCATGTCGTCTTCATTTAAGAAGACCTGCCACTGGTCATCGACCTTGCGGAAATAGACGTCCGGCTCGACAAGACGCGGTTCGGTCTTGTTGTAACGCAGACCGGGCCGAGGATCAAGCTTCTTGATGACCTCCAGCGAGCGCTTCACGACTTCCAGAGGGCGGTTCAGCGCGCGGGCGATTTCTTTTAGCTGGTTAGATTGTACTTGCTTCAGGTGTTCGGAGACGATTTGCTGGGCCAGCGTGTTCTGCGGATCGAATGCTTTCAATTGGAGAAGCAGGCATTCGCGCAAATCGCGTGCGCCGACGCCGATGGGATCGAAATCCTGCACGACGGCCAGGGCGTCATCGAGATCGTCCTGGGAAAATTTGCCGTTCTGGACAAGCTCTTCGATAGAGGCCGTCAGATAACCATTCTCATCGAGGTTGCCGATGATGCTTTCCGCGAGCTCCTGCACAGATGCCGAACAGATAGTCATGCTCAACTGCCAAGTCAAATGATCGGTGAGGCCGCTGGGCGAGGAGAGAAACTTTTCAAAGGAGGGCCGCTCGGAGACTTCTCTTTCCTGCGACTGGCCGCCATCGCCGCCGGTGTCGAGATATTGGTTGAAGAAACTGCCGACGTCGAACTCGTCGAAAGGATTGGCTTCCGGTTTCTCGGGAACTTTCTCGGTTTCCGCTTTGAGAAACGTTTCGTCGCTGTAGTTGTCGCTTTGGGTGGCTTCTTCGCTGAGCTCTTCGAGGACGGGATTGGCGATCATCTCCTGATTGATCATCTCGCGGAGTTCCAGGCGGTTCAGTGCAAGGACGCTCACCATTTGCACGAGGCCGGGAGTCAGAATCTGCTTCTGCGCCACTCGTAGGTTGAGCTTGAGTCCTTGCCAGGCCATGATCGTTCCGATTATCCCTCAAACTCTCCAGTTTTACAGTTTAGTTCAGGCGGAAATGATCGCCCAGATAAACGCGGCGCACTTCGGCGTCATTGCTTAGCTCGAGCGGAGTGCCCTTCGCCATTATTTTGCCATGATTCACGATGTAAGCGCGGTCCGTCACGTTGAGTGTTTCCCTGACGTTATGGTCCGTGATCAGGATACCGATACCGGAGCGGCTGAGGCCGCGGATGATCTCCTGCAGGTCCTTAACGGTTAGAGGGTCAATGCCGGAAAAAGGTTCGTCGAGAAGGATAAAAGAAGGCTGCAGGGTGAGCGAGCGGGCGATTTCCAAGCGGCGGCGCTCTCCTCCCGAGAGTGTGTAGGCCTTGCTGGTGCGCACGGTTTCGAGTCCCATTTGCACTAGTAGCTCTTCGAGACGGTCACGTTGCTGCTCGGGCGTGAGGGGCAGGGTCTCAAGAACTGCCAGCAGGTTCTCTTCGCTGGTCAGTTGGCGAAAGACCGAGGGTTCCTGAGGAAGGTAGCTGATGCCACTGCGAGCCCGGAGGTACATGGGTAAGTCGGTGATTTCGCCGCCGTTCAAGAGCACGTGGCCGGAGTCCGGCCGGGCAAGACCGACTATAATGTAGAAGGTAGTGGTCTTACCTGCGCCGTTGGGTCCCAAGAGCCCGACGACTTCACCCTGGCCGATCTCCAGTTCAACGTCATCAACGACCTTGCGACCGCGATACGACTTGCTCAACTCGACGGCCTGGAGTTTCAGCATACCTCGTCACGAACGGCCGCTCGGCGGCCGCGTCACTTTTCAATTCGGTGCTTGGTCAACGTGCGCGAACCATTTTCAGAGTCAACGATGATCGTATCATCCGCTAAATAGAAGGTCAATTGACGGCCGGTGGTGGTACCCGCGGAACCGTCGTAGAGCGTGGGATTTCCGCCGCTCATGACGAATTTGCCGTCGGAGGCGGTGTATTCACCGCGCTCGGCGGTGGCGCGCCGGCCGGCTTGATCGACGATGACGCCGCCGGTTCCGACGGCGCGGCTGATTTGCTGGGCTCCGGGCACCGAGGGGATTCCGTTTGTGCTGCTGGTTAAGCGGCCTGCGGGATTGTTGGCTCCGCGGGTGAAGAACAAATCCATTCGGGGAGCGCGGATCCTTTGATCCGGGGATTGCAATACGACGTCTTTTTCGAGATGGGCGAGGTTGGTGGCGTCGTTGTAGGAAAACGTGCCGGAACGCACGTGCCAGAGAACGGTTTTTTTCGCGGTTGATTGCTGTGTGCCAGATTCGAGAGTGCCGGGTCGCACCGGGGCGGGGGTCTGAGGGAAGACGGCGCGCACTCTGCCGACGGCGTTCAGGATTTTTGTTTCCCGGAGCAGTTCGATGGACTCCGCTTCCAAGACGGAATCGCCCTGCCAAAGACGCGCGTGGCCGTTATAGACGGCGTGTCCCGTTTTCGAGTTGCCTTGCATGGTGTCAGAAGTAATGTTGGCGGGGACTTGTGCAAGTTGGACGGCATTTCCGTTGGGCGAAAAATCCGTGGAGCGGACGCCGCCCTCGGCGCGGATGTCGCCGCTTGTTCCGGTGAAGAAGATTCGCGGAGCATGCGTCTCGGTGGTCGGGTCACGCGCGACAGCTTGCCCGGTCAAAAGAGCTGTCTCGGCAGCCCGCGTGAAGGTGGCGTGATCCGCCTGCGCGTTGCGGTCTGCTTCTTTCAACTTCACGTCGCCTTCAAGATCCATCCGTGACCAGCCACCGGTCGGGAGAAGCCGCGCTACTCCGTTCCTGGCCGTAGCTGTCTGGAGGGGGCGACCGGCAACGGAGCGCTGCGTTTCGACGTTACCCGCCGCATCCAGCAGCTGGGGCTTGCCTTCTTCGCCGAACGCCAGTTGCAGCTTGTCGGCTTCGAGTTTCGTGCGTGTTGGCGCCGATTTTGCTTGTGCCGCCGCGTCGGTCCATTCCATGCGGCCGGCCGTAAGTGTCTCCGCGTTCGTGGGCTTGCCGGCTTGGCCCTGTTTGGCTTCGCTGAACTGCATGCGAAGCGCTCCGGTCTCTAGGATTCGCGCATCCCCGCTCTTGGCCATACGCGTCTCGAGAAAAACTCCGCCATTGAGATTCATCTCTTTGGCCTGGTTCACGCGAGGCCATAGATCGAGCGCCGCGGCATGGGCGCGGAATTCGCCCTCCTCTTCTTTGCCATGACGCGAGCCATGCACACTTCCTGTTCCGTCGACTCGGGAGACCCAGCCTTCCGGGGCAAAAAGTGCGGTCATCTTATCCGCGTCCATAAGCAGCGAGTCGGTGCCGCGCTCGGCTGTAAGTTCCGGTGGCTTACCAAGTGTGCCGCCGCTGGCCAGCAGCCTGCGCGCGCGAAATGCGGAGTCCAACTCGAGCGTAAGATCTCCGGCGGTCAGCCGGGCCGTGCGGGATTCGGCTTCGGCCGGGCCCAGGATGTGGAGCAATTTCGCATCCCGGCCGAAGTCAAGACTTGCGCCGGTTACCAGAACTTCCTCGTCTGTTCCCGATTTCGCGGGCTTGGCCCCGGACTCTTTTTTCGTTGGTGGTTTGAGTCTCAGCCGGACACTTTGCAGCAGGCGGAGAGTCCCTTCCTCCGAATTGTATTCCGCTCCCACGGCATCACCGCTCCCGCTGGGAAAAGTAAACGTGACGGGTTGGTCGGTTATGGCTCTGCCGCTGGCCTGATCGAAAATCACTCCGCGGGTCTCGACGTGTACAATCTGCGGTGGCATGGCGGGATCTTTTGCTCTGCGGTCCGCGTCCGCCGCGCTTTCTAAATCGATCTGAACATCTCCATTGCAGGTGACGCCACCAGTTCCTTTTCCGTACTGGCAGCTTTCGGTGTGAATCCTGTCGCGCCGCTCACCTGTTTTTCCAAACATCGTGACTCTCACGTTTTCGAGCAGACTAGCGCCCTGGTCCTTGAAATCGGTCGACTTCGACGCTTCGACGGTGAAAATCTTGCGCGGTCCGTCCATTTTTGAAAACGTCAGCCCGCTGGATTGCTTTTCCACGTTCACTGGGGCCGCCGGTGGAGCAAGTCTGCGCTCCCTGATTCTTTGCCAGCCGCGCTTCAGATACACGCCGGCCGTCGAGCAGGCCAGCAGCAGCGCCACCGCCGCGGACCAGCGCGCATACCGCGCCGCTTCGCTTCTTCGCATAGACTCAGTTAAGCAAAATTCTCAGAGACTGTATAGAAGACGGAGTCCCGTAAAGAGGAGCATCGCTAGGAAGACGAGCTGGCCGTTTCCGCAGTGGCAGCCGTGGTAGTGTCCGGCAAAATCCCGATGTTTGCTGCGGCCACGCTGTCCCGGCTCGTATTTTTCACCAGGTACATGGCCTCATCGGCGAGGTGCAAGAGCCCTTCTTTGGTGCGCGAATCGGTGGGATAGGACGCCACGCCCAGGCTCGGCGTAACCCGGATACGCAACCCGTCTTCGTCGAGCCAGCGCGTTTCTCGAACCAGCTTGTGCAGGCGGCGCGCAACATTAAGCGCGTTGTCTTTGGGGGTCTGCGGCAGGAGAATCACAAATTCGTCGCCGCCATAGCGGAACGCGAAATCGATCAGACGGCAATGCGCTTTCAAGGCGTTGCCAATCTCCGCGAGCAAGCGGGAGCCGACGAGATGGCCGTGGGTGTCGTTCACTTGCTTGAAATGATCGAGATCGATGAACACCAGTGAGAATTGATAATTGTAGCGTTGCGAACGGTAGATTTCCGTCTCGAGGATGAAGCTCATATGCCGGGCGTTGTACAAACTGGTGCAATCGTCGGTGATGGTCAGCTCGTGAATTCTTTTCACGTGCCGGGCATTTTCCAGCGCGATGGCTGCAAAGTCGGAAAGAGCTTCGAGAAGCTTGAGGTCGCGCTCGTCAAAACCCTCCGGGCCGAGGCAATTGATCAGCTCAATAACCCCGAGGCAGGTGTCGCGAAATTTAACAGGGACGGCAACGATCGATTGCGTTTCGGTCTTGGTCTTTTCGTCTACCTGAGAGAAGAAACGCGTGTCCTTCGAAGTGTCCGCCACGACCACGGTTTCGCCGTGTTGCGCCACCCAGCCGGCGATTCCCTGGCCCACCTTAATGCGAACGTCTTTGAGCGCTTGGGAAGCCTTGCCTACGGCCAGTTCGAAGTAGAGTTCTTGTTTGGCCTCATCGAGCAGCAGAAGCGACCAGTTGTCCGGGCGCAGAAATTCGTCGATTTTCTCCATGATGGTGCGAAGAACCTGGTCGAGCTGCAACGAAGAGGTCAGCGCCTTCCCCAACTCCTGGAAGATGGCCACTTCGCCCGCTTCGCGTTGCTCGGCGGAAACCGCGGGATTGCGGCGGCGTTCCACGGCTGGAAACTGTTTGACTTCGTCCACGCTCGATTGATCCCTGGTTCCAGAGTTTTACAGGCCAGCTCTAGCCGCCGCGGAAGACAACACCACGAGGGTGATTCGGGGCTGGTCCTCGAATCTTTGCCAGTATAGGCGCGTCGCAAAAAGGGGTGCAAGAATCTCGTGGTACAGGCGTGGCCATCTTGCCATGGGGTGGGTACGGGCGTACCGACGGGCCCTTTCGGTCACCGTTTGAATGAGCCATGCGTGCCTTCGCGCAAGACTAGGCAGCCGGAGAGCATGTCGTGGAAGGCGCGTTTGCCGCGGGTCAGGCCCACACAGAGGCAGTCGATCAGGAAATAGTACCCGCCCAAGACGGGGACGTGCGCTAGTAGACGGCCGCTAAAGAAACGCAAGCTGGCTCGCCAGAAATCCACCGGCTCGCCGGCAGCGTCGGCTACATAAAGACCCAACAAGCGTTTCCCCAGAGTTGCGTGCCATACAGAGCTTTCTGAAAGTGCAAAGTACAGCCAGCTTTCGGCCGCGAAGAAACAAAGACAGATGAGCAGAAAAGTCGGTCCGGACTGCGTGAGGGTCTCGTTGAGAGGTGCTCCCGCACGATGATTGAAGAACGGATTGGAGATTCCCATGCCGGCGGCCAAAAAAGAAACAAAGACCGCGAACGGCACCACCAAAAGAATCAGATCGATGACCGCGGCGATGAAGCGGATCCAGAATCCCGCGTGGGCCAGCAGCAGGGCCCGGGAGAGGTCGTTGCGCTGAGTTACTCTTTGCTCGTCCAAAATGGGCTCCTAATACCCTGGTATTACGGGCCAACCGCCTGCGCGCGAACGGCAGTCTTAACTCTGCTGTCACACCGGTACCATCGTCCAAGACATAAGCTAGAGTCGATGGGGTCGAATCACGCTTAGGACGGAATGAGCATGGCCGCTAACTTCACCGCAAGTCCCATTAAAACAATGGGCCTTCGAAAGCTCAACAAGCTATTTGAGGTAATGGAAGCCTGCGCGCCAAGCCAGCCGGACGGAACCCGGTTGGCCATCATGGAGATAGATCGGCCCGCTCTATTCCCATTGTTTGACACTGCTGCGCGACACCGCCTATAGTTTCGTCGAGGGAGTTTTTCGCCCTGGCGCGGGCCGGACTGGCGTCGCGCGTGGGTGAACCGTATTGCGGTCACACCTGAGCTGCCTGCGTAGCGGTCATCCAAATAAAAAGGGCAGAGAAAATGGGGCGCCCGCCACAGCCAGTTTGGTTGCGATCGCCTGGAAGTTCGATCGCGCCGTTGCCCCACGTTTATCGGCAAGGATAGGGTTCGATTCATGGCCAGTGGAACTTTTGGGGAACGCCTGAAGCGCGAACGCGAGATGCGTGAGGTTACGCTGAAGGAAGTGACTTCGGCCACACGCATAGGTCCGCGTTTCCTGGAAGCCCTCGAAAACGAGGAGTGGGACAAACTCCCCGGCGGCGTTTTCAACCGCGGATTTGTACGCGCCATCGCGCGTTTTTTGGGCCTCGATGAAGAAAATCTGCTCGCCGAATATGACCTCGCTCATGGCGAGCCGAGCATGCCCGCTCCGCAGCCTTACGAGAACCAGCTCCCCCGCCCGCCTATTTGGGTTCCGATTCTCGCTGTGGTCGCGTTGCTTGCCGTACTCGGCGGGCTCATTGCCGGCGGAATTTACGGCTGGCGGCGCTTTGCCGCGCATCGCGCCGTGAAAGAATCTTCATCGTCCTCTTCGTTGCCTAAAGACGGGGCAGCGTCGTCCTCCGTTGCTGGTGCTTCCTCTGACAACGTAACTTCCTCGGCTGCGGTTCCTCTGGACCTTGCCGTTTCCTCTTCCGCTGCCACGCGAGTGCGCATCCTCGCCGACGGCGCGTTGCTGCTTGATGCGGAACTTCCCGCGGGAGAAACGCGCCACTTTTCCGCCAGCCAGCAGTTTGAAGTGACCGCGGCCGATTCCTCGGCGGTGTTGCTGGAATTGAACGGGCGAGCCATGCCGCCCGTAGGAACGCCCGGAGCCTCCGGTACAATAGTGTTGAGCCAGAAAGACTTGAGGCTGGCATCCGGTGGAACCCCTCAGCCCTGAAGTTCTCGATGACCTTCGCGCAGGCCGCGCTCCACGCGAGCGTAAAATCGCAGTTTGCTCTGGTGGAGCGCATCTAGCGCCCGCGGATCGCGCGGAAATCCTGGCCGTGCTCGCCGGGGATGCCGATGAGATGGTCTCCGAACGCGCTCAGCAAGCCATCCTCTCGCAACCGACAGAAACCTTCCTGGAAGCCCTGAAGCGAGAAAAGGCTATCCCCGCGCTCTTTGCCTATGCCGGAAAACATCTTGCGGACAAGCCCGGCGTCTCGGACGCGATGGTGCAAAACAGGAATTGTGCGGCCGAGTACCTGGTCCCGATCGCGCGCCATCTTTCTCCACTCGGCATCACGGCGCTCATGGAAGAGTTGGAGCGCGTCAGCGAGTCCGCGGCTCTCGCGGCCGCGCTCGAGCATTCCTCGTCCATCACCGCGGACCAGAAGCGTCAGCTCCACGAACTAATGGGTTCGGCCATTGACGAAGTAGCTCTTGCGGAAGCGGCTGCCGAAGCCGAGCCGGACGTGGTCAAGCGCCAGACGCTTCTTACGCGGCTCGCAAAGATGAACGTTTCCGAGCGCGTGCAGTTCGCTATCAAAGGCGGATCCGAGGCGCGGCGCACACTGATTCGCGACTCGAACAAGGTCGTGCAGCGCGCCGTCCTGCAATCGCCCCGCTTGACGGATCAGGAAGTCGAGGCTTTCGCCGCCATGACCAGCCTCACGGACGAGATCCTTCGGCTGATCGCCAGCAACCGCAAGTTTCGAAAAAACTACGCGGTCGTGCGGAATCTCCTTAACAACCCAAAGACGCCGCTGGACGTTTCCCTGCACATGCTCCCGATGTGCAATGTCATGGATCTCAAGAAGTTGACGACCAACAAGAACGTGCCGGAAACACTGCGCACGACGGCCTACAAACTGCAGCGTACCCGGGCCGAGCTCAAAAAATGATTCCTGGCTAAACCCGGTCGTTTTCGCGTGGTGGTCCGCGTGGAAACGCATCGCCGTTGCCGCGATTTGGTTCTACAATCGTGTGCGGAGGCGTACAGGCATGCTCTTCCCGTCCACAGTTCCGAGAGGCGCGGCAATATTGCTGTTGGGAATCTCCGCCGCCATGCTTGTTGCGCCCGTTCTCCGATCGAACCAAAGCGGCGCAGTGAATCAAGAAAAGACAGCTGATCCCTGGACCACGGCGCAAGTCCTCGAAGCCGCTGACTTCGTGCGCGAGCTTGGGAACTCTAAAGGCGGAAACGCTCCGGCCATTGTTTATGTTGGATTTCGCACCCTCTTCGAGGGCGGCCACGTTCCTCTAGCGTCCTTTCACGGCACGGCTTCTAAAGAAGCAGGCCTCCGAGAACTGCGAACATGGGCTGGCGCTTTGCCGCGCTCCACGAATCTAGTCATCTATTGCGGATGTTGCCCCTTCGATCACTGCCCGAACATCCGGCCCGCGTACACGGCTGTGCACGCCCTGGGTTTCACCCGCGTACGCGTCCTTGTCCTCCCGACAAGTTTCGCGGCGGATTGGGTGGAGAAGGGTTACCCCATCGAGAAGGGTCTCTAGACACTTGTGGGTCCGACCAACGAAAAGCGCATTGCGGCGCCGTTGCCGGGAAATCAAACGCCGCGGCAACTCCAAGTCCCCGAATTGCATCTGGCAGAACAACGGCTCGACTTTCGCAAGCCTCGAGGTACGCTCTTGACGAGCCGAGCCTGACAACGGAGGGGCAAGATGGTGCTCGGGTCCAGTATGCGGTTTTCCCTGCGGATTCTACGGAAGCATTGCAGACTCACCTCCATCGCAATCTTTTCCCTGGCCATAGCGATGGCCGCCGGCGCGGTGGGATTTAGTATCTTCAACACGCTGTTGCTGCGCCCTCCCGCCGTTCCTGCGCCCGAGCAGTTGGCCTCGGTATATACGACCACGCCAACGGAAGAGTTCAGCGGCACCAACTACGACGACTACAAGTATTATCGTGACAACAACCACGTCTTCTCGGATGTCCTCGCGTTCCCGTACTCCATTGCGGTGCGCCCTATTTCCTACGAAGGCCGCATTAAATCGGGGCTCATGAATGCGGTGTCGGACAATTATTTCTATGTTCTCGGAGTTCAGCCCATTCTGGGGAGAATGTTTCGGCAAGGCGAGGACGATAAGCCGTCCGCGCTGGCTGTCCTGAGCTATTCCTACTGGAAATGGCTGGGGGCGGATCCAAACATTGTGGGAAAGACTGTGACGGTCGACCGCGTGCCGCTAACCATTATCGGCGTCGCGCCGAAGAGCTTTGTCGGGACAATTTTCAGTGACTTGCCAGATATTTGGTATCCGCTGTCCATAGACGCGACGCTCAATCATCAGGCCGAAGATTGGCGCGCGGACCGCACCGTTCATAATCTCGGCTTGATGGGACGGTTGAAACCCAGAGTAACGCGTCCGCAGGCGCTGGCAGACATGCAAATGTTGTCGAAGCAACTCGCCGCTGCTTATCCGGCAACCAACAAAGACCGCGTCGCGCAGTTGACGGAAACGACCATGCTGCCTGTTGATTCGGTCTCTTCCGCAAAAATCATCACGGCGATTATTCTCGCCATCGTCGCACTGGTCCTGTTCGCGGCCTGTTCCAACGTCGCCAATCTGCTGCTTGCGCTGGCGAGCGCGCGTCGTCAGGAAATCCTTGTGCGCGCCGCGTTGGGAGCGACACGCGCCCGGCTGATTCGCGAACTGTTACTCGACAGCTGTCTACTCGCGTCCGGCGGTGGAATGCTTGGCTTCTTTCTCGCATGGGTTGGCCTTCGGGAGCTCATGCAATTCAAACCTTATATTCCGGGGATCGGCCTTCTGCCCTTGACGATCGATTTCCGACCGGACTGGCGGGTTGCAACCGTGACGGTGGCGCTCGTTTTTGTAACGGGGCTCGCGACAGGCCTGGTGCCGGGGCTGTATTCCTGCTCGCCAAATCTGGCGGGTGCGCTGAGCGGGGAGATCGCCGTAGGCGGAACGCGCAAGGGAAGGATTCGAAACGCCCTGGTGATGATCCAAGTAGCCGTTTCGACCGTGGTGCTCATCGGTGTGGGTTTGTGTTTTCGCAGCTTGCACAGTCTCGAGCGAGTCAATCTGGGATTCTCAGCGCGCAACGTCGCGATATTGACGCTGGATTTGCGAGCCAACGGTTACTCTGAAGAACAGGGACCAGGCATGTACCGGAGAATGCGAGACGCCGCTTCGCAAATTTACGGCGTGGAATCGACCGGCCTGGCCAGCGATCTGCCTGTGAGCGGCAATGGCGGCCACGAGGAACAGGTTCGCGTGGAAGGATCGCCCGCCACAAGCCAACAGGCGGCCAGCATTGCATCTGTTGCCGTTGACGAGAATTACTTTTCCACTCTTGGAATTCCGGTGTTGGCCGGACGCGGGTTCGCTGCTGCGGACACGGCCAAAGGCCCCGCCGTGGCTGTCATCAATCATCTGATGGCGGAGAAATACTGGCCCGGCCAGAACCCCCTCGGCAAAACGGCACGAATCGAAAACGGCAATCAACTTGTCACCGTCGTGGGTGTGGTCGGCGACGGCAAATACATTGATATCGATGAACCTGCTCGTCCATTTATGTATTTCGACCTAAACCAACGCTACCAAGGCGTTGTCTATCTCATGGCGCGGACCCAAGGCAACCCACATCAATGGCTCACGCCGATGTCCGATGCTCTACGGAAACTGGACTCACAACTCTTCTTCCAGACACTGACGATGGATGATTGGATGGATCTTACGCTGTATGCCCCCCGAATCACGCTAGTTTCGACCGGTGTGTTTGGTGCCCTTGCTTTTATTCTGGCTGCTGTGGGACTCTACGGGGCAGTTTTCTACTCCGTCAGTGAGAGAAAAAAGGAGTTGGGCATTCGGGCCGCTCTCGGCGCCGCGCCGCGCGATTTATGGAGAATGATTTTGCGCCAGACGAGCGTGGTCACGGCTACGGGCGTGTGCCTGGGAATTCTTGGCGGCGTCATCGCCAGCACACTCGTCCGCTCACAGCTCTATGGAATTCAACTTGTGGAATGGAGCGTGTTTCTCACGGTCGGACTCACTATGGGAGTGCTGACCGTGCTCACGGCGTATTCCGCGGCACGGCCGTGGACCGGGGCCGACCCGATGGAATCGGTCCGTCACGCTTGAGTCGGCGCGATCTCCACGAGCAGGTCTCCGTCAGACGGTCGAGAAAGAATCGCTAGACTTTGCGCAATACCAGGCAGCTGGCGATCATGTCGTGAATGGCCTGCTTTTTCTCGGTGAAGCCCGCGATGATGTAGCCGATCGCGAGTGGAATCATACCCGAGACTATTTTTGCGAAGAAGCGCCCCGAAGCCCGGCCAAAGGAAATCGGCTGACCGGTCATGTCGGTCACCTTCAGATTGAGCATCTTTTTCCCCAGCGTGGCTTGCCAGGACGAACTTTCCGACAGCGCATAATACAGCCAACTCACGAGAAAGATAGTTCCAAAAAATCCGAACAGGAACCCGAGACCCAGGAAGGTGGCCACGTCGTCACTGATATCCTCGCCGGAACTAATTTTGCTCAGCGCGGCTCCTGCGCCCGTCAATATGAAGAGAGGGATCAAAAGAATCAGAAATGCCAGCACGGAAACCGCTCCATCGATAATGTAAGCCACGAACCGCAGCCAGAAACCGGCGTACGCCACGCCGCCATACCCCGCGCTCGTCGGGGCCATCGGAATCGGCGCGACGGTCATTGCAGATGGGGAAGCGGCAGTAGCAACCAGGACGGTGACCGCCTGGCCGCAGGTCGGACAGAACGCCGTCGCGTTCGAGATTTCGCTTCCGCATTTTGAGCAGTACACAGAGTCTCCTTTTGGTGCGTACGGCCAAGCAGGCCGCCGGTTGCGGGAATCCTACTTCCCGCCGTGGCGCTGGTCAATCACCCGCGGGACCAGTCGTTTCCGAACTCGCGCCGATCACAGTTCGCCGCGCTTCAGTCTCCTGAGCATTTATACGACTTTGAGCTCTAAATGGTTCGATGCGCGTCGCAAATTCTCGCGTCTTGAGGCTAACGAGCGGCCATGAGGCGGCACGCAGGGTAAACGATATAAAATCAGCCTTCCGACTAGTCAGCTCAATATTAACGACATCAGTGTTCTGCCATTGCCGACGACAGCTGCGGGTGCTTACGATGAAATCCCGTCGCATCTTGATAGGCGCGTGCCAAAGCAAGCAGTTTCGCTTCCCCGTATAGATTCGCAAGGAACGTGAGGCTTACCGGCGTTCCAGGCCCACCCGCATTTTGAAAATCGCTGGGATCGTCTGTCGGCGGCTTCGGAGCGTCATCGCCGCGGAAGCCGTTGGGCAATATCACGGACGGATAGCCAGTCAAATTCGTGATCACCAGCTGTTCGCCGCCGCTCGTCGGCGCCACAATCACGTCGAGCCCCTCGAATATCTTTCGAACCTCTTCCATGGCCATCCGCCGGGCCCGGCTTGCCTGGATGTACTCGACCGCCGGGACGAACCGCGCCGAACGGAACGAATTGGGCCAGTCAAACGGCTTCTGTGAAGTGAGCAATTTATCTTTGCCGGTCCGTGTCAACTCATCAAATGCTGCGGCCGCTTCGGCCGACAACATGGGCACCATGGATTGATACGGGAACTTCGGCATTTCTACCGGAATGAGACTGACGCCCATCTCCTTCAACTTCGCGAGCGCCTCGTCGTTGTATTTTCTGTCGTACTCCGTACGCGCCCGGGCAGCTTCCCTGCGCCGCTTTTGTTCGTCTCGCTTTTTTTGCTCTTCCGGAGTCGCCGCCGGTTCTTCTGTCGCCGTTTGCGGCTGTTCTTGCGGCCTAGGCTCGAAATCCGCGCGCAGATAACCCACTCGCAGCTTCCGCCAATCCAGCCCTGCATCCCAATGGAATGCCGCATTCTTCACACTCGGGTCTTGGTCGTCTGGCCCATAAATAGCCTCGAGAACGAACGCGCAATCCTCCACCGCACGGCAAATAGGCCCGAGCTTGTCCATGCTCCAGGAGAGCGCCATGGCCCCTGTCCGGGGCACCAGGCCGAACGACGGTCGCAAGCCCGTGCAGCCGCACCGCGTCGAAGGCGAGGAAATCGACCCGAGCGTTTCCGACCCGATGCTGAAGGCCACGCATCCGGCCGCGGTCGCGGAGGCAGGACCTGCCGAAGATCCGCTCGACCCCTGCCCCGGATGCCAGGGATTGCGAGTGACGCCGCCAAACCAGTTGTCGCCCAGCGCCAGCGCACCGAGCGTCAGCTTGGCCACCAGCACCGCGCCCGCTTCATCCAACCGCTTCACCACCGTAGCGTCTTCGTCGACCATCTGGTTCTCGAAACCGCCGGCGCCCCATGTCGTCCGATAACCCTTCACAGCCAGCAAATCCTTCGCGCCCCAGGGCAAGCCGTGCAGCGGCCCTCGATATTTCCCTGCGGCGATTTCCCGGTCGGCTTCTTTGGCCTGCGCCTGCGCCCGGTCGGCGGTCAAGGTGACAACAAATTTCAGAGTAGTGTCGTAGCGCTTCAAGCGCTCCAGGTACATGTCCGTTAGCGCGACCGAGGACACCTTTCTGGTTCGCACCAATTCGGCCAGTTCGCGCACGCTCCGAAACGCCACATCTTCTATATTCTTCGGAGTACTCGGAGCGGCGATCGCCGACGGCTTCGACATACGCGACGGGCGCCGCTCCGTTGCAAATTTCATCCCCGGAAGCACTGGATCAAAAATCAAACATGGCGCAACGGAATTCGGAATGTGCAAGGCATAAATCGCTTCGTAACTCTTGGCTTGCTGGTTCAGGTTGTCCAGCATCATCTCTTTGGCTTCTTCAGGGATGGGCACAT
>Ga0210407_10002743_pt1 | contig 14877 bp, 10 predicted proteins | sample IncBWC27MmetaG_FD_150860 | JGI IMG/M metagenome (GOLD analysis project Ga0210407, IMG submission 150860) | Forest soil microbial communities from Barre Woods Harvard Forest LTER site, Petersham, Massachusetts, United States - Inc-BW-C-27-M | ecosystem: Environmental > Terrestrial > Soil >...
TGCGTGGGTCGGGGCGTATTTGGATCAGCGCCGCGGGCGAACGTGGCGCGATCTCGAAGACACCGCAGTTGCGGCGCAATTGTTGTATGGATCGCCGGAAGAATACCGGACATGGCGGCGCGATACGGATTACTACGATGAGGGCACGCTGCTCTGGCTGGAGGCGGACACAATTATCCGGCAGCAAACAAAAGGAAAGAAATCGCTAGATGATTTTTGCCGGACATTTGCAGGCGGAGAAAATACCGGTCCGAAGACGGTGCCATACACCTTTGATGATGTCGTCGCTGCGCTGCAGGAAATCGCGCCCTACGATTGGCGGGGATTTTTCGTACAGCGTGTGAAGTCGCATGGACCGGGCGCGCCGCTGGGAGGACTGGAGAATAGCGGATGGAAACTGGTTTACAGCGAAACACCGAACGACAGCCGAGCAGCGGGCGAATCCGCATTGCATTTAACAGATGTGCAGTTTTCACTGGGCTTTTTGGTGCGCGACCCGGGCGGCGAAAACGGCGACGAAGTGATCGATGTGATTCCGGGATCGCCGGCGGCGCAAGCGGGAATCGCTCCGGGGATGAAACTGGTAGCGGTGAATGGACGGAAGTGGACTCCGGACGATCTCCACGCAGCGATTAAGCAAGCGAATCGCGGGCACGAGCCGATCGAGCTACTTATTGAGAATGAAGATTTTTTTCGAACTTACCAGGTTGATCACCACGGTGGCGAACGGTATCCGCATTTGGAACGAATCGCCGGAAAGCCTGACCTGCTCGGCGAAATTGCGAAAATGAAAGCGCCACCGGTTGCCACCACGAAAAACTAATGGCGCAGGAGCGCGCTTGGAATCGCAGTGGAATCGTGACATCATCCAAAGTTCCGCGCAGGGGAAATGCAACCCACCGCACGTCATTGGAAGGAAATGCAGGAGGAAACGCGATGAAGCGGGCCATTCTGTGGTGCAGCTTGTTCGTTGTCGTGCCGTTAGCTGGACAGTCCCGCGTGATAGCGCAAGAAGCTGCGAAGCATGCCATCACGTTTGACGACATGATCCAGATGCATCGCGTGGGAGAAGCACAAGTATCGCCGGATGGCAAGTGGGTGGTGTATACCGTGTCGACGCCGGATCTGGACGCGAATCGCGGCGCGAGCAATATCTGGATGGTGGCGACGACGGGCGGAACATCATTGCAGCTGACGCAGAGCGGGCACGACTCGTCGCCGGTGTGGTCACCGGACGGAAAGATGATTGCATTTTTGTCGTCGCGAAGTGGGGATTCGCAGGTGTATTTGCTGTCCATGGAGGGAGGCGAGGCGAAACCGTTGACGCATCTCTCGACCGGCGCGGACATCGTGAAATGGTCGCCGGATGGGAAGACGATTGCGTTCACGTCGGGAGTTTATCCGGACTGCAAAGACGATGCTTGCAACAGCGCGCGGGACGCCGAAAAAGAAAAGAACAAAGTGAAGGCGCACGTAGCGGAGCATCTCTTGTACCGACACTGGACGCACTGGAACGACGGCAAGCGCGGCCACTTGTTTGTTGTTCCGGTTGACGAAAGCGCGGCTCCACGCGATCTGACGGCTGGAGCGAATTACGACGTGCCTCCGGATGAACGCGGCGGACCCGGCGATCTGAATTTTTCGCCAGACTCAAAAGAGATTTGCTTTACGGCCGTGACCGATCCCGTCGAAGCGATCAGCACCAATGGCGATCTGTTCGCAGTGCCAGTGGCAGGCGGCGAAGTGAAGCGAATCACGACGCAGCTGGGATTTGATGGCGGGCCAGCGTATTCGCCGGATGGAAACTACATTGCGTATCACGCGCAGTTGACGCCGGAGTACGAGTCTGACCGTTGGCGAGTGATGCTGTACGACCGGACGACGCATAAGAACGAGAATTTATCCGAAGGCTTCGAGCGTAGCGCGAACGAACTTGTTTGGTCACCGGACAGCAAAACTATTTATTTCACTGCGGAAGACGAAACGCTGCAGCCAATTTATTCGATGGCCGCGCGCGCGGCAGCCGAGCCGAAGAAACTGATTGCCAACGGCTACAACCTGGGAGTCTCGTGGAGCGGCGACGGCAAAACTTTGGTGTTCGAGCGCACAAGCCTGACGATGCCGGCCGAAATTTTTGCGGCCGCGAGCGATGGAAGCGGCTTGCGGCAGCTTACTCATCACAACGACTCCATTCTTGCATCGCTCAAAATGAACGAGCCAGAAACGTTTTGGTTCGAGGGCGCCGGGGGAACCAAAATTCAAGCCATGATGATCCGGCCGCCTGACTTTGACGCGACGAAGAAATATCCGCTGCTGGTCGTGCTGCACGGCGGGCCGCAGACGATGTTCTCGAACGCCTGGAGCTACCGGTGGAACGCCCAGGTATTCTCCGGGGCTGGCTACGTGTCGCTGATGATCAACCGGCGCGGCTCGACCGGCTATGGCCAGAAATTCACCGATGACATCACCAACGACTGGGGCGGCAAAGCGTACGTCGACGTGATGGATGGCGTCGACTTTGTGTTGAAAAAATATCCGTACACGGACGGGGCCCGTATGGCAGCCGTGGGAGGATCGTACGGCGGCTACATGGCGAACTGGATTGCGACGCATACGGGACGGTTCAAGGCGATCATCAGCCACGCCGGCATTTATGATAAAAACGCGATGTACGCCACGGAGGAGTTGTGGTTTGAAGAGCACGACATGCAAGGCATGCCGTGGACGAGTCCGGAGAATTACCGCAAGTGGGCGCCGCTTACGTATGCAAGCGAGTTGGCGAAATTCAAAACGCCGACGCTGGTGATTGCCGGCGAGCGAGATTATCGAGTGCCGTACACACAGTCGCTCGAGTTCTTCAACACTTTGCAGCGGCAAGGCGTGCCGTCAAAGCTGGTCGTTTTCCCAGATGAAGGCCATTGGATACTGAAGCCACAGAACAGCCGGTTCTGGTACAAAGCGTTTCTGGATTGGCTGGCGACGTATTTGAAATAGTCGACGATTCAGACGGCAAATAGTTTCTGGCAAGCGCGGCGCGCGAACCGGAAGAGATGAAACAGCAGGTAAGCAGAGAGCGCGAGAAGCGCGACGACGATTACCGTCGTTGCCACCGGATGCATCGTGGCCATCCAGGTCAGCCAGACTGCCAAAGCGTCTTCTCCGAAACTCAATATCCAATTGCTGAACGGCTCCGGCGTGGTGTTAACCGCCGCGCGAGCGCTGGCCTTAGTGCCATGGGAGGTAAGCGCGACTCCACCGGCGAGAAGCGCAGCACCCCAGCGCCACTCGGCAGGAGCGGCGCTCGCGGCGCTGAAGGCAAGAAAGGCGGCAGCCGGGGGGCGAATGAAAGTGTGGATCACGTCCCAAGCGGTATCGATGTAGGGGATCTTGTCTGCGAAGAACTCCACTACATACAGGACAACGGCGATACCAAGAACCGCGGCATGCGAAAGTCCGTGCAACGACGGCGGAAGATGGATGAATCCGAAACGCTCCAGAAGCCCAAGGGTCGCGATGGTCGCGTAAAGGTTCAGGCCCGAGGAAAATCCGGCGCCGAGGGCGAGCCCCAGTGTTTCTATGGGATTCATTCCGTTCATAATAGCAAGCAATATAGTTCTAGTGGATGGTTACTTCCGCTCATACTGCCGAGACGTTCCGTTTGACGATTTGGCACGGGACAGCGATGCTGTCCAAAGGACGGTCGTCCATGTTTGGCTTAAGTCACCTTTTCTATCCTTGGGGGTTTATCGTGCAAGGCCTGGCGATCGTGCACTTCGTGCGGCGACGGCCGGAGAATTACTGGTTCTACGTTATTTTCTTCGGCGGCTTTCTCGGTGCAGGCGTGTACATCGTGATGGAAGTGCTACCTGATCTCGGCCTTTTGCGCGGCGTGTTTCAGGGGTTTGGTCGAAGGTCGCGCATTCAGATCGTCGAAACGCAGATTCTGGACAATCCATCCGCTGCAAATTACGAAGAGCTGGGCGAGCTGTATAAGGACCAGAAGCAATTTGCGAAAGCGCGCGAGGCGTTTACGAACGCGATCAAGGCGCGCAGCGATTCCGTATACACGTTCTATTACCGCGCGCAGGCTTCTTTGGGATTGGAAGACTTCACCGCGGCGATTCCAGACCTCGAGCGTGTGGTCAGCAGCGATCGAAAGTTCGACTACTACCGTGCTGCCGGGCTTTTGGCTGATGCCTACGCGCAAACCGGGCAGTTGGATCGCGCCGAACAACTCTATGCCGATGTGGCGCAGTTCTCGACAACGACCGAAACGCTGTACAACTACGCGTATTTTCTGAGGCTGGCAGGCCGACGCGAGGAGTCTCGCGAATGGGCGCAGAAGCTGCTCGCGAAGAAACGCACGCTCCCGCGGTATATGCAGCGGTACGAGCGGCCGTGGTTCCGTAAGGGCAAAGCGCTGTTGAAGGAATTGACGGCGGCGACGGTGCCTGCCGAGGTACGGCCGGGGCCACAATCCTGAGATCCCGCTAAGCGCTCCTCAGATTAGTATGCTGAGCCTTTTTTTCCTACCCTCCCTCTCCTGTTTTTCGTAAGTGGGGATTCTAAAGAACTTAGCTTTCTCTAAATCGCTTAGTGGCTTGCAGGTTAAGCGAATAGCAGCGCGGCGTTCTTCGTTTTGGGGCGTCTCCAAGCAGGACCGCAGCGCGACCCACATTCCCGAGAGTCGCGGGGCATGCGTCGTTGTTCGCCTGATAGCCGCTTCCGGCTTCCCCAGTGGCTCGCTTCGCAACACTTTCTCGCAGAGGCCAACTTCCGGGCGCGCCTTGTGATCTGGTGTGCTCCGCCGCAACCCTTTCCGCCATTCCTTTCGCATCGGTTCCGCGTCCGCCGCGCGGGCGGTTTCCTTGGAGGAAGTGCACCTCCAATAACGCACTCGCTTATCGGTAGTTGACTGATTTGTGTCGAACTGTTGTTTAGATGCCAGGTGGGAAGGATACTGACTAAGACAAAACAGCCAGACGCGGCGTGGTGATAGCAGCGCATTGTTCTCGTCGCAGATCCGGGCTGGTCTGCACAAAGTAATACCGGAATCACATTTGACAGCCATCGGCCTAACGCCGCGTTTACACGGCAAGTCGAAGGCATGGAGCACGACGCCCCACGAGCGACTCAACATCGGTACCAGGAAGGCGCGTACTTCTCGATACTTCCCAGAACATTCTGTTGAGCATCGTTGAATTACAGCAAGCGCAGCCATGGTCGGCATAAATATGGAGGAGGATATCTTGACAAAAGCCCGACGCAGGCCGGCGGTTCTGTTGTCCGCCATATTCGTCATAGTCCTTAGCGGGCAGCTTATGCGGGCGCAAGACGGGAACAAACTAAAAATAGGTTTTTCCATAGAAGACATGAAGGGAGAGCGTTGGCAGACGGACGTGAATTCCTTTGAAGCGCGCGCTAAGCAATTAGGGGCCGAGGTGATTTCCGACGACGCCGGCGGAGACGATGATCGTCAGTTCCATCAAGTGCAGGACATGATCAGGGCAGGTATCAAAGTGCTGGTTTTACTACCGCGCGACACCACAAAGGCCAGTCGCATGGTGGACGAAGCGAAGTCGGCCATGGTCAAGGTCATCAGTTACGATCGCCTGGTGCAGAACAGCGATGTCGATCTCTACGTGAGTTTCGACCGGCTTGAGATCGGTAAGATGCAAGCGGAATATCTAGTAAGACGCGTCCCCGCAGGTAATTACGTACTGATCGCGGGTTCTCCAAATGACGGAGGTGCGAAAACACTGCATGACGCCCAGATGAACGTTCTCGAGCCCTATATTGCTCGCGGCGGCATCAAGGTGATCGCTGAAGCGTATATGAAAGACTGGCTGCCTTCCGAGGCTTACCTTTTTATGCTGAAGGCAATTGATTCCGCCCAGGGCAATATCGCTGCTGTTATCGCTTCCAACGACGGATTGGCAGGCGGTGCCATTCAGGCCCTCCGCGAACATAATCTTGCCGGCAAAGTGCTCGTTTCTGGGCAAGATGCGGATTTGGCCGCTGTTATATGCATCGCCCAGGGCACGCAGACAATGACTGTTTACAAGCCCATCGTAAATGAAGCGGTAACAGCCGCAGAGGAAGCGGTTCGCCTGGCGAAGGGCGAAAAGACGCATGCAGATGGGGCCATGAGCAATGGCAAGATAAAGGTACCTACCATAATGCTCAAACCCGTGGTCGTCACAAAGGACAACATTAAGACAACAGTGGTCAAGGACGGATTCCAGACATTAAAGAGCATTAACCAGGCATTGTCCCAGGACCAGCAGATCAAGTAGGGCAATTCCCGTTGAGTGAGCCCTCGGGGGCCAAGCTAGCCGGATTCGGAACCACGATTGCCCATAGAGTCTGTTCGGCTAAATCCGATAACGCACAAATCAGAAGGCCGCACGCGACAACCGAGTCTCAGTATTCTGAGACGCGGAGAGATTCGGTTTCCGACCGTGATCGCATTCGCGCTTTGCATCTTGCGTCGATGTCGCTTCCTTCGGTAGCGTGTCACTTCCAAAACGATGACGCGCTCGAAGAAATCCGCGAGCGATCGAGTTGCCATCAATCCCGCCATCCCGGCTCCGACAACCACGGCCTGTTTGCCAAATACGAGTGGGCATAAGGAACCTCGCTCAAATTTTCTTCGGGAGATAGATCTCCACTGCGGACGCAATCACGCACAAATACAAGACCTCAATTGAGCTCGCGCTTCTCGCGCTTGGGTGCCTTACGGCGTACCCGGAAGCAGGCTCTACATAACCACCGCAAGGACGACTCGCCCGGAACGGTCCTGCGCTGGAATGACACAGGTTTCCTGCGGTACGATGGGCCGCTTTGTGCTTGGCTGAAAGACGGGAGACAGCATGGAGGCGCTTCTTCAGGACTTGCGCTACGGGTTTCGGATGCTGGTGAAGTCGCCGTGGTTCACCTCGATTGCGATTCTGACGTTGGCGGTGGGCATTGGCGCGAACACGGCGCTATTTTCCGTAGTCAATGGCGTCCTGCTCAATCCGCTGGCATACCCACACTCCGGCCAGCTTGTCGCGCTTTATGGAAAGACCGCCGGATTCGATCAAGCCCCCATTGCCTACCTGAATTTCCTCGATTGGCAGCGCGACACGCAAACCTTTGCGTCTATGGCCATCTACCGCAACCAGGATTACAACTTTATCGGCTCGGGCGAAGCGGAACGGCTCAGCGGTTACATGATTTCTGCGGATTTTTTTTCGACGCTGGGCGTAAGGCCCATTCTTGGCCGCTCCTTCCGAGCCGATGACGATCACGCGGGCGCCGCGCCAGTTGTGATTCTCGGCGGAGGCTTCTGGAAACGCAAGTTCGGCTCTTCGCTCGAAATCATCGGAAAGTCGCTCATCCTAAATGGCACTTCCTACACGATCGTAGGAGTGATTCCGGCAGGCTTCACTTTCTACGGTCACGACCGGGATGTCTACTCTGCCATCGGCCAGTGGAATGATTCGTCTTTTCGCGACCGCCGCCTCAACGTGAGCGCGCATGCGATAGGCCGCCTGAAACCAGGCGTAACGCTCTCGCAGGCGAAAGCCGATATGGACGGCATTGCGCAGAATCTCGCTGTAGCGTACCCAGAGGCCGATAAGGCCGCAGGCATTGCTCTCATTTCCATGAAGGACGACATCGTCGGTAAGGCCCAGCCATTCCTACTCGTGCTTCTCGCGGCCGTTGGTTTTTTGCTGCTGATCGCCTGCTCGAATGTTGCCAATCTTCTTCTGGCGCGCTCGATGGTCCGCTCGCACGAGTTTGCGATTCGCGCGGCGCTGGGCGCGAGCCACGTGCGCGTGATTCGCCAGCTTCTCACCGAAAGCATTCTGCTCGCGGGCCTGGGGGGAGCGCTGGGACTCTCGCTCGCCGTTTGGGGCACCAAAGCGGTGCTCGGCACTTTGCGTGGCGCTTTGCCGCGCGCCAACGAAGTCTCCCTCGACTCACGCGTCCTGCTCTTTACGATGGCGCTGTCACTGCTTGCCGGAATTGTTTTTGGTCTCGCTCCCGCGCTGAAAACTTCCCGCGTGAATTTGGAGGAGATACTCAAAGAGAGCGGCCGTGGTTTGAGCGGCGCCCGCCACCGGCTCCAAGGAGCTTTCGTCGCCGTCGAAGTAGCCATGGCCTTGGTTTTGCTCGTCGGCGCGGGACTCATGGTTCGCAGTCTCGCGGCACTTTGGCGCGTCAATCCCGGCTTCAATCCCAGCCACGCTATCTCCTTCAGTTTGTCCCTGCCGGCCGCCTCCACAAGCAGCTCCGCCGAAACGCGCGCCCGTCTGCGCCGCTTCGACGACAAGATGCAAAATACACCGGGAGTACAAGCCGTTTCCGTGACACTCGGGTCCCGCCCGATGATCCATAATTCCTCGGAGGCTTTCTGGATTGAGGGTCAGCCAAAACCTGCCAACCTCCAAGACATGCCGCAGGCGATGTTTTATCTCGTTGAATCTGGCTTCCAGCAAGCCATGGGAATCACCCTCGAACGCGGCCGCTTCATCACGCCGCAGGACGACGAGCACGCGCCGGTGGTCGTCGACATCGACGACGTTTTCGCGCGCGCCTATTTCCATCAGGAAAATCCCATCGGCCAGCGCATCAATCTGGCGGGCTTCAAGGTGCAAGCCGAAATCGTCGGCGTGGTCGGCCACGTAAAGCAGTGGGGGCTCGACGCCGATGAGAAATCGGCCATCGGGGCGCAGTTCAGTTTTCCGTTCATGCAGCTTCCGGAGAAGCTCATGCCGCTCGCGGCAGATTCTGTGGCCGTCGTGCTGCGCACCGAAGGTGACCCCACAGCTGTCATGGGCTCCGTTCGCCGCGCAGTCGAGGAAATTGATTCTCGCGAAGTGGTTTACAACGTCCAAACGATGGAAGAAGTCGTCTCCAATTCGTTTGCCGCGCGGAGACTCTCGATGATTCTTCTCGCCGTCTTCGCGGCACTAGCGCTGGTGCTCGCATGCGTCGGAATCTACGGCGTAATTTCGTATCTGGTCGGCCAGCGCACTCATGAAATCGGAGTGCGCATGGCCATGGGTGCGCAACGCAGTGATGTGTTGCGACTGGTCATCGGACACGGGGTCAGAATGGCATTTGTCGGCGTCGCGATCGGCATCGGCGCCGCGCTGGGACTGACGCGTCTCATGGCCAACCAGCTCTTCGGCGTCAGTGCGCATGACCCACTGACCTTTGCCGGCATCGCCATGCTGTTGATTATTGTGGCCGTGGCGGCATGTTACATCCCCGCGCGGCGGGCGATGCGCGTTGACCCCATGATCGCTCTGCGATACGAATAGTCCTTTCCGTAGATGACGCGCAAACCTTCCTCGGAACCGCGTGGATAGGCAGGAGGTGGTTGCCCCCGCGGTCAATCTTGCTGCTTGTGCCACCACTCCCGAAGCGATTTGCAGCGCCCTTCATCATCAAGAGAAATCAGGAAAATTCCATCAAGCTTAGTTTGTAGCCCTGGCGGGACACGAACAAACGACGCTGACCATCTGGCGATGTTGAGTTCATCCTTCACAACCAAGATCTCGTATACGAATTTAATGTCCTTTTCGGTTCGGGCCACCTCTGACCAATACTCGAAAATGGCTTTTCTTCCGCGCATAGGTTCGAGAAAAGGTGTAACTTGGTAGGTACCGCTCTCATTGAATAGCGCCGCGGCGGCTTCTGGATTGCGGTTCTCCCACGCCTGGCCGTAAGCATCCAGCCATGATTTAAATGCGACCAGATCTTTGTCCATGCCCAGTCTCCGGGTAAGTGAATGAGTCTATCCTAACGATTCACCCTGGTTGCCGGCCGCCCAGGAGTTAGCCTGCCACACCGAATTCAAAAACCCAACGTTGTCGCAAGCGATGTGAGGACAAAAAAATCAAGGTTCCGCTTCCCCGTCGCTATGATCCAATTGCCGCTCACCACACTCCCCAGTTTCCTGATTCAAAAATGCAATTTCCAGAAAGCCCTGGGGGATAACGAGCATATTCGGCTCCTTCCTCCCGCGCCGTGGCCGTCAACAAACACAGTCGACTCGGGGTCGAGAGAGACGACATTGGTATGAAAGCGAGTGGATTACTTCTAATCACCCGGTCACTCAGGGAAAATCTCTGGAGTGACGATCAATTACATGCTACGCCCGCTTGCAGAGACCGAAGATGAAGCCGATTCTAACCTCCGCGGAAACACATGTGTAGTTTGACCAGCAGCGCCTGCTGGAGCACAATCGCTCGTTCGCCGCAATGCGGCAAGAGGATGCGCATGAGATTTCGTTTAGCTGCTTTGATCATCAGCTCGGTAATTGTTAGTTCAGTGGGAGCACAAAGCCCCGCGCCGCCTACCGCCGGCTCCCAGACGCGTGCCATCACCGAAAAGGATCTTTTTGAGTTCATCTGGGTGGCCAACCCGCAACTCTCTCCAGACGGGACGCGGGTAGCGTTCACGCGGGTCAACGTGGACGAGAGGCGCACCGGCTATGAAACTTCCATCTGGACGGTGGCCACGTCCGGCAGCGAACCTCCCGTGCGGATGACGAATGGCAAGCATGACACGCAGCCGCGGTGGTCGCCAGATGCTAAGCGCATCGCCTTTGTCCGCGGCGGTGACAAGGATGAAACGGGGAAACCCAAGCCGCCTCAAATCGCTATGCTTTCGCTCGCCGGCGGGGAAGCTTGGATCATCACCGATCTAACGAAAGGCGCTTCGGGCCCGGTCTGGTCGCCCGACAGCAAGCGCATAGCATTTCTGAGCTCCACAACCTTGAAAGACATCGAGAAGGCCCAGCGCAACAAGGAGTCGGCGAAGGGTAAGGAGACCAGAAAGCCGGAAGCCACTAAGGACTCTCGAGAGCCGAAAAAACCGGAACCCGAGAATGAGCACGAATCCGACGTCCACGTCATCAGCCGGGCCGTCTATCGCAGCAACGACGCGGGCTATCTCGATCCCAAGCGCCACGAGCATGTTTGGATACTCGAGGTGCCGACGACCTCCGATGAACTCACCAAGCCCGTGCAGCTCACCAGCGGGGATTTCGAGGAACGTGAGCTCGTCTGGAGCCATGACAACTCGCGGATCTACTTCCTTACAGAGCGTATCGACGAACCTTATTACGAACTACCGACCACGGATATTTACTCCGTTCCGTCGGCGGGTGGAAACCTCGAAAAACTCGCTACTGTTCCCATGGGAATCTACGACTTGGTCCTCAGCCCGGATGGCCGCAAGTTTGCGTTTCACGGGTCGGTCACCCAGCCGGTTCGCTCCTATTCGCAGCCCGATCTCTGGGTCATGGATGCAGCGCTCAATGCGCAACCGAAAAACTTGACCGCCGATTATGACTCCGACATGGGAAGCTCCGTAGGCGGCGACAACGCCGCTCCGCGCGGCGGCCATGGGCGCACGCTCTACTGGTCGCCCGACAGCAACTGGCTGTTCGACTCCGTCGCCAAGCAAGGACGCACGCCATTGGTCCGCGTCGATTCGCAATCCGGCGCGGTAACCGAAATCACGCGGGGCGATCAGGCAGTGCTCGATTTTTCCGTCACTCCGGACGCCCGCACCATCGTTGCCTTGGTTTCCACACCCGTTGTGATTGGCGATCTCTTTACCGTGGCGGCCAATGGCACTCAAATCCGCGTTACAGACTTCAATCGCAAGCTCTGGTCGCAGCTCAACTTGACCCCGCCGGAAGAGCTTAATTACACTAGCTTCGATGGTAAGCGCATTCAGGGATGGATTCAAAAGCCACCCGATTTTGACCCGAAGGAAAAGTACCCGCTAATTCTGAACATTCACGGCGGGCCGCACGCTGCCTACGGCTGGGTCTTTGATCACGAATTTCAATGGATGGCGGCCAGGGGATACGTCGTCCTCTATCTCAACCCGCGCGGCTCGACCAGCTATGGCCAAGACTTCGGCAACATCATTCAGTATCACTATCCGGGGGACGACTACCGCGACCTGATGGTTGGCGTGGACGAACTTCTGAAGCGTGGCTACATCGACCCTAAAAAACTCGCTGTGACTGGTGGTAGTGGCGGCGGCGTTCTCACCGACTGGACGATTACGCATACGGATCGGTTCGCGGCGGCGGTATCGCAACGCGACATTTCCAACTGGGCTTCGTGGTGGTACACGGCTGACTTCACGTTGTTTCAGCCACACTGGTTTAAAGCCCCGCCTTTCGAAGACCCGCAAGACTACGCCAATCGTTCCTCCATTACCTTCGTGAAGAATATCCACACTCCAGTCATGTTTGTCCTCGGAGATTCCGACTACCGCACTCCGCAGGATTCAGGCGGCGAACAACTGTTCCGCGCGCTCAAGCTTCTGAAACGCCCAACCGCCATGGTCATCTTTCCGCGCGAGACCCACGAGCTCTCGCGTTCGGGAGAACCCTGGCATCGCATCGAGCGTCTCGACCACATTGTGGCCTGGTTCGACAAATGGATCATGGGCGTTCAGCATCCGGAATACGATGTGCGTCCTGAAAAGCAGGTTGTGAAATCGGCGCAGTAAAATCCGCGGCAGATGGTTATTTCTCGATCCAGGGCGCCTGTCGGAGGCCACAAGACGAATGACTGACTTGACTGAAGCCTTCGACACTGCTAGTCCTTCACCAAGCTATGGGCAAGCGAGGGTACCGTTGCTGCTCGACGTAATTTTACTTTTTCTTGAGGCGTCACTGGTAGCGGCCTTTCTGTTCTTGGTTCGCGATGAAGACGCTCATGCGTACTTCGGACTCGGGATATTTATCTGCGGGATTGTTCTCGCCATTGCCTGGCCGATTGTCAACGAAGGGAAACTACGGTACAAACGAAGAGCCGCACACATCTCGCGGCCCATCGTTCGATTGTTGGCAATCGTCTTCTTGGTGGTTTGGCCGATCCTATTTGGATGGAAGTTCAGCCTTGGGTGGGTCAACGCAAAGACATTCGATCCGGAACCCATTGCCTACTTCGACGCGCACAATCACGGCTTCAGCGCCATCCTGCCCTATTATGCTTATGCGGATCTCTACGCGTTTATCAAAGACCCGGAAGATCCGACTCGAGTGGATCTGGAGCACCGGCGCGAACTATGGAAATATCTGGTCTCCAGCCAGCCTTCGGGCAAAGCCTCAGGGCCCCGAATCAAGCCGGGAGCTTCGGCGACGGTTGCGGCCTACGGAAAGAACATCTCCGAACTTACAGCCGAGCAGGTCAACGGAGCGCTCGAACGCGTCTTGACCACAACACCGTGGACCGAATTCGACAGCGCGTACGCGTTTCGGGGCGCGCCGGTCGAGTCCTATCTTAAGGCGTATTTTGGAGATGACCTCGTCCGAAAGAGCCGGACGCTCTGCGACGCTTCCATCCTCGAATTGGCCGTGACGCGGACGTCCCACTCAGAGCAGTTCCTCAGTTTCATCGGCGGCTGGGGATTCACGACCGTAACGGGACATCCAGTTTCGTCGACGCTCGAGGTTATTCGCTGTTTCATCGGCGGACCGCGTGCGCTGGCCGCTGCTGGCGGATTGCGGGGCAGGGTGGTGCCGGAAGTCAAGGTTCTACTCATGACTCACACGAGCGGTTTGGGCGAGGTCGAAGTCGCGGACAAGACGCGGCGCTGGATGGAATACGGGTCCACGGGCGAGTGCGCGCAGAATTCCTCATACGCGCCGGTCCTCCCAACGCTGCCTAAGACCATCGAGATGGCACTGTTGGGGCAGGAGGACGGCGGCAAACCGATCGTCGGGCCGGAGGAAAAGCCTGCATATCTCGATCACGTGATCGGTGTGGACACCGCTGCACCCGAGATCACCTGCTTTACCGGGAGCGATCCGAAAGACATTCCGGGCCAGGGCATGAGGAACTACGAGGATCTGGTCGACGCCGTTTACCGAGCCGCGAAGGAACGCCGAAACCGGGGATGGCACGGAAAATTGCTTGTCCATACCCACGTGGGAGAGGGTGGCGCTTCGTACCAGTGGGGCAAGATTCCCCCAGGCGAAAAAGCGAGAGACCTCTTCTCGGTCTTTCCGGTGATCCAGAAGAACAAGTTGACACGGCAGCCCGTCTATATCGAGCAGGCCAACAAGAATATCAAGACTCTCCTAAGAGCCGTTGAGAGGATCAAACAGAAGGACCCCGGCATAGATGACTACCTGGTTTTCCGCTTCGGCCACGTCACGCAAGCTGACTTGGACGACGCCAGGGAGATGAAACGGCTGAATGTCGAAGCGGACATCAACCTCGAAAGCAACATCTCCACGCGCGCGTACTATACGGAGGCGCTGGCGACGGCCGGGCCCCAACTTTTGAAAGAGCAGGAACAATTCGAGTACAACAATCTTCCCGGCAAAGTGCTGAGCACCGGACACGCCGTGGAGGTTCTCTCCGGCCATTCCCTGAAGTTCATGTTGCAGGCTGGCGTGCTTACGTTGCTAGGCAGCGACGGCGGCGGCGAGGAGCATTCCGACATCGGGCGCGAGTACAAGCTGGCTTCGGAATTGATCGATTACTGGAAGTCGCAGGGAACTACTTTTCCTCCCGAAGTTTCCGCGGACATCTTCCGCAAGAACGCGGATGAACACGTCACGGACATGAGGGAAGACAAGAAGCATCCGTGACGTTCGTCGTTTCGCGCGATGGAGGGCCTGGCCGGGAAGGGCTGTTGTCCGTCCTCTAGCTTAGTACTCCTGTTCACAAATACGATGACGTATTTTAGTGACGTTTATAAATATAAATGCCGATGCCTGGTAGACTTGGCATCGGGAGGATTATCTCTAATGCCGCGACAGAGCACATTTTCCGTAGCCTTGTCTGAGGACGAACGTCAGCATCTCGAGTCGATCACCCGTCAATATACGTCACCGTATTGTGA
>Ga0210407_10002745_pt1 | contig 14866 bp, 10 predicted proteins | sample IncBWC27MmetaG_FD_150860 | JGI IMG/M metagenome (GOLD analysis project Ga0210407, IMG submission 150860) | Forest soil microbial communities from Barre Woods Harvard Forest LTER site, Petersham, Massachusetts, United States - Inc-BW-C-27-M | ecosystem: Environmental > Terrestrial > Soil >...
CCTTGGCCATCTTGATGAACACCTCACCCGGCCGCCCATCTTCATACATGCCCACGGTGATGTAGCCTTCGTGCCCGCCCACGCTGAACTTGTGCGTCACCGACGCGCGTTCCACCGGCATCTTTTCCCGCACTGCTCGCGCAAACAGTTCCCGTTGCATGTGTTCCACCACCGCCGCGGCTTCCGCTATTCCCGTACCCGTCGAGGCCGCCTTCTCTTCCTTCTTCCCGCCCGCATTCAGCGGCTGCGAACGCTTCGAATTGTCGCGGTAGATGGCCACGGCCTTCAGCCCCACCTTCCACGATTCGATGTACGCGTTCATGATGTCTTCAATCGTCGATTCCTCCGGCATGTTGATGGTCTTCGAGATCGCACCGGAGAGGAACGGCTGCGCCGCGGCCATCATCTTCACGTGCCCCGTCCAAGTGATCGACCGCCCGCCCCCCATCGGCGCCAGCGAGCAATCAAACACCGGATAATCTTCCATCTTCAAGTACGGCGCGCCCTCGATCTTCCCGTTCTTGTCGATGTAGGAAACGATTTCGCTGGTTTGCTCCGGCGTGTACTCCAGCTTCATGAGCGCCTGCGGCACCGTGTTGTTCACGATCTTGATCAGCCCGCCGCCCACCAGTTTCTTGTACTTTACCAGCGCCAGGTCCGGCTCGATTCCCGTCGTGTCGCAATCCATCATGAAGCCGATCGTCCCCGTCGGCGCCAGCACCGTCACTTGCGAATTCTTGTAGCCATACTTCTCCCCGTGCGCCAGCGCCGTGTCCCATGATTCCTGCGCTCCACGGAACAATTCCGTCTGCACGTGCTCCGGCTTGATTCCCCGCATCGCTTCGCGGTGCATTCGAATCACGTCCAGCATCGGCTCGCGGTTCACTTCGTAGCCCGGGAACGGGCCCATGCGCTCCGCAATCCGCGCCGACTGCGCGTACGCTTCTCCGCACATCATCGCCGTGATCGCCCCGGCAACGTCGCGCCCTTCATTGGAGTCGTACGGCAGCGCCATGGACATCAGCAGCGCGCCGAGGTTCGCATAGCCCAAGCCCAGAGGCCGGAAGTTGTGCGAATTCTCTGCAATCTTCGGTGTCGGATAGCTCGCGTTGTCCACTAAAATTTCCTGCGCCGTAATCGTCACGTCCACTGCATGCTTGAACGCCGGCACGTCAAACTGTCCGCTGGCGTTTACGAACTTCATCAAGTTCAGCGAAGCCAGGTTGCACGCCGTGTCGTCCAGGAACATGTATTCGCTGCAAGGATTCGACGCATTGATCCGCGCCGTGTTCTTCGACGTGTGCCACCGGTTGATCGTCGTGTCATACTGCATCCCCGGGTCCCCGCAGTGCCACGTCGAATCCGCAATCTTCATCATCAAGTCGCGCGCCCGCAGCTTTTCGTTCGACTGCCCGTCGATGACGTTCTTCGTCCACCAGTCTTTGCCCTCCACCACCGCGCGCATGAAGTCGTCCGTCACGCGCACCGAGTGATTCGCGTTCTGGAAGAAGATCGAGCTGTACGCGTCGCCGTCAATCGAGCTGTCGTAGCCCTGCTCGATCAGCACGTGCGCCTTGCGCTCTTCTTTCATCTTGCATTCGATGAATTCCACAATGTCCGGGTGATCGATGTTCAGGATCACCATTTTCGCCGCGCGTCGCGTCTTCCCACCGCTCTTGATCACGCCTGCGAACGCATCAAAGCCTTTCATGAAGCTTACCGGCCCCGACGCAATTCCCCCACCGCTCAGTGTTTCCCGGCTTCCGCGCAAACTCGAAAAATTCGTTCCCGTCCCCGAGCCCCACTTGAAGAGCATCCCCTCGGTCCGCGTCAGCCCCATGATCGATTCCATGTTGTCGTGGACCGAATTGATGAAGCACGCCGAGCACTGCGGCTTCGGCTGCACGCCCACGTTGAACCACACCGGCGAATTGAACGCCATTTTCTGCTCCACCAGCAGGTGCGTCAGTTCATCGCGGAACGCATCGCGCGATGCCGCATCCGTAAAATACTTGCACTCTTCGCCCCACCGCACGATGGTATTCACTACGCGGCTGATCAGTTGCCGCACCGAGCCTTCGCGCTGCGCGCTTCCGGGCTTCCCGTGAAAATATTTGCTGGTGACGATGTTCGTCGCCGTCTGCGACCAGCTCTTCGGCACTTCCACGTCTTCCTGCCGGAAGATCGTCACGCCCTTTTCGTTTCCGATCAGTGCGGTGCGCTTCTCCCACTCGACCATGTCGAAGGGAGACTTCGTCCCATCGGTAAAATACCGCTCGAAGGCCAGACCCTTCGCTGTCGTTTCTGTCGTTGTTTGCGGCGCCATGTCTGTCGTCACTGCTTTTCCGCTCAATGCGTGCTTTACTGTCGCCATTCCGTTCCTCCGCGCCTTTGGGCTCCCACTCGCGCGGGGAACCCTCCTATTTTACTCCTCTGCGCCCCGCAGAGTCGCCGCGCTTCGCTTCAGGGTCTGGTCCGAAGCCACTGCGGCTCGATTCGATAAGTTCGTGAAAGCGGCCTGCGAAAAAAAAGCCGATCGCTTGGCGATCGTTCTTTAAGACCCGCGCAAAAAGCCAATGCTCTGCCTCGGGCTGGTGGGTCGCACACAGCCTCACAGCAGGTGCCGCGCCTCAAATGCGGGCGCGGAGCATTTACTTCGCGCTCGGTTTTTTCGCTTTGAACCCGGGCCGAGTTCGTGGGTTCATCCGGACCACTTTTGGATCCCCGACTCGGTCCGTCTGGCGCTTCCACGTCCCCCGAATCTGGAATCGAAGTATCAACGGATGATAATTTCCTGTCAAGAGAAAAACGCAAAATGTGGTTGACGTTTTCGTACTGCGTCTATTTGTAGTGGTGCTCTTTCTCGTAACCGCTTTCCTTGCAACGTTTCTCTCTTTTCCTCCCCGCGCTACACTGGTGGCATCACACTCATGATGCAACGCGCGCTCCTTCTCTCCCTCTTGATCATATCGTTTCTCCCTCGCTTCCTTTCAGCGCAGGAACATCCGCAACCCGCCGTAACTTCGGAAATGCATTCGGCCTACGGAGAAAAGCTTCATATCCCCGCCATTCCCAATGGCGGAAAAATCAACGATCATCTCTACCGTGGCGCGCAACCGCGTCCCCAAGGCTTTGCCGAACTCAAAAAACTCGGCATCACCACCATCGTCGACCTCCGCGGCGAGGATCGCGAAAAAATCCTTTGGGAGCGCCGCCAGGCCGAGTCCTTGGGCATGCGTTTCGTCAACATCCCCGTCAGCGGATGGGCCCCGCCCACCAACGAACAGGTCCTGCAATTTCTTTCCTACTTTCGCGATGACCCCAACCAAAAGATTTTCGTGCATTGCCGCTATGGCGACGACCGCACCGGCGTCTTCGTGGCCACCTATCGCATGGCCATCGAAAAATGGCCCGCCGAGCAAGCATTGAAAGAAATGTACTTCTTCGGTTTCAACGGCTTCTGGCATCCCTCCATGATCACTTTTATCCGCGATTTCCCCGCCCGCCTCAACTCCGCCCCCGCCCTCGCTCCCCTCCGCCCCGCACCCCCACCGAACTGACTCCCACCGTGCCCAGATCCCTCCTTTTTCCTGGACATCTCTTACCTGATGCGCTATCTTTACCTTAGGTATACATGCGCAAGGCGATGACGTGTAGGGAGGCAGTCCCAAAGTTACGTTAACCCCTAAGCTCTTTAGAATGCGCACTTACAAGAATCCTTATAAGTGTTCATTCTAAACGACTTACGGCAACACTAAGTCTTTTAGAATCCGCACTTGCAAGAAAATGGGGGGAGGGGTCCCGCCTACAACCCGTGGTGGCGGGGGCTTCAGACCCGCCCACCTGAACTCCAAAACTTAAAATCCCCTAATCTCCTAGTACCTCCGTACCCTTCACAACAGGACGCTTGCCCCATTTAATAGAGCTACCCCTTCCTCCACTATATCTATCGACACGAACTTTACCTGTCTGAGGGAGAGGTCCCCGTGCAAGTCGGACGCTACGAGATTCTCGAAATCATCGGCACCGGTGCCACCGGACGTGTGGCGCGCGCGCACGATCCCATGATCGGCCGCCAGGTGGCCATCAAGATGTTCTCCAAGTCCTTGGCGAAAGGCGAAGGCCGCCAGCAATTCCTTCAGGAAGCACGCGTTGTCGGCCAGCTCTCGCACCCTTCGATCATCGCCTTGCACGATATGGGCATTGACGAAGCCACGCAAACGCCCTACCTGGTGATGGAATTCCTGGACGGCCAGCCGCTCGACCGCATCCTGGAGAGGGGCAGCTTCCCCTACTCTCGTGCCTGCGCCATCGTTGCGGAGGTCGCCTGTGCGCTTGGTGCCGCGCACCGCAAGGGTGTCATTCACGGCGACGTCAAGCCCGCCAACGTGCTCATTACAGACGACGGTCGCGTCAAGCTCATGGACTTTGGCATGGCTCGCCTCGCCAGCCACGATACCGGTGCCTCGCCGCTTCTCGGCACCCCGGCCTATTGGTGCCCTGAGCAGATCATGGGCAAGCCGCAAGACGCGCGTTCCGATATTTTTTCGCTGGGAGTCGTGCTCTACGAAATGGTCACGGGAAAGCGTCCCTTTGACGCGGAATCCCTTCAGGCCATTTGCGGCCGCGTGCTTTCTTCCACGCCGCTCCCGGCCTCTCATGCCAATCCATCCATGCCCACGGGTTTCGACGAAGTCGTCGCCCGCTGCCTGGCAAAAGATCCCATCGCGCGCTACGCCGTCGCCGAAACGCTCGCGGAGGATCTCTATCCTTTCGCACGCCGCAAAACGGTTGCCCAGCCTGCGCCGCAGCCTGCCAGCAATGGCAATGGCCTGCGCGACCGCGCCGCCCGCCTGCTCCGCACCGCCTGATGCTTACGCTGCAAAAGTGCCGCTACGAAGCACTCGAGTTCATCGGCTCTGGAACCACGAGCCGCGTTGAAAAAGCGCGAGACAACGTCATCGGCCGCACCGTCGCTCTCAAGACTTTCGTCTACGGTTTTGGCGCCGGTATCGAGCAGCAGTTCCTCCGCGAAGCCCAGCTTGTCGGCCAGCTCTCCCATTCCTCGGTCATCCAGCTTTACGACGTGGGCACCGATGCCGAGGGCATGCCCTTTCTGGTCATGGAATACATCGCCGGCAAGACGCTCGACCAGTTTTTCGCGACTTCCACGCTAACGATTCAGCGGGCCTGCGCCTGGACCGTGGATCTGGCGGGCGCACTCGCTTCCGCGCATCGCGCCGGCATTCTTCACGGCGACATCAAACCCGGCAACATCCTCGTCACTCCGGAAAATAAAGTGAAGCTCGGTGACTTCGGCATTGCGCGTCTCGCTTCGCAAGCCGCCGGCGACGGCTTTGTCATGGGCACGCCATCTTACTTCGCGCCCGAACAAATCCAATCCGAAACGCAGGATCACCGCTCGGACCAGTTTTCTCTCGGAATTGTTTTCTATCAGATGCTGACCGGCGTGCGCCCCTTCAAAGGCGCTACCCTCGGCGCCGTTTGTGCCGAGATTCTGAACACCAAACCCGCGCCGCCTTCCCACCACAATCCCGCAGTGCCCGCGGAACTCGACGCCGTTATCGCTAAGTGCCTGGCAAAAAACCCCGCAGACCGGTTCGCATCCTGCGAGGACCTCGCCCGTGCCCTCTACCCCTTCGCACGTTCTCGCCCCGCTCCTCCGCCATCCCCGGCGCACAAACCAAAATCACGTCGCGCCCCGCGGAAAACGCGCCGGCCGAGTTCAAAGATTCGCAGCTACCCTATCCCGCAAGTCTGGTAACCGCTCGCTCCGCGCGACCGCACGAACTTCCGTGCATACGCATGCGGTCATGCGAATCGCAACGATCGCCACGCGGCAGCCATCTGATTTTTTCAAGAACTCGAGAGGAACTGTGCGGTTTATTCGTAGCGAAGAGCTTCGACGGGATCGAGCTTCGCTGCTTTCATCGCCGGCCACACGCCAAAAACTAGGCCCACGCAGATGCTGACGACGATTCCCGTGACCGCGGCCCACACCGGGACGCTTCCCGGCCATTTCAATCCCAGCCGCACCAGCAGCACCAGGCCATTTACAAGAATCAGGGCGATGACACCGCCGGCGCCGGTCAGTGTCATGGCTTCGAGCAAAAACTGCCAGGTGATGTCACCGCTCTTTGCGCCGATGGCTTTGCGGATTCCGATTTCGCGGGTTCGCTCCGTCACGCTCACCAGCATGATGTTCATTACGCCAACACCGCCGATCAGCAGCCCGATCGCGCTAAGCACGATGGTGGCGAGCGCCACCATCCCCAGGATGCTGTGAAATTGATCGACGATTTGTTGCGACGTCTGAATGGAGAAATTGCTTTTCCCGTTGTAGGAAACATTGCGGCGCCGGCGCAGCACTTCCGTGGCCTGATCCACCGCCTGATCCAGCATGTTCGGATAGGCCTGCAGCCGGATGCTGTTCTCGTAAGCGCCAGGATAAATTTTCCGGAATGTGTTGTAAGGAATGAGCACGCGGCGGTCTTCATCGTCGGTGCCGAACATGCCCTTGGGTTTTTCCACCACGCCGATCACGCGAAACGCCGAGCCATCGATCATCACGTCTTTGCCGATCGGCGAAACTCCAGGAAACAACACCGGGGCGGCGTTCTCTCCGAGCATCACGACTTTCTCGCGATGCAGATCGTCCCCTTCGCTGATGAAGCGGCCTTCGAGTGTCGCGGCGTTGGCATAGACGATTCCAAAATTCGACTGCACGCCGCGGAAATCGATGGAGGTCACTTCGCCAGCCTTGGTGCGAACGGAATGCTGCTGCTCCCACCAGGTGAGGAAGACCGTCACATTCTTGACTGCGGGACTTCCTTCTTTGATCGCTTCCGCATCTTCCAGCGTCAGCGGCTTGCGCTCGCGTTCGTCCTTGGGACGACGCCCGCCGTGCGGGCCCTGCTCGAAACGCGAAATGAACGCGGTGTCCGCGCCATATTGTTTGATGCTTTCCTGGACCTGTTGGTCGAAGCCGGTGATCAGCGCGGCCACTAGCATAATCACGCTAACGCCCAGCACCACGCCGAACACCGTCAGAAAGCTGCGCAGCTTGTGTGCCTTCAGCGTGTCCATGGCCTGCTTCAGGTTTTCACCGTGTGCCTGTGCCATTGCCGTTCCTCAGCCGTCCGCTCGCAAAGCTTCAATGGGATCGAGTTTTGCCGCGCGCATCGCCGGGTAAATGCCGAAGAAAAGCCCAACCGCCGTCGAAACACTCAGGGAAAGGATGACCGCGTTCATTGGCGTTTTCATGGGAATCGAAGTCGCCGCGCGCGCCGCGGCAACCACCAAATAGGCCAGAATTATTCCAATCAGCCCGCCCGTCGCGGCGAGCACCGCCGACTCCGTGACGAACTGGAGAACGATGTGCTTTCTTCTTGCTCCAAGCGAACGCCGCAGACCAATCTCGCGTGTGCGCTCGGTCACGCTGGCCAGCATGATGTTCATGATCACAATTCCGCCGACCACCAGGAACACCGCGGTCAATCCCACCGCTACCATGAAGAGATTCCCGGTTAATGATTTCCATAGCCCCATGATCGAGTCCGAACCAATGATCCCGAAGCTGTCGGCATCGTCCCAGGGAGTGTGCCGCCACGCGCGCAAGAGCATCCGCGCCTCGTCCTCCGAGGCTTCCATCATCTCCGCGTTCTGCGCCTGGATAAACAGCACCAGGGAATCCCGCTGCGTCCCCCATTCCTTGCTGTAGGTGCCCAGCGGAATATAAATGAAATTATCCTGCGATTGCCCGAGCGCGCTTCCAATCACTTCGGCGACGCCAACCACTTCATAGCTGTGCGTCCCCGCGCGGATCGTTTTTCCGATGGCATCCACGTTGGAGAAGAATTTCTTCTGCACGTCTCCGCCGATGAAGCAGACAGGAGAATGATGCGTTTCGTCCGCTTCCATGAGGAACCGGCCCGATGCCACGTTCACGCTGCGCACCGCGGAATAGTTCGGGGTCACTCCCAAGATGTTCACGTCTTGCATCAGATCGTTTCCATAACGGATGTCCGAAGAAGTGCCGAGCAGGGCGGCGATCTGGCTGGCGGTGCGCATTCCTGTCCTCAGATTGACAAGCTCTTCCTGAGTGACCAACGGCCGCTTTTGCGCCTTCACCCAGGCATCGTTGCTGGTGATGATTCCGAACCGCGTAACGAGGAAAACGTTTGCGCCGAGATTGGCGATTTTGTCGGCCACGTAGAAATTCAGCCCGGCCACCACGCTCATCACCGCCACCAGCGTGGTCACCGCCAGGATTACGCCCAGCAGCGTCAGGAAGCTCCGCAGTTTGTGTGCGCGCAGCGCATCCAGCGACAGGCGCACGGTTTCGAGCATGGTAATAGCAATGCTGCGAAACCCGCCCAGCTTCAGTCCGGCTCCCGCAACGCGAGACCGCGCGTTCTCAATCGCGCTTAAACCGTCGATAGGAGTGACACCCAGACAGACCCCCGACCTTCTATAAGACGAACTAACCCGACTGTTCGTTCAACAATAATTAGACGTATGGAGGAGCGCTTAGCTTTCAGCCGTTCCGGGAGTAGTTTGGCGTGCGGTTTGAAAGGGTAGCGCCCGTCTCGCGGCTACCAACGACATTATACCTTGGTTAGGGAGCGCCTGGACGCGGCAAGTGGCAGCTTCAGAACCGGCCAGTTGAGCTTGCGCAATCCATAAGTATCTGCATTTTCTATTCGTTACGGGAGTAGCCATTGATACTTTGGCACGCGCGAGTGCCGTTCAGAGCGTACCGGGTGTACAACAATTGTGTGGCCTTGCGAATCCAATCAGCTTGCACGCTGGCAGGCTTCCTGCCACTTCGGATCATGCTGAAACCCACCTTCGTTCGAGTTGCAGCGCTATCGCTCGCCCTTGGCGCGAGCGCCGCGGGGCAATCGGTCGCGCCGGATTCCACGCCAGCGATCGCCTCCGCGAAGCCGGGTCTTTTCGACCGTGTTGTAGCCAACCAGCGGAAGAACGAGGAAGCTGGCGACGTTTACGAGCGCATCGAGCGGTTGGAAGTCCGCAAGAATCCAGGCGATTCCGCTCCGACATCAGTGAAAATCGCGCGGGTCATTCCTTCGGGGACGGGCATGACTCATCTGGCGGTCGGCCCGGACGGCCAGCCCGTCGATCTAGCCGCGTATCGCGCTGATCTCGCAAGACTGGAGAAGGCACTGGCGCTCGCGGCGGGTGAAAGCCGCTCGCAGCGAGACGCGCTGGAAAAGTTCGCAAAGAAGCGGAAAGAGCGGAACGATCTTATCGACTCCACACGGAGCGCTTTCCTTTTTACATTTGTGGCGCGAGAACCGCGCGGCGAGCGCGTGCTTTCCAAATACACGATGCAGCCCAATCCGGCTTTCAAACCCACTTCGCGATTCACTGCCGTGTTCACCAAAGTACGCGGATTCATCTGGATTGATGAGGATTCCGGCGAGCTCGCGCGCATCGAAGGCGAAGTCACCGAAGACATTTCCGTCGGACTGTTTCTCGCCAAGGTCTACAAGGGCAGCCACTTCATGCAGGAACGTTACGAATTTTTCCCTGGGCTATGGCTCGCCAGTTTTTCGCAATACGATTTTGACGGCCGCAAGTTCTTTTCCGGTTTTTCCATTCACGAGCGCACGTTTTATTCGAATTACCGCTACATCGGCCCGCCCAAAGAGGCTCTTGTGGCCATCCGCAAGGAACTTGGGCTTGCCGGGTTAGGCAAGTCCGGCTCCAGCACCGCGGACCCCTGAGACTTTTCCCGCTAAAATGGGTTTATCAGCCCACGTCCTCGATCCGAGAGACAGGAGGCTTCATGCCCCGTTCGCTCTCAGTATCACTTTTTGTCATGTTGTTCGCTTCGACCGCCGCGGCGCAATCTCCGGCTACAAATCCGCCCGCGCCGGCTACTCCGGCGCAGAATCCCGCTCCGCCGCCAGAAACCAAGAAACCCAAGAAAGTCTGGACCGACGAAAACCTGTCCGATGCACACGGCACGATCTCCGTCGTAGGCGATTCAAAAAACGCTTCGAGAGTGAAGCCGGGCAGCGGCAAGCCCGCGGATGCGCAGTACATCGCGTCGGTCCGGAAGCAGCTGGATAAATATCAAGAACAAATCGCGGACATCGACAAGCAGCTCGTGGATTTGAAAAACTTCAGTTCGGGTGAACCCTCAACTGGCGCAAGCGGCATCCGGCTCAACAAAAACTACGACCGCGAACCGATTGAGGTGCAAATTCGCGCGTTGCAGGAAAAAAAGAAAGATTTGGAGGCGAAATCCGATGCCATTCTTGACGAGGCCCGCAGGCGAGGCGTCGAGCCCGGCCAGCTTCGCTGAAAAGAGTTTTTGGTTGATAGTTTTCAGTTGTCAGTTAAGAAAAAATACTAAAACAAACTGAAAACCGCTTTATTCAGGTGCTAACGCACGAGGTTCCAGGGATACACACCAATTGATATCCAGATCGTTTTGTGCTTACTTCTTCGCTTCCGGCTTCTCGGCTTCGAAAAGAATCTCTTTCAGCATTTCCGCTTGCCGATACAATTCTGTTTTTCCTGCCGGAAATCTATTGAAGCTCAGCACGTACGCGAGGATGTCAGCGTTTTGCTGGCGGGTCAGTTTTCCCGGCGCGTTCTGCGGCATCGTCTTGCGAACTCGTTCGAACAAGTCGCTCAGCGGGAGACCATTCCAATTCGAAAGAAAGGCGCCGCCAGTGAGCGGAGGCGCGGATTCCCGGCCAGCGAGCTTGTCGCCATGGCAGGCCGAGCATTGCTTTTCATAGATCGCTTCGCCGCGCTTGGCCTGCTCTTCCGTGTACACACCGTCCCACACGGAACGAGGCGAGGCCGGCGGCTCCTGAGCGCGAATCGCGCAAACAAACGCTCCAAGTGCGGTGAGCCCGGCGATGGCAATTGCTGGATTTTTGAGCTTCACGCCGCCTTCTAATTGTCGTTCGACGGCAGCGTATAGGCGATGTACTCGCCGGAATATGGGCCGCCGCTGACGGCCACGACGATGTACTGCTTGCCGTTCACCATGTAGGTCATCGGCGAACCGGTTTGCGGCGCTGGCATGTACACCGCGCCGACTTCTTTTCCGGTGGCCTTGTCGTAGGCGCGCAGCATCGCGCCGCGCGGATGATCCGCGGTGGTGGTCACGTGCCCTTCGCCCGCAATCACGAGCGTTTTGGTGATCAGCGTGCCGATGTTGTACGTTTCCTGGCCGGTTCGCGGGATTTTCATGCCCTTCAGCACCGGGGAATTTCGCACCACATCTTCCGTCTCGCCATGCGCAATCTGCCAGGCGAACTCCCCTTTATCCAGATTGATGGCTGTGATTGTGCCGTAGGGCGGCTTGATCAGCGGCAGACCGTCGACCTCCATGCGAACGAAGCCGCCGCCAGCCGACTTCTTGGGTGGCTTGGGAGAATCGGCCCCAGCGTTTTCTCCGGGGCCGTGGAGAATTTCCACTTCTCTTCCAGCGGTTCCCGCAACGTAACGCAAGTCCGAAACTTCCTTGGGAGCGGGGACGAGCCCAATCGGTTCCACGCACGCGTTGCATGCGTACAAATAAGCTATGTGGGTTTCCGGATCGTACGAGCCTCCCGGCCAGTTCGTTCCGCCGGACGCGGTGCCCAGAGTAAGCGTGCCGAGCGGGCCTTCGAGCTTGCTTTCGGTGGGTGGGGTATAGACCGGGCCGAGATGATAGTGCGAGGCGACTTCTTTTGCTTTTTCGCGGAGGGCCGGCGTGAAATCGATCAAATCATTAATGGACACGCCGTTGCGGCTATAGGCAGGCGGCTTTGACGGGATTGGTTGCGTCGGAGAGTACGTTTCGCCTGGCACGCTGCCCACTTCCACGGGTTTTTCTGGGATGGGCCAGATGGGTTTGCCGGTGATGCGATCGAAGAGGTAGAGAAAGCCCTGCTTCGTCGGCTGCGCGACGGCTTTGACGGGCTTTCCATCAACGGTAATGTCGGCGAGGATCGGCGCGGAGGAAATGTCCATGTCCCACAGTGGGTGATGGACCAGTTGGAAGTGCCACTTGCGCTCGCCGGTTTTCAGGTCGACGCACACCAGAGTTTCGCCGAACAAATTATTTCCGGGCCGATGACCCCCGTAGAAATCGCTGGTGGGGGACTCGACTGGCAGATAGACCAGGCCGAGCTGCTCGTCGACGGTGATTTGCGTCCACACGCCGGTGTTGCCCGTGTATTCGGCGGAACCCTTTTCCCAGGTGTCGTAGCCGAACTCGCCTTTCTTCGGGATAGTGTGGAAAATCCAGAGGCGCTTGCCGGTTCGAACGTCGAAGCCGCGGACGTAGCCCTTGTTGTTGCGCATGCTGCGGGGAGTCATGCCTTCGCGGAAGGCCGCGCCGATGATTACCGTGTCTTTCGCCACAACGGGAGCTGATTGGATTCCAATTTCTCCGGTGATCAAATCGGGCAGGATTTCCTGGTCATCATTCAGCTTAAGGTCTACTTCGCCGTTGTCGCCGAAGGACGCGACACGAATGCCATTTTTCGCGTTGAGGCAAATCAGGCGGAAGCCGGGCGTCACGTAAAGGATTCGTTCTTCCTTGCCGTCGGACCAGTAAGCCAGGCCGCGGCCCGAAAGTTGTCGCGGAGCAGCGTCGCCGCGTTTACCTTCATGCTCGCCATGAATCCACAGCAACTCGCCGGTGGCCGGATCCAGGGCAATCACCGCGCGACGCGAACCGGCCGTTGCGTACAAAACATTGTTGACCATCAGCGGCGTCCCCTCGAGCTTGTACTCGGGCCGGTCGCCAAAATTGTCCGTCTTGATGCGCCACGCGATTTCCAGGTCGTTGAAGTTTGTGGCGTTGATCTGGTCAAGCGGGCGGTAACGCGTTCCTGCCAGGTCGGCGGCATACGACGGCCACTCGGTGTCCTTGGTGCGCGACTGGCCCGGAGCGCTTGACGGCATCGCAAAGACAACGATCGCGGTCCCAAGGATCAGCGTTTTCCATCCACCGAATATTTTCCGAATCATGTTCGATCCTCCGCTTGAAATCTCCTGCTCTGCGGCTCTGCTTAGCCCATTTGCTTCATTTGTTCGAGCGCTTGCTTGATTTTTGTTTTCTGCTCGTCGGTGACGTCGGAGTTGGGCGGCCGCTGGTAAAATTGTTGCGTCCCCATTTGCAGGCTGAGGGCGTATTTCATCGGGCCGTATTCATCGACGCCGCCGGCGCGGAGCAGCTTCAGCGCCGTTTCCAGTTTGGCGACCGATTCGTTGAGATCTTTCACAGCTCGTTTCGCCGCGAAAACGGCCGCGATTTGCTTTGTGAAATTGTTGCCTTCGGCGAGGATCGCGCCCATGTCGTGGTCCAGCGCGTACTTCAGATTCTCCGTCGTTCCCGTGCGCATGTTCAGCTTGGGAAATTCGGCGACAAATTGCTGATAAACGGTGGGGTCGCTCACGGAGTCCTTGATCCCCGCGAGATTCGAATATTTTTCCAGGCTGTGCATCAGCTCGTGGCTGATGGGCACACCGCTGGCAAACGGGATGTGGTACAGGTTGATGGGGATTTTCACCTTGTCGAAGATCATCGAGAAATATTTTGTCAGCGGCTCGGTGCGCACGCGCTTGTAGTAGAACGGCGGCACGATCAGCAGGCCGTCGGCGCCATTGGCTTCGGCGTGCTGCGAGAGCTCGAGGGTCTCCGGAAAATTCGACGTGCCGGAGCTCACGATGATGTTCAGTCCGTTGCGGTGCTTGAAGGCCGCCTCCGCTACTTTCTTGCGTTCTGCGAAGGAAAAGGACGGAAATTCACCGGTCGTTCCCAGCACGACGACGCCATCGGCGCCGTTGGATTTCAAATACGCCAGCAGGTCTTTGTACAATTCTTCATCGAACTTCAAATCTTTGCTGCAGGGCGTGGAAACCGCCACCCAGAACAAAACTTTTTCTCCTGAAGCCGGAGCCGCGTTGTTCGCAGCGCTTGATGCGCCTTCGGGCGTTGCCGCAAACGCCGTCTTCTCGACGACCCCGAGGGCGGCAGCCGCGCCCACTGCTCCTAAGAAAGTTCTTCGCGTTGTTTGCATGGAATCCCCTCCCGGAAGTCGGCGGAAGTCTAAGACAGCGGGACGCAATACTCAAAGGTTTAGTTTGCGTTGCAAATGGCTCTGTGATCTTCGGCATGCTTGCGGCTGCCGTGGTCGATGTCGTGGGAGCCGTCGTTGCGATGCCAAACGCCCAGCGATATGATGCCTCGCGCGAGTGCGATTTCTTGATGCCCGACGCGCGCTAACAGAAGGAGTAGCCATGGCTAGAAACTTGCGATTGCTGTTTTGCGCGATGTTTCTCGCGCCGTTGTTCGCGGGAATGATTTCGCGCGCGCAAGAACGGCCCATCGTGCTCAAAACCGGAACGATACTCGATGGAAAAGGGAAGGTTCTCCGCAACACGATCATCGTTGTGGAAGGAGGAAAGATCGCGCGCATCGGCGGAGCAGCGCCGGCAAACGCCATCACCTACGATCTCTCCGCTCTGACGGTCTCGCCCGGCTGGATCGATGCCCACGTGCATCCCACTTGGCATTTCGACACCAACGGCCGGCTTGCGGGCGAAAACGAACCCAAAGAGCAAACGGTCCTGGCCGCTGCCGTGAATAGCTGGAAGATGCTTGCCGCCGGCTTCACCACGGTGCAGAGCGTCGGCTCTCCCCTCGACAAGGACCTGCGCGACGCCACCGATCGCTTGGGATTACCGGGACCGAGAATTCTCACTTCACTCGACCCGATTTTCGGCCGCGGCGATGCGACCGGCACACCGGACGAACTTCGCGCCATCGTACAGCGACACGCCAAGGACGGCGCTGACGTCATCAAGA
>Ga0210407_10002746_pt1 | contig 14846 bp, 11 predicted proteins | sample IncBWC27MmetaG_FD_150860 | JGI IMG/M metagenome (GOLD analysis project Ga0210407, IMG submission 150860) | Forest soil microbial communities from Barre Woods Harvard Forest LTER site, Petersham, Massachusetts, United States - Inc-BW-C-27-M | ecosystem: Environmental > Terrestrial > Soil >...
TTTTCTTTCCTTTTCCTTTAGAAAATCGTACAGCGGTTTCTCTCCGGCAGGCCGGTTCTTCCACCGCGCATGCACCCACACCCACTGTTCCGGATGCTCCCGAATAATTCCCTCAATCACCTTCGCAAACCGCGCCGTATTCTCCAAAATGTCCCGCTCCGCATCTCCCGTTCGAATCAACTCCACCGGCGGGTCGAACCGCAACCGATATTTTCGTATCCCCTCATCCCAATATGCGTACCCCGGCACCACCGCCGCATCCGTATGCAGCGCTACTCGTGCAATCCCCGTCGTCGTACAGGCAACCGTCCCGAAGAAATCCACATACACGCCCTCATCCGGCATCGTGTTTTGGTCCGCCAGAATCCCGACGGTCCCCGCATCCTTCAAAATTTTCAGCATGGCTCTCGCCGACTCATTCTTGAAGATCGGCTGATTCCCCGACAGGCACCGGTAGCGATTCACGAACTCGTTGATCCGCCGATTATCCAGCGGCCGCGCCATATAGTGCAGCGGAAACCCGTAAAGCGCATGCGCGAAGGACGACAACTCCCAAGCTCCAATGTGTCCCGTGAGATAAAGTACGCCTTTCCCGCGCGACTTCCCCGCCAGAAAATTTTCGTGCCCATCCAAAATCACAAACTTCTCGATATTCTCTTTCGAATAGTACGGCAGACGCGCGAACTCCGCCGCCATCCATCCCAGGTTCCGCACCATCTTTCGAATCGTGCGCTTCTGCTGGGCCTTGTCCCACTCCGGAAAGGCCAGCCACAGATTGAACTCCGCCGTCTTTCGCAGCTTCGGCATCAGCGCGTACAAAATTCGCACCATGCCAACTGCCAGCGCCCGCGCCAAAGGCCGCGGCAGCGCGCCAAGCGTCTTCAATATCAGCCATACCGCTGCATACGCAATCCAATCTCTCATCGTTCTCCGTGTGCCGCTCTCTCGCCAGCGCGACAGTATGCATTCTCCCGCTCTTTGCCCGCGACTTCCAACTCGCTTCCACCCAATTCACCCAGCTGACGCCTCGCGCCTCCAATGCTAGACTCACTTCTTCGTGAATGCACCGACCGCGCCACCCACCAATTCGAACGCCACCAGCACCGCCGCCCGCATCGGCTGGGCGCTCCTCATTCTCGCCACCCTGTACGTTTGCTATTTCAGCCACCTCAGCGCCATCGGCTTCGTCGGCCCTGACGAGCCGCGCTACGCTTGGATCGCTCGCGACATGGCCGAAACCGGCGACTGGGTCACGCCCCGCCTCTACGGCAAGCCCTGGTTCGAAAAACCCATTCTCTATTACTGGTCCGCCGCTCTCTTCTTCAAACTTTCTGAGCCCTCGCAAACTCCGCCATCAACCGCGCAGTCTCCCACAACACCGCAATCCCCAAACGCCTTCGTGGATCGCCAGCCACGAGTTGGTTCGACACCACGAATTTCCGCTGAAACCGCCGCGCGCCTCCCCAGCGCTATCTATGCGCTACTCGCCACGCTCGCGATGGCGTGGCTCGCCCTTCGGATTTACGGTCTCGAGACCGCGCGCTGGCTCCTGCTTCTCCTGCCCACCACCGTCGGCATGATTGGCTTCTCCCACGCCGCCTCCACCGACATGCCCTTCAGCGCCACTCTCACCATCGCCATGGTCTTCGCCGCGGTCCTACTGCGTCTCGTCCCGACCTCGCCACACACCCCTGTAGGGGCGCAACATGTTGCGCCCTTTCTCGGCACAATTCCAAACCCCACCCAAGCCTTAGGGGCGGCGCTTGTTTACCCCGACCGGGTCGGGGCCCCGCCCGCTGATGCATCACCGACAAACTCCCAAGCGGCCACGGATCCTGCCCCACCGATTTCTTTTTCTTTTACCTCCTTTACATCCTCTACTTCCTTTGCCTCCTTCCTCTTCGGCTTCTTCCTCGGCCTCGCCGTCCTCGCCAAAGGCCCCGCCGCCCTCATCCTCTCCGGCGGCGCCGTTCTCTTCTGGGCGCTCTTCACCAAGCGCTGGCGCGACGCCTTTCGCCTCTTTCATCCCATCGCCGTCATCACTTTTTGCCTTACCGCTCTCCCCTGGTACATCCTCTGCGCCCGCCGCAATCCCGACTTCTTCCGCGTCTTTATCATCGAACACAATTTCAAGCGCTACCTCACCCCCGAATTCCAGCACATCCAGCCCTTCTGGTATTACTTACCCATTGTGCTTGTCGCCTTTTTTCCCTGGATTGCCTTGCTGCTTTGGTCGTGCTTCGCTGCCGTACAGCATTTGCTCAAAACCAAATCCATCAGCCCTGCAACTCTATTCCTACTAACGTGGTCCGCCTTCTGCATTCTTTTTTTCTCTGCATCACACTCAAAGCTCCCCGGTTACGTTCTCCCGGCCGTTCCCGCCGTCGGATTACTACTAGCACATTACTTAGACAAATACGTAATGAAACATCTATCTAAGGTTCGCTGGGTGTTCCTTGGCGTGGGCACAACTTTCCTGGCGGCAGGAATAGCGCTCAACCGGCTCGGTGATCGCATCCCCTTTGTAACCGACATCCGACCGGCGCCAACGGTCGTACAGCTAGCTTTTTGCTCGGTGATCGCCGGGGTCGTCGTGGGCTTTCTCGGCTTGCGGGCGCTCGCTCGCCCCGCGATCTTCGCATCGACAATCGCCTTCCTTATTCTGCTCAACATGGGCAACGACAATCTCTGGGAACTGGATGCGGGAGTGTCCGCGCGCCCCGCGGCCGAGAGCGCAATCAATCATCTGACTCAGGCACAGCTCAACGCTGCAACAACCTACAAGCTGCAGCGCGGACTAAAATATAACTTGGATTTTTATCTGCAGAGAGAAATCAATGAGTGGTCACCAGAGATCGACCCAAATTCTTTGGTGTTCACAACCTACAAAGGTTCACTCGAATTGAAACGAACGGGAGTTCGCTGCTTTCACTATGTATCTTTCCCTGCCGTTGTGATTTGTGGGGCGCCAACGGATAGAATCATCGGTGAGGTTGGAAGTGTTGTCGGGAATACTACTTCGCTGCCTTCCCCGTAGCCGGCAGCTTCAACAGAAAAAACGTCACGATCCTATTTTCATACACACGCTTGTCTTCATCCGTCATCGTCGCAAAATTCCCATGCGCGATTATCGCCTGCTCCCGCGGCTCCGGCGACTTCACAAACATCTGCCGCGTTAGCTCCCCAAGTTCGGGATCGTCCACCGCCTCAATAAACAGCTTCGGCACTCCCGCCAGCGAACCCAATTTCTTCGAAAGCAGCGGATCGTTGCGATAATCATGGTTCAGCCAATCGAAACTGTACTCCGCCGACCGTATCATCAGCGGAAACCCGCCCAGCCCGTTGCGTTCCACGCCCACTCTTACCATCTGCTCCGGCTTGTCATATACCGAATCCAGCGCCAGCGCCTGCACCCTTTTGTCGCCTTCCGCCTCGCGCAGCGCCGCATATGCTCCCAGGTTGTATCCCCACAATCCAAAACTGTTCGGGTTCACGTCGGTACGCGTCGCCAGCGTGTCGATCGCCGCCCGCACTTCATCGGCCTCGCGATACCCAAACGAGGTAATACCCGGATTCGCTCCGTGCGCCGCAAAATCAAACACAAACACGTTGTACTGGTGATCCTGCAACGCCGACACCATCGTCAAAATCTCCCCGCGGCTCGATCCGTACCCGTGGCACAAAATAATCGTCGGCGCACCGCGCAACCCTGGAAAGAACCATCCCTCGCGCGCCCCCAACCCACCCGGCACGGTGAAGTCCACCGTATCCGGCCGCCCGGGAAAACTCGCCATGCTGATCTCGCTCGTCGACCTCTGCGGCTTCACGATGCGGTACACCAGAAATCCCGCGATCGCCGACGTCGCCAGCACTGCGAAAAACGCTATCGCCAATAACGCCATAAACAGCTTCGTATACCACCTCGTGGGATAGCGAAGCTCCGCCAAGACATGCAATCGGGGTTTATTCCACTGGGCTGCCAACATCTGCGGTTCTTTTCACCGTTTTTCTTAAATTTGCGGTACAAGAAATGCTAGCACGTCTCTTTTCCACCACTTCGGGAACTCTCGCCCACTGTGTCTCATCTGTATCGCCCGCGTGTACCTTTTGGCGGCTCCGCCCCCGAATCGGCTATGATGGGATTCGCGCGGCAGAGGTCGCGCTGCTCGCCACTTTTCCATGAATATTGTCGACCTGCGCCAAACAACCGTCCGCCAGTTGGAACCTCTTCTCGAAGAAGAAGCCCGCCACTGGCGCGACGACCTCCATTGGGATTATCGCAGCGCTCTCGATCTCATCAAGCGCTTCCTTGAAGCTCACGCTCTCGCCGGTACCGTGGCCTTCGAAAAAGGCTCCGCCGTCGGCTACTCTTTTTACGTCCTCGAGGAGCAAAAGGGCCTCATCGGCGGCCTCTACGTCTCCTCCAAATCTCCCCAAGCCACCATCGGCCGCCGCCTCCTCGAAGAAATGCTCTACTCCATGCGCGCCATTCCCCACCTCACCCGCATCGAAGCCCAGCTCATGCCTTTCAGCGGCCCCGTCGACGTCCCTCTCAACGACCAGGGTTTCCGCCTTTACACCCGCCAGTTCATGCTCCTCGACCTGCAAAAGGCCCCCGAACATCGCCCGGGCGCTTCCGACGGCATGCGTGTCAGCCGCTGGCACGACCGCTATTTCGAGCCCTGCTCCAAGCTCATCTATCTTTCCTACGCCAATCACGTCGATGGCGAAATCAACGACCAATACCGCAGCCGCGCCGGCGCTCTCCGCTTCCTCAAAAACATCATCCTGCTCCCCGGCTGCGGCCAATTCATTCCCGGTGCTTCTTTCGTCCTCCATCAGCCCGGCAGCGATGACCTCGTCGCCGCCGTCCTCACCAGCGAGGTCTGCAGCGGCGTCGGCCACACCACCCAGCTCTGCGTCCTCCCCGGCTACCAGGGACACGGCCTCGGTCGCATGCTTATGCACACGTCCATCGACGCCCTCCACAACATGAAATTTAAGGAATTAACTCTGACCGTCACTTCCGAAAACCGCACCGCCGTCCAACTCTACGAAAAGCTCGGCTTCCAATCCATCAAGTCTTTCACCGCCGGCGTCTGGCCCCGCTAACCCGTTTTTTCAATCTACGGCTGCTTCCCCTTCGAACTCTGCTGCTTCTTCTCCGCATCCTCGATCGCCTTCCGGAATGCCGCTACGGCAGGCACATCGTCCGATCGCAATGCATCCTTCGACGAAAACCGCCACGCTATGGACGCGTTCGCCGTAGGATTCTCCACGTGTCCTTGATACACAACAAACATATCTTCTGACGATCCAACCTCAGTCTGTTGTTGTGGCCGCGTGTCTTGCGGCGCAGGTCCCGTTGCATCCGGCGGGCGTCCCTGCTGCGCGCCAACGCGTATCGCACTGTCCGTTTGCTGCACAATCACCGGCCGATCGTTCGTCGGCTGCCCGCCAATCGTCCGGTCCACGATTTTTCCCGAACCCTTGCGCACCGTAATCACCAGGTCCGCGCTCCCCATATCGATGGTCGGGCTCAGCCGCCCCCATTTCATCAGCGCCTTCTCCACATCTTCTTGCGCTGTTTTGTTCGCCATCGGCGTCGTCATGGAAGTCCCAGCATCCGGATCGATCAACACGTAGACCGTCCGCGCCTTCAGCACGTAATCCGGCAGCGAACCCTTCTTCTTGTCTTTAGCGATTCCCAGCGAAGTGAACAACGCAACCAGCAGCACCACTGGCACCACTACGCGCATGCGAACGAGCATTTCCCACCCCACGCGGCCAAACACACCCGCCGAGTATACTCCTCCCCGTCCGGCGAAATCCTGTCTTCCTTGTCGGCGACTTTACGCCGCCGTCCTACCTGCGCTTTTCTCTCTCGTTACGGCCAGTCTAGGCAATTCGTCGAACCGCGTGATAAGCAACCAGCAGCACCACTGCGCCGACCACCGCCACCATAATGCTATACAGATTCAGCCCCGTTACCCCATGCCCGCCGAAAGTGATAAATAGCCACCCACCGACTACCGCGCCAACAATCCCTAGGATGATGTCGAGGAAAAAGCCTTCTCCACTCTTGTTCACGATCTTGCTGCCGATGAACCCAGCGACCAGTCCCAATACAATCCAAGCCAGATATGACATTTTAATTTCTCCTTCAGGTATGGATTTCCGGAAGCCCAGGGAAGACAAATTAGATTCTTCCAATACCGGGCTGATGCTAGCGGGGACGACGGCGCAAGTCTGTGCAATACAGTACAACGTCGTCTCACGCACGCGCCAAGCTTCTAGCCGCCGCGCTGAGTCGCTCTTGAGTTCGAGTCTATGCCCTATCTCCCAACCGCCACGCACGACTCATCGCTCGTCTGACCGCAGCTTTCCCAACTCCGGCGTCAACATCGTTTACCGAACCACGCACTATTAGTGATTTTGTTGAAGAATGGTATGACTGGAGCGCGCCGCATTTCGGATCTTCGGTGCCACTGGCGGCGCCTCAAACAATTCACCCTTGTGCCGCTCCGTCGTCGCCGGCGCCGACGCACTCACGGTCATCACCGCGGAAATCACGCTCGCATTCCCAATCGGCAGCCCCGACCGCATTGGACTGCTCTCAAAATTCGCGCGTCCATCCGTCCTCGCCGTAATCTCCACCAAAAAATTCTCTCCCGCCACCAGCGCATACGGCACATTCATATTAGTCTTCGTCGTAAATAAACGCACAAGCGGCATGTACCCCGTGATTGTCGTCGGCGGTAACCCTGGCGGCGTCAGAGTCACAGTTGTCTTCAGCAGAACATCCACCTCATAGCCTGTCGGCGCCGTTCCGCTCGGAGCCGTCCAGCTCAAACTCAGTGATCCCGTGCTAAGCGTGCTCGCCGTAAATAAACTCCCGCCATTGATCATGGGATTCTGCACCGCGTTCACCAGTGGCGCGATCAGCCCGGCTGGAACTCCCGTCACCGCTCCGTCGGCCAACAAGAATGTTACTGGCATCGTCGAACTCGCATCCGGTATCGTCACCATCGCCCGTTGGCAATAGGAAAATGGCCTCAGCCATGTCTGCGGAAATGGATCTTCATACTCCAGCGAGCCCAAATTTACGTCCGTCAAAATTGGCGCCTGCCCCATTAGTGGCGGAAACGAATTCGACTGCTCCAGCGCGGAACTCGCGCATGACTCCTCAGACTCAACGAGGTCAACCACACCTGGCCCAAAGGATGAGGTCGTGTAAAATAGCGACGGAATCGGACTTATGAGGGGCAAGTCACCCACCGCAATTTCTCCACCCGTAACGTACGGTTGTGCCCGCAAGGCCACTGACGTATCAAACGGTGTCACGGTCGCCGGGGCGGCGTTGTTATACACGTCCGCCCACTCGCTTCCCTTTACGGTCAGGTCTACCGAATTCTTCGGCGAATCCGCCAGCGCGCCAGAAAGCGTGTTTGTGCCTCCGCTTATCAACGACAAATTGGAGAGTTGCAGTGCCGGCCCCAGAACCCTTCCATTGACCGGGCCCAATTGGATCCCCTCCGTTTGCGATACCACGGCGGACTTCACGGTCGTTAGGTCGATATTCGACCCGAAGCTCGTTTGTGCAGTTCCGAATGTCGCTCCAATTGGTATCGTTCCCGGCACACCAGTTTCGAGCCCGATGTCCAGATTCAATTGCAGCTCATCATCGGCCTGCCATGGGTCCAACCCACTCACATTGAACGCAAATGTAGTTGTACTGCTCGTGGTCGTCGCTGGCAGAGGCCTTGCTAAAATATCCATTCCATCATCAAAATTGCTCGTGTTCGTCCAATAGGTCGCCACTGGAGAAATCTTCAGCCAATAGTATCCACCCGGCACGTTTGCAATCGAGAGCGTCCCATCCGCATTTGCCGTTGCGCTGAAACTCTGAAACGTCCCATCTGCCTGCGGCACCAACGCCCCAGCCAACGCTGCAGTTGCAGTTGTCCAGCCAAACGGCTCCATCACCGGCCCGCTCGCCGTCCAATTCGTAATCACCCGGCTAATATTCACCGTCCCCGCCGGCGTCACCGACCACGTCTGCGTCCCCGCCCCGCCTTCCGCCGTCGTCGCCGTAACACTAAAATTGTTCGCGATCCGCGACTCCGCCGCCGTCGGCGTCCACGTCAGCGTATTCCCACTCAATCTCGCGCCCCCTGGACCACCTCCCAGCGAAAAGCTAACCGCTCCTCCCATTGGGTCCGTCGCCGCTACTTGATAGGTATAAACCGCGCCTTCGGTCGCCGCTGTTCCTGGCGTACTCGTAAAAGTCGGCGCCGGAGGTGGTGGTACCTGCATTGCTCCCCCGCCGCCGCAAGCCGCCGCGAAGATCGACACAAACAGAACCGCTACGAAGAGAGGGTTTCGTAGTCCCATCGATTTTCCCTATAACAGTTATAAACGTGCCCCGGATTGTACCCCAACTGCTCTTGCTGCGGTAGGACGCCAATCCCCTAAATAGGGTTGTCTCCCAACAAGCGTCGCACCGTATTTCATCCCTCTTCGCAACGCCCTACTTCCCCACCGCCACTCTCAACTTATCGCTCGCAAACGCCACCGGCCCCGCAAACGCTCCTCGAATCGACTTCCGAACCGCTTCCTGCTGCCCTTCCACATCCGGCGCCAGATGGCTCAGCAACAAACTCTTCACTCCGCTTGCCTGCGCGGCCTCTCCAATCTTTTTCGGCGGCGTATGCAACGCGTACAGCTGTTTCGGCGAACCCGGCGGGTCTAGAACCGCACAATTGAAAATCAGCAAATCCGCGCCCTTCGCGAGTTGCACCAGATTCGGCAGCGCCGATGCATCCATGTCCCCGGAAAAAACCACCACTTCACCCTTATAAGAAATCCGGTAAGCCACCGACGGGCAATCGTCATGATGCGTCGCAATCTCTTCCACCACCAATCCATCGTCATCCACAATCTTGGCCCGCGCCGAATCCAATCCAATCGCCAAATCGCGTACCGTAAACGTTTCGTCCACGCCAAATGTCTTTTGATACGCAAACGCCCCGCCATCCCCCGCCAGCAAATTCACGAATCGCGAAGTCTTTGGAAAAAGTCCCGCCCCATCCGGCCCAAAAATCCGGTACGCGATGCGTCCATCGCTCGTCAGCGCTCGCGCATTAAAAAACGCGGCCAGATCCCCGCTGTGATCGATATGCAGATGCGTCAACAAAACCGTATCCACCTTTTCCAAATCCAGCTCCAATTCTCCCATCCGCAGAAACGCCCCCGGCCCCGCATCCACCAAAATCCGCGGTTTCCCATCGACCACCACCATGTAACTCGACCCCGCCCTCCCAAACGCCCGCGGCCCGCCCGACCCAAGCACCACCACTTCCAATGCCGGTTTTGCATTGGCCGCCCGCAGGCAACTCGGCAACAAAACAACAGCAAACACCGTAAACACCATAAGGGTCTTCATGCTTTTCTCCCCCGTGCCTTCTCAACGCACATCCCGCTCGAATCAAATGAAAACTCACCCGCCCGTACCACGCACACTAAGCGATCGGTGCGCTCGCCACCAGCTTGCCATGTGCGTGCAGAAGGCTTGGCCCAAGTTACGTGGAGAATTAGCGGTATGAGAATCGCATTCTCAGGCCAACGCTTCAATCTGCCGCACGATTGGCTCCGCCTTGGTTTTGGGAGGCGTCCCATTTCGCACAGATTGTTAGTCCCTCTTCTGGTTCAATGGATAGGTAATCTCAGAACCCAGTAAATCTCGCCTAAGAAATGCAAGGCACTTCGGTGCCATTCAGGATTGCTTTGAGTCAAAAAAACTTTCGAGTCGCATCAGCAGACCAACGAACCAACGCCGAGGGAAAACAAGTAAACAACAAAGTTCTGTTGGCGACGCCCGACAACGAATACAAGTTGTTGCGTCCTGACTTAATGTACGTTGATCTTCCGGATCATCTTAGTCTTCATGAGCCAACTCAAAACATCGAGTTCGTCTATTTTCCGAACCGCGGAATGGTTTCTCAGGTTGTAGTCACCAAAGACGGTCGAACCGTGGAAGTGGGCGTAGTGGGGAGCGAAGGCTATGTTGGCGCGGGATTGGCATTTGGCCTGAGTAGAAGTTCCGTGCGGGAAGTCATCCAAATCGCCGGCGATGGCTTCCGAATACTGGGAAATGCGCTGGAACGCGTTTTGCGGTCGGCTCCGCAGTTGCAGATGATCTTAAGCAGGCATTCAGGGCTCCAAGGGATGCAAGTCGCGCAGACCGCGGCCTGCAATCGGCTCCACGATATACAGCAGCGTCTCGCACGCTGGCTGCTGATGACTCAGGATAGGGTGAATTTGGGAGTGCTTCCGATCACTCACGATTTTATTGCCACCATGATGGGTACTGACCGATCCACAGTGAGCTTGGCTGCGTCAGTACTGCAAAAAAAGGGAATCATAGAATACGTCCGAGGCGCGGTGAAGATTGTGAACCGCAGGAAACTCCAGAACTCCGCCTGTGAGTGTTACGGTGTCATTCAACAGTTCGAGGATGATCTCGGATTGCGATAGCAATTCCTGGCAGTGTCGGACACCCCACAGACAGCGGCCTCTTTCCAAAGCTAACGTTCAGTCCTTGTGTATTCAATTCTGTTTTGATGTGTGTTCAAGCATCGGTGATCTGGGCAGAACCTCCCTGGGGACAAAGAGAAGAGCGGCCCTTGTCGCTGCAGTTCCGTCGAAGACCAATGCTGCACGGTCTTTCAAGAAAGCATAGCCGCACCAAATCGCGAGGTGGCCGTGGAGCCGAAGCGCCGCAAACTGTTATGGGTCGAAAGACCGAATTTTCTGGGCTGGGCTTGCAGCGACTGTGCATGGGCGTTCAATCCCCTAGGGCCGCTCGTTGGCGAATCAATTGACGAGATGAAGAGACATTACGAACAGCAGCGCGACAGGGAGTTCACATCTCATGTCTGTGCCCAGTATCCTAGATCCACTAGTCATTGATTCGGATGCGATACCGGCCCTTTTGATCCCCTTTTAAACTATTTTCTCCCTGTCAAACTAGGAGAGCATCCGTTAGCCTCCTAGCTAAACTAAGAGGCGACCCATCGTGGGCAAATCCGCAGCCAGTTTCTTTATCTCTCCTTACGCCTTCTCGCTGGCGGAACTATATTGGGCCTCATCGGAGCCTGGCTGACCGGCACAGCCATGCAGGCGGTGCTTTTCCATGTCCCGGCTCTTAACCCGGCGATCCTCATAGGTGCCGTGTGTGTGATGGGGCTGGTCTCTCTCGTCGCTTGCCTGCTGCCATCTCAACGCGCCGCGCTCATCTCCCCCATGGAGGCTCTCGCCGAGGAGTAGAGAGTCCGTTCAACCCTGTGCCTGTGCGCTGGTGGTTGCTAGATGGATCGCCGCAGCAGGAAGGGGTGCCGCAGCCTTCGGCTTGAAGGAGACGTAGTTTTTGAGCCGCCTGGCCGAAGTGGGGCGTTTGCTAACAAACACGAAACTCGTGTACACTTTTTCCGTATGAAAAACATCACTCTCAGCGCGGATGAACAGCTAATCGAGCAGGCGCGCCTGCTGGCCAAATCCCGACATAAGACCCTGAACGCTTTGTTCCGCGAATGGCTGGAACAGTTCGCGGCACAAAACGGAGGCGCGCAGGAATTCAACGCTCTGATGAAACGCCTCAAGCATGTTCAAGCCGGCCGGCGTTTCAGTCGGGACGACATGAATGAGCGGTAGGTTCTTCCTCGACACCAACGTCTTTGTATATTCCTTCGACCCTAGTTCGCCGGCGAAGTCTGCGCAAGCTAGGAAGCTGATCACCAGGGCGATCGAGACCCGCAGGGGAATTGTCAGCTATCAGGTCGTGCAAGAGTTCTTCAATGTTGCTCTGCGCCGCTTTGCAAAACCCATGACCCGCGCAGACGCGGAACAGTATTTGTCGGCCACGTTTCGTCCGCTCCTGTCCGTGCACTCCTCGATGGGTTTGTATGGAGAAGCGCTACGTGTGGGGGCCAAATTCCGGCTGCCTTGGTACGATTCGCTAATCGTCGCTTCGGCAATCGAAGGTCAGTGTGACATTCTATTCAGTGAAGACTTTCAGGATGGCCAGCAACTCGGAAGCGTAACCATCTCCAACCCCTTCTCTTGACAGTAGGACATTTTGCGGACGATTGGAGCGAACGGGACGCTTCTATCATTTCGTTTCCACGGCTTCTGTAGTCGCGGTGGTCATCCCCGTTAGTCTGCGTGGAGATCCGTCTCAATTTCCGGATTGCCGACCACCCAGAGCTTGGGCTGACCAATCAATACAAGCGCGTTTCTCGATAGCGATTGAAGACAGACAACAGGCAACTTACTTCCAGATCCGCGTAACGGAGAAAAAATAGATTCCTGCCGAGCCAACTCTTCTATCCCACAATTTTGTTCCGTTGTCGCACGATGGACAGAAGAGAACGTTGGCTGCCTATGTTATGCGATCCGCCTAACCGCCCCGATCGATTCCTTCCGCGGCTGTCGTCGTAGCCGGGGTTGACAGCCGCGACTCTCCCCTGCTCATATCTTTGGCGAATCGTGGTACGGCTGTTCTTTCTTATTAACGCAATCGTTCGTAAAATGCCGTACCCATCCTAAGGCGGAGTCCTCATGAAGCTCAGATTGGTCCTGTTTTCGTTTTGTACCCTGCTGTTCTGTTCCTTGTCGTCCTTGTCGTTGAACGCGCAGCAGGAGCGAGATGCAGGGCTGAGGGTGACGACATCCCTGCCGGCACTTGCGGCGAAAGGTGCGAAGCCGGAGTTCGGACCCAACGTAATGGTCTTCGATCCGTCGATGTCATCGCAGGCGATCCAGAAGCAGATCGACGCGGTGTATGCGACGCAGGAGCACAACGAGTTTGGACAGCAGCGGAACGCGCTGCTATTCCTGCCGGGAGACTATTCGGTGGACCTGCCGGTAGGCTTTTACACGGAAGTGATAGGGCTTGGGTCGTCGCCCGATGCCACGCGGATTGCGGGCAATGTGCATGCGGATGCGAGTCGTGAGCACAACAATGCGACGACGACCTTCTGGAGAGCTGCGGAAGGGCTCTCGATAAAGCCGGCCGGGGGCACGATGCAATGGGCGGTCTCGCAGGCGGTGTCGCTGCGGCGCACGCATGTACGCGGCGATCTGGTGCTGCACCAGAATCGCGGCTGGGCAAGCGGGGGCTGGATGTCGGATTCCCTTGTGGACGGGAATGTCGACTCCGGCAGCCAGCAGCAGTGGATCTCCCGCAACTGCGACTGGAAGAGCTGGACCGGTGCCAACTGGAACATGGTGTTTGTCGGTGTGGTGCATCCGCCGGAAGGCGCATGGCCCTCGCCGCCGTACACAAACGTGGCGCATACGCCAGTGGTGCGCGAGAAACCGTTTCTGCAGGCGAATGCTGCGGGCGAGTTTAGCGTGCGGGTTCCAGAGCTGTACGGCGACAGCTTCGGGATTACGTGGCGCGGCGGCGAAACAGGGGGAGAGACAATTCCGATTGCGCGGTTTTATATTGCGCGCTCGGATGTGGATACGGCCGAGACGATCAACGCGCAGCTTGCCCAAGGCAAGAACCTGATTCTGACGCCGGGGATCTATGAACTGGCCGCTCCGATTCGGGTGACACGGCCGCATGCGGTTGTGCTGGGGCTAGGGTTTGCGACGCTGCGCCCGATGAAGGGCACGGCGGCGATGACGACGGCCGATGCGGACGGAATCGAGATTGCTGGGCTGCTCTTTGATGCGGGGCCGAGCGAGTCTCCCGTTCTGTTGGAGGTGGGACCGGAGGGAAGTCGGGCGCGCCATGCGAAAGATCCGATCACGCTGCACGATGTTTTCTTTCGCGTGGGTGGCGCGGGCGTGGGCCGGGCCAAGGTGAATTTGAGGATCAACAGCAACGACACACTGGTGGACCATACGTGGATCTGGAGAGCGGACCACGGCGCCGGAGTGGGCTGGGAGCTGAATACCAGCGAGAACGGGCTGGTGGTGAATGGAAACCAGGTCACGATCTATGGCCTGTTTGTGGAGCATCACCAGCAATTCCAGGTTCTGTGGAAGGGCAATGGCGGGAAGACGTATTTTTATCAGTCCGAGATTCCTTACGACCCTCCGACCCAGGCGAGCTATACGAGTGCGCCGGGGGTGAACGGCTGGGCCTCGTACAAAGTGGCGGATGGAGTGACGACGCATGAGGCGTGGGGGCTGGGTGTGTACAGCGTCTTCATCCATCCGGATGTCGGGCTAACCCGGGCAATCGAGACGCCGAAGAGTCCGGAGGTACGGTTCCACGACATGATCACCGTGGCGCTCGGCGATCACGGCGCGATCAGTCATGTGATCGACGACACGGGCGAGGCGACAGCGATGCATCCTCGCGTGACGCCGAAGGTGACGGCCTTCCCCTGAGCGGATGCGCGCTGCCGCGGCATTCGTGGGGCGGGCAACGTCCAAGAATTGCAAAACTTTATTGAAACGGGCCGCGGGGATTCAGTCAACCGAAGTCGGCTAGCAGTTACGATTCCCCCGCAACGCCGATCATGATGACGCACGTGGTTCCAGACCGATAGGATCAGACGAAACGTTTCCTGGCTTTCGCGGCCTTGCCCGCCGCACCATTGACTGCGCCTTCTCCGCCACCCAACTCTCCATTCCCGCGTTTCCCTGCAAATCCCTTAACCAATCGATACTCACGTGCTATTCTTTTGCGTGTTTGCCAACCCACATCCTGGGCCGCTTCTCTCCCCCGCACCCGTGGCCGCACTCTCCCCGTTTCCTCAGAATTCTCCCGTCCTGCATTCCAATTCGGAGCTCCCGCCCACACCCGCGCTAACCCATTTACATGCAACACT
>Ga0210407_10002747_pt1 | contig 14838 bp, 8 predicted proteins | sample IncBWC27MmetaG_FD_150860 | JGI IMG/M metagenome (GOLD analysis project Ga0210407, IMG submission 150860) | Forest soil microbial communities from Barre Woods Harvard Forest LTER site, Petersham, Massachusetts, United States - Inc-BW-C-27-M | ecosystem: Environmental > Terrestrial > Soil >...
CGAGCCCGTTCAATGTCGCTGTCATAGGTGATGCCGACCATCATCTTGTCGATGACCCAGTCGCGGCTCTGGTTCTGGACGGCACCCAACAGGCTGAACGGCACGGTGTAGACCGGGCCGCGATGATGCCGCAGCTTGATAGAGCGAATGCTGAAGCCTTCGACGGTACCCTTGTAATTGCCGCTCTGAATGTATTCGCCGACCCGAAAGGCGTCATCCATCAAATAGAACATGCCGGCGATGACATCGCGGACAAAGGTCTGCGCGCCAAAGCCGATGGCGACGCCAACGACGCTCAAACCGGCAATCAGCGGGCCGATCTCGACGCCCATTGCCGCCAGCGCCATCAGCGCGGCGACCGCAATGACGACCACGAACAGAATATTGCGAAAAATCGGCAGCAACGTCCGCAGCCGCGCCCGCCGGCGCGCCTCGTCGCTGTTTGGCAGGCCGAGCTCGGCGCTCTGAGAGAGCTTGCGATCGATCGCCGCCTTGATCGCGTGCCACGAGAGGTCTGCCACGAGCAGAATCACGACCGCACTCAGCACGCCATGGGCAATCCGGCCGACCATCGTGTCTCGCCCCGTGAGGCTGTCCATGTCCATACCCCAGCCCCAGCCGAGCAAGGCAGCCGCACCGATGATCAACAGCGCCCGCACGCCGCGTTCCAAGCTGACGGTGAGGACGCTGGACGGTGCGTCAGCTTCCTCGTCCGAGCCGGGCGGTCGAAGCAGATGTTCGACCGCGCGCCGGGTCACGCCGATCGCGAGCGGCAGGGTTATGGCGACCAGGACGAGCCAAAAGCTCGCCATCGCGTGGGCTACCCAAAGCACCCACAACATAACGATGCCGATCGACAGCAGGGCGTTGCGGGTGCCGTGGCCGAGCCGATGGTGCTTCACCGGGGATGGCGGCTCGATCAGGTCCTCCGGCACGGCGGGCCGGCGCCAAACCGCTTCCAGCGCGATCGCTAGGAGGGCGAGCCCGAGTGCGTAAGCGACGATCTCACGTCCCTCGACCGACCAGCCGAGCGCGCGCCCAAACCCGACGATCACCCAACCAAAGGCAAACCACCCCACGAACGCGGTCAGTCGACGGCACCAGAACCGAGCGGCGACGTTATCCACTGGGATGATCCGGAAGCGCTGGGCCTTGGGCGCCAGGAGGAAACGGCCGACGACCATCGCGACCCGGATGGCGAGAATAGCAACGAGCAACCCCGAGACCATCTGGCGCAAGAGCGGCGGCCAATCGAAGGCGAGAAAGACACCGATGCTGCCGATCGCGAAAGCCAGCAGCATGCCGGCGGCAAAAGCGAAACGCGCGACGACGACACGCAGGCGATGGCTCACAGTCTCCAACGGGAGGCTGTCGAGCCGCGCCCGAATCCCCTGTGTCGCCCAGCGAAACAGCCACTCGACGCCGAAGCCCAAAGCAACGAAGACGAGGAGGAGCAGCAGGGCCCCGGTACGGCCTTCATCTCCTAGCTCCGCAGTAACCAGCCGGGAGCCGCGCTGGAATTGGCTCGGTAAATCGGGAAGTGCTGCGGCAAGCGCCACGATATGGGCACGTACGGCGCCGAGCCGGGCGTCGAAGTACTCTGAGACCGAAACCTCGACATTCTCCGGCGCCGATTGGCTCGCTGCCTTCGCCTTGGCCTCCTTGTCCAGCCACTCCTGAACCTTGGGGTCGGCGAGCAAGGTCAAGAGCTCGTGAACTTTCGCCGGCGTCGTCTCCGCCTCGCTTGCTGCCGTCGATTTCGCGGGCTGTGCGGCAAAGCCGCACGACAGCGGCCCGATCGCAAGCACCAGAGCGGCAAGGCAAATCGCCGCGATATGCCTCGCGCCACTTGCGATCGACTTGCTCTGATGCATGATCGCCTCCCGCGGCCGACCAACAGTATATGGTCTGGTATGCAATATTGCTATGAACTCAGGCGGGGCGGGTCAGGCACGGTGTGCTGGACGGACAGTTGCCGACGAACTCCGGAGAAAGTCAGTAAAAATCTGCGGTGTCCCACCTAATTGGATACCGCAAAACCATGTGCAGCGAATCTGCAGCAAAATATCGCCTCTCGGTTGAAATATCGTGGTTAATCCCGAAGCTGCGAAGGCTTTCTTTCCGGTGCTCCGTCGACGGCGTGCCCGTGTCGCGTATTGCGCGAGATCCGCCCCCCGTCCTCCTGTTACTGCAGGAAATAACAGGAGGGTGCCCAACCCAAGATGTTCCCTGGTTAGCAACATGGTTCCAAAACCGGCAGGTGTCGGCCGTCGCCGATCCAGCGTGCATTTTGTCATCCGACCACTAGCCAAAAGGTTTCACCCCAACCTACCACATTATTGCGATATTGTCAATCTCGATCCCGACGGGCCGCTTCGGTAGCGCCGAAGCTTTTGCGGCGTTTAGGAGGTGAGATCTGCTCCGGGCCCCGCCCGGCGGACCTTTCGTTGACGTGATCAATTCGGGTTCTTATTTTCCCGGCTCGTTCCGGAAAGTACTGTGCTCATGGCCACGGATTATCGTCCGACTGTTTTCCTGCCCAAGACTGGCTTCCCGATGCGCGGGGACCTGCCCAGGCGCGAGCCGCCGATTCTCGCGCGCTGGGAGGATATGGATCTCTACCGGCGGCTGCGCGAGGCTTCCCTGGGGCGGAAGAAATTCATCCTGCACGACGGCCCGCCCTACGCCAATGGCGAGCTTCATCTCGGAACCGCGCTCAACAAGATCCTGAAGGACGTGGTCAACCGCTCGCAACAGATGCTCGGCAAGGATGCCCCCTTCGTTCCGGGCTGGGACTGCCACGGCCTGCCGATCGAATGGATCATCGAGGAGAAGTACAGAGCCACCAATCAGTCGAAGGACAGCGTACCGATCGACCAGTTCCGTCAGGAATGCCGGGAGTTCGCGGCTCATTGGATCGAGGTGCAGAAGCGCGACTTCAAGCGGCTCGGGGTCATCGGTGATTGGGATAACCCCTACACGACCATGGCCTATTTGGCCGAGGCGCAGATCGTCCGCGAAATCGGCAAGTTCCTCCTCAACGGCGGGCTCTACAAAGGTGCAAAGCCGGTCCTCTGGTCGATCGTTGAGCAAACTGCACTCGCCGAGGCGGAGGTCGAGTATCACGATCACAAATCGACCACCGTCTGGGTGCGGTTTCCGGTCGTGCAGGCCAGCCGGCCTGTGCTTGCCGGTGCGGCGGCACTGATCTGGACGACGACGCCTTGGACATTACCGGGCAACCGCGCGATCGCATTCAGCCCGACCCTCGAATACGTCGTGATCCGGGTCGACAGGGTCGCGCATGCCAAGGATACGATCCAAATGGGTCTGCGCGCGGTCCAGATCCCGGTCGCGAGCCGAGCCCGGCCAGGCGAAACCTTGCTGATCGCCGAAGCGATGGTCGATGAGCTCGCAAAGCGCGTTGGGGTCGAGGCGCACACGGTGCTTGATCGCTTTCCTGGCCAGGAGCTCGCTGGGACGATCGCCACCCATCCGCTCCGGGGCCAGGGCTACGACTTCGACGTGCCGTTGCTGGCGGCCGGCTTTGTCGAGGCCGATCAGGGAACCGGCCTCGTGCACATCGCCCCGGGGCACGGCGCCGACGATTTTGAACTTGGCCAGGCGCACGGGCTGCCGGTGCCCGACACGGTTTCTCCCGACGGGGTCTATCTCCCGAACGTGCTGCTCTTTGCAGGCCGTTCGATCTATCGACCGGATGGCAAGCCGGGGGATGCGAATGAGGCGGTGATCTCCGCAATCGATAAGGCCGGCGGACTGCTCGCCCGTGGCACGCTTGTACATTCCTACCCGCATTCCTGGCGATCCAAGGCGCCACTGATCTTTCGCAATACGCCGCAATGGTTCATCAGCATGGAGACGAACGGTCTCCGGCGGAAGGCGCTGGCGGCGATCGCGGAAACCGGCTGGATCCCACCGCAAGGTCGGAACCGGATCGAGGCGATGGTCGAGAGCCGGCCGGACTGGTGCGTCTCGCGCCAGCGAGCTTGGGGCGTGCCCATTGCGGTGTTCACCCACCGCGAGACCGGCCAGCCGCTGCGCGATCCGGCGGTCGTCGAGCGAGTCGCAGCCGCGGTCGAGCGGGCAGGGGCGGACATCTGGTTCAGCGCCGATCCGGCGGAATTCCTCGGGCCCGCCTACGACCCCGCGGAATGGGAGAAAGTCACGGATATTGTCGAGGTGTGGTTCGATTCGGGCTCGACCCACGCCTTTGTGCTCGAGCAGCGGCCGGAGCTGGGATGGCCGGCCTCGCTGTATCTCGAGGGTTCGGACCAGCATCGCGGCTGGTTTCAATCCTCGCTGATCGAGGCCTGCGGGACCCGCGGCCGCGCCCCCTACGAAGCCGTGCTGACCCATGGTTTCGTGCTCGACGAGGAAGGGCGCAAGATGTCGAAATCGCTCGGGAACGTCATTGCGCCGCAGCAGGTCATGGAGCAGAGCGGCGCCGACATCCTGCGCCTGTGGGTCGTCGGTTCGGATTATTCCGAGGATGTCCGCATCGGCCCCGAGATTCTCAAGCGTCAGAGCGACGCCTACCGCCGGCTTCGCAATACGCTGCGCTACCTCTTGGGTGCGCTCGACGGCTATTCGGAGGTCGAGGCCGTCGAAATTGAAGCAATGCCGGAACTGGAGCGCTGGGTGCTGCATCGCCTGTCGGAGTTGGACGAAATGGTTCGGCGCTCGGTCGAGGCGTTCGATTTCCACGGAATGTTCTCGGCATTGCACAATTTTTGCGCGGTCGATCTCTCGGCGTTCTATTTCGACATCCGTAAGGACCGGCTTTATTGCGATGCGCCCGACGGCATCAGACGGCGGGCGGTGCGCACGGTGCTCGATCGCTGTTTCGATTGTCTCACTCGCTGGCTCGCTCCGATCATCTGCTTCACCGCCGAGGAGGCGTGGCTCGCCCGGCACGGCGAGGCGCCGAGCCGTAGCGTCCATCTCGAGCTGTTTCCCGATGTCCCGGCCGACTGGCGGGACGAAGCGCTCGACGAGCGGTGGCGGATGTTTCGCGACCTCCGCCGTGTCGTCACCGGTGCGCTCGAACTCGAGCGCGGCGCGAAAAGGCTGGGGTCCAGCCTGCAGGCGGCGGTCGAGCTGTTCGTTCCCGAACGACTGATCGATGTGGTGCGCGGCATCGACCTCGCCGAGATCTGCATCACCTCCGGCGCTACGGTGCGAAGCGGGGCGGTTCCGGAGGACGCATTCACCCTTCCCGATTTGGCCGATATCGGGGCGCGTGTTTCCGCGACGCCGGGTGAGCGCTGCGAGCGCTGCTGGAGGGTGCTGCCCGAAGTGGGCCAGGTGCCGGGGCACGAGGATCTCTGCCGCCGCTGTGCTGATGTCGTCGATCACAGCAGGGCCGCCGCGGGGGTGGGTGCTGGTTGATGCTGGTCCGTGGTCTGGCCGCGGCGGCCGCGGTCGTGATCATCGATCAGCTCAGCAAAGCCGCCGTCCTCGGCTTCTTCGCCGGGAGCCCGCCCGGCGCGCACGAGGCGGTCATGCCATTCTTCAACCTCGTCCTGACCTATAATCGCGGCATCAGCTTCGGGCTCTTCAACACCCCCGGCGGGGTGAACGTGCTGCTGTTTCCGCTCTTGGCCGCCTTCATCGTCACCATGCTGATCTTGTGGTTGAGGCGCGTCGAGAGCCCGTTCCTCGCGGTCGCGATCGGCTTGGTCATCGGCGGTGCGATCGGCAATGTCATCGATCGCATTCGTCTCGGCGCGGTCGTCGATTTTCTCGATTTCTACGTCGGCGCCTGGCACTGGCCGGCCTTTAACGTTGCCGACAGCGCCATCTGTTTGGGCGTCGCGGCAATGCTGCTCGACGGGTTGCTTCTGCGACGAGAAGCGCATTAAAATAAGGCGGTTGGGGAGGTTTCTGCCATGTTCCGTCGTCACCCGGTTCGCAGCGCCGACCGCGGCGTAGTAGTCGCGAGCGCTGTCTGCCTCGCCGCCTCGTCGCTGATCGCGGGCTGCACCGATTTCAAGAAGTCGATCGGCCTCGAACCGACGCTGCCCGACGAGTTCGCGGTCGAATCGCGTGCGCCGCTGACGATCCCGCCTGATTTTGAGCTGCGCCCGCCTGCTCCGGGGGCGCCGCGGCCGCAGGAAAAGGCCCCCAACCAACAGGCCAAGCAAGCGATCGAGCAGGCCGGACCCGGCGAGCCGGGCAAACAGGCGCCGGATTTCCGCCTGCGCCGCTCCGAAGACGGGCTTCCCGATATCGGCCGACGCAGTGCACAGGCGCCCGATCCGAACGCCGCCGTCGGCGATCAGAGCCTGTCGAGCAAGCTCCTCGGCTACGACGGCGCGAGCGGCGGCTCGGTCGAGAAGCGCGAAACCACGCCGCTGAAGGGCGTATATTGAGGGCTCGTTGCCGCCCCCACCCTTCCGGTGACGCGGGTCCCTCCCTCCCCCGTAGATACGGAGGAGGGAGGGGGTGGGGGCGAGGGGCGGCGTGGTTGGTTATCGCGTGCTTTGTGACCGCCGCGCCGGCGCGGGCCGGGCGCTTCGCCGCCGAAACTTTTTTCCTCGACAACGGCATGCAGGTAGTGGTCGCCCCGAATCACCGCGTCCCGGCTGTCACTCAGATGGTCTGGTACAAGGTCGGGGCCGCCGACGATCCGCTCGGAAAATCCGGTCTGGCTCACTTCCTCGAGCATCTGATGTTCAAGGGCACAAAGGCGAACCCGCCCGGCGCTTTCACCGCGCTGATCGGCCGCGACGGCGGACGCAACAACGCCTTTACCAGCGAGGACTACACCGCCTATCACGAGACGGTCGCGCGCGATCGGCTGGAGCTCGTCATGCAGCTCGAGGCGAACCGGATGACCGGTCTCGTGCTCGACGACCCGGTGGTGCTGCCCGAGCGCGACGTCGTCCTCGAGGAGCGGCATTTGCGCGTCGACGGCGAGCCGGCGGCATTGCTCGCCGAGCAATTGCGCGCGGCGCTGTTTCTGCATCACCCGTACCGCAATCCCAACATCGGTTGGGAGAACGAGATCCGCAGTCTCGGCACCGCTGATGCTCTTGCCTTCTACCGTGACTGGTATGCCCCAAACAATGCGATCCTGATCATCGCCGGCGATACCACGACCGAGGAGGTGCGCCCGCTAGCCGCGAGATATTTCGCGCCAATCCCGTCCCGGCCGGTGGCGGCCCGAATCCGCGTCGGCGAGCCCCGGCGCCACGCCGCCGCCCATCTCGAGATGAAGAGCGCGCGCGCAGCGCAGCCGCGCTGGAGCCGCTCCTACCTGGCCGCGAGCTATGGGGCGGGCGACACAGGCCAGGCCTATGCCCTGCAGGTTCTCGCCGAGATCCTGGGCGGCGGCGCCGGCTCACGGCTGCACAAAACACTGGTCCTCGATCGCGGCTTGGCGCTGTCGGCCGGATGCTCCTATTCGGCGGGCGCGATCGATCTGTCGACCTTCCGCATCTCGGCGACGCCCAAGCCAGGGATAACGGTCGGGGACCTCGAAGCCGCAATGGAGGGCGAGGTTGACCGGCTCACCCGCGAGGGCGTAGACCCCGACGAGGTCCGGCGCGCGACGGAGCGCATGCAAGCGGCCTCGGTCTATGCCCAGGACAGTCTGATGGGCCCGGCCGAGATCATCGGTGCGGGGCTCGCGATCGGCCAGAATTTGGATGCGGTCGAAGACTGGCCGAGGCGCATCGGCGCGGTTACCCCCGCAGGCGTCGACGCGGCCGCCCGCGCGCTGTTCCTGCCGCGCAATTCCGCCACCGGTGTGCTGCTGCCGGAGCGCGGCTCGTGAGCATTCGCGCGGCGGTTTTCGCCCTCCTCCTGTGGGCACCGAATGCCAGCGCGATGACCATTGAGCGGGTGGTCAGTCCCGCCCGCATCGAGGCATGGCTCGTCGAAGACCACACCCTGCCGGTAGTGGCAATCCGCTTCGCCTTTTCCGGTGGTGCTGCGCTCGACCCGGCCGGTAAGAGCGGGCTCGTCTCACTCGTTGCGTCTCTGCTCGACGAGGGCGCCGGCCCCTACGACACCGCGGCTTTCCAGACCCGGCTGGAAGATCTCGTGACCACCCTGCAATTCCACGCGGGTCGTGACCAGCTCTCAGGCGGTCTACGCACCCTAAAGCGCAATCTCGGCGAGGTCGAAGAGCTGCTGCGCCTTGCGCTGACCGAACCACGGTTCGAGCCGAGTGCCATCGAGCGTGTCCGCGGCCAGATCGTCGCCTCGCTCGCCCAACAGGCGCAAAACCCGCGCGCACTCGCGGGGCGCCTGTGGATGCGAGACGCCTTCGAGGACCATCCTTACGGACAGAATGTCGACGGCACGACCGAGAGCATCGGCGCCATCAACCGCGAAGATCTCGTGGGCTTCGTCGCCGATCAACTGCGCCGCGGCGGGATGGTGATCGGCGCCGTCGGGGATTTGAACCGGGACGAGCTCGCGGCATTTGTCGACCGGGTATTCGGTAGTTTGCCGATCGGCTCCGGCGTTGTCGACGTGGCCGAGGCCCGGCCGGCGGAGGGCGGCGCATTGCTGATCAGCCGGCTTGCGGTGCCGCAAAGCACCGTCGCTTTTGGCCAGGCCGGCCTCAAACGCCGCGATCCCGACTGGTACGCCGCGCGTCTGCTCAACGATATCATTGGCGGCGGCGGCTTTCGCGGCCGCCTGATGAAGGAAATCCGCGAGAAGCGCGGGCTCGCCTACGGCGTCTCGACTGGGCTCGTCACATTTCGTCATGCGGCGCTGATCCTCGGCGGCGTCGCCACCGAGAATGCGCGGGTGGCACAATCGATCGACCTCATCCGCGGTGAATGGCGGCGGATGCGCGAGGAAGGCCCGACCGAGGCCGAGCTCGACGAGGCCAAGGGTTATCTGATCGGCTCCTTCCCGCTGAGCCTCGATTCGAGCGAGAAGATCGCGTCATTGCTCGTCGAAATGCAGTTGGAGCAACTTCCGATCGATTTTCTCGAACACCGCGCCGCACTATTCGCCGCGGTGACCCATGAAGACGCGCGGCGCGTCGCCCGACACCTCTTCGATCCCGAGAAGCTGAGCTTTGTCGTGGTCGGCAATCCCGCCGATCTGACCCCCACACGGACCCGGCCGGAACCGCGCTTTTGAGCTGCTTTAATTCGACACTGCTCGCGGCTCGGGATCACTCGGTGACGAGCAGCAGGTTGTGCGCCTCGCCCCGCCGAAACGGGGCGCCGATCCGGACATAGGCATCCCAGTCGGCCCAGGCCATGCCGTGGTCGAGCAGAATCCCGAGCATCCGGTAACCGAGGCCGTGCAATCGGTCGTGGATTGCCGGTCGGTCGCCCTTGGCTTCGTGCCCGGTCTCGATCACCAGTGCTGGGCGATGTCGGCGGAGGGTGGTTTCTGCGCCGTCGAGGACCTGACGCTCATGTCCCTCGACATCGATCTTGATCAGATCCACCCGGTCCAATCCGCGTTCGGCGACGAGCGAATCGAGACTGCGGAGTGAGACATTGAGCCGTTCGTAGCCGGCTCCAACAGGACCGAGCCGAGCGATGCCGGTGTCGGTTCGCGCCGAGGTTACGACAGGCACGGCAAACTCGGCATTGCCGTCATGGTCGCTCAGCGCGCAGCGGATGACTTCGGCGTGGCGCAGCGCATTGGCGTCGAGCGTTGCTCTGAGTGCCCCGGCGGTGCGCGGCGCCGGCTCGACAGCCAGCACGCGGCCCGCAGCATCGACGGTGCGCGCCAATGGAATGGTCCATTCGCCAAGATTGGCGCCGATATCAATCGCCACCGCGCCGGGTTGCAAAAAGGCGAGTGCGGCCCGATGAGCGCGCGGCGGATGAAGCAGCGCATGTCGGCCGCGGGCATCGAGCGGACTGGGGACGTAGACGAGATCGCCGGTTCGGTGCAGGGTGAAACCGCCCGGCCATCGCCGCTCCAGCCTGGCCAGCAGGCGCTTTTCGCGCCATCGCCTAAGGAGCCGGGCGCCGGGGGCTCGCAATCGCCGGGTGGACGCAGCTTCCAAAGCCCCTTGAGCAGCGCCATCATCTCGCGCAGATCGGCGGGGTCGCTGGCGCTCACGCCTCTTTTGATGTCCCGCAGAAAGCCGGTTCGATTCTCAGGCAAGCAGGCCGGGCATTGCCGGCACGCCGCCGCTGTCCGGGAACACGCTCGTCGCCAGCGCTTGCTCGGCGACCTGCAGATGATCGCCGAGCAGGCCCTTGAGGACCGCGCGCAGATCGGTCGTGGGCCGCAGATCCCGGCCTTCGTAGAGATCGGCCGCTTTGAGACCCGGCCAGTCGGCGACCACGCGCCCGCCCTTGAGAGCCCCTCCGAGGAGCACGGCGACGGTCGCGGTGCCGTGGTCGGTGCCGTCATTGCCGTTGATCCGTGCCGTGCGGCCGAATTCGGTGACGATCACGACGACCGTCTCGCGCCAGGCATCGCCCATGTTGGTCTCGATCTCGGCGATGGCACCGTCGAGCGCGCCGAGCAGATTGGCGAGCCGGCCTTTGACGGCACCCTCGTTGACGTGGGTGTCCCAGCCGTCGAGTGCCAGCGCGCCGATCCGCGGACCCTCGGCCCGCGCCAGGAACTTGGCCGCCGCGCCAGCCGCCTCGGCGTAATATTTGCGCACCTGCTCGATGCCACCGATCTGGACCGCGGGGACGTCCTCGGCCGGCTCGCTGGCGATGCCGCCGGCGCGCGCGACCGCGGCGAGTCCGATGCGCTCTTCGAGTGCCCGCATCAACACCGGGTCGGTGTGGCTGTAGAGATCGAGCAGGCGCATCGTCGTCTCGTCGCTGACCGGCGGCAGCCGCGGCGGGACCCACGACAGCACCGGTGCCGGACCGCGCACGACGAGCGGGGCGATCGGTCCGACAGCAAAGCCTTGGCGCCTGCGCAAATCAGTCGGTTGGTCGGGTTGCAGGGCGTAGGCAGCACGGTTCAACCACCCGGTATGGGCGGCGCCCGGCACTGCATGGCCGCTCTCCAGCACGTCCTGACCATCGAAATGCGAGCGCTCGCGATAGGGTGTGGCCACCGCATGCACGATCGTCGCCTGGCCCGCGCGGTAGAGGCGATGAAGGTTCGGCATCGCCGGGTTGAGGGCGAAGAAACCGTCGAGCGGCAATGCCGGCGCGGCACCATCGAGCGCGAGCGCCTTGTCGCCGCGCAATTTGCTCCAGTCGGGATCGCCGACCGGGGCGACGACGGCGAGCCCGTCGACCGCACCGCGCAGGATAATGGTCAACAGACGCGGGTCACGCCCTTGGGCGCGGGCTCCGCCGGGGACGAAGGCTGCGACGACGAGGGCACTCGAGCCGAGCAGCAGCGCCCGGCGGGTTGCGACAGGATAGGCTTGCGGCACGATCACCTCCGCTGGAATTCCGGAGCCATCAGCAACAGCGTCAAGGCCTGCGGCCTGGATTCGGCGCGCGCCAGGGTTTGGCGCGTTTCCGCCGAGGCGAGCGGCCCAAGGGCTGCCTCCATGACCGCTTCGGGCTCATGGGCCAGACCCTCGCGGCGGGCAAAGCTGTTGGCGATCTCCAGCCGCTGGCCCAATCCATCGAGCCAGGCCGTGTTGTCGTCGGAGAAGCCTTTTGGCGCCGGCGGCCGCCACAGCGGCTCGCCGAGCAGGGCCTGCGCACGGATGATGCGAACGGTGTCTCCCGGCTCCTTGGTGGCCCGCAGCGCCGCCACGATCCATTCACCGGGCCGCTTGATCTTCGCCTGCTCCGCCGCCCAGGATTCGGGAGCCGCGATCAACGCCGCGGTTACCTCCTTGAGGTCGCCGTCGGTGTCGCGAAAGCGCTGCGTCAGGCGATCGACTAGCGGCGTCGGCGGATCGTCGGCAATAAAATGGCGGGCGAGCTTGGTCGCCACATGCCGTGCGGTCGCCGGATGACGCGCGAGGTCGGCGAGCACCGCGCGGCCCTGCTCGACCCCGGCATCGGGGTAATTAGTGCCGATCACGGTTTGCGGGCCGGGCTCGTGGGCGCGCCGCAGGAAGACGAACTCGCCGCCGTGATCGGGGTTGGTCAGGGTCGGCAGGATGGTCCACCCGGTGAGAATCTTGGCAAAGCTCGTGACATCGGCTTGGCCATAGACGGTGCGCACCCCGAGGGTGTGCAGCTCGAGGATCTCGCGCGCCAGGTTCTCGTTGAGGCCGCGGTCGCGATTGATGCCGGCGACCGAGTCGGGACCGACCGACTGCTCGTTGTTGAGATAGAGCAGCATCGCCGGGTGGCTCTCGGCGGCGAGCAGCATGTCCTTGAAACGGCCCAGCACATGGGGACGGATCGCCTCGCGCTCATAGCCGCCGGCCATCACCGTGGCGTCGGCGTTGACGCAGAAATGGTTCGACCAGAACCATACCAAGCGCTCGACCAAACCGATCTCAGCGTTGATCGCCGCATCGAAGCGCGCCCGAGCCTCGTTGCGGAAAAGCTGCCGCGGCAGCGGCACCGCCTCGGGCTGGGCGGGAACGGGCGGCGCATCGGGCTTGGCCTCCATCGCCGTCTCGCCGCCGGTGTTCAGCATTGCGACCTGCGGAGCGGCCGCGCGGCGCAGCTTTTCGCGCTTGTCGTTGGCTGCACGCTCGGCGTTGAACTCGAAGACCGCCCGATTGGCCGCAGCGCTGCTCGGCAGATCAGGACTTACGATTTGCCCCGCATTCGGCCGCTGCAGCTCGGCAAGGAGGGCGCCGCGGGGGTCGGCGGCAATCGCCGCGATCGAACCGCTGCGCGGTCCGAAACCGAACCGGTGCAGCGCGAGAGCCGCTTCCTTCGGATCAAGGGCCATCAGCGTCGTCCTCCCGGAGGCCGATTTACACGGCGTTATAGGCAGCTGCCCCCGTTCATATCACCGATGTCTACGATCGCGATTCGCGGCGCAAAATGCGGCCAAGATCGTCGCGAAGGATTCCCGCTTTGTTGCTGTTTTCGCACGAAATTAACAGCGAATGTGATCACTAACCCCACGGAGAACCTGGCGTCCCGATAGTGCGGTGAAGGGTGGATCGCCGGGCTGACGCCCGGCCGTGCGCCGCTGTCCGCTGATCACACCATTGGTATCGGAATAAAACAGTAAAAAATTGGGGGGAAAATCTCTTGAGGACTCAAGGTAACGATAGCACGCGATATATTGTCCCGTCGGATTTTCGATATCTTTTATTGTTTCATCAGGAACCGTAGCCCATTGGTCGTCGATTCGCGCCTCATAATGTCCATTGGCCATACGAGCGTCGACGCGACGACAATCGGAAATGTCACAGCAGGGCAGGCCTTGGCTATTTCTCAGACTCTTAAACCATTTCGCTATCTCTGAGTTTGGGTCTGCCCCCTGCGGCAGATGGGCAGAGGCTGAGAATATCAACCCCAAAACAAGTAAGCCCGAAATCGAAAACCTTTTTATATTCCATCTCGCTGGGACAATATGCGTCTTATTTCGAGTCGTCATGATCGATCTCCGCCGACATCCAGTGACGAGTGCCGGAACTGAAGCTAATCCCAGCATAACAGCGCCCGACCGACGTGACTTTGCGGCGGCCTTGATTTGTCCTTCGGACGGTCTTGATTTTTGATCCACGCGAATTGCGGTAAGCTCGTCGGCACGCGGGGGGCGGAAGGCTGATATCGCGCGGGCTGCGAGTTGCTCTATCGATTTGAAAATTATGTTCTCGACATCGACCGGCGTGAGCTGCGCCGCGGTCCGGCGTTGCTTTCCGTCGAACCGAAGGTATTCGATCTACTCGTATTTCTTGTCGGCAACCGCGATCGGGTAGTGAGCAAGGACGATTTGCTGGCCTCGGTCTGGGGCGGGCGGATCGTCTCGGAATCAACCCTCGCAAGCCGGATCAATGCTGCGCGTCGTGCCATAGGTGACAGCGGCGGAGAGCAACGGTTGATCCGCACGACAATCGGCAAGGGCGTTCGCTTCGTCGGCGCGGTGCGCGCGCAGCATGCCGCCGGCGAGGCGGCCCCCGCTTCCATCACACCTCGCCTGTCGATCGTCGTGCTGCCCTTTGCCAATTTCTCGAATGATCCGGGGTTGGAATATTTCGCCGATGGGATCACCGACGATCTGACTACCGATCTCTCGCGGATCTCCGGCAGCTTCGTCATTGCCCGCAATACGGCGTCACCTTCAAGGGCAAGTCGACCGACGTACAGACGATCGGTCGCGAGCTCGGCGTCCGATATGTCGTCGAAGGCAGTGTGCGGGCGGTTGGTGATCGGGTGCGGATCAATGTACAGCTGAACGATGCCGAAAGCGGCGCGCATTTGTGGGCGGATAGGTTCGACACCGATCCCGCCGACCTCGCCCAGGCTCAGTACGAGCTTCTTCGCCGCCTGGCTCTGACCCTCTACTTCAAGCTTTTGGAGGCCGCTGGCCTCCGTATCGCCCGGGAACGTTTGCTCGACGTCGACCCGGAGGATTTGTTCATCTATGAGTGGGCGTTGGTTCAATCGCGCCACCACCGCAGCGTCTCTGCAAGAGGCCCAGCGGGTTTTCGAGCGGGTGCTGGAGATCGATCCGGGGGTCGGTCGTCGCAAAGATCGGAATTGGTTATGCCTTGGGCACCAATGTAGCCAATTATTGGAGCACCTCTGTCCAACAAGATGTGGCGCGTGCTGAACAGTTGCTTCTCCAAGCACTCGATCACGATCCGAACATCGCTCGCGCGCGGGTGGCGCTCGGGCTGCTACGTCGACTCCACAATTGGGCCGGGACGGCGATCGTGCGGTGACAAAACCGTTCGATGGAGGCCAGGATGTCGTCGGCGGTTTTGGTCCAGCGAAAGGGCTTGGGGTCGGCATTGCGGGCGTCGATGTAGGCGGCGATAGC
>Ga0210407_10002748_pt1 | contig 14836 bp, 10 predicted proteins | sample IncBWC27MmetaG_FD_150860 | JGI IMG/M metagenome (GOLD analysis project Ga0210407, IMG submission 150860) | Forest soil microbial communities from Barre Woods Harvard Forest LTER site, Petersham, Massachusetts, United States - Inc-BW-C-27-M | ecosystem: Environmental > Terrestrial > Soil >...
CTGAGGCCCGAGCGCGTATCTCTGCGTCCCGCTCACCAACCCATATTCCGGAAGATAGGAGCGAATCGGCGGCAGCGGCGTGTGATCCACATGCCCATCCAGCGATTTCACTAATTGTTTCAAATCCGCTTCCGAAGCCGACTGTTGTGAAGCCACGTCGAGCACTAGATTGCCAGTTAGGAGCCACAGATTGTTTCCGTCGACGGCTGAATTGTTAGCGATAAAGGACGGCACCATTCCCGGGTGCAGTCTGTTGGTGTACACCTCATAAGCGCTGCTTGGATCGCGCAGTTGGAACAATCGAACTCCGAACTCACTACCTCCACTCTGCCGGTAGTCGCGCTCTTCCACTTGGATTACGCCACTCTCCACCAGCAACTTAGTGTATTCGGGATGCGTGTCCAGTGCCGCCATTTCAGGGGTGCGCGGCCACTTGATCATTGCGGGAACATGTGGGGTATTGCCGGGAGCCCAAGATCCAAAACTCTCCGGAAGGAGAAACTTCTGGGTGGTTTGGGCGGAGGAGTCGGACGTGGCGGCGAGGGCCAAGGCGAAAAACGAAATGAGGCGAAGAGTGCGCATCCCTAGCGTTCTATTAGACACCACAAGGTCACTTCCGGTTGCGAGATTCTTCGATGGGGGCGGAAGTGGCTCTGCCGGAAGGCTTTGCGGGCCCGGAATTGAGGGTGACGCTATTGAGGCTCTGGAGGTAGCTGGCGACGCCCTGGTAGAGTCCCTCGGCGACGCGCTGGCGGTGTTCGGGCTTCTTCAGGAGCTGCTCGTCGGCGGGATTGCTAAGGAAAGAGATCTCCGTGAGGATCGAGGGCATATCGGCGCCGATGAGCACGACGAAAGGCGCCTTGCGGACGCCGCGATTCTTTACGGTTTTGGCGGTTTTTTGCACGCGCTGCGATAGCGAAGTCTGGACGTCCTCGGCAAATTCCTTGGACTCATCGATTTTTTCGCTGCGGGCGATTTTTTTGACTAAATCTTCGAGGTCGTGGATGCCTTCCTGGGAGACGGCATTTTCGCGGGCGGCGACTTCCATGGCGTCGGGCGAGCCCTTCAGATTCAGGTAATAGGTTTCGATGCCGCGCGCGGCGTGATCCTGGCTGGAATTGGCGTGAATGGAGATGAAGAGATCGGCCTTGGCCTGGTTGGCGATGTTGGTGCGCTCTTCGAGCGGGATGAAGGTGTCATCCGAGCGCGTGTAAACCACGTCCGCGCCAGGCAAACGCTGCTGGATGATTTTTCCGAGGCGCAGAGCTACATCGAGGCAGAGATCTTTTTCCATCAGGCCGGTGGGGCCGATGGTGCCGGTGTCGTGGCCGCCATGGCCGGGATCGATGACGATGCGGCCAATCTTGAGGCCCAGGGCGCGTGTGAGAGTCGATTGGCCGTCATGCGTGGGCTGCGGAGCGCTGGCCGGCTGAATCAGATCCGGCTTGGCGCTCGAGGCTCTCAGAGATTTCGTGCTCGCGTTTTTCGGAGCAGGGGTCGAGTTTTTCGCTACCGCAGGCGAAGAATTCGTGGGGGCTGAATCCGTTGGCGAATTCGCGCCGCCTCGCACTGCTCCGGTAATCGCACTTGTTTTGGTGGACGATGGGGCAATAGGTTCAGCGTCGGAATCGGAGTTCTTTGCGGAAGCACTTTGCGCTTTGGCGGAATCATCGTCGGAGTCGTTCGTCGAATCCGCGTCGGCGGCGGGCTGCTTTTTCTCGCGCTTCGTTTTTGCCGTGCGGGCCACTCCGTTGGGAGCCGCGCTGCCATAGAGATCGATCAAGAGTTGCGTGGGGTTGTGCGAAAGGGAAGCGGTGTAATCTTTTACGCCGTTGACATCGAGAACGACGCGCACGACGCCGGCGTGATTCTGCGCGACGCGGATGGCGCTCAGAAGTTCGCCTTCGACGTGAATGCTGCCCTTGGCCACTTCCGGCGTGAGGCGCGCGGCGTGCAAATCAAAAAAGATGCGGTCGGGATTGGCGATGCGGCCGGAAGAGTATTGCACGTTGTCTTCGAGGTCGATGGTGACGCGCGTGGCGTCGCCGTTGGCGGCGGCGCGGATGCGGCGAACGCGGGGAACACCGGCGTTTTCGGGGCGATCCGGAAGTTCTTTTTCAGCTTGGACCGTTTCGCTGCGCGCCGAGGCCCGCGTGGATTCGCGCGGACTGTCTTCCGTATTTTGGGGCGTATACGCCGGCGCAGCCGGTGCGTTTTTTGCCGACGGGTTCTTGTCGCTATTTTGCAGCAGCGCCAATTCCGCGAGCGATTCCTGGGCTTCGCGCTTGCGCGTCGAGTGCGGATATTTTTTCAGGAAAGTTTCGTACGTCTTCGACGCCAGCGCGGGATCGCCGAGCTGATCCTTTTGCAATTTTCCGGACCGCAGCATGGCGTCCTGGCAATAATGGTTTGCGGGATACTGGTCCAGCAAAAATTGGTAGGCGTCTACCGCCGACTGGTAGTAGCTGCGTCCGAAGCGATCGCCCATTTCGGTGTAGAGTTCGGCGACAGCGAGCAAGGAGTCGGGGACTTCGGCGGCGCGCGGAGTGATGAGATACACGCGGCGATAGCTGGAAACGATTTGTTTGTATTCGGCGAGGGTGCGTTTTTCCGATGGTTTGCTATTGAGAGATGCGCGCTGCTCTTCGGCTTTGAGGAATTGCGAAGAAGCGGCCTGGCGCTTGACGGAAGAAGTCGTGGTGGCGGCTTCGGCGCGAAGAGCGCGCAGCGGAACAACGGAGACCACCAGGACAAAACCCAGCGAAGCGCGGGCGAAAATGCGGAGGAAATTTTTTTGCCTTACGTTCATGCCTCGCCCTGCGCCCTTTGTACAACCCCGCGATTCATCCGGCTGTCCATTCGTTTAGATTCGCAAACCGCTGAATTCGTCGCAAACTCAGTCGTTCCGAAATATAATACGCCCGTTTTCGTCGGCGTCTTTATGAATCGCGCGGGTATTGACGAATGCGCCATCGAGGCGTCCCGAGCCGGGCCGGAAGTAGGCGTTCTGCACTTTCTGCACGTAGTCCCGGGTTTCGCGGAACGACGGGATGCCGTGAGCGCGGTCGACGGCGCCTTCTCCAGCATTGTACGCCGCGAGCGCCAAATCCAGATTGCCATTATAGCGTTCCAGCAGCGTCCTAAGATAATGAACCCCGGCGTCGATATTCTGTTGCGGGCTAAAAACGTCGTTGGCGCCAAAACGCTGGGCGGTGGAGGGGATCAATTGCATCAGACCGCCGGCGCCCTTGCGCGAAAAGGCGCGAGGATTCCAGTTGGATTCCGTTTCGATCACGGCGCGGACCAGAGCGGGGTCCACGCGATGGCGCTCCGCGGCTTCGCGGACGAGTTTTTCGGCGCCGTCGCGGTCGATATTGACGGCGGGGCGGCTATAGCCTGCAAAAGAGGCTTCCGCGTTCATATAGATCGTTGCGGGACGCTTGCGCACGGCGGAGAGCTTTGCGGGAGCGGGCGGGTCGGTGTTGACGAAGAGGCGCCGACCGTCCTGATTGGTAAGGGCGGAGATCTGTGCGCTGGAATGGGGTGCGGAAAAGGCGGCGCAAAAGAGCAGCGTAACCAGCGAGATGCCACCCGAGATTGCGGTACGTTTCGTCATTCGATTCTACCTTGGGGAAGGCGGGCAACAGGGCTGAAGGTACGCTCAGCACCGGTTGCGGTCTTAAAATATGCCCTGACCCGGTCGGGGTCAACTTTACTTTAGTACTAGTTTCGGAACTAAAGTATTTCCCAAGCTGCCCGGCGGGCAAAACTCACCGATTGCTGATGCCGTTGCCGGACGTATTCTAGTGCCCTTACCGGACGTATTCTGGTGCCCTTACCGGGCACGCCTTCTGCTGCTAAGTCCAATTATAGCAACGGTTCGACGAGTCCGGGGACACTTTCGAGGGCACTTTTTAGGGCCGCTGTGTCCTTACCGCCAGCCTCGGCTAAATCGGGCCTGCCGCCACCTTTGCCGCCGACGAGCGGGGCCAGAGCTTGCATGAGCTTTCCGGCGTGGACTTTGGCGGTCAGATCCTTGGTAACTCCAGCAATTAGAGCGACTTTGCCGTCATCGGGCATGCCGAGGACGACCACGCCGGAGCCGAGCTTCTGGCGGAGGCTGTCGACGAGCTGGCGGAGGCCTTCGCGGTCGACGCTGGCGACCTCGGCGGCGATGACTTTTGCGCCTTTGATGGTCACGGCCTTGCTGGCGAGTTCGTCGAGCTGGCCCAGGGCGCCTTTGCGCTTTTGGGCTTCGAGCTCTTTTTCGAGGTGCTTGGCCGTGGCCGCGAGTTTTTCGACTTGGGCGAGGACGGCGTCTTCGCCGACGTTGAGCTGGGCGGCGAGTTTTTTGAGGATTTCGGCCTGGCGCTGGTAGTGCTCGAGCGCGCCGTTGGCGGTGACGGCTTCGATGCGGCGGACGCCCGCGGCGACGGACTCTTCACTGACGATTTTGAGGACGCCGATGTCGCCGACGCGGTGGACGTGCGTGCCGCCGCAGAGTTCCTTGGAGTAGAAACCGCGGGGCGCGCGCGGGTCGGGAATGGTGACGACGCGGACGTTGCTTTCGGGATATTTGTCGCCGAAGAAGGCGAGGGCGCCGGAAGCGAGAGCGTTGTCGAGCGAGGTGACCTCCGTGCCGATTTCCGTGTTGAGGCGGATCTCGTCGTTGACTTGTTGCTCGATGTCGCGGAGCTCTTCGGCGTCGACGTGAGCGAAGTGCGAGAAGTCGAAGCGCAGGCGGTCGGGGGCGTTGAGCGAGCCGGCTTGCTTGACGTGCGTGCCAAGAATGTTGCGCAGTGCGGCGTGGACGAGGTGCGTGCCGGTATGATTGCGCATGACGCGGTCGCGGCGCTCGCAGTCGGCGATGACGGTGACGCGGTCGCCGACATGGAGCGTTTCTTTGGCGACGACTTTGTGCGCGACGAGGCCTGCAACAGGGTAGTACGCGCTTTTTACTTCGGCGAGCAGTTGCGATTCGGAGTTGTCGTAGAATGCGCCGGTGTCGGCGACTTGTCCGCCCGATTCGGCGTAAATCACCGTGCGGTCGAGCACGACTTCGCCGGACTCGCCTGCGTTCAGTTCGTTGACGGGCCCGCTCTTGCCAATGATCGCTTCAATGCGGGCATCTTTCGCTTTCGTATCGCGATAAAAATCCTTCTCCGTCTTAAACGTCTCGGCAATCTTCGCGTACGCTGGGCTTAGCGCTTCTTTGCCGGCACCGCCTTTCCACGATGCCCTCGTTCGTGTCTTTTGCTCCTCCATCGCTTTCTCAAAACCCTGCCAATCGACCTCGACCCCTGCGTCTCGAGAAGCGTCGGCGATAAAGTCCTGAGGTAGGCCGTAGGTCCCGTACAAATTGAACGCCTTCTCACCGGACATCGTTGGCCGATAGTGTTCTTGAAAATACTTCCGCACTTTCAAAAATGATTCATCGACGATAAGACCATCGCCTGCCACGCGCCGAGGGTCCAACAAACGTTCCGGCAAAAAAGCTTCGACGTCCCTCTCAAGGAACTCCCGGTCCCATGCAGGTCCGGCCTGTTCCAGGAACGAATCGATCCACCTTTTTTTCTCGCCTGCTTTTGTGGACCTGATCAGCTCGTCCAGTTTCTCAGAAGCGAGTTGGACTGTACGGGCAAATTGCTTCTCTTCAGAGAGCACGATTTGGGAAGCTCTAGTTTGGGATTCGCTTAGGTCAGGATAAGCGTCTTTCATTAGATCGCACACCGTATCAACCATTCGGTACAAGAAGGGTTGCTGCATCCCGAGAAGGTGACCATGCCGAATGGCGCGGCGCATGATTTTGCGAAGCACGTACCCGCGGCCTTCATTGGACGGAAGGACGCCATCAGTAATGAGGAATGTCGTGGCGCGAGCGTGATCAGCGATAACACGTAGTGACGCAGCACCGCCTTTGCCTTCTTCAAACCTCGTGTCACGTGGAAACTCCACGCCACAGAGTTCGGCGGCGCGCTTCAGGAGCGGAGTAAACAGGTCAGTGTCGTAGTTGGAGATGACGCCTTGGAGGACGGCGGCGGTGCGTTCGAGGCCCATGCCAGTGTCGACACAAGGTTTTGGCAACGGAGTGAGAACGCCGCTGGAGTCGCGGTTGAATTGCATGAAGACGAGGTTCCAGATTTCGACGTAGCGGCCGCAGTCGCTGGGGAACTTGCAGTCGGCGTGGCCTTCTTCGCAAGCGGCGGGACCCATGTCGTAGAAGATTTCGCTGCAGGGGCCGCAGGGGCCGGTGTCGCCCATGGCCCAGAAATTGTCTTTGAGGCCGGGGATGGGAACGATGCGATTGGCTGGGACATTTTGCGCGGACCAGATGTCGCGGGCTTCTTCATCGACGCCGAGGACAGTGCCGGGGGCGACTTCGGCTCCGCCAAAGACGGTGACGTAGAGTTTATTTTTGTCGATGGCGAACCACTCGGGGGAAGTGATGAGTTCCCAGGCGTAGGCGATGGCGTCTTTCTTGAAATAGTCGCCAAAGGAAAAATTGCCGAGCATCTCGAAGAAGGTGTGATGGCGCTTGGTGAAGCCGACGTTTTCGAGATCGTTGTGCTTGCCGCCGGCGCGGACGCATTTCTGGGCGGTGGTGGCGCGGGTGTAGTCGCGCTTTTCGAGGCCGAGGAAGACGTCCTTGAACTGGTTCATGCCTGCGTTGGTGAAGAGGAGGGTGGGGTCGCCGTGCGGAACGAGCGAGCTGCTGCGGACGCGGCGGTGGCCTTTGCCCTCGAAGAATTTGAGGAAGGCTTCGCGGATGTCGTTGCCGCTCCAGGTCTTCTCGCCGTCCCCGCTTACCGCGGGAGTCGCGCTGTTGGTGTCGCTGGTCAAGGCAGCCTCGTCAGATACGTTGGGAAGAAACGAGACATTATCGCAGAGGCGGCGGGCTGGACCAAGAAGGGTGGGGGACACCCCCTATTTTCGCGGATGTGTGGCAAACAAAGGACTTTAAGTCCAATGATTTTGGAAGTGCGGCAGGGAAAGGGGTTAGCGGGCGAAATCCCGGATGTGTGGCAGATGCTAGGGTTAGCGGAGCTGAGGTGATGATTCACGGAGAAGGATAGCATGGAAAAGTGTGTTTGTCAAGTTATTTATGAATGGGTAAGCATTCGAATGGATGATTCTAAGTGGTGAGGAGGGGAAGGAAGAAGGGAATTAACACAGAGGGCACGGAGAGCGCAGAGCGCATACAGAAGAGGGGGACGGGGACGGAGATAGGGAAGAGGTGGGGATTTTGTGTTAGAAGGTGTTGGCGGGATGCGGACGACAACTAGTCGATACTTGCCGACGCACTGCAGATCGATTCGGGAGGCGGTGAGATGCCCGAAGCGAAAAGGCCAAGAAGTTACTAACGACGAGGGATTTTGCTGGAGACGGGGAGCCGTATTCGGAAGTGACGGTGACGATCTCGATTCCAATTCTTGGCGCTGAGATTACACGGTCGAGGCTAGCCGTGAATGTGGTTCCCGATCCTGCGCTAGAGGCGATTGCCAGGAAGTCGCTGGAGGCGCTTGGAAAAGAACAGTTCGGATTGAGTGAGGAAGGCATCTTTGGCGCGTTCCTGTCGGAGAATTTCAATGGATGGGAGGATTTGAATGACGACTACCCGAGGATGAATGAAAACGGGAAAGGAAGACACGACAAAGAATGCCTGAAAGCCATGACCGCGTACATCAAAGAGTCGGTAGAGTGGGCACTGGAGATGAATAGGCTAGGGATGGAAGAAGCGACGGGGAGCATCGAGAGGCGCGAACTAGGAGAACCCTTGGTGCAATAGCGGGGTGAAAGGCGGGCGCAGCGTGCTTTCCGACAGGAGTTCCGACCCGGACGGAACAGGTCGGAATCTTCGAGCGCCACTACAAGGAGTCGTCGGGAGGATCGACTTCGGGGACTTCTTCGCGGGTGAGGGATTTTAGTTCGCGGCGGATGATTTCGGAGGGGAAGCCGGCGCGGAGGAGGCTGGCGTAGAGGGAGGCGATTTTTTTGTCGTCGATCTTTTCTCCAGTTTTGGGGCCACGGTTGGAACGGAGTTTGCGCTGGATGCGGAGGCGGACGAGGGCGGAGGCGTCGGTTTCGGAGGCGGATTCTTTGATGGCGGCTTCGATGTGCTGGTCGGGGACGCCGCGGGCGCGGAGGTCGCGGGCGACGCGGAATTGGCCTTGCTTGCGGCCTTCGGTGCGCTGGCGGGTGAATTGTTTGGCGTAGCGGGCGTCGTCGAGCTGGCCGGATTCGCGGAGGCGGGCCATGACGACTTGAGCGAGTAGTTTGCTGGAGGCGCGGCGCTCGAGTTTTTTTTGCATTTCGTGGACGGAGTGGGCGCGGCGCATGAGGGCGCGGATGGCGACGTCGTAGAGTTCGGCTTCGGTGTCGAGTTGGCGGGGTTTGCGGAACACGAGGAGAGGATGAGGGAAGGAGTTGATGAAGTAAAGAAGGAACAGCCGGTGAGGCGGCAGTTTGTGAGGGCTGCGAAGCTTTTATGTGGCACGCACAAAGGCGCCCGCTTCGGAAAGCGGCCGCTACGAGAAAAGGCAGGTGCCGGGCTGAAGCCTGGCGCTACACGGGCGGAGGTTTATTTGCGCGCGAAGTGGGCGAGCGGCGATTACCGACGTGGCTTAGATAGTTATTCGGCGGCGGGTTTGGCGCCGGGGAGGCGGGACTTGAGGAATTTAATTTGGCCGTCGTGGTTGGATTCGTGTTCGGCGACGTGGAACCATTTGCCGTAATTGTTCATGCCCATTTCCGTGTCGATGGCGGTGAGCCACTTGTCGTCGCGCTTTTTGAACTCGGCAAGGTTTTTCTCGCGCGATTCGTGCAGGAGGTTCAGGTAGTAGTCCAGGCTGTTGCCCTTGATGGCTTTGCGCGCGGGTTCGCCCAAATTCATCGGAATGTCCCACTTTTTCTTGATTTCTTCGGACCAGGAATCCCACTTCATGCCGCCGAAAGAGTTCATGCCGTAGTAGGTTTCGGTGGCGGCGAGGTGAAGGAGAAGCGCGCCGATGGTGTTGGCTTTGGCGTCGAGGAGGAAATCGAGATCGGCCAGGGACATGCCTTTGACGTTGTGAAGAACCTGCATGCGCGTGAAGGCCAGCATGGAAACCAAAGTGCCGATTTCGGGAGTGAAACCGGGGCGCGGGCCGACGACCCAGGAATCGTCGCTCTGGGCTGCGGCAGGCGTGGGAAGAATGGCGAGAGTGGAAATGCCAGAGGCGAGGGCGAGGGTGCCTTTGAGGAAGTTGCGACGGCTGGGGAGGCATTCGGATGGGAGCATGGTGTTCTCCGTGCGCGATTGCGAGAAACTGATGGGGCGAATTGAAAGGATGTTACTCCGACGCCGAGTGAAGGGCAAGAAGGGTTCCAGCGAGCCAGTATTCAACGGAAGGAAACTTGTTTGTTGGATTTAAGACTTTCGCTGGGAAAGGCTCGTGATCCTATTCGGAAGTTACGAGTTCGTGATAGCGTCCGTTCTTCCAGTGATAAAGAATGGCGCCTTTTCCCATCGACTCATACAGAATGCCGTCCAATGTGGTGTCAATCTTCTTGGGTCCGATAGCCTCTTCATAGTGACCCGCAGGGACTGTCGCGATCACTTGGTCCGAATCTTGACTAAGAAGTACGCCTGTGTCCCATTTTATGATCAACCGACCGATATATGGTGCCGACGGTGCGCTACGAGAGTAAACGATGATTCTGAGACCTGGACGCTTGCGATCTGGCTTCGAAACCAGCAATAACGCGTAAGAGAGTTCGTCCTTCGATTCGAAATGACCGACTGCGACACCCGGGCAGTCGTTGGGATGAGCTTCAGTCCAGTAGGGGCGATCCTCTGTGTCCAAGTTCTCGAGTTTTTCCGGCTGCCAGTCGGGATAGTTTTTCTCAAGTTTGACTTGTATTTCGCTTGGTAGGAAGGAAATGTCGCACGGATCAGCTGCTTGAGCCGTGGCACTCGAAACAGCGGTCAGTGCGAGAAGGAATACGAATGCTGCGATTGACATTGAGGTTTTGTTCAGCAAGATAGGCCCCTGGCTCGTGAAGGTGCCGCGAATTATTTGCGGGCGAAGCGTTCGAAGTCGGCCATTTGGCGTTCCATTTCTTCGCGGGCGGAGTCGGCGGCGGAACGGATGCCCTGGATGCGGAGGCGGAATTCGTCGGCGTTGGAGGCGCGGATCAAGGCTTCGTCGAGGGTGATGAGCTGCTTGGTGTAGAGATCGAAGAGCGATTGATCGAAGGTCTGCATGCCGTATTGAGAGGTGCCGGCGGCGATGGCGTCGTGGATGAGGCGGGTCTTGTCCGCGTTGATGATGCAATCGCGGATGTAGCCGGTGGCGATCATGATTTCGCAAGCGGGGACGCGGCCCTTGTCGTCGGCGCGGCGGACGAGGCGCTGGGAGACGACGGCTTTGAGCGTGGCGGCGAGCTGCAAGCGAATCTGTTTCTGCTCGGGCGGAGGGAAGACCGCGATGATGCGCTGAATGGTTTCCGTGGCGTCGAGGGTGTGCAAGGTGGAGAAAACCAAGTGGCCGGTTTCGGCGGCGAGGAGCGCGGTGGAAATGGTTTCGAGGTCGCGCATTTCGCCGACCAGAATCACGTCGGGATCTTGACGGAGAGCGGCACGCAGGGCGGTAGAAAAGTTGGCGGTGTCGACTTCGACTTCGCGCTGATTGATGAAACTCTTTTTGTCGCGGTGCAGGAACTCGATGGGGTCTTCGATGGTGATGAGATGGTCGGCGCGATTGGCGTTGATGCGGTCGATCATGGCGGCGAGCGTGGTGGATTTGCCGGAACCGGTGGTGCCGGTGACGAGCACGAGGCCGCGCTGCTCTTCGCAAATTTTGGAGATGACCGGGGGAAGGTTTAGCTCTTCCGCGGTGCGAATTTTTGTAGGGATGACACGGAGGACCATGCCGACGTTGCCGCGCTGCTGGAAAACGTTGACGCGGAAGCGGCCGAGGCCGGCGACGCCATAGGCCATGTCGAGTTCGGCGGTTTCCTTGAACTTTTGCTTTTGGCGATTGGTCATCATGCTGAACGCCATGGAAAGCATTTCTTCGGGGGTGACGCGGGCGACGTCGGTGAGCGGCGCGAGCAGGCCGTCAACGCGGAGATAGGGGTGGTTGCCTACCTTGAGGTGCAAGTCGGAGGATTTATTCTCGACGGCGCGGCGGAGAAGATCGTCAATGCTAAGTGCCATGTCTTTGTGAACCCCGCAAGAGTGCAGCTAATAGGCAAAGTTAGCATCGGGAATAGAGGCGGACAAGGAAGGCGAATTTGCGAGTTGCGGGATAGTTACCGGGCGGAAGGGCAGTAGTCAGCTCCCAGCTTCCGGTTGTCGGTTGGGAGAAGAGAGTTCGAGAGTTCGAAGTCAAAGGTCCAAGAAGCGGGAGCAGTCGCTGACTCTCTGCGATTCGTCGGCAGGGAACGGCGCGCCTTTTTGCGTTGCGGCTAAGTTTTCTTGAGGTAGATGGAGTCGTAGAGAAGGCCGGCGAGGAAGCCTCCGGCGAGCGGGCCGACCCAGTAGACACCTTGATTGGCCCAGTGGGTGGCAGCGAGGGCGGGGCCGAAGGCGCGAGCGGGGTTGAGAGCGCCGCCGGTGAAGGGGCCGGCGACGATGATTCCGAGGGAGTAGACCAAGCCGATGCCGAAGCCGGCGATGGCGCGGAAGGTGCCGCGTTCGTCGACAGCAGTGGCGAAGACGACGAGGACGAGAAAGAAAGTGGTGACGGCTTCGAGGGCCATGCCAGCCCAACGGGGGAAATCGCGAGCGAGTTCGGGTGTGCCGAGTGCGACGGCGCGCCAAGTCTCTTCGGGGATTACGGTTTTGAGGAGGAATGCGGCGGCGATGGCGCCGGCAAGTTGGGCGACCCAGAACAAAATAACGTCGAAGGTATTGAGGCGCTTGGTGACCCAGAAGCCGATGGTGACCGCGGGATTGAAGTGGCCGCCGGAAATGTGGCCGAGGGCGGAGACCATGATGGCGATGGCGAGGCCGTGGGCAACGGCGACGCCGAAGAGACCAATGCTGCCAGCCCCGTGGAGGTATTGATCGGCGCAGGCCGCGCCTTCGCCGAAGAAGACGAGCGCGAAGGTGCCGAGGAATTCAGCGATCAGCTTCTGCGGCGTGTTGTACATCCAGGTTCCTCCTGGCCGGGAAAGGGAACGTGCCCGGGGTGAGCGAGTGGCATTCTAGCTGGAAGGGAGCGGGATGCGCCAGAGCAGTGGAGAAAATTGTGTTGCGGCGGAGGAACCTTTTGAAAGCGAACGTATTAAAGGGGCGGAAGACCCATGCGCTTGAGTAGTTCCTGGGAGCGAGCGTCCGCCTTCCAAAAATCTTCGACCTCTGCATGTGACCGAAAGCTGTCCAAGCGCGTGTCGCCCTGCTGATAGGCTAATTCGAGAGCGGCAAACGCGTGATCCTTCTCGTCAAGACCAGCGTAGATGTGCGCAATTCCGAGCCACGAGACGTACTTGGTCCGGGATTCTTCGACGAGTTCGCCGAGAATCTTGCGGGCTTCTTCCGTTTTTCCGGACTGAGCAAGATAGGAGGCTAGAAGGGCCCGGTAGTAAGAGGACTCCGGGGAGGTGCGGACGATTTTCTCCATTTCCGCGGCGGCTTCTTCGGATTTGTGTTCGATCCCCAAAACGGTTCCGAGACCAAAGTGAGCCAAAGAGAAAGTCGGATCCCTGTCGAGAATTTTGTGGAATTCTGTTTCCGATTCCGCGTAGCGTTTGTCAAACATCAGCGAGAACCCAAGGTTGTATCGGGAAAGGGACTGAAAAGGCTCGAGCGCAAGCGCTTTTCGACTTTCCTGGAGGGAATCTTCGTACTTGCCCATGCACCACAAATACTCTGCATAGATGTGGTGGGCCAATGAGTAGCTGGGATTCAGGTCGATGGCTTGGCGGAGCTGCCTTTCGGCGTTCGGGAAATCCCAATCAAAGACAAGGAGCACGAGCCCCATGGAGGTGTGAGCCTCGGAGAGGGAAGGATCCAATTCCAAGGCTTTTTCTGCGGCTTGGCGGGCTTTTGCTCCGGCCTCTTTTGGGGAGAGCGCGGCGGTGGACCGCGAGAGGGAAAAGTAGGCGTCCGCCATTCCGGAATATGCGAGAGCGTAATTGGGATCCTTGGCGATGGCTTGTTGAAAGTAGTCGATCGCTTGACTGGCGCCGCCGGCGCTGAGGCGATTCACGTAGAAGCGCCCTTGCAAATAGAGCTGATAGGCATCGGAGTTTTGCGCGGATTGTTGCGCGGCCAAGCTCTGCTGGGCGGCGGACATTTTTAGTTTAAGATTTTCTGCGATGTCGCGGGTGATTTCAGACTGAACTGTGGAAACATCGGCCAAAGTTCGCTCGTAGTGATGGGACCATAATTGGCGGTCGTGTACGGCATCGAGGAGTTCAGCGGTGATGGAGATTTTGTCGCCTTGCTGGAGCATGCGGCCATTCAAAATGGCGTGGACGCCGAGTTCGCTGGCGACGGCACGAGGGTTGGCATTTTTACCTTTGTAGCGGTAGACGGACATGAGTGAAACAACTTTTAGATTGGGTATTTGCGAGAGCGTCTGAACGAGATCTTGCGTAATACCTTCAGAGAGGTACTCGGTTTTCGGATCGCCGCCGGCGTTGACGAAGGGGAGGACGGCGAGGGAGTCGATGGAGGTAGCAACGGGAGGCGGCGAAGCGGGATCGCCGTGGCGCGTTTTGTATAAAAGCGCGAGTGCGAGCACGGCGGCGAATAAGAGGCCGGCGGCGAGGAGGCCGGCGCCCCATTTTGTCTTGCGATTTTTTGCGCTGGAGCTGCCGGGAAAGGCGGCGGTGGTGCGAGCGGAATCTGTGTCGCGTTTGAGGCGCTTGAGGTCCGCGCCGATCTCGGCGGCGGTTTGATAGCGCAGGGTGCGATCTTTTTCGAGGGCTTTTTGGACGATTTCATCGAAGCGGTGGGGAATGCTGGTTCGGAGGGTGCTGGGATTGGGGGGAGTGCGTTCGAGAATGGCGTGGAAAATGACCGCGGTGCTTGGGCCGGGGAAGGCCATGCGTCCCGTGGCCATTTCGTAGAGGACGGCCCCAAAGCTGAAAAGATCGGTGCGGGTATCGAGATCTTCGCCGCGAGCTTGTTCGGGAGACATGTAAGCGATGGTGCCGAGGGCGACGCCAGGGCTGGTGAGAGCGTCTTCGGTGGCGCCGAGTGATGGGCCGGGCGAGCCTGCGGAGGTGGCGCTGTCGGGAGAAAGCTTGGCGAGGCCGAAGTCGAGGAGTTTCGCGGTGCCGAGATTCGTGATGAAGATATTCGCGGGTTTGATGTCGCGATGGACGATTCCTTTTAGGTGGGCGGCGGTAAGGGCTTCGGTGATTTGCGTGCCGAAATCGAGCAGGGAATCAAGAGTGAGCGGCTTGGCGGCGATGCGTTGGCGGAGAGTTTCGCCGTCGAGCAGTTCCATGACCAGAAAGAATTGGCCTTCGTGTTCTTCGATGTCGTGGATGGTGCAGATGTTCGGATGATTTAGCGCGGATGCAGCGCGGGCTTCGCGGCGGAAGCGCTCGATGACTTGAGAGTTTTTGTTGAGATCCTCGGGGAGAAATTTGAGCGCGACGCGGCGGCCGAGATTGAGGTCTTCGGCGGCGTAAACGATGCCCATGCCCCCGCCACCGAGTTTTTCCAGGATGCGGTAGTGAGAGAGGGTTGTGCCAATCATGAGCTGGGTCGCTGCGCGAAATGATAGGGGGTAGGAGAGAGAGAGTCAAAGAGTTCAAGGCTGCAATGTTCTAGGAAAAACGAGAGCCGCAAGGCCTCCATTGGATCTGAGGAACTCGCGGCTCGCTAAGACTTGGAGTG